>OGGS01000319.1_pt1 | contig 53077 bp, 35 predicted proteins | sample 1571281 | NCBI WGS metagenome assembly OGGS01 (sample SAMEA2582042, study PRJEB24529) | metagenome | biome: Human gut stool | place: China | collected 2011 | reverse complement strand
AGGGAAATTTCTTCTTCAGCACATGGTTGACGTACTTGTCGAAGTCATTGGCGGTGACAAAACGGCGCTGTTTCTCATCGAGGACGCCGCGCTGATACAGGCGGTACAGCCAGATGTTGCGGGCGATGTACTGGTTCGCGAGAAAGCGGCAGATGCCGAGAGAACGGCGAACTTTATCCTTCTGCCGTTCGGTGAGACGGAGCTCTGTCTTGAATGCCTTCAGCAAGTTCCTCATCTCCTTCAATCTGCTTCTTGTACTTACGTAACCCATAAAGCCGACAAGAAAATGCATGAAGTATACTGACGATATCCTGCACCAGCTCTTCCTGCGGGGACAGCTTCTCGTTCTTCACGACCACGATCTCCACGTTGAACTTCTTGCAGAACCGCTCAAACCAGTCGAATCCGAACCGGACAAAGCGGTCTCGATGTGACACGAGGATCATCCTGACCTGATTTTCCATGACAGCATCTAGGAGCTGATTCCATTTCTTACGGTTATAATTCAGACCACTGCCATAATCTCGGACGATGGTATCGACAATCAAGCCTTTAGCATTCGCGTATTGCTGGAGGAAATCCACCTGGTTCTCTAGATCATCTGCCTGCTTCCGGCTCGATACCCTGGCATATAGAACAATCTTACGCGAATCCGTATCTTTCTCGATGCCCTTGAATTGCAAGTACTGGTCGTAGGTATAATATCTTCGATTCGTGGGCGTCCTATTTGCAACCAATATCTTCTCACGATCCCAGCGTTGAAGCGTTTTGACCGTGACATTCAATAATGCGGCAAATTCTTTCGGTTTGTAATTCGTGATATTGGGTATGCGCATAGCCATATCCCTCCTCTGTTTATATAATATCACGAATATACATATTTGTCTACATAATTAACAACCTAAGAAAACTCCTTGAGCTCGTCATTCTCCGCCCGCGTTGAATTGTCGACCGATGGCAGATACGCCGCCACGATCGGCACCTGCTGGCCGCTGGCCGTCGTCGTCACAGCCGTGACCGGCTGCGGCGTCTTCGTGCCCTCAGTCTGGCTAGTCGGCTGCGTCGGAGCTGTTACGAACTGTACGGGGACCGCCTTTTGAGCCGCCTGCGTGCGCATGTGGCCGGTGCTTGATATTAAAATCCTTCGCGAGCACAAAAGCGCCTTTTGAGCCGCCTGCGTGCGCATGTGGCCGGAGTCCTTGCCCATCTTCCAGGTGACACCGGCATTGACCATGTTCTCACCGCCGCCTTCACCTGTCCCACATTGGCCGCATCAGTATCATCCGTACCGGCTGTCACATGATTGATTTGCTGATTGGCTGCATCAATGCCGCTGCTGGTAAATTTCGGACCATTGGCAATCGTGATGCCTGTGGTATCCAGGGTAGTCTTTACGGTTCCATCAGCACTAGCCAATGTCATCTGGCCATCGCTGGTCCCGGTGCCGTCCAGATTGATGGTTTCTTTATAGCTTTCCCCATTGCCTGAGCCCAACTGAGCGGTGTTCAGGTCCTTGAGATTGCTGGCCAACTGGACATGGAGTGCGTTGGCATCTTTGTCGGCTACGACAGCGATGTTATTGCCGGTGAGCTTGGCAGCGTCCACGGTATAGGTCGTCGTGCCATCTGTAGTCGAGGACGTGACGGCGTCACTGCCGCCCGTGATGGAGATGGTCTCATTGGACCCCCGGGCCACTACGTTCTGATCGTCTGCCGCAGTAGTCTTGGCAAAGGTGGATTTGTCCCCGCCAAAGCGGATCTGCCGAGTCAGAGCGTAGAGCTGGGAGCCGTTGACAGCATCGGTGCTGTTGGGGCCGACAAGGCCAGCAGATACATTCTGGATGCGGCGAGTAGCGTCTTTACTGCCTACTGTAACAACACCATCGGCCTGACTGCCCGCATAGTTGTAGGTACTATCGTTGCCATAGGTGTAATCTGTGTCGTAGTTGGTCGCGCCGGCAGAAGTGCCATCCTTGTCCATTGCCGCTACCTACAACAGCAATCTGCTTCACGGTCTGCGTGTAGGCACCAGCCGTACCATTTTCAATGGTATTCTTGTTGCCCATAATCGATACATCGGTCAGGACATTCTTTTCATCGTTCTGATTCAGCGTGTTGGAATTGCCCATAGCATATACATCGGTGCACCAATTGTTCTATTTTCAAAGGCAGTCGGTGAGAATATTGATCAAAAATATAAGCAGCTGCTCGAGTGGAGCAGCTGCTTTATCGATGATGTGGACGGTGTACCCGTAAAATAGGCTCAGGCCGGCCGGCGCGCGAAGCGGTAGCCGACGCCGCGTACGGTCTCGATGGCGTCGCTGACGGTCGGGTCGTCTTTGAGCTTGGCGCGCAGGTGGCGGATGTGGACGTCGACGGTGCGGGTGTCGCCGTAGTACTCGTAGCCCCAGATGCGCTCGAGCAGCTCGTCGCGCGAGAAGGCGCGGCCGGGGTTCGTGACGAGGAGCTTCAAGAGCTCGTACTCCTTGGGCGTCAGGGCGATGGGCTTGTCGTGGAGCCATGCCTGATACGAGGAGAAGTCGAGCCGCAGACCGCCGATGGTCAGGGCCTCCTCATGCGACTTATCCTTCTGGCCGTCCTTGGTGGAACGGCGCAGCACGGCCTTGACGCGCGCGAGCAGCTCGCGCATGGAGAAGGGCTTGACGACGTAGTCATCGGCGCCGAGCTCGAGGCCGAGCACGCGGTCGATCTCCTCGGCCTTGGCGGTCAGCATGATGATGGGGATGCCGCTCGTCTGCGGGTCGGCCTTGAGCTGGCGGCAAACTTCGAGGCCGTCGACTTCGGGCAGCATGATGTCGAGCAGCACGAGGTCGGCCTCAGGGGCCTTTTGGAGGGCGGTCCGACCGTCGGTGGCCGTCTCGACTTCATAGCCGCTCTTCTTGAGGTTGAAGCTCAGGAGTTCGCGGATGGGCGCTTCATCGTCTACGACGAGGATCTGCATGGTATCATCCTTTCTGGATTTCCGGGGTGTATGAGGGTATCGAAAAAAGCGGCAGACCCCCATCTCGCATATCGGGAGTGCTGCCGCATGTGATCAATAGTAATGCTCGGTCAGGTCGATGAGGTTGTCGCGGACCTGGCGCAGGAAGTCCCAGCGATTGACGTTCTCCGCACCGACGGAGAAGCAGACGCCGTCCTTCGTCCAGTAGGCGACAAAGGAGGAGTCGCTGACTTCGGCCAGCTGGACGGCGGTGCTGCCAATCGTCATATCCTTCCAGTCGGCACCGTAGACGCCGCTGAGGGCCTCGGCCGTCATCTGAGTCGGGTCGGCGACCACCGTGCGCACGGTGAACTGGGCGCGCTTCTCGGGCGCACCGTAGCGCGAGGCATAGCGAAGGTCGGCGACCGTGCCGCCGATGATGAAGCGCTGCTGCAGCTCGAGGCCGGAGCTCAGCGGGAAGTAGAGCGGATGGACGGAGATGGCCTCAGCCATCTCGCTGTAGCTCGCGGCGGGGACCATCGGGTTCGACATGCCGACTGCGGCCGTTACCTGCGCTGCGCTGTCGTTCGTGGCCTGCACGGGCGTAGCAGCCATCTGCGCGGCCTCGATGTCGGCGTTATCAGCAAAGCTCGTAGCCGGAGCGAGCAGGATGGCACCGGCAGCAGCCAGTGCCATGAGGTTATGAGAAAAATGCATAAAGATTCCTCCAGAATCAAAGTGTCATAAGTCGTACCGTCAAGATACGGTCAAGAAATGAGGGAAAGTCCTATGCTTTCCCTCATGCTTGACGCTTTATGTTTATTATAGTACAGATGGCAGGATCAGTACAAGACCCCTGCTCCGTTCTCTGCACCATCCTGCAGCGTGCTCTCGTATTCTTCGAGCTCTTGGTCGGCGGCAGCCTTGACCTCGGGCCAGACGCTGTTGACGTAGGCGCCCATCAAGGCCTTGCCGTTGGCGTCGGGGTGCAGGCCGTCGAGGGCGTACTGCGTCGGCAGAAGGCCGTCCTGTGTCGGGATGGCGGTGGCCATGTCGATATAGGTGTGCGTGCGGATGTAGGCGTTGACGGCATCGAATCGCTCCTGCCAGTCGTCGGCCGTCGGCTCCTGGAAGACATGGTCGATGTTGTCGGGATTGATGGCCGGCAGCGTCGCGAAGATTGGGCGGATGCCATTCTCGAGGCAGCGCTGGCGCATGGACTCGAGGTCGGCGATGACGGCGTCCGTATCCTCCCCAGCCCGCAGGCTGTTGCTGCCCGTCATGATGATGAGGTAGGCCGGATGGAACGGCAGGACGTCGCGGTCGAAGCGCTCGGCGGTCATGCCGCTCGTGTCACCACTCTGCGAGAGGTTGATAGCTGGGAAGTCGAGGTAATGGAGCCAGCTGAACGAGAAGACGGCCGGACTGTAGGAGAAATGGCCGCCGCCGTGGCTGATGCTGTCGCCGAGCACGGCGACCTGCCACCCGTCGGCGGGGTCTGTGCGGAAGGAGCGCACCTGCGACCACTCGCCGAGTGGCTGCCCCTCGCTGTCAAAGGCGCGCACGCGCCAGTAGAACGGCGTCGGACCGTAGTGGGGCTGCGGGTCGTAGATCTCGGCCATGTCACTTCGCAGCGTCTCGATGGGCTCGGCTGCGGGGTCTTCCTCGGGGTTCACCTCGTAGATGGCGACCTCGTAGCTCGCGGCATTCGCCTGGCCAATCCAGGTGTAGACGGGATAGAGCAGCGTCTCCCCTCGCCTGCCGCCGTAGGAGGCCGTCAGTACGGGTGCCGTCATCGGCGGGATGTCGGGCGAGGTGTAGAGCGGCACGAGATCGCTGTACGGCGTGTAGGGCGTGCCGTTGAAGTCGATTGCACGCACGCGCCAGTAGAGCGGCTCGGTCTTGGAGCCGAGCTGGTCCGCGGCGAATTCGCGCAGCGGTGCGTTGTAGGCGTTCTGGTAGACGCTGCGCGTGCGGAAGACGGCGGCCTCGGAATTCTTTGCGGGCGAGAGATGCGCGGGCCGCTCGGTGAAGAACTCGATCTCGTACATGACGGCCTCATCGTCCGTATTCCAGGTCAGGATTGGCGAATACGAGAGCGGCGTCTCGGCCGTCGTCGCGCTGAGGCCCGCGGGCGGCGGCGTCAGGAGCTGCGACGACGCTTCATGGCGCTGCGTCAACAGGAGCGCCGCAAGGACGACGACGAGACACGAGAGCCCGACACCGACGGCGGTGAGGTGCTTATGGCCGATGCCGTTCTTGTTTCCTTTCTCTTTTCTTGCTTCTTTTCTTGATAACATGGGGATTCCCCCCTTTCGTGGATTCTATGAATGATTTCATGCATTGCATTATAGCACAAATCTGCCCTATAATAGAAGAAAATTACAGTATATACGGTATACATGATGAAGGGGCAGCTATGCGGGCAAAGAAGAATTTCCTGCTGGTCAAGAACCAGCGCATCGAGCAAAATGAACATCTCTCGGAGAAGGCGAAGGCGCGCCTCGGCAAGTCGAAGGCGGACAACACGCTCAAGGCGTATTCTGCGGACTGGAGCGACTTCTCGGACTGGTGCCATTACCACGGGGAGCGCGACCTGCCGGCGCGGCCGGAGACGATTGTCAACTACCTCAATGACCTCGCAGATGACGCGAAGGCGAACACGGTGGCGCGCCGCGTGACGGCCATCTCGGAGAACCACATGGCGGCCGGCTACACGGGCAAGAACAATCCGGCGAAGGACGCACTCGTGCGGACGGCGATGGAGGCGATACGGCGCGAGAAGGGCACGTTCCAGCAGGGCAAAGCGCCAATCCTCATGGAGACGCTCTACGTGCTGGCGGACTGCTTCGGGGATGACATCGTTTCCTTGCGCGACCGCGCGCTGATCTTCCTTGGCTTTGCGGGGGCGTTCCGCCGCTCGGAGCTCGTGGCAATACAGGTGGAGCATCTGACGTTTACCTCGCAGGGGCTCGTCATCCTCGTGCCGCAGTCGAAGAGTGACCAGCTCGGACGCGGCACGGAGATCGCGGTGCCGTACGCGCCGGACCCAGAGGTCTGCGCGGTGCGCGCGGTGCAGGCGTGGCTGCAAGCCGCGGACATCCACACGGGGCCACTTTTTAGGCCATTCACGCGTAGCCATTCGCTCCGGGACTCGCAGCTCACGGACAAGTCGGTGGCGCTGATCGTGAAGAAGTACGCGGCGCTTGCGGGGTTCAATCCGGCGAGCTTCGCAGGCCACAGCCTGCGCAGGGGCTTCGCGACGAGCGCGGCGCAGCACGATGTCGACGCGCTGACGATCATGCGGCAGACGCGGCACCACTCGGAGAAGATGGTGCACCGGTATATCGAGCAGGGCAATATCTTCAAGGAGAACCCGCTCAACAAGATGTATAAGAAGTGAGTGTTGGCAAAGGGTGTGGGCATACATTCCGGCTTCGTCGCTCCGTTGAATGAGCCCCATGCTACGGATAGTGTATCTAGATGCTTCGCCGCCTGACGCGGCGTTCTGACATCGCCGGACTTCGGTGCGGCAGCTTGGAGCTCAGCCTGCGGCGGTCACTGCGCTCCTGCAGGCGGAATGCATGCCCACGCCCCGAAGCGGATGTCTTCGGGCTAAGCTTCTGCGGTGGCGCGGCTGATTGCTTTGCTCCAGGCCGTTTACAGCTATGAACGTTAGGCGTCCGATTGCTTCGCTCCGGCCTTGATTTCTATGATAGTTGCTTATACTAGAAAAAGCTTCTCGTCTCAATCTGAGATGGGAAGCTTTTTTATGACGTACTTAGAGCACGGCTTTGTGGCTGAGGTTGATGCGGCCTTTGTCGTCGATCTCGACAACTTTGAGCTGGAGCTGGTCGCCGACCTGGACGACGTCTTCGACTTTCTCGACGCGGTGGTTGGCGAGCTGGGAGATGTGGCAGAGGCCTTCTTTGCCCGGCAGGACTTCGACGAAAGCGCCGAATTTCATCAGGCGGGTGACGCGGCCGGTGTAAATCTCACCGACTTCGACTTCGCGCACGATGTCTTCGATCATCTGCTTGGCTTTCTTCATGCCCTCGGCATCGTTGGAGGTGATGAAGATGTTGCCGTCTTCGTGGATGTCGATGTCGACGCCGGTCTCGTCGATGATCTTCTTGACGACTTTGCCACCGGAGCCGATGACATCGCGGATCTTGTCGACCTTGATCTTGATGGTCTCGACGCGCGGTGCGTACGGGGAAAGCTCAGCGGCCGGCTTGTCGATGCACTCGAGCATCTTGCCGAGGATGAAGGCGCGGCCGCGCTTGGCCTGCTGCAGGGCGGCGGACAGGATCTCGCGGGAGAGGCCGTCGACCTTGATGTCCATCTGGATGGCGGTGATGCCTTCGGTCGTGCCGGCGACCTTGAAGTCCATGTCGCCGAGGGCGTCTTCCATGCCCTGGATATCCGTGAGGATCGTGTACTGATCCCCTTCTTTGACGAGGCCCATGGCGACGCCGGAGACGGGGCGCTTGATGGGCACGCCGGCGTTCATCAGCGAGAGGGTGCTGCCGCAGACGGAGCCCATGGAGCTCGAGCCGTTGGACTCGAGGACCTCGGAGACGAGGCGGATCGTGTACGGGAACTCCTCGATGGACGGGATGACCGGCACAAGGGCGCGCTCGGCAAGGGCGCCGTGACCGATCTCGCGGCGGCCGGGGCTGCGCATCGGGCGGGCTTCGCCGACACTGTAACCCGGGAAGTTGTAGTGATGGATGTAGTGCTTCGTCGTCTCGGGTCCGAGGCCGTCGATGACCTGCTCGTCGCCGAGGGAGCCGAGCGTCGTGACCGTGAGGATCTGAGTCTGGCCACGCGTGAAGAGGCCGGAGCCGTGCGTGCGCGGCAGCAGGCCGACTTCGCACGATACCGGGCGGACTTCTTCGACCTCGCGGCCGTCCGGACGAATCTTCTCATGCGTGATCATGTGGCGCACGACGGACTTCTCGAGGTCGTGGATGGCGATGGCAATCTCTTTGTCCATCTCCGGGTAGAGCTCGAGGAAGTGCTCCATCGTGTCGGTCGTGACCTCGGCGATATGGGCGTCGCGGTCGAGTTTGTCCGGGTTGCGCACGGCGGCGTCGAGGCGGTCCTTGGCGTAGTCGCGGATGGCCTCCTCCATCTCGTGCGGGACGAGGAAGAGCTTCGGCTCGCGCTTCTCCTTGCCGCAGTCGGCCTGGATGCCCTGCTGGAACTCGACGAGGCGCTTGATTTCCTCGTGGCCGAACAGGATGGCGTCGAGGATGACGTCCTCCGGCAGCTCGTTGGCGCCGGCCTCGACCATCATGACAGCATCGTGGGAGCCGGCAACGGTGAGGTTCAGCGTCGAGACTTTGCGCTGCTCTTCGGTCGGGTTGATGACGAACTCATCGTTGACGCGGCCGACGCGCACGCCCGCAATCGGTCCCATGAACGGGATGTCGGAGACGGTCAGGGCGCACGATGCGCCGATCATGGCGGCGAGCTCCGGCGCGTTGTCCTGCTCGACGGAGAGGACGGTCGCGACGATCTGGACGTCGTTGCGGAAGCCCTTCGGGAACAGCGGGCGGATCGGGCGGTCGATCAGGCGCGCGCAGAGGATGGCGTCGCTCGACGGGCGTCCCTCGCGCTTGATGAAGCCTCCCGGGATCTTGCCTGCTGCATACATCTTCTCTTCGTAGTCGACCGTCAGCGGGAAGAAGTCGACGCCTTCGCGCGGCTCAGCCGAGGCCGTGGCCGTGACGAGCACGACGGTATCGCCATAGCGCACGAGGACGGCGCCGTTGGCCTGCTTCGCGAGCTGTCCATTCTCGATGACGAGCGGGCGGCCTGCGAGTTCCATCTCAAAGCGATTCATATGTACCTCCTTGGATCTTGAATCTCAATTCCTCTATATCTCTTGTATATCTCTATTTTTCCAGAAAAAAAAGCGGGATTGCTCCCGCTTTCCGCTTCAGGATCGCTCGCCAGCAATCAGCGCTCAACCGTGGAACGCAGACCAAGCTTTGCGATAATCGAACGATAACGCTCAATATCCGTCTTGTAGAGGTAGCTGAGCAGACGACGGCGATGGCCGACCATCTTCAGCAGACCGCGACGGGAATGATGATCCTTCTTGTGCTGCTTGAGATGCTCCGTCAGATAGTCGATACGTGCGGAGAGAACAGCGATCTGTACTTCCGGCGAACCCGTATCACCCTCGTGAACGGCATACTTCTGCATGATTTCCTGTTTTGCTTCCTGAGTCAGCATTTGTTGAATTCCTCCTGTTTGTTGTTCAATCTCCATCAGCCAAGAATACGTCGGAGTTCTTCGCAATCTGGGCTGAGGTTTGCCACTTGGCACTTTCAATAGTATATCACAGTCGTCAATCGCTTGTAAAGCAATTGCGCCAGATTTCTTTGGCGCGCTCGCGGTCCTTGTGCATCTGCGCGATCAGGGCATCGACCGAGGCGAACTTCTCTTCATCGCGAATCTTCTGCAGGAAGCGCACCTCGAGCAGACGGTCGTAGATGTCTTCGGAAAAGTCCTGGATGTTGACCTCGATGCGGCGGTTGCAGCCCTCAAAGGTCGGGTTGTTGCCGATGTTGGCGAGCGCGGCAAAGTCCCTGCCGCCATAATGGGCCGTCGCAGCGTAGACGCCGTTCGGCAGCATGACCTGGGCGTCGGGGATGGCGAGGTTGGCCGTCGGGAAGCCCAGCGTGCGGCCGCGCCTGTCGCCGTGGATGACATGGTCGAGCACGGTGAACGGGCGGCCGAGGCACGCCTCGGCTGCGGCGAGGTCCCCGCCTGCAATCAGGGCGCGGATGCGCGTGCTGCTGACGGGCCGGCCGCCGAGCTGGACGGCCGGACAGATCTCGGCGCGGAAGCCGTAGTCGCTGCCCACGCGCTGCAAGAGTCGGTGCGTGCCCTTGCCGCGGCTGCCGAAGGTGTAGTTCGGCCCCGTGACGAGGATGCGCGGCGCGAAGGAATCGCGCAAGAGCGTGAGGAAGTCTTCCGGCGAGCGGCGCGCGAGGTCTTTCGTGAACGGGATGGCCATGAGCACGTCGACGCCGAGCGCCTCGATGAGCTGGCGGCGCAGCGCGTTGTTGCTGATCTGCGGCGGCACGGCCTGCGGCGCAAGGACGGCGAGCGGATGGTTGCTGAAGGTGAAGACCATGCTCGTGCCGCCGATCTCATGCGCGAGCTCGACGGCGCGGCTTATGATGCTGCGGTGGCCGCGATGGACCCCGTCAAACATGCCGAGCGCAATGACGAGCCGCGGGTAATCGTCGCGCAGCGTGGTGAGTCTTGAATAAAACTGCATAATGCTCCTCTCTCAGTTCTTCGTCGCAGGCTCACGGCAAACGACCTTGGCCGGGATGATTTCCTGGCTCCGGCGGTCGTAGCGGCCGATGCCGAGGAAGCGGTCCGCACTGTAGACGCGCAGGATGTCCGTCTCGGGCACATGGCGCCGCTCGCCCGTGCCGAGGCCGTTGCAGAACGGCTTCTCACGGCGCGGGTCGAGGTCGTAGCGCTCGAGGTGACTCAAAAAATGCGCGGGCTCCAAGATGGCGCGCTCCCCCGCCTCACTGAGCTCTTCAAGCGTCAGCGCGTCCGCGAGCGCGAAGTCGCCAACGCGGCTGCGCACGAGGAAGCTCATCGTCGCGGGCAGGCCGAGAGCCGCCCCAATGTCGAGGCAGAGGCTCCTGATGTAGGTACCCTTCGAGCACTGGACATCAAGGAGAATCTTGTGCTCCTCAGGATGGTAGGCGACGAGGTCGAGCGCATGGATCGTGACCTCGCGCGAGGGAATCTCGACTTCCTTGCCCTCGCGCAGGAGGTCGCAGGCGCGCTTGCCGCCGATCTTGATGGCGGAGTGCGCCGGCGGCGTCTGCCGTATCTTGCCCGTGAAGCCCAAGAGCGCATGCTCGATGGCCTGCTGCGAGGGCATGGTAAAGTCCGTGACCTCTTCGGTAATCTTCCCCGTATCATCGCCGCTGTCCGTCGCAAAGCCGAAGGTCAGCTCCGCGCGGTACGTCTTGTCGGCGAGCTCGAGGTATTCGAGGAGTCGGGCGGCCTGACCGACAGCAATCGGCAGCACGCCGGCTGCCGCGGGGTCGAGCGTGCCGGCATGGCCGACGCGCTTCATGTGCAGCACCTTGCGCACGGCGCCGATGACGTCGTGTGAGGACATGCCGGGCGGCTTGAGGATGTTGAGAAAGCCGTCCATCATTTCTCCCCCTGGCAATGGTAGGCGCGGATGGCCTTCGAGATGGCCTCGCAGATCGTGCGCTTGGCATCCTCGAATGGCATCGCGAGCGTGCAGCCGGCCGCACGCGTGTGGCCGCCGCCGCCGAATTGCACGGCAATCGCGCTGACGTCGAGGCCTTTGGAGCGCATGCTGACGCGGCAGATGCCCTCCTCCTTCGTCTTGAGGACGACGGCGATGTCGACGCCCTCGATGACGCGGATCATGCCGATGAAGGACTCTGTCGACTTCATGCGCGCCGTCGTCTCCAAGTCGAGGAAGATGCCGGCCGCATGGCCGTCGGCGAAAAGCTCGGCGCGCTCGATGGCCTCGCCGATGTCGCGGACGGTCTGGTACGGCTTCTGCTCGAGCGCCTCCGAGATGACATTCGGCTCGACGCCGTGGTCTAAAAGGTCCGCTGCGGCGCGCATCGTGTGCGACGTCGTGTTCGAGAAGCGGAAGAAGCCCGAATCCGTCGCAAGGCCCGTGTAGATGCACATGGCCATTTCCTTGTTGAGCGTCACAGGCAACTCCTGCATGAGGTCGTAGATGATCTCAGCCGTCGCCGCGCGCGTCGCTGCGATATAACTGTATTCTGCCGAGCCGTCGTTCGTCTGATGATGATCGATATTGAGGAGATGCGCCGCATGGACGGCCTTCATGGTGCAGCCCGTGCGGTCCGTCGCCGTGTCGAGCACGACGAGCAGGTCGGCCTCTACGGGCTTTTCCTCGTCGGGTCTCCCAATAATATCATATCCCGGCAGCACCGAAAAGATGGCCGGGATATCATCATCGAGCAGAACGGAAGCTTCCTTGCCGAGCGAGCGCAGGATGTGCATGAGCCCGAGCGAGGACCCGATGGCGTCGCCGTCGGGATTCTGGTGGGCTGTGATGACGATCCGCTGAGCGCTCGACAGGATGGCTGCTGTTTCACTCAATGTCACTATCATGTCAATGTTCTTCTTTCTTAACGTTATCGGCCTCTGGAGCCTTCTTCGCCTTGTCCTCGGCCTCGATCTTCAGCAGCAGCTCCTGGATGTGTGCGCTGTAGTCGAGGGATTTGTCCACGACGAAGGAAAGCTCAGGCGTGAAGCGCAGGCGAATCCTCTTGCCGATCTCGCGGCGGATGAAGCCGAGCGAACTCTGAAGTCCTGCCCAGCAGTCTTTCACCTGCTGCTCACTGCCCATGAGGCTCACGTAGATCTTGGCCTCGCGCAGGTCGCCCGTGCATTCGACGGACGTGACCGTCACGAAGCCGATGCGCGGGTCCTTGAGCTCACGCAGGATGATCTCCGAGATCTCCTGCTTCATGAGCTCCTGGACCTTCTCTACCCGGAGCTGGCTCATGGCATTCCCTCCTTTTCTGATTCATCTTCTATTTATCGTATCGTTTCTATTGCTCTATTGCGATGCGCCGCGGTTCAGTCCTTGGCGTTCTCTTTTGCCTTGGCAGCAGCGGCCTTGGCCTCCTCTTCACGCTTCTTGGCGGCAGCCTTGTTGGCGTCGGCAATCGTCGTCGCGATCTCCTCCATCGTGTAGGCCTCGATGATGTCGCCTTCCTTGAAGTCGCGGAAGTCGACGATCGAGATGCCGCACTCGTAGCCTGCGTTGACTTCCTTGACCTCATCCTTGAAGCGGCGCAGCGAGTCAATCTCGCCGTCGAAGATCTCGATGTTGTCGCGGATGATGCGGATCTTGGAGTTGTTGCAGATCTTGCCTTCGAGCACGTAGGAACCAGCGACGAGCGCCTTCGAGAACTTCATGACCTGACGGATCTCGACGCGGCCCTGGATGACTTCCTTGTACTTCGGCTTGAGCATGCCGCTCATGGCGTCCTTGACGTCATTGATGGCATCGTAGATGACGCGGTAAGTGCGGATATCGATGTTCTCGGTGTCGGCAAGCTTGCGCGCATTGGCATCCGGGCGGACGTTGAAGGCGATGATCAGCGCGTTCGAAGCCGATGCCAGCATGACATCCGACTCGTTGACGGCGCCGACACCCGAATGGACGATGGAGACGCGGACCTCGTCGTTCTTGTTGAGCTTCAAAAGCGAGCTCGAGAGCGCCTCGACAGAGCCCTGTACATCGGCCTTGATGACGATGTTGAGGTCCTTGATGTCGCCTTCCTGGATCTGGTGGAAGAGGTCGTCGAGCGAGACCTTCTTGCTCTTGATGAGGTTGTTGCGCTGGCGCTCGATGCGGGCCTCGGCGATGGAGCGGGCCTGCTTCTCCTCGAGCACGGCGAGGATATCGCCGGCTTCCGGCACGTCGTTGAGGCCGAGGATCTCAACCGGTACGGACGGGCCGGCCTTCTTGACGTTCTCGCCGCGGTCGTTGACCATGGCGCGGACCTTGCCGTACGTCGTGCCGCAGACGACCGAGTCGCCGATGCGCAGCGTGCCGTTCTGGACGAGGACCGTCGCGACAGGGCCGCGGCCCTTGTCGAGCTTGGCCTCGACGATGACGCCGCGCGCATCGCGGTTCGGGTTGGCCTTGAGCTCCTTGACTTCGGCGACGAGCAGGACCATCTCGAGGAGGTCATCGATGCCGATCTGCTTCTTAGCCGAGACCGGGACCATGATCGTGTCTCCGCCGTATTCCTCCGGCACGAGACCCTGCTCCATGAGCTCCTGCTTGACGCGGTCCGGGTTGGCGCCCGGCTTATCGATCTTGTTGATCGCGACGATGATCGGCACGCCTGCCGACTTCGCGTGGTGGATAGCCTCAATGGTCTGCGGCATGACACCGTCGTCTGCGGCGACGACGAGGATCGCGATATCCGTGATCTGGGCGCCGCGCGCACGCATGGCCGTGAATGCCTCATGGCCCGGCGTGTCGAGGAAGACGATCTTCTTGCCCTTGCAGTTGACCTGATAAGCACCGATGTGCTGCGTGATGCCGCCGGCCTCATGCGTCTGGACATGCGTGTTGCGGATGCAGTCGAGCAGCGACGTCTTGCCGTGGTCGACATGGCCCATGACCGTGACGACAGGCGGGCGGAGCTTCAGCATCTTCGGGTCGTCCTCGATCTCCGGGATTTCCGTCGGGTCGACCTCTGGCGGCAGTTCTTCGCACGTCACGCCGAATTCCGAAGCCACGAGGGCGGCCGTATCAAAGTCGATTTCCTGGTTGATCGTCGCCATGACGCCCATCATGAAGAGCTTCTTGACGACTTCCGCAGCCGTGTAGCTCATCTTGGACGCGAGGTCCTTGACGGCAATCGTCTCCGGCAGCTTGATGTGCTTCGGATGCGCGATCTCGACCTTCGGTGCCTGCTGGCCGCCGCGCTTGTTGTTGCGGCCCCTGCGGTTGCGGTCGTTCTTGCTGCCGAAGCGGTTGTTACGGTCATTGCGGCCGCCGCGCTCGTTGCGGCTGCTGTTGCGGCGGTCGTTGCGGTTGCCGCCGCGGTTATTGTTGCCACCGCCATTGCTGTTGCGGTTGCCGCCGTTATTGCCGCTATTGCCGCCGTTGCTGTGGCTCGGGCGGTTGCTGCCCGAAGCGGCGCGGTTGCCACCATTATTATTGCCGTTGCCGTTATTGCGGCCCGCATCGCTGCGGCGCTCGTTGCGCTCATTACGCTCAGTGCGGCCGTTGCTGCCGTTATTGCCGTGGTTCTGCTTGCCAGCCTGCGGCTTCTCGGCGCGCTTCTCTGCCGGCTTTGCGGCCGGCTTCTGCGCAGCCGATGCTGCCGGAGCCTTTGCCTGCGGCTTAGCGCCCTTGTTGCTCAGCGAATTCTTGATGGCCGTGCGCTCTTCTTCGCCGACGCTCGAGAAATTGTTGGCAGCCTTGAACTTATTGCGCTTGAGGATATCCAGAATGACTTTGCTATCCGTGTTGAACTCTTTCGCGAGTTCGTAAACTCTGTATTTGGACATTAATCCACCCCCGGTTATTATTTCATACTCATGGCTCCTTCATCAGCTCGCGCAGCTTCTTCGCGAACCCCTTATCGGTCAGGGCCGCGACAGCGCGGTACTCCTTGCCGAGGCACTGGCCGAGCGTCTCCCGGTCGAGCCCCTCAAGGTAGGGAACCTTGTATCGATCCGCTAGGATCGTGTAATCTTTCTTTGTTTCATCTGAGGCATCCGCCGCCACGAAGACGAGTACGGCCTCGCGGCCCTTCAGAGCCTGCTCCACGGCAAAGGCGCCCGACACGATGCGGCGCGCCCGCTGGGCCATGCTCAGGAGGTTTGTGATGCGCTCTTCTTGGGTATGCGCCATGACTCAGCCCTCAGCCTTGTCCTCGAACAGCTCGCGCTCGAGGAGATCGTAGACGGCAGCGTCGATTGGCGACTTGAACGAACGCTCGAGGCCGTGACTCTTCTTGGCCTTGTCGAAGCATTCGCGCTTGTGGCAGATGTAGGCGCCGCGCCCAAGCTTCTTGCCCGTGAAGTCCACGGAGAACTCGCCCTCGGGGCTGCGCACGATCCGCACCATTTCTTTTTTCGGACGGCTTTCCTGGCAGCCCAGGCACATCCGCTGCGGTATCTTCTTGATTTTCATCATTCACCCTCAGCCGTGAAGGCGGCATCGCTCGTGACTTCGACCTCATTCATGTTGGCGTCGAGCTCTTCGTCAGCAGCCTGCGACTCGCTCTTGATGTCGATCTTCCAGCCCGTGAGCTTGGCGGCGAGGCGGGCGTTCTGGCCTTCCTTGCCGATGGCGAGAGAGAGCTGGTAATCCGGCACGACGACGCGTGAGACTTTCTCCGTCTCGTTGACCGCGACGGAGACGACCTTGGCCGGGCTCAGCGCATTGGCGATGAACTTGGCCGGATTGTCGCTCCACTTGACGATGTCGATCTTCTCGCTGCCGAGCTCATCGACGATCGACTGCACGCGCAGGCCGCGATGGCCGACGCAGGAGCCGACTGGATCGACGTTCTCGTCCTTCGAGTAGACGGCGATCTTCGAGCGGTTGCCCGGCTCGCGTGCGACCGACTTGATCTCGACGATGCCTTCCTGAATCTCCGGCACCTCGAGCTCAAAGAGGCGCTTCAAAAGGCCTGGATGCGTGCGCGAAACGACGATCTGCGGTCCCTTGTTCGTCTTCTTGACCTCGACGACGTATGCCTTAATGCGGTCGCCGTGTGCGTACGTCTCCGTCGGGATCTGCTCCGCCGGCGTCAGCACGGCTTCCGTCTTGCCGAGATCGATGTAGACATTGTGGTTCTCAACGCGCTCGACGAGGCCCGTCAGGATGTCGCCCTCGCGGCTCATGAACTCCTCGTAGATGATGCCGCGCTCTGCCTCGCGGATGCGCTGGACGACGACCTGCTTGGCCGTCTGCGCAGCGATGCGGCCGAAGTTCGCCGGCGTCACCTCGATCTCGATGACGTCGCCTACCTCATAGTCCGGCTTGATCGTGCGGGCCTGCGCCAGCGAGATCTCCGTGATCTCGTCCTCGGGGTCCTCGACGACCGTCTTGATTGCGTAGACGTGATAGTGACCCGTTTCTCTGGAAAGCGTGACGCGGACATTCTGTGCCGAGCCAAAGTTGCGCTTGTATGCCGAGATCAGGGCAGCCTCGATGGCCTCGAAGAGGACTTCTTCATCGATGCCTTTCTCCTTGCCGAGCTCTTTGAGCGTCGTCAGGAATTCCTGACCATTGTCCTTCGCTTTCGTCGTTTTTCTTGCCAAAATAATATCCTCCCAATGAACGGGGGAAGCCCCCCCTTTTTTGCTATGTCAAAAGTCGATATGAAGGCGGACCTGTGCAATATCCGCCAGCGGGATCTTCGTCTCGCCATCGAGCTCGATCGCATCGCCATCGAAGCCCGTGAGCTCGCCGACGAGAAGCTTCTTGCCCTCGCGCGGCGCGTAGAGCGTGACGTCGACCTTCTTGCCCTGCTCGCGCGTGAAGTCGCGCGGCTTGCGCAGGACGCGGTCGATGCCCGGCGAGGACACCTCCAGAATGTACGAATCCGGCACGACATCCCCCTTGTCGAGCGCCTCCTCGAGCTTCTCGCTCAGCGCCTGGCAATCCTCGATATCGATGCCGCCTTCCTTATCGATGTAGACGCGCAGATACCAATCGTGCTCCTTGACATACTCGACATCGACGAGCTCGATGACCGCCTGATCCTTCAGGAGCTCCTGCACGATTGCCTCTACGGCATCCTCAACCTGCTGCTTTGCCATACATCCACCTCCAGCTTTCTGCTTTTGAATCACGGTGATGCGCTCATCCGTGTCTTTCTCGCATAAGATTAAAGAGTGGGCTTGCACCCACTCTTCACTAAACAACCTTAAATTAACTATTTCATGATACCACAAAAGCCTCTGCTTGTAAAATGGTATCTGAAAAAAAGTCAGGAAAGTCACATGCTATGTGCCCGGCGCGCCTTCTGGAGCTTGCGCAGCTTATGCAGCTTGCTGCGGCGCCAGAGGAAGTAGAGCGCGGCGTTCAAGGCGATGATGGCCGTGCTGACGACGCCGTACATGAAGGGATAGCCGCACTGCGCGGCGACGATGCTAAGGAGCACGGCGGCGAGGCCGACGCTGATGTCGAGCGACCAGAAGTACGTGGCCGTCGCGACGCCGGCGCGCGATGCCGGGGCACTCTGGACGGCGAGCGTCTGGAAGGCCGGCGACAGCGCGCCGAAGCCGATGCCGAGCAGCGCGGCCGCGCCGAGCAGCCCGACGAGCGTCGTGACCTGGCTGAAGAAGACCATGCCAGCCGCGAAGAACGCGAAGCCCGGCCAGACCGTCCAATCCGGCCCCTTCTCGTCGAAGAAGCGGCCGATGACGGGGCGCGTCAGGATGATGACAAAGGCAAAGACGACGAAGAACAGGCTCGTCTCTGCCTGCAGACCGAGGCTCTTGGCGTAGAGCGGGATGAAGGTCAGGATGCCGCCGTAGGCAAAGAAGACCATGCCGCCGAGCAGTGCCGGTGCGAGCGAGCGCCGCTCGATGAAATCCGAGAGGTGGAAGCCCTTCTTCGGACGTTTGGCCGGGCGGATGACCTCATCGGGCAGGCGGCGGGCATTGGCCGTCAGGAAGGTCAAGATCGCCAGTGCCGTCATAAAGGCGAAGAGCGCCGTGCCGCCGAGGTTGCCGATAAGCAAGAGGCCGATGAGCGGGCCGACGACCATCGCGAGGTTCGTCGAGAGCGCGAAGTAGCCGATGCCCTCGCCCTTGCGTGAGGCCGGCAGCACGAGCGCGGCCATCGCCGCCGCGGCTGTCGTTGCGAGCGCGAAGATGCAGCCATGCAGCAGGCGCAGCGCGTAGATGGCCTGCTCCGAGTGGAACCAGTTGAACGCGAACATCACGAGGAAGAACGCCGCCGTCGCCCTGCGCATCAGCTTCTGCTTGTTGACGGCGTCGATGATGCGGCCGGCCAGCGGGCGGCAGCTCACCGCGCCAATCTGGAAGGCCGTCATCGCGAGGCCCGCCTCCATGTCGCCGCCGCCAAGCGTGTCCATGATGAAAATCGGCAGCGCCGCCACCATGATGTACTGCGACATGAACAAGAAAAGGTTGCTGCCTCCCATCCCCAGGAATTCCGGTGTCCATAGCTTCTCTCTCTGCATGTGATCTTCCTTTCCTATCTTAAACCCCATCAAATTTCTCTGCGGCTCAGAGCTTTGCCTCGATCTTGCGCAGCATGCGGCGCAGCTCTTCCTGCTCGTCCGTGCTCAGGGCCCCGAGAAAGTCGAGGTTGGCGTGCTCGTCAAGCGCGCTGAGCCGCTCGACGCAGTCGCGCCCCTTCTCGGTCGTCCGCAGGATCATGTGGCGCATGTCGCTCGGGTCGGGCGTGCGGTCAATGCAGCCCTTGTTCTCCAGATGCGTGACGAGCGCCTTGACCGTGTTCTGGTTCTTCTCGATCCGCTCGGCGAGCGCCTTCTGGCAGAGCGGCTCGTACTCCGCAATCGTCTTGAGCGCAACCCACTGCTCCACCGTGATGCCGTATTCCTTGAACATGCCGTCCACCGCGTAGTGGATCTTGCGCGCCACGCGGCTGATCATGTAGCCAATCGTATCATCAAGTGTCATGATCTCATCTCCCTTTTCCTATCGTAAACCTATGTATTATACAACCAGTCCGCCGGCTTGTCAATCTTTGCGGAAAAAGAGAACGGGCTGACGCGCAGCACGGCAATCCCGAAACGGCTTGTCTATTGTAATACGATATCGTAGTATAGTCAACAAGCCTGACAAGAAGGATATCCTCTGTTCGCGTGCGCATGCTTTATGGATAGGTGTATAATAGAAGCACATCAACCGACAAACCGGTAAACGACAGGAGGAATCACGATGGACATCAGCAAGACTTACCTAGCTGCCGACTCGCGCTACGAGGCGATGGCCTACCCGCGCTGCGGCAGGAGCGGCCTGCATCTGCCGCGCATTGCGCTGGGCTTCTGGCACAACTTCGGCGACACGGCAGACTACGGCACGATGAAGGCGCTCTGCTGCACGGCCTTTGACCACGGCATCACCTACTTCGACCTCGCCAATAACTACGGGCCCGCCTACGGCAGCGCCGAGCGCAATTTTGGCCAGCTCATGGACGGGCTCTTCCGCCCCTACCGCGATGAGCTCGTCATCGCGACAAAGGCCGGCTATGACATGTGGCCGGGCCCCTACGGCAACTGGGGCAGCCGCAAGTACCTGATCGCGAGCCTCGACCAGAGCCTCCAGCGCATGCACCTCGACTACGTCGACATCTTCTACCATCACCGCATGGACCCCGAGACACCGCTCGAGGAGACGATGGGCGCACTCGCGCAGATTGTCAGGAGCGGCAAGGCGCTCTACGTCGGCCTCTCGAACTACGACGGCCCGACGCTCCTGCGCGCGGCGACCATCTTGCACGAACTGCACGTGCCGTTCATCGTCAACCAGAACCGCTACTCCATCTTCGACCGCACGATCGAGAAGAACGGCCTCAAGGACACCTCCGCCGACCTCGGCCTCGGCATCGTCGCTTTCAGCCCGCTCTGCCAGGGCCTGCTGACCGACCGCTACCTGCACGGCATCCCGGAAGACAGCCGCATCCACCGCGATGGCCGCTTTCTCAAGGAGAAATCCTTGACGTCCGAAAAGTTGCAAGCCATCCGCGCCCTAAATGATCTAGCCGCCCAGCGTGGCCAGACGCTCGCCGAGATGGCCCTCGCCTGGGACCTCAAGGACACGGACGTCACCACTGTCCTGATTGGCGCCTCCAAGCCCGAGCAGATCCTCGACAACATCAAGGCGATCGAGAACACGAGCTTCAGCGCCGAAGAGCTGCAGGCCATCGACGCCATCTCTTTCGCCCCCGGCGTCCAGGGACTCATACGCTGAGACACTCCCCTTCTCACTGATGCAAACAAAAAGCCGCTTCACAGCACAGGCTGCGAAGCGGCTTTTAATTACTCCCAGACAATCTTCATGAGCTCTGGGTAATGGTCCTCGAGCTCTTGCAAAAGGACGCGGAACATCGCGTAGACGAGGTCGCCGTCGATCTTCTCTTCACCGCAGAGGATGCAGGTATCGAGGACGAGGTTCTCTTCGTCATCGAGGTAATATTTGCAGGTCTTGTATTTCTTGTTGTAGCGATTGAGCATCTCGAGCAGTTCCTCGCGGTTCTGTCCGCGCACGGCACGCGGTACGACGAGGATGCGGATCATCGCGTAGATGCTCGTGTCGAGAATGACAACGAGAGGCAGCCGGTTGCCGCGCACTTCGGCAAACGACCGGAAGGCCACCGTCTCGTAGGTGTCATCGGGAATCTCCTCAATCGTGAATGCAAGAGGATGTTTCTCCTCTACATAAGCCTTGAATTCTTCTGCTTTCTTGTTCATGCTGCTCACCTTTCCTTATCTTTATCTTTTTATCGTTCTTAGTTCTTATTTGAGAAGATGTGACAGTCGGCCGGAACCCCAGAGTTCCGGCCTTCCTGTCTTATCCATCTAGTCTGTCATGCTTCCTCGCGATCTTCCGCCGCTACGTTCACCGCATTTGCCGGATTCTTGAAGGCATCGAGGTAGTTAGATGCATCGACAAGGCCGAAGCGGTCGTGGAGCGAGAGGGCCGGATGGTAGTACGTGCGATAGAAATCGTAGCGGTCATGATTCTCCATCATGCGCATCCAGTCTGTCTCCGTGTAGCGCTGGCGGTAGACGTGGTAGTGGTTGACGAGGTCCAGGAGATTGCCATTGCTGTACTGCGTATCTGTCTGCCCGTAGAACCGCAGGAACATCCAGCGGTGTTCATCCGGCTCACCATTGAGCCAAGCGGCGAGTGCCTCTTTCGGGTCGTTGATGGCCGTGTTGTTCCAGTACGCACTTGTCACGCCGTCCTCGTAGATCGGCGCCGTGCCGAAGACATTCGTCACCATGACGCCGTTGCTGAAAGTCGCCTTGCCAAGGACGTAGAGCTTGTCGATGAGGAACTGCCCCTTGCTGACCGAGATGTCGCCGTTCTCCAACCAGAGGTGCTTGAAGCGGATGCCGCTGCCCTCATTCGTGCGGATGTTGCCGATGTGGAGGTTCTGGATGGGCGCGTCGTCCGATGCGCCGGTCGGCGTGATCGTCAGCAGGGTGTCGGCACCTTCACGCTGCAGGATGTCATCGATGCCGATGTCGGCACCGGCGACTGCGATTTCCTGGCCTGCCGTGATGTGCTTGACATTCATGACTTTGTCCGGGTTGCGGACGAACATGGCTACGAGGTCACCGTCCATCGTGTCGAGGTAGAGACTGCCGTTCTTGAGCTCGGTCGCCGCCTCCTTATTGGCGTAGAGGCCGTAAAGGTCGACATCGCCCGTGCCCTCATGGCGGATGACGACATTGCCGTTCGTCGCATTGACGAAAGCGCGGTCGCCATTTTCCTGGTGGCGGCTGTCCTTGATATCGCCCGTGCCCGTCGTGCGCAGATCGATGTTGCCGCGCTGCGCGGTCAGGTGGATATCCTCGGTCTTGCCCGCATCGCTGCCGTCGAAGACCATGCTGCCATCGTGCGTGTGCAGGTTGATATCCTGCTTCGCCGTGACATCCTTGCGCAGCGTGATCGTGCCGGTCTGGGCCGCATCCGCGATGAGATTGCGGTCCGCATTGACGAGGCCGGCAAAGGTGATGTCACCCTTGTGCGTCGTCTTAGCCGTGAGGTCTCTGCCGCTCGTGGCCTGTCCCTCGAACGAGATCGAACCGTCGCTCGTCTCGGCCGTGAGGTCCGTGCCACTCACCGCTTTGCCCCGGAAGACAATGTCTCCGGTGATGGTCTTAGCCGCAAGCTCTGTGCCACTTGCCGCCTGGCCTTCAAACGAGATAGCGCCGTCATCCGTCGTGGCCTGCAGGCTGCCCGCCTTGGCCTCAGCATCGCCGACGAAGCGGATCTGCCCCGTCTTCTCTGCCGCCGCGCGGATATCCTGCGCCGCCCGCGTCGTGCCGCCAGTCGCGATGTCGCCGTCGTCCGTCGTCATCGCGACGTCAGCGGCAGAATCGATGGCACCAGTCACGTGGATGTTGCCCTTGTCCGCGAGCTTCTGGCTGTCAGATGCCGAGAGCACCGTGTCGCCGCCTTTCGAAGTCAGCGAACCGCCGATGTTCACATTGCCTTCCACAGCCCGTGCCGTGACAGACGTGCCGCCCGTGACACTGCCTGTCACATCCACGCTGCCATCCGTTGCCAGCAGCTCCGACGAAGTACCGCTCGTGACATCGCCCATGATTGAGACGCTGCCATTCGTGGCCTGTACCGTCGTGGAAGTGCCGCTCTGGACATCACCGTGAATCGCGACATTGCCATTGGTTGCCTTGACAAGCGTTGCTTGGCCACTGGTCAGATTGTCTTTGACCGTGACATTGCCGTTATCGGACTCGGCTGTGATGTCAGTACCGGCCTTTACTGGGCCAGTGACCTTTACATCACCGTATGCCGTGTGGATTGCAGCATTGCCTGCATCGGCATCAATCTGGCCAGCCATCGTGATAGCACCGCTGCCGGATTCAACCGTAACATCGGTACCAGCATGCATCTGGCCTTTGACCGTTACATCGCCATTCTGCGTCTTGAGCGTTGCCGCCCGCGTCTTCGAATCGACCTTGCCCTGGATCTTGATGTTGCCATCCTGACTCAGTGCTTCGACATTGCCGCTCTCGGTTGCAAGCAGGTCGCCCTCGACCGAGATGTCGCCGGACTCCGTCGCCTGGAGTTTTGCACCGTTCTTGGCCGTTACCGTACCGTAAACAGTGATAGGTCCATTCGCCGTCTGCAAGGACGCCGTTGTGCCGGCTGTAACCGTACCTGGCTTATCCTGCGTGCCAATCGTAATAGCACCGTTCTTGTTCTTGATTGTTGCAGCTGTACCGCTCTGGACATCACCCGTTACGACGAGGTCGCCGTCCTGCTGGTTGTCCATCGTGATGCTGCTGCCAGCCATAGCACTGCCCTTCTGGTGAAGTCCCTTCTTGGCTGCCAGACTGACTGCACCATTCGTAGCAGTAAGATCAGCGCCATTCGTCAGCATCGTGCCGGCGTTCATTGTGAGATCTCGACCGGCCGTTACGTCCTGGTCGTTGGCCATGCTGCCGCCGGAAGTCAGCCCTACATCCTGGCTGGCTTTCACCGTGCCCTGGTTATGCAGGTCGGTCTTTGCATCCATGGTCACGTCACCGCCTTTGGCTTCCACATCGCCTTTGTTGGTGATGCTGCCCGTAGCGGAGGCCATGCTCACAGATGTGCCTGCCTGCACGATGCCCTGGTTGAGGATATCATTGGCCGCCGTCAATTCCACCTTGTTCGTGGCAATGAGGCTCTTGTTGGTCATGCCCTTGGTGGAGTTCAGGATGATGTCTTCGCCAGTCAGGCCGTCTTCATTCGTCAGCGCCCCGGCCGCATATTCATGGAGCCGGCCGCTGCCCACGGTCAGGGCACCCGTGGTCTTCAGGTCATCCTCGTCGTTGATCAGGCTGATGCCTTCCGCGACCGTCACCGGTCCGTTGACGGTCAGGTCGTTCCCCCCACCGTTCTCGTAGTTGTAAACGATGAAATTCTTGGCCTTGCCGCCCGCGGCGAAGGTTACCGTCAGGTCTTCATCGCCGCCGTTGCCGAGCACGACATCCGCCGCATCGCTGGCGTTCTTCAGCGTCACATTCTTGAATGCATTGAACTTCTTGGCTTCCGCCTCTGCCCCGCTGTTCAGGCTGATGCCTGCCGCTGCGTCCACGGAAGCCGTCTTTGCCGTGATGGCATGGGCCGCCGACTGGCTAACGGAACCGCCGGCATTAAGGTTCAAGATATCGGCATTGAGGCTGCCGTTGTTCAGCAGCGTAGAAGCTGCCGAATTGATTTTGACCTTGCTAGCCTGGATGCTGCTTTCTACCGGAGTATCCGCATCATTGCTGCCGGCCTGGACGGTGCCTTCGCTCTGCAGGATGAATTCGTCTTTGCCCTTCACCTGGTTCAGCGTCAGCGTGCCCGACTCCTTGCCGGCGATGTAGATATTGCCCTTCTGTGCGTCGGCGCTCAGGATACCGCTATTCTTGACGCGGATGGCGTCATCGGCAAGGCCGAGGCTGCCAGCCGACGAAACGAGGCTCACCTGCTCGCCATTGATGTAGCCAGCCGTCTTGCCCTGTTCCGTCGTCATGACCATGCCGGCATCCGACGCGAGATTCACCTGCCTGCCCGCGACATTCTGGATGGTCAGCACCTTGGCAGCGCTGCCGTCGAGTCCAGTCTGATGCAGGTAGAGGTCCCCTGCCGTGCGCGCATCAAGCGTGCCGGAGAGGTTCGTCAGGATATTGTGCGCCGCGCTGCCCACGTCGCCCTTGCCGCCCGTGATGATGAGGTTGTCTGCGGTGATGCCGCCCTCCGTCATCTTGACGCCATTGTCGCTCATGAGCTTGACGTCCTCCGTCGTCTGGATCTTGCCCGTGACATCGAGCACCGTGTCCTTGACACCGGCAATGTAGATATTGCCCGTGTTCTCCGCCTTCTGCTGGTTGGCGTTGAGCGTCAGCTTGCCGCCGTCCAGCTCTACCGTCAGCGGTTTCTGCTGCTTGACGACCACAGAATCATCCTTCCAGGTCAAGTCGCCGGCCTTCGCCTGCGAGAGGATCTGGAGGTTCTCGACCTTCGTGAGGGCATCGTAGGAAATCGCTTTGGCTGCATCGTCAACACCGATATTCAGGCCGGCATTGAGCACAATGTTCCTGCCCTTGATGTTCGGCGTATCGACCGTCACCACTTCATCCTTCGGCGCCGCGTTGAGGACGCTGTCCTGGATGGCGTAGAGCAGGTCGTTCCAGCTCCAGCCGTAGGCATCGCTGTTTTCGACTTCACTGTAGTTCAGGATGAAATCCTGTTCCTCTGCCGTATAGTCCTTGCCCTCGAAATAAGCCTTGCGGGCCTCATCGTAGGACTTGAACGCCTCATCAAAGGCTGCCTGGCGTTCGTCTCCCGTCATGGCAGACGTCTCGCCCTTGAGTGCCTTGACCTTCGTCTCATAGGCTTTCTTAGCGGCCTGCAGTTCTTCACTGCCCGCTGCATACGTGGCATAGGCGGAAGCCTCTGCCTCATAGTCGGCAAGGGTATGCTTGCTCTCGCTTTCCGCGACGAGCTTCTTGCCCTGCACGGTCAGCGCATCCAGCCGCTCTTTCTTGGACGCCGCCGCAGCAGCCATATGGCTGTCATCGGCATCGGCGTCGCTGACAAGGCCCATTTCCTTCCAGAGTGCCATCTTGTCCGAGCTGCCCGAGAGCGTCCCATTGCCGACGGCATCTTCAAAGCTTCCATTCGTTGTCAGATTCACGTCACCACTGTTCGAGATGATGTGACCGACGCGCATCGTGCCATTGCTGTTCTTCAGGGTGATGTTCCCCTCTGCCTGTGCATTGATGCTGGCCGACATGGGGTCGCTGTCGAGCGGTTCCGTCGCTGCCGCCACATCCGCCGTAATGGCGCCGTGCCTGCTGACGAGATCGATGCGGTTGCCCGTGAGCACCGTGCCTGCCGCCGACTGCAGATCGCCGTCGGCCTGCAGGTAGAGATTGCCGTTCTTGGCGCTGGCTTCCTTGATGTTGAGCTTGCCATCGCCAGAGAGCAGCGTCACACTGCCCTTGTCACTCGTGAGGCTGATATTGGCGGTATCACCCAGTGCACTGTGATTCAGGGAAATATCCTGCAGAGCGCTGGCCGTCAGGTTATCCGTATTGATGACCGCACCGGTCTGGGCTTCGATGCTGCCTTGCTTGCTGGCAAGCGTCACCGTCCCGCCACTGCCGGCGGAAGTAATGTTGCCTACCAAGCCAACATTCTTGCTGCCCGCAATGGTGATGGCATCATTCTTTCCCTGCAGGAAGCCGATTTCGATGGGTTTGTCCGCATGGATGGAATATGTACTGCTAGTAGAACTCGGTGTCGTCTCCGTCCAGCTATAGGTAATCTGACCGGCGAAATGCGTCCAGTTATTATACTTCTTCGTCTCGACGACTTCACTGCGCGTCGTCACCCCACTGTATTTAGCCGTAGAGATCTGATACTCCGGCTCCTGTCCGCCGGACGTAATGAGGGTACTCTGCCCCAGCAGCGTGCCGGAAGGACGGTACGAAGTCGTCGTTTCCAACTTACCTGTCGAAGTATTGATACTCTTGATGAACTCATCGGTCGTGCGGTATTTGACCAGCGACCAGAGCGTGAAGTTCTTGGTGTAAGCCATCTTCTTGATGGTTTCATCACCAGAGGTGCCGCCCGTCCACTTCAGGGTCTGGGCAGCTGGCTGATACATCGCACTGCCACCGGCATACACATTGGATGTACTCGTGCCCTGACCGTCCGTCGGCGTCGTTTCAGCCGTAATCACGCCATTATTGTTCCGATATTCCGTCAAGGTATTCTTGTTGGTATCCTTGATGCTGATGAGCCCATCCAGATCCTGATTCCGGATGGTCCCTACCACCAGATCCTTGTCTACCTGAGTGGAATCGATGGAAATGGTAGGGGTCCCGTCCATGGCAACCAGCCGGCCATTACCGTTGGTGCTGGCCAGTGCACCGGTGATGTAGATCTTGCCGCCCGAAGGAGTGATATTTTCCGTCAGGAGTTTCCCTGTGGAAGGATTGTAGTACACCTTGACTTCATATTCCCAGACACCTCGGTCCGCATTGTACCGGGAGCCGCCGTCATTGACCAGATACTTGGCATTGCCGAGGACCTGGCTGTCCGTAAGGGACGGCTTCCCGGCTTCCTGCCACTGGGCTTCCAGCAGGGTCTCCTGTGAAGCATAGGTCTGGCTTTCCACCGTCGGAAGCACTACATACCAGCCCCAGGGCGTCTTCTGCCGTGTCCAGGTAATTTTGCTGGTGGTCACCGGTTTTTCGGTCAACGTCGTCGTGTAGGAATCATACCCGCTCTGGACAAGCCCGTCGATGATGACGTTCTTGCCGTAGAGATAGACATTCTGACCAGCCTGGATGCCCGCACCAGAGTCCTTTTGCGCCGCATTCTTAGCTGCCAGGATCGTATCGAGTTCATCATTCGTAAAGCCCAGGAGCGGTGCTCCGGAAGTAACTTTAATAGAATCAGGGTCCGCTTTTGCTCTGGCACAAATATCCTTGAACTCCGCATATGTGGAAACATTTTTTATAACCCAAGACTTTCCTTTATTTGTAGACTCTTCATAGAACCATATTCCACTAAGCAGGAAGTTGAGATACTCATCGTAGGAGGTGAAGCTATAGTTCGCGACATTCTGCGAGAAGAAGGTCTGGATTTTCCCAGCAATGCTGTCATTGAACTGGTAGCGTGTGATTGGGTCGGTTCCCACCATGAGCCAGCCATCGCTGAACTGCGTGATGGATCCCTTCGGTGCCTTCAGGGCGACATCTCTGCCGCTGATGGTGGCATCGCTGTCGACAAAGATATTGGCATTGACATTCTCAACCGTCACTTTGCCTTCGCTGTTCTGGACTGTACCGACAATGCCTATATCCGGACTCGTCGTATCGCGGACCGGACCAGAGCTCTTGATGACGATTTCCGGACTGCCGCCCAAAGACGAACTGGTCACGGTGCCCTGGTACTTTTCAAGTCCCGCAGCATTCTTGATCAGACTGTCATTATAGAGGATCTGACCACCCTTGTCCTTGATGATCACATCGCCGACCTGCATGTAAAGGTCACTCTTGTTCTCAATATTGATGAGGTTGGCGCCCTTGGCCGCCAGGCTGCCATTGCCCTCGACGCTGTCGGCGTCGATGACAACATTGCCGCCCGATACAACGGCATCTGGCAACGCAACTGCCGCAACGGTCCGCTCGTCGGAGACAAAGCTGTCCTGCGTACCCATAAAGCCATTCTCGATCATCTGGCTGCGCAGTCCGTCGAGCTCTGCTTTGATGAGTTTGTATTCATTGGAATTCGAGGGATACTGGGTAATCTGGTCGTTCAGTTCGCGGTAACGCTTGGCCAGATTATTCTTGATGGTGACGCCCATGACTGTGATATCTTTACTGTTGTACCAGTCTGCCCCCTTATTGACCTTGATATCAATGCCCGAGATGGTTGGATTCGTTTCATCGTCCTGGAACTTTGCCGTTCCATCGATGGTCACATCAAGATCCGTATGGATGCCGGCCGTGACTGAACCATTGGCCCCGATATGGACCTTGTTGTCCGTCTGCTCACTGCCCGACTGCTCGCCCAGAGCCGTCGAGGTGAGGGAGCCTTTGCCGCTCGTGCCCGTGTAGATGTTGTACTCGCGGGCGCTCTCAGCAACAGTGGTCAGCCCTTTGCCAGCCTTGAGGTTCGTGTGGCGGACAGAACGGACCGTGCCGTCAATGTCGACCTGGTTCGCCTGGAACATTTCGTTGTTGACCTTAGGACTAGTCGAAAGCGGGATGGCTGTCTTATTATAGGCATCGGCAACAACATTGTAGTTGAGGATGGAACGAAGCCCCGCTGCATCAGCACCGGCATAGAGATTGACATCATTCATGCTCTCCAGTTTGCCGCCACTGACCGCAATCTTGTTGGAGCGGGTCAGATTGTTCTCAGACTCACTTGAAGCCGCACCGACGACACCGCCCTGGGTGTCCGCGACGGTCTTGAAGTAAGATGTCGTATCGTCGGTTGCCGCAAAAGTGATATTCTGATCGGCTTTGGCCGTCGTCAGGGTCGAATTCTCCGCATTGATGCTGTTGTCATAGGCAATGGTATTCTTGCTCGAAGCCACCGTCACCGGGATGACGCCGGCGCTCTGGAGATGATTGAGGTAATCCATCTTGCCCGTGGTTACTGCCTCGGCTGTGATGGAGCCTTTCTCCCCCGTGCCCTTCAGCGTCGCCTGATTCAGGTTGACTTTTGCCGTGTAGCTCAGGTCATTCGTCATGGTGTTGGCATTGACCGAGACGCCGCCATAGCCACTGCCCTTGAGGTCGACATCGTGGTTCACCGCGTTGGCCGCCGTGTAGCGCTGTCTGCCGCTCGATACCACGCTGCCAGTCACATCGGTCTGCGCCTTGTGGTGGACCGTGGTATCGAGCTGGGTGCCGCTAGCGCCGATGACGGAGGCGGACAGGGAGTCTGCCGTCACATCCACATCGTCGTTGTTGGCCGAAACAGCCTCCATGGAGCCTGCCTGCCAGCCGCCGGAAATGGACGTAGTGGTATCAGTCATAAGCGCACTCTTGGCCTTGGCCGCCCATGGGCTGATGGTCACCAGACCGCCGCCCGTGCCGTCGGCACTGCCGGAGAGGTCCCCGAAGCCGCTGCTGCTGATGCGGACAGTCCCGAGCGCGCTGCCTTCCGTGGCGCCCTTAGCCGCGACATTCGTAGTCAGATTGCCCGTCAGGTTGGCGATATTCGTGCCGCTGGCGAAATAGCCACCAATGGCCACGCCTTTTGCCGTGGCATCGAGCGCCGCCGCATTGTTGCCTTCAATGGTCAGATTATCGGCATTATAGGTGCTCTTGCCGAGATCCACGCTGACTTCCGCATCCTGCTCCGCCGTGGCCACATTGGCCTGGATCGTGCCGCCAATGGCCGCCGCATTGCCGATTGCCTTGGCCTTGGCATTCTTGTAGGTGCTGCTCGCATCGCCCTGCTGTCCGTAGAAGGCAGAGAGTGCCACGCTGTCACCGGTGAAGGAAGAACCTTGCGCCGCCGTCAGCTGTACCTTGCCGCCCACCTTGGCCGTGGCGACAGATGCACCGCCAGCGCCCACGAGCGCACCACTGTAAGCCGTGGCATCTGCCACTACCTGCGGGGTGCTCTTGGCCGTAAGGGCCAGTTCCTTGCCGCTCAGCGCATTGGTCCCTGTCAAGGCGACAGTGCTGCTGCCCTTGTCCTCGGCTGCGGCCACCACGCCCTGGAGCGCCATGGCGCCGGCAGCACCGCCAAGGGTCTTTGCCGAAACGGTGTTGGCCTTGCTGCTTTCCACCGATACAGCGCCTTTGCCTGTAAGAGTAGTGCCATCCAGCGTGACGCTGGTATCGCTGTCATTCTCCGCCTTGGTGATCAGAGCACCGCCGCTGATGAGGCCGGCCGCCGTCACGCCGGTGACGCTGGAGCTCGTGGCCCCAGTATCCTCAGCCTGGATGACGATATTGCCGCTTTCCGCATCAGCTGCTGTAAGCGTGCTGTTCTTCAGAGAGATGGCCGTAGAGCCGCTGGAGCTGCTCTGGGCATAGGCTGCACTGAGGGCTGCCACGCCGGCGATGTTCGCCTGATACGCATCGATGCTCGTCTCACCGCTTTGTGCAGCTGCTGCCGAAAGGGCATTGCCCGCCTTCAGCGTACTGCCGCTGATGCTGACGCCGCCATCTTTCTTCGCATCGAGGACGGCAACCGTCGCACTGAGTCCCATTGAACCCGAAACGCTGGCCGAAGCCGCCGTAATCTGGGCATTGGTCTTGCGATCAGAGCTGAGGGACAGCGTATCTGCCGTGGTGATGGCAGAGTCCGTCACCACCACCTGGGTACCCTTGGCGTCGTTCTTGCCGGAAGAAGCGGTCACGCCGGAAGCATCGGTGCTCTCGACACCCGTATCCGTATTGTGGAGGGTGTCCTTGACCACCTTGCTGCTGGCTGTCGTGTCATCCGTGGTCGCCGTCTTCTGGGAATCCAGGGCCGTATTGGCCTTGCTTAACGCAGCGGCGGTATCAAAGGAAGCTCCGTTATTATCTCTGTTGCCGTAGGCATCCGCCAGTTTGGTGCCGATGGAAGTCACCATCACATTGGCGTTGAGGCCCATTCCGCCCACCGTAGCGCCCACCAGATTCTGATCCACGTCCAGCTCTTCCCGGGAGGTGATGGCCGCTTTCTGGGCCGTGATGGTGCTCTTGTTCACCTTGGCCAGGATGGAGGTGCCGATGGTGTTGACACCCACGCCCGTGGCAATGGCAGCACCGCCCGCACCGAGCGTGGCCGCATTGAACTTCGTGGTCACCTTGTTATGGGCATCCACGGTGAAGTCCTGCTCGGCCGTCACTTTGCTGTTATCCACCACCGCCGAAGTCTGGCTGTTCACGTTGTTGACGGAAATCGTCGAAGCTGCAGCACCCATCGAGCCGGCCATACCGGCCACCACAGTGGTCACACCGGTGCTGCTGTCCGCCGCCACTTTCACGGAACCGGAATCGCTCAGGCCGCTGTCTTTTTTCGCCGTAACTGTGCTGCCCAAAAGCTCTGCATCCGTAGTGAAGTCATCGTTGACCACGCCCACACCAGCGCCTACGGCGCCGGAAACCATGGCCGCCGACACAGCTGCCGAAGCGCTGACCAGAGTGGTCTTATGACCGTGTTTGGCCGAGATTTCCAAGCCCTTGTTGGTGCTGGTGATGTTCTTCATGGTGGCGGTCACGGAGCCATCCAGTTTGGTGGCCGCTGCCGTTGCCGCCACTGCGCCTGCCCCGTAGATTCCACCGGCGCCGGCCACGCCGTCCGCGTTGGTGATGACCGTGGACTGCTGGTCGGCCGTTACAGCCACATTCCGGCCGTTGACGGTCTTCTTCGCTGTATCCGTGCCGCTCAGTTCCGCAGCCGTCTTCCGGCTCAGGAGCAGGGTATCCGAAGCCGCGCTGACGCCGGCCCCGCCATCGGCGCCGATGCCCACAGACAGGGACCCCACATGGCTTTCGCTGGTGGTCTCATCCTGGGCTTTCACAGCCACATCATCGGCCGTGCTGTTGTCCAGCTCTTTATTGATGTCCGTGCCGGTCACTGCTGCCCGCGTGGTCCCGCCGATGTTGTTCACGGTCACCGTGCCAGCAGCACCCACGGCCACATTGTCCGAACCGGCCAGGCCGGCCGTCAGGGCCACACTGTTCAGGGTATGGGTACCGGACGCAGTCACGACTACGCCCTTCTGCTTGTCGCCTACCGTCCCGTTTTCCTTGCCCCGGGCCTCCAGGGAACTGTCTTCCACGGTGCTTTCCGTATTGCCCGTAATGGCATTGTAGCTGACGCCCATGCCGAGTCCGGCATTGCCGGCTGCACCGCTCACCGTCCCGGCAAAGTTGGTCAGATTTTCCTGCCCGCTGGCCAGTACACCGATGTTGCCGCTGCTAGTCAGGTTGCTGCCCGTCACAGAAGCCTTCACGTTGTTGCCGATCTGGTTCACGGCAATATTCCCCGCAAGGGCTGCCTTACCGGCCACAGCTGCGCCCACGCCAATGGACGTGATGGCAGAGTCTCCTGCCGCCTGTACGGTGGTATGCCTGTCTTTGACCGTGCTGCCGCTCAAGGTGGCCGTGGTATCCTGGTTGATCCGGTTGACGGCTACACCGGCGCCGCCGGCGAAGGTGCCGCTGCCCGCACCGACGACAGCCATGCTGTTGATGGTGCTCTTGCTGTCCGCCTGGACCGTCACATAGGCTCCTTTATCCGTATTTTTATCAATCTTGCTGTCCTGTACTTCCGCCGTCACGGTCTTGTTCACCAGGGCCGTGGCCGCTGCCCCCTGGACGGCCACCTTGCCGGCACCGCCCACGCCAACAGCTGCCGTGGTCAGGGTGGAACCATCCACCGCCTGTACGGACGTACTCCCGCTGGTCTCATGGGTCAGGGTGGTCTTGTTCAGAGCTGCGCGGGTCTTCTGGCTGGCTTTTGCCGTGCTGGTGGAGGCGCCGCCCACATCGTTGTAGGCCACGGCGCCGCCCACTGCCACCTTGCCGCTGGCGCTGACGTTGCCGACAGCAGCCACCCGCACATCGTCGCTTTCCGCTTTGACCGTCACGGCTTTGGCATTGGCGACCGTGGTCGTTTTCGCGGTGTTGTTCCCGTCTTCAGAGCGCACTTCACCTACAGCGGCTTCCGTGTCACTGCCGCCGTGGTTGACCACCACGGTACCGTTCACGGCTGCCTTCTGGCTGGCGGCCACAGCGGCCCCCAGGCCGTAGATCTTGCCCGTGTTCTTGCCTCCCACATCCACGCTCACGCCGGTGGAAGGAGTCTTCGCCGTTACGCTGCCTCCGGCCAGGTAGGCACCGATGCGGTTGTCCAGGCCATTGTAGGCCAGGGCAGCCCCAACGCCTGCCGTCTTGCCGTAGGCCACGGACCCGGCCACGTTCACGGCCTGGGCGTTGCTGGACGCATGCACCTTCAGGTCGTCCGTGGTCAGGGCGGAATCCGTCACCTGGGACTGGATCCTGTTGTCCTGATCCTGCCACGTCACGCTGCCCATGCCGCCGAAGTCCTTGGAGCCGGCGGCCACACCGGCGGTCACGTTCACCGCCAGGCTGTCTGCTTCCGCCTGAGCGGCGATGGTATCCGCCGTCAGGGTTGCGCCATCGATTTTGGCCGTAAAGGTATTGTCCAGATTGGCCACATTCACGGCCGCGCCGGCCGCATTGTCCTTGGAACCGGCCACCACAAAGGCGGCGCCCACGCTGAGGCTGCCCTTGTTGCCGTCGAAGTCCACGGTTTCACCGGCCGTATCCAGGCCGTTGCTGCTGTCGGAGTTCTTGTAGTAGGAAGAACCGTCCGTATCCACGCCTGCATTCTGGAGCAGGCTTTCCTCCACCCGGTAGGTGGCCAGCTGATTCTCATAGGTCTTGGCCTCTTTCGAACCGCTGGTAGTATCGTGGGCTTTCACGGCGATGGAATCCGCTGTGATGTTGGCATTGTTCGAGATATTCGCATTGACCGTATTGTGCAGCCCGTTGTAGAGCATGGCACCGGTAAAGGCGTTGTCCGTGCCGTTGCCGCCCACGGCCACGCCGGCAGAGATGGCCGCCGAAATCTGCTTGGTGGCCAAAAGGCCCTGCACCTGGGTCGCCCCGATATCGGTATAGGTGCCGCCGTGGATCCCGGCTTCCAATTTATTCTTGATGTTGGCCACGGTCAGGCTGCCGCCGGCCGTGTTGCCGCCGCCAATGGCCACGTCTGCATTGACGCCGCCGGTGACCTGCAGGTCGCTTTCGTAGGCCGTCACGTCCACATCTGCTTTTTCCGCAGCCGATTTTCCGGTCACCGCATTGTCTTCCGCCAGGGCCTTTACCGTCTTGTCAATCAGGTTCACCGAAGCCGAAGCCCCGCCGGCGAAGTTGTTGCCGGCCTGGCCGCTCTTCGTGAGGGCCAGCGCTGTGCCGGCCGCCACGGACGTGCCGCCGCTCAGGGCTTCGATGTCCAGGCTCTTCACCCCGGTCAGGGTGCTGTTGCGCACGGCTGCCTCGATGGTATTGTCGATGGAATTCACGCCCACGGCACCGCTGAAGGCCACACTGGTGTTGTCCTTGCTGCCCTTGCCCTTGCGCAGGGAAATGGCAGCACCGCCGCTGTAGGCCCCCACATAGGCCGTATCCCGGGCGCCCACATTCATGGCCCCGTCGCTATTCAGGTTCACCGTGGCGCCGTCCACCACTGTCTGGGTGGTGTCGTCCACCAGGTTCAGAGAAAGGCTCCCGGCCCCGGCCAGGCTGAAGGAAGGCGCCGTATCCGACTTGGTGGGCACTGCGGTCTGGGTACCGCCCTGGCTCTTGCCGCCAGTGTTCACCCAGGTGATGGCATCCTTCACCTTATTGGAAACGGTCCCTACAGCATCAGTGACGGTCCCCACAGGGTTCGTCACCTTGCCGAACAGGTTGCCCACGCTGCCCATGCCGCCCTTTTCCGTCTTGCCTTTTTCCGGATCCGTGCCGCTGGAGGTCACGCCGCCGGCCACGCTCACGGCGTTCATCAGACCGGTGGTCTCTGCATTCACCTGGAGGGAGGCGGCTTCGATCTGACCTTTGTCATCGTCATCATCGGCGGTGGTGATGTTTTCCACCGCAGCCCGGTTGGTCACCTCGATGTTGTTCACCGCCGCGGCGATTCCGGCTGCCGCTGCTCCATTGGCAGCGGACAGGGACAGGATGGCATTGTTCACATTGGTATTGTTGTATCCGGTGATGGCAATGCTGCCCTTGCGACTGTTTGTCTCATCTTTCACGGCCTTCAGCAGGGCGTCCTTATCCACCAGAACCTGATTGGAGCTGTCGCTGCTTGTCAGGGCCATCATGCCGCTGATGGCCGAGCCGTCCGCCTTGCCGGCAGACAGCATGACCCCGGTATGGAACACGTCGGAACTGCTGGAAAGGGCCATATCCCCGGCCGTCAGGCTGGCACCCTTGGCCACCTGGACCAGCGTGTCGTTGTCGAAATCCTGGTAGTTGAAACTGCCGCCGAGCCCCACGCCGTCCGATTTGCCGGTGGCCGCATCGTTCAGCCAGAATTTGCTCTTGCCAGTCATGGTCACATCTTTGATGGCTTCATCGGCCTGTAAGTTCAAGGTATCTCCAGCCGTCAGCTGGGCATTCTTCCCCACCTTCACCTGGCTGTTGAAATTGAAATCTGAAACGGTGACGGAAGCCGCCGTGGCCACGGCCGTGTCAGCACCTCCCTTGGCCGAAGCCGCCGCCGAGGTGTTGGCATAGTTATTGGGGCTCAGGTATTCCATGGAGGAACTGACCACATCCATGGGGCTGGCCAGCAGGTTCATCACCTTTTCCTTCGCCTGTTGCTTGGCCTGGAAAAAAGGATCCTGGGCTTGGACATCCGCATAGAGGTTCATGGCCGCGTCCTGCAACTCCAGGAACTGGTTGTAGAGATCCCAGCCGGTGGCCGCCAGGTTCGTCACTTCGTTGAGCGTCCCCTCCGCGGTCAGGTTCGTCCCATCGGGGGCATGCTGCAGATAGTTCTTGTAGAACGTAACACTCATGTTTTCCAGTTTCCCTTCCAGGGTCACCAGATTCTCATAGATGGTCTTCAGGTCACCGAATTCACCGAGATTGGACAGCTCTTCCCAGTCCTTCATTTCTTCGGCAGCCGATTTTACAGCCTGGAGGCTGTCGTCCAGTCCCTTCTTGATTTCCGCCACCCGGTTGTAATCCATCCGGGCATTGGCCTTAAGGGAAAGGTCTTTCCCGGCCTTCAGCTGGGCCTTCTGGTCCTTCGTTCCGTCTTCTACCGTAACGTTGGCCGAATTCTTCATGCCGCCGAACATGGTTCCCACGGCAATGGTCACCGTATCGGAATCACTGTCCGTGTTCTTGAAGGTGCTGGTGACACCGGAAGCGGTCAGCAGGGTGTCATACACCGTATTGTTGGCCGAAGCCTGCAGGGAGCCGTTCTTCGCTTCCGTCACCGAATTCTTGCCGAAATTCACCCGGGCCGTGGTCGTTTCGTCGGCCACGGTGATGGCGGCACCGGCGGACAGGGTATTCCCCAGGGCATCCATCAGCGATTTGGAGCTGGTAGAGCCGCTGGAAGCAGCCGTGTCCGTGCTCTTGGAAGCCTTGCTCATGGCGTCCTTCACCAGAGGATTTTCCTTGACTTTCCCTACGATGCCCTGCACATCGGCGGCCTTCATGACCCCCTTCATAAGCTGGGCCTTGAACTTGCCCTGGCCCAGGTTGTTGTTGGCGCTGTGGGTATTTTCCGCCGTATGGTTGGTGGCCGTGAGCGTCACATCCTGGTCCGCCTTCACGGTTCCCTGTACGTCGATGGAGGCATCGCCTTTGTGGGTGATCACATCCACGGCTGCCGTGCCCACGGTGGTGTCCGGTGCCTGGGCGGCTGCCGACGTGTTCAGGCTCTGGGTGGTGGCCGCGTCCATCTTCACGCTGCCTTTTTCAGCTTCTGCCGTACCGTTCACCTTGATCTGGGCATTGTTGTCACTGTTCATCACCGCCACAGCGGTCACGATCTGGGCGGAGCCGGCACCCAGCGGACCAGCACTGACCACGGCATTGGCGCTGTTGGTCACAGACGATTTGGCATTGGCCTTCACCTGCAGGGCTTCCTGCTTGTTGCCGTCATCGTCCGTGGTATCCGTGCCATTGGCCTTCACCGTGCCGTCGATCTGGACAGCAGCCTTGTTGTCCACCTGGGCATAGCTCACCCCTGTAGCTGGAATCTGGCTGGGGATCTGCTTGAGATATTTCTTGCCCACAGCCACCGTGCCGGCGGTGCCGTCCAGATTGGCCTCAGCCTCTGCCTTCACCGTTTCGCCAGTGACCGTGGCATCCTTTCCCACGGTGACGCTGGCTTCGTTTTGCAGCAGCATCACATTGGCGCTCACAGGCACCAGGTAGCTGATGGTATCCCCCAGTTTATCCGTAACGGAATTGCCGCTGTCCACATAGGTGTTGTCGGCGCTGGCCTTCATTTCCACGGCACCCTGGGCCGTCACATCCCCCTGCACGTCCACGCTGGCCACGGTCTGGGCATAGCTGCTGGCATTGCTGGAATACGTTTCGTCCCCTTCCTTGAAATAGCTGTTGGTGGCCTTGGCGGTCAGGGTGGCGTCCCCGGCGGCCGTCACGGTACCATAGTTCTCCACGCTGGCCGTGATGGTCTTGGGAACGTTGATTTCCGTGCTGCCCAAAAACCCGGTGGTGTTCACCAGGTCGTTGAATGCCTGATCCAGGCTGTTGGCCGCATCGGAACGGGCGGACAGGACCACGTCCCCGCTGCCGTCCTTCGTGGCGGTCAGCGAGGTCAGTCCGATATTTTCCTGTTGTTCGGCGCTCAGATTCACCAGCTGGGAGAAATCCGTGATGCCCATGTTGATGGCGGCTCCTTTTTCGATGCCGCCGGCGGCCGTACCGTCGATAGTGTCTCCGGTCAGGTTCTTGCCCACGGCCACTTTGCCGGCATAGAGCTTCACATCATTGGCAGCGTTGATCTTGCCCAGCACGCTGATGGTGCCGCTGGCATTGATCCGGATGTTGGCCGCCCCGTTCTTGATGGATTCCAGTTCCGCATCCTCATAGGTACCGGTAGCAAATTTCCCCTTCAGGATCTCATAGGATCTCTGGTCCTTATCCGTAAGGTCCTGGGTCCAGGAAGGAGCCATGACATAGAGAGAGCCCGTATTGATGACACCGCTCTTACCGACGACCATGCCGCCGGGGCTCAGGAAGAACAGGTTGCCGCCGATTTTTCCGTTCTTGATGGCGTTCAGGGTACCGTTGATGTCGATTCGGGTATCGACAAAGTTCAGGAGATTATCCACATCTACGGTATCACCCTGCATACGGAAATACATATTGGCAATCTTATTGGCATCCAGCTGAAATTTCTGGAACTGATTGATGGCACTGTGCTTGCCGCTGTACTTCTGGGCGTAGATATTAAAGACATTATTGACTGCCGTAAGGTCATTGCCACTGGCATCCGTGATCTTCGAAGTATCGGCCGCAAGGACAGTCGCGGGGCTCATCACGAGCCCTGCGGCCAGCAGGGCCGAGAGGACCTTATGGGTCAGCTGATTCTCTTCGGTGCGGGTCATATGGACCGCACTTCTATCGCTTGCGCGCTCATTCTTCCGGTTCGTATAACGTGTATAACTCATGATGATTGCCTCCTTCTTGGTGGTCTAGCAGTCAGAATTGGCTGTTGAACGAGAAGTGGACACGGGCTCTGCTCTGCTCCACTTCGTTGATCGTGCGGATCAGCGGGAAGCCGAGTCCGACGTTGAGATAGGCGTGGCCGCCGATGCTGCCGCGCAGGCCGAAGCCGGTGCCGACGAGGCTGCGGTCGTCAAAGGCGCTGCTGCCCCAGACGCGGCCGCCGTCGAGGAAGACGTAGGCCTCGAGCACTTTGTCCTTCGTAATCGGCACGCCGTACTCGAGGCTCGCGAAAATGCCGCCGTCGCCGCCGAGCAGGCTCTCGATGTAGCCGCGCACGCTGTACATGCCGCCGATGTAGAACATCTCAGCGGACGGCAGGTACTGCGTGCTCGAGAGCTGGCCGTCGACGCGCAGGTTCCACGACTGACCGTGCGCAAAGTGCTTGCGGAAGAGGCCATTGAAATTGTATTTGCCGAAATCACGGTCGCCCTGGATCATCTGGGCCTTGCCGATGGCGTAGGCGTGCTTCTGGTACCAGATGGTCGAGCGGCCGTAGTCGAGCTGGTCGTAGAACGCCTGCAAGGTCTGCACCGTGTCGTCGACCCAGGGCATGCCGAGGAAGTCCGTGCGCGAGTGCTGATAGCCGTAGTCGAGGCCGAGCTCGGAGCGCACCGTCTCGCTCGTGACGACGGGATGCGTCACGAAGAGGTCGTAGGCGTACGAGTGGCCGCGGACCTCGAGCGGCTCTAAGGGCCCGTCCGTGATGTGCACGCTGTTCGTGCTGTAGTTGAGCCCGATCTTGCTGCCCGCGTGGTCGAGCGGCGCCGTGTAGCCCGCGGCGAAGGACTTCGTGCCCTGCGAGGCCATCGTGCTGAGGAACAATGCGTCGCGGTTGCCCGTCAGGCTGCGGTCCTGCCAGAAGAAGCCGCCGCGATAGAGGCCGCTCGACTTGTTGCCGGCATTGTCGGCGACGATGCCGAAGAGGTATTGCTGGGGCTCGCGGATGGCGATGACGTAGTCCGTCGTGCCGACCTTCTCGCCTGCTTTCATCATGATGTGCAACTGAGCGTCGTTCGTCGCGTTGAAGCGCAGCAGCTCCTCATTGAGGTCGTTGATGTTCGCGATCTCCCCCTGCCCGAGCGAGAGGCGGTGGCGGATGTAGTCTTCGCGCGTCGTCGCATTGCCGGTCAGGCTCACCGTGCCCGTCCGCCCTTCGATGAGCTCGATCTTGACAACGCCGTCGTGGATCGTCTGCGGCCCGAGGAAGGCGCGGCAAGTCATATAGCCTCTTTTCTGATAAAGCGCATTTATCTGATTAATTAAATTATAAAGGTCGGATAGTTTGACCTCGTGGCCGACATACGGCGAGGCAAGCTGCTGCAGCTCTTCCTCCTTCAGCACGGACGACTGCGTCCACTCGATCTTCTTGAGTGGGAACGCAACTTCGCTACCCTGCTGTGCTTCCGGCGCGGATGTGCCCTCGACACCAGCGGTGTTGTTCTCCTTGGCCAGGCGTTCCCGCGCCTGCTGCTCTTCGAGGTACTGGCGCGTGCGGCTCAGCTGGGCGCCGGAATCATTGTAGCCGGTCGGCCGGTCGGTCGGCGGTTCAGGCGCCGCCCAGGCCGCCGTCGGCAGGGCCAGCAGCACGGCGAGCCACAGCGCGCACTTCCCGCGCCAGGCCATGCTGCTCCCGACCTTCCTGCTATGCTTGAGTACCCTTGCTTCTCCATTTGTGCGATACATCATCTGCAGGTCCCCCTTCTGTCTTTTCCCCTTTTTCTCTCCTGTCTTGCTTGTCTTTTTTATGATTGCTCTTGTACTTCTTCGCCGCATCGTCGAGCGCCTTGAGTGCCTTGCTCACGGTGTCTTCATCGTGGTCGTTCGGATCGCTCATCGTGGCACAGAGCGTGCGGATGAGTTTGGCGAACAGCATCTCGCGGCAGTCGACGCCGAATTTATTGAAGATCATGCGCACATGGTACTGCACCGTGCGGTAAGTGATGTCGAGCGCTGCAGCGATGTCCTGATACGTCTTGCCGTGCATCATGAGCACGAGCACCTTGCGCTGCTGTGAGCTCAGATGCGGCATCTCCTTGAGCTCAAGCTCGGAGAGCAGCTCGAGGAAGTAGGTGTAGGTCTGCCGCCCGAACTGTTCCGGCCAGCGCTCATCACCCTTCATCGGATACCAGGGGTTCGAGGTGTGGACCTGACAGGCCAACAGCTTGCCGCCATGATCGCGCCGTATCGTGATGGTCGAGCGCTGACGCTCCTGCATGACATTGCCCGTCTCAGGTCGGAGGGTCAACAAATACTCGCAGAGCACGATGCAGACCTGATTCGTCACGAGCTGCGCATCGTAGTGCTCCTCGGATATCTCGATGAGCGGCACGGCGCCAGCATAGCGCTGCTCCGCGAAGTAATGGAGCGCCTCGTCGTAGCTGCGCAGGTATTCCCCGGGACCCGCGCCAATCCAGCTGAAGCACTTCTCGTCCATCTGTTCCATGATCTGCCAGATGCTCTTGCGCTTCTGGTAAAAATCCCAGATAAAGCCCTTGGCCATCGCCTCCGCTTGACGTAAGAAATCTTCTTGTTGCATCATATCGTTCACCTCTCCTCTTTCTCCTCTTTATTTTAGCAAAATAAAAAGGGGCTGACCCTGTCATATCCGACAGGGTCAGCCCCTAAGTGCAGAAAAATATCATAAAATGGCATAAAACATCAGGTTGACGTCGCATATTCCTCGTGACGCAAGAGACGGGACACCCTCAGCGGGTTGATTCACGGTCCCCATTCCTCTCTGCCTTCTCCGCGTCTGATGTCACAGGCGCTTCCTGTACATCCGACTGAGTCGACTGCTCCGGCTGCGCGGAATCCTCCGTCAACGGGTCCATCCCGTCGGCCTGCTCCGTCTGTTCCGACGGCTCAGACGAGGCAGATGATGCAGATGACTCAGCCTGCTCATCGCTTGCAGTCGATACCATCTGCGCCATTTGATTCAGCGGTCTCGACAGCTCCGAGAAACCGCCCATCTCGATCGTCTCGACATCGTCGGGCGTCCACGGTTTCGGCGGGCGTGCGAGAATGAGCTTGGCCAGGCACGTGCCGTCTTCGCGCGCGAGTTTGCCGTAGCTGAAACGCGGGTCCTCCGTGACCTCGCGACCAAACCAGTACGGTGGCTCAAAGGCTTTGGCCTCTTCTTCTGAACCGAACTCCACTTCGACGTAATCAAAGCCCTTGAGATGGCCACTGTGGCGGTGGTACTCCGCGACATGGCCGTCTGCGAGCGGCAGCCGGTAGCGGCGCTTCTCGATGAACCAGGTACCCTTCTCGAGGCACTCGACGAGATGCGAGAACTCGCGCGAGCTGATCTCCGTCTCCCATTCATTGCGCATGAGTCCCTCGCCGCGCTTCACCGTCAGGTAGAATTTCTCGGGTCCTTCTGCGGGACGGACACTGCGGATGCGGATCTCGGGAAACAGTGAGACATACCCCTGCAGGATGGAGTCAAACGTATCCGGCAGGGCCGGGATGATATCAACAAGAAACTGACGTTCTATTTCCATATACAGCCTCCTTCCCGGTCATGATGCTCTGGCTGACCCTATCTCTTATCGTATTCATATTCCTATCACCTTCATTTGTCATGCATCAGCTGTATGACATATCTTAGCATAAACTGTATTTTATCACAGAATGCCTTGTTTTTCTCTTAAAAAAAGAAAATGTTCTCCCGTTTTCCACAGGAGAACATGACGGATTGATTACGAGATTAGTTCTTATTTATATTCTTCTGCGAGCTTCTTGAAGAGTGGCAGGGAACGTTCAATCGTCTCCGTCTTGATGCAGTAGGCCGCGCGGAAATAGCCCGGACAGCCGAAGTCCGTGCCCGGTACGAGCAGCAGGTCGTACTTCTTAGCGCGCTCGCAGAACGCATAGTCGTCTTTTTCAAGCGCTTTCGGGAAAAGATAGAAGGCCCCCTGCGGCTTGACGCAGGTGAAGCCTGCCTCGATGAGCCCGTCGTAGAGCAGCTGGCCGTTCTTGCGGTACGTCGAGATGTCGGACGGCATACCAGCGCAGCGCGCGACGACGAGCTGCCAAAGCGACGGCGCATTGACATGCGTGAGCACGCGGGCGGCACCGGCGATGGCACCGTAGACCTCAGCCGAGCCCTCGAGCTCGTCCGGCACGACGATGTAGCCGATGCGTTCGCCCGGCAGAGAGAAGGACTTGCTGTAGGAATAGCAGACGAGCGTGTCGCGGTAGTAGAGTGGGATGTACGGGACGGTGTTGCCCTCGTAGGCAATCTCGCGGTACGGCTCGTCCGAGATGATGTAGATCGGGTGGCCGTATTCCTGCTCCTTGCGCTTGAGGATGGCGGCGAGTTCCTTGATGGTCGCCTCGGAGTAAACAACACCGCTCGGGTTGTTCGGCGAGTTGACGATGATGGCCTTCGTGTGCGGCGTCAAGAGCGACTCGAAGGCCGCGAAGTCAATCTGGAAGTCCTCGACGCGCGCCGGCACGACGACGAGCTTGCCGCCAACCGACTCGACGAAGCAGCGGTACTCGGGGAAGAACGGCGCGAACGTGATGAACTCATCGCCTTCCTCGCAGAGCGCCTTGAAGCAGATCGTGATGGCGGCAGCGGCGCCGGCCGTCATGAAGAGGTTCTTGCCGGCAAAATGCGTGCCGAAGCGGTCGTTGATGCTCTTGGCGAGCGCCTCGCGGACCTGCGGATTGCCCGGGGCAATCGTGTAGCCATGGACGGCCTCAGGCGGCATCGTCTGCAGGATGTCGATGGCCGCCTGCTTGACAAACTCCGGCGTCGGCACATTCGGGTTGCCGAGACTGAAGTCATAGATATTCTCCTCGCCGACCTCCGCCGCGCGCTTGCGGCCAAACTCAAAGATCGTGCGGATCGTGGACTTTTTGGTGCCGAGATCGTACATTTTTTCAGAAACCATTTGATAACCACCTTTTGTCTATCGCATCTGTGTCTTGCTGTATCTCTATGGACATAATTCTTTCATACCAGAACATAATTAACATTTTACCATAAATAGCGCTAAAAAAAAAGATGCCGGACAAATTTCCGACACCTTCTCTCTGTGTGTGATGTGTGAAATATGGATAGGACAGGAATCAGGATTCCTGAAAATACTTCATCGAAGTCTTTTTCATCTGTTGTACCGCAACGCTTTGGAAGCTTTCTGGTGCTTATAAGTGCTTATAGCACCCTTACACACTCGTGGTTCTCGATGAACCTATAGAGGGACAGGCGGGTCACTCTGTAGTGTCTACCTACCTTGAATGTCTTCAGCTTACCTTCCCTCATGTATCTAGTAACAGAGGATAAAGGTATGTTCAACATAGTTGCTACATCCTTAGCACTAAAGGCTATTACCTTATCCCACTTACCAGACTTACTACTATATAGTATATTCATTTCATCTTCTATCATTATAACATATACCTCTATCTATTATCTATGGTCTATAACCTCTATCATCTATTTAGTTTATTTATTATAAATAATAGAGGTAGCTACCTTTACATGGACTGTCTCTTGCTATGACTAACCTAGTACAAGCCTTTAGATAACTTATTCACGACACGCTTAGGTTAGCCTTCAGGAGCCTATAGCAAATATCTAGCCTTACTCTTTCTCATGGAGACATACTTCGTCTGTGGACATGAGACAACCAGTAGGTACTATATATAACCTTTTCCCTCTCTTCTTCTTCTTGTGTGCCACCTAGTATTTCATATTGGGTTTATTGAGTTTAATAATACTTGTGTTCCACCTATATGAGAGGAAAACCCAATACAAAACAGGATTTGTCCTCTCTAGGTGGACTTTGTCAACCTCTAAGTTCCTTGATGTTCCTAAGGCACCTATTGGTCGGCTCTGCTCTCTTCAGAAGACCTTCGTTAATCCAGTCCTCCAACTCCATCTCAGAGACCTCTGGGAGCCTGTCAGAATCTACATCCATATTTTCGAGCCAGTAAGACGTAGCCATCGTCACGGCATCCAGACGGTCATCGTGGGCAATGGCGTTCTTGTCACGACACATCCTCGTCATCTGGTAAATCAACGAGTATGCCTGATTGCTCTCATAGCGTCTGTAGTCATTCTCGATGACACTACGGTTGACAATCAGCTTGTGTCTCATGAGCACAGGCTCAAGGGTGTCGATGATGCGAAGCTCTTTCTGCTTCGTGTTCTTGACCTCTGTGATGACGCATGGGTGAATCTTCGAGAAGATTGGGGTCATGACCTTCGTGAACATACCGTCACCGAAGTTCGCCTCTACGACAACCTCGTTGACCTCCCAAAACTTCGCAAGCTGTGCCATCTTCGTCAAGGTGAGGTCGCTGTAACCTTCCTCGAAGCCCCCGACATCCATGAGGAACAGGTAGCCATTCAGAGACTTCATGATAGCATAGGAACTCTCATCCTTACCTCTGCCTGATGGGTCAATCGCCATGACGGTACCTGTATATGGCATGGTCTCTGGGGAACGACTCAGGGGCGCATAGTACATATCCCCCTTCATGGCTACGCATGGGATGTCCTGTAGTCTCTGTTGGATACCATTTGCCCACGACCACTTCGTTGAGGTCTCGTGCATATCCAAGTCCTCTACAATGAGGTCAGAGACTTTCAGAGGGTACTTCTCATAGTCTGACAAATTAGTATTCAGCATAAACTGAAGGGCGAAACCTGCGCGACCATAAGACAGCTTACGCTTTGCAATCTCGATGTCATCGAAACGCTCAGGGTCTGTCGGTTTCCCTGCCCACTTCTCGGGGTCGCTATCGTACCTCTGGGCAATGAAGGGTGCCAGATTGTTACCATAAGACTCCCGCTCTACCTGAGACTCAGGATAGAGGACAGGCCAGATACGTGTGATGTAACCACGTTGCTGAAGGGTGTTGTAGAGACTCGCTTCGTTCTGAGGTGTACCAAGGTAGATAATCTGACCATTTGGCTTCAGGATTGCGTCATACTCCTTGACAGCCTCTGCCAGTTTGTCTCGCTGAAGCTGTGTGCCAGAGCTCTTCGGAACCTCTACGTCATCTGAGATAAGTAGGTCTGCACGGGTACCTGTAATCTGACCCGTGATACCTACGGACTTTACGGATGGGGAGATGTCGGCCTGTGCTCCACCAACGCTGAATAGGTTCTGGGTGTCGAGCTGTGTCTTGTCGGCCTTCATATCCGCAAGGAATGGGATGGTATGGATAATGCTCTTGATGAAGCGTGCGTTAGCGTCTGCACGGTCGCCTGAGGCTGAGATAATCAAGACCTTTAGGTCTCTATCAGACCACAGTCTCCATACTGCATAGGCGCATGTCAGGAAGCTCTTTGCCACGCCACGGAACCCTTGAATGATTACACGGTCAGAGGGAGGGTTCTGTAGGAACTGTGCAATGTCTACCTGAATCGGGGTTGGCTTAGGGAGACCAATGGACTTCCATACGATGTAGACGAAAGCCCAAAAGTTCTCTCTTGCCTTGTCAATGTCCTTCTGTGACCAATTCAATGGATGGTCTCATCTCCAATAAGGTCTGGGATGTTGTTGACATCCTGTACCAGACGCTCCACGCCCTCTGTTTCCGTGGTGGTCACGATGTCATTATCCTTCAGGAACTGCCGCACCTTCGCAAGAAAGGCGGGGTTCTTAGACAGCTCTGGGTCACTGAGACCTTCCAGAAGCGCGTCTACCTCCATCTTTGCAATCTGGTCTACGATTGCCTGTTTCATCTTTACGGTTGCCACTCTATCTACCTCCTATCAGAAATGTACCTTCCACTGTACCTCGCCACCATTGACCTTTTGGTCTCTCAGGCCATAATGGGCTTCGAGCAGGATGGAATGGTTGCGGTCATAGTTCCTCTGGACACTCAGGGGAATGTAGGGGTTGCCATCCTGTACACCAATGCCTGTGCCTACTTCCCAATTCTTGTAGGTGTTAATCTTATAGATACCTACAGGAATCTCAAGGTTATCCTTCTGCTCCACGACAACTGTCTTGTCGGTCTTCTCCAAGGCTTCAGGAGGGAGCGTAGAATCGCCTGTAGCGAGCTTTTCCTCGATGACCTTAGTAGGACTATCCCCGTAGCTTACGACCTCCTTGTAGACCGTCTCAGGCTGTCTCAGGCCATGTTGTGCTTCAATAATCTTCTCTCGCAGAACCTCAGCGTTCTGCTTATTCAAATCCAACTGGTTCCTGAGGGAGTTGAGGTCTTCTGCATGTTTCGCATCCATGATGTTGACCTGTTGGGTCTTGTTGTCTAAATCCCTCTCAAGGGTGTTGACTCTCCACAAGAGTACACCCATGATAAGGATAGACAACAAAAGAAGAAGCTCCTTCCAGTGAGACAGGAAGAAGCTCTTGATTTGCTGTGTTGTCATATTTAATTCTCCTTACTGATTTGCATACCAGTTCGCCTTGCCAATGATGGTCGAGATTTCATTGTAGAGGTTGTCGCCGGGACAATCTGTTGGCATGAGGTCACGATGACCCACGATGTGGTCTTCATCAATCGGGAGACCATAGTCCACGCAAAGGTTTGCCAGAAGCATCGCCGTGGACTCAATCTGAGCCTCCGTAGGCTCTGCCACACTGAAGTCACCACTCAGGTGAATACCAATGGTGTGCCAGTTCTCGCCATAGGCATGAGCACCTACAGCCCACTCAGGGCGACCTCGTTCAATCGTTCCATCCTTACGGATAACGAAATGGTACCCAATGCCAGACCATCCATTGTTCTTGTGCCAACCATCAATCTGTTCAGCACTTGCATCAATGTCTGCGCCACCTGTATGGTGGATGACAATCATATCCGTAACCTCGCGCTCCGTGAGACCATTACGGAAGTTGAAGTTGTTTTCCTTAATATATACACGTTCCATTTATCAAACCTCCTTATATATGTCTTTCATTTGCAATCTGCTTCAGTTTCACCCTAAGGAACTCAGGGATGAACTCTCCGTATCCCATACGGTCAATATTCTCCACAAGGCTCATAGCTTCAATGATAGCAAAAGCTGAGATGACCATGCCCCTGAACATATCTACCTTCATAGCCATATCAAGCAGGCAGGCTATCGTGATGCACAGGAATACACCACATTTCTTGCAGATACCTTTGGCACCTATGCGAGAACTGAGGGTACCTGTGCGATATCCTGCCATCACCCCTGTGATGAAGTCGCATAACATGAGGACTGCGAGTGCCTTGATGGGGGTGTCTATGCCCCCCAAGCAGAAGTCAAGGATAACCCAGAGAAACCCTGCGATTGCCCCAATGGTTAATTCGGTATGCGACCAAAGATAATTGATATGAATGTTATCACCTGCTTTCCTTCTTATCTTCTGTCGTCGTCGTTGACTCAGGCTTATATCTCACACACTTGACGTTCTGACAAGTGCCGTCACTTCTGAGTGGCTTTCTACAACGAATACAGCGTTTCGTAACTTTGAAATAGTCCATAGTGCTTTTCCTTTCTCATAACAATAAGAGGACACACAAGGGCGCGCGCCCGTGCTCCCTGCTTACTTGCTTAATTCAGCATAGTCCGCGTCATACTTCTCATTCAGCGCGGCGCGCTCGTCCTTGATAGCTGTCATTGTATCGGTATCTCCTGACATAGCCGCGTCAAGATACTGCGCGCTTAACTCTTGCTTATCGGCGGCGTACTGAGTGTCGAGTTCACTGAGAGCCGCCGCTTTCTTTTCTTCTGCCGTCGGCTCTTTTTCCGGCACTTCAGGAGCCGACGTCGTAGCCGACGAGCTGGAAACAGTAAACGCGTTATCAGGATATTTTTCGCGCGCCGCGTCTAATACGTCGCGGAATTTTTCAGTAGTTTCGTCATAATATACGGCGGTAACTTCCTGCCCGTATTCGTCATTCACAAGTAAAAACATAATATACGATCTCCCCTTATTAAGCAGTACGTTGCCAGATATAGCAAACTAAGTATGGCGGCATATTGTTATGGGCCGCGCCGCCGCCTGCATTGTCTGTCGTAAATGTGTGGTTGTGGTTGCCTGCATTACTTGTCGGTATATATCTTTGAGGCCCCCAGTCGCCGGAGTCAAAACTGTTCCCATAGCCTTCATGATAGTCTGCGTCCCTAACTCCGTGACTATGGTCGCCGTTCCAGCTCGTCGTTCCGCTATGGCTATGTGCAGGCATTTCAGCCGCCGTTAATGTATGCGTAGCCTCGCCGCCGGTTGCTCCCGCTTTATAAGTGCTATCGTCCGCGCCCAAAAGCATACGTCCTTGACTAATGCGCGCCCATGTGCCTACGCCAAATAATGTTGCGGGGTCTGTATCAACCATACTCATATAGATAGAGCCAACGGGATAGATAACGTCGATAACAGTCGCTTTCTTTAAATATGTATCGTCTATCTTATCGCCATTCCCGTCATTCGTGGCTTTATCTGCTTTCTCCGCTTCTTTGACCTTATCCACATTAATCGTAATATCCCCTGCTTTATTCAGAGGTTTCTGACCATTAATGCTGAGGGGCCAATAGTCCATTTTGAAGGTTGCTGTGCCATCCGTGTATGTGAACCCAGAGTCATGGTCACCTTCAGGAATTACAGGGAGCGTATCTCCTGTCGTACCTGCTGTCACACAAGTGATATAGCAGTTAAACGGAAGATATGAAGAATGAATCTGGTCACCTACTTCATACGCCATGTTTCTATTTGTCGTGCTAATATTCTTAATGGCATCCTGTAGAGAACTCTCGGATTCCTTGAATTCAGCGGTAAGTTTCGTGATGTCCGCTTTGGTCTCATTCACGCGATTCTCCGTAGCCTTCATAGAATCCTGCGTGTCAACCAGAGCTTTCTCTATGTCACTTTTGGTTGTCTCAAGGTTAGCCTTAGCATCCTCAAGTGCCTGAGAGGCCTGAGAAATCTTACTGTCCATCGAAGACGTAGCCGTGTTGATAGCATCATTCATCGTAGAGACAGAATCATTTACAGTATCCAATGTCTCAGACATCTTATTGTCGATAGCCATCTTTGTATCCATGAGATTCTTATACATATAGTCTTTCGTGTCCTGAGTCAACGAATAGCTCTTCCCTACGATGTCAGTCTGTTCCTCAAGGATGTTAAGGTTCTGACGCTGAGAGAGGTTCAGGTCATAAGCCCTCAGGATACTGGAGTCCTCATACTCAACCAGAGGTGTCGAAGATGTCTCTCGATAAATCGTGATGGTCTTATCTGCATCCACAGGTTTCGTCAGATTAAGCGTATGACCATCAATCGTGTAGTCCACCATATACGCAAGGGTGTTGCTTTCGCGCTCAGACAAATCAATCTGAGCCTTGACAAAATTCTTACGCAGATAACTGAATGGGAACTCATAGGAATCTTTGCCACCCTGATAGGTGACACGCGATAAATAATTATTTTTGTCTGCCATCGTTTCTCCTTTTATTTCTTAGGTTTCTTCTCAGGGTAACCTGACTGTTCCACAAGGTACTGTTGCATAACCGTAAGTGGAATGAAGTTCGGAATCGGCATAAGTTTCAATACATTCTTAAAATCCTTCTGAGATGTCTTATCATTCGTAGCATGATTAAATGCATGATACATCTGAATCAATGGTTCGACACCTGCACTAATGGCAGGAATCTGACTCACAAGGTCTCCACCAATGTCACTCGCAGTTCTCTCTTTGAAGCTCTGTGGAGCCTTAGCACTTCTATCAACTGTCGTTCGGATTGTTGGAGCACCTGTAGCAATCTCATACCAGTCATTCGCAAATGACAACGGAGAGCCAAGGATAGTAGAGCGAAATGCCACAGCACGAGCAAGAGCACCATCATTGAACATATAGTTCTTATATTCCTCTGCCTTTTTGTCAAGACCTGCTTCTTTATAGGCGGCATATGTGAGACCTGCACGCGCCGCATACACAGCCGTGTTCGTAACAATAGAAGCCATCGTAGCCACAGCATCATCCATGTCTCTAGCTGTCATAGCACGCATCGTCTGCGCGTTGATAGACCGAAGCGTGTAGTCCTTAAACTGGAATAGAAGCTGTGTCATGCTGTTCATGTTCTTCAGGAGATTCTTATTGCCCTGACGGGAACCAGACACAATCGCTCGTTCCGTCTGAAGCTGAATCAGGTTGTACCACTTCAGGTAACTATTCATGTTGTCTTTCTGCCACTGGTTGACATCGAAAGACGTAATGTTACCACTGGAATCCATCTTCGTGTACTTCACAAGGTCTTTCTGGATACCTGCCCACTCTTTGTCTGAGACATGAGCCGCTTTCAGTTTCGCTTTGCTGAATGGGTTTCTTAAGCGAGACATAGGGCCACCATAGGCTACCCTGATAGAATCCATCATCGTAGAGATACGCATACCTCTTACCATGCTGTCTGTCATCTTAGGCAACATATTGATTGCAGAGGTAACCTTGCCTAAGTTTGCTGTGATGTCTGCCACCTTAATCAATGCCTTGTTTGCAAGGTCATGATTGTCTGTGAGAGCATCACGAACAACACGGTCACCCCAGTTCGCTGAGAAAATCTGAGACTCCATACTGGAACCAAAAGCATAGTCTTCAGCATCACGAATAGTTTGCGCTGTCAACTTTCCATACTTCACATTCTCCATGAACTTTCCAAGTGGAGAGAAGATACGAAAGAGCTGAGTGACACCACCATAGGCCATGGCACCACCAAGCTCACCGAACTGGTTGAAGCCCATGTTGGCACCATTCTTTGCATACGAGAAGTTTTTAAGGATTCTTGCGACTGCCCCAAGTTTCCCAATGGCGGTCTCATCCTGAGGTCTTACACCACGGAATTCTGCTATGGATTTCTTGAGGTTATTGATTTCATTCAAGGCACTCTTATTCGTGAGGCCATGACCAATAGAAGCATTAATCTCTTTGGTTGCCTTGTCGAAGAAGTTCTGAAGACCCTTCTCACTTCCGAAGACATTCAGGAGACTAGCTTCACCTGCAAAACGCTGAATGTTCTTTAAGACAATCCCGTCCATATCATATGTACGTAGGTCATTATCGAAAGAGAACTCTTTTTTATTCGGTAACTTCAGGATACCTGTGGTATCAATTGGAACTCTCTGCTTCAGGAACGAGAGAGACCCAAGGTTGCTGAGGTTCCTTGCATCCGCAGGGTCAAAGACACCATTCAAGAGGAAGTCAACCGCATTTGGAACGTGTTTCTTTAGCCACTCATCAACATCTTTGTCTGTTGCCACCGCAGGTTTCAGAGGCTTTGGTTTCCAATTTGGGTTGTTCTTCATCCTCTGTGCCATAGCATTGTTCGCCGCTGTAATCTTAGCGTTCTCCATTCTGATGTCACGGATAATCTTTTCCTTAATGACATCCCTCTTAGCAAAGGTATTATAGTACTTCGTGAAGAATTCTTCTGCCTGCTGAACTGCCGTCTTTGTGTCGGTATCAATGAAGTTGCCGATAATGAACTTCATCCTCTGCTCTGTGTCTGTGAGCCTCCAAAGTTCTTCATCTACCTCATACCAGTCTTTGTCAATGAGGTTCGGAGCCTTCGAGCCTACATCTGTAGCCGAGCGTTTACCCAATTCAATCTGAAGTTTCCTGAGGTTATGAAGGTGTTCCACAGCCTCATGGACTTCTTTCGGAATGTCCTGAATGACATTTGCGACATTCCCTGCATACTTAGCGTTATAGGCATTGTATACAAGTTTATCGAAGGCCATCTGAGCCGCATTACCAATCTGCTTATTCGCAAGACACCATCTCTGCCGAGCATCTGCATATTTGATGTAAGGAGCAATAAGAAGCTGAGTGAGCCTCTGCTTATTTGTCTCTGCCGTGATGGTATTCACGTTACCAAGACCACGACCACGCAGGTCTTCCCAGATAAGCGGGGTGTACCTACGGACTGTATTGGAGACCGAATTGACACCTTCACCAACAATACCATTCTCAAGTTTCTTCGCTACCCATCTCATAGGTCTCGTAAGAGGTCCCATGTGGATGTCAGCCTGTGTCTCTTTAGTCACCTGCTGTTCCAAGTGGTAGAAATTCGCCATGTTCACAGGGTTCAGCTGGGAGTGTAAAATAGTTTGTGTAAATCGGTATTGCATGAATCTACTTTATGCCCC
>OGGS01000308.1_pt1 | contig 54408 bp, 46 predicted proteins | sample 1571281 | NCBI WGS metagenome assembly OGGS01 (sample SAMEA2582042, study PRJEB24529) | metagenome | biome: Human gut stool | place: China | collected 2011 | reverse complement strand
CCGATTTTTCAATATGCACGAGATACTCGATGTTTCCCTCCGGTCCCTTGATCGGTGAGTATTCCAGATGGTGTACCGAAAATCCGTTTTCCAGTGCAAAGGTAATGATCCTCTCGATCACTTCCTCGTGAACGGCCTTATCACGTACCACGCCTTTCTTTCCCACTTTTTCCCGTCCGGCTTCAAACTGTGGTTTGATCAGACATACCATCTGTCCGCCGTCCTTTAACAGTGCATATGCCGCCGGGAGCACTTTGGTCAGGGAAATAAATGAGACATCCACCGAAGCAAAATCGAGCACATCATCGATATCTTCCGGTGTGACATAGCGGATGTTTGTTTTTTCCATACAGACAACCCTTGGGTCCTGGCGCAGTTTCCATGCAAACTGGCCATATCCCACATCGACGGAATACACTTTCTTTGCCCCGTTCTGCAGCATGCAGTCCGTAAACCCGCCCGTCGAAGCACCGATGTCCATGCACACCATGCCATCTAAGGAAATGGAAAAATGTGTCATCGCTTTTTCCAGTTTCAGACCGCCGCGGCTGACATATTTCAATGTATTTCCGTGGATCTCAATCGGAGCATCCTCTGCAAAAGTGCTTCCCGCCTTATCCTCCCGGTTATTGTTGACAAATACATTGCCTTCCATAATCATGGTCTTTGCCTTTTCCCGCGATGGTGCCAGACCACGTTTTACAAGAAGTACATCCAATCGTTCTTTCATAATTCCTCCGGTAATTCTGCTAATATTTTTTCCGTCACGGAATCTGCATCCAGTCCCAGTGCTTTTTTTAATTCGCCAACACTTCCATGTTCCACAAAGCAGTCAGGAATTGCCATCCTGAGGACCTTTGTATGCAGTGCTTCTTCCTCCAGAAATGCAGCCACATGCTCTCCAAATCCCCCGCTTGCCACGTTCTCTTCCATCGTCACAAGAAGCGGATGGGATTCTGCCAGTTTCCGCAGGCAGTTTTTATCCAGTGGCATGGCAAATCTTGCATTTACCACCGTTGTCGGGATTCCTTTTTCTGCCAGTTTTTTTCTTACCTGCCAGGCGGTTTCCACCATCGAACCGATCGCAAAAAGTGCAACCTCTGTACCCTCGGCGAGTACTTCCGCACAGCCTTTTTGAATCGGTGCCCGCTGATCTTTCCAGAGATCGCAGGCTTCTCCGCGCGGATAACGGATCGCCACCGGTTCCTCTGCAGCAATCGCATACTTGAGCATATCGGAAAGCTCCCATTTGTTTTTCGGAGCCATAACCGTCAGGTTCGGAATACTTGACAGATACGACAGGTCAAAAATTCCCTGATGCGTGGCGCCATCCTTTCCGACTAATCCTGCACGGTCTACGGCAAACACAACCGCAAGGTTTTGTGCACACACATCATGTAATACCTGGTCATAGGCACGCTGTAAAAAGGAAGAATACACCGCAAATACCGGTTTGAGTCCCGCCTTTGCCATGCCGGCTGCAAACGTCACTGCATGCTCCTCGGCAATTCCCACATCAAAAAAACGTTCCGGGAAAAGATTTTTAAATCTCTTTAAACCGGTTCCGTCTGCCATCGCTGCGGTAATCGCAACCACCTTCGGCTCCCGCTCCCCCATTTTGCGCATGACGGTGGAAAACACATCCGTGTAATGCGCTTTTTCCTGATGATACAGCGGAACACCGGTGTCAATGTCAAACGGTCCCGTTCCATGGAAGCGCGCCGGATGACGCTCGGCAGGAAGATATCCCTCTCCCTTGATCGTGCGTACATGAACCAGCACCGGACCGCGCACACGCTTTGCTTCCGCAAGCACTTTTCGGATTTCTTTTATGTTGGTGCCATCCACCGGGCCTAAATAGGTGATTCCCATATTTTCAAAAAACATTCCCGGAACAAACAGCTGTTTGATACCGCTTTTGGCGTTCCGGATCCGTTTGACCATCCGTTCCCCCACAACCGGAATCCGGTTTAGGGAATTGGTCACACCGTCTTTTAAATCCAGATAGGCATCCGAGGTGCGGAAGGAATTCAGATACTGGTTCATTCCTCCCACATTTTCGGAGATCGACATCTGGTTATCATTTAACACAATAATAAAATTGGTTTTCATGCGGGAGGCATTGTTCATTGCTTCGTATGCCATACCGCCGGTCAGTGCCCCGTCTCCGATCACAGAAACCACATAATAATTGTCACCGGTCAGTTCCCTCGCCTGCGCCATGCCAAGTCCTGCGGAAATGGAAGTGGAGCTGTGCCCGGTATTGAATGCATCCGCCGGATCTTCCTGTGTCTTTGGAAAGCCGCTCATCCCGCCATACTGCCGTAAAGTGGCAAACCCCAACTTACGCCCGGTTAAAATCTTGTGCGTGTAGGACTGATGTCCGACATCCCAGATAATCCGGTCTCTCGTCAGGTCAAATGACAGATGAAGCGCCATCGTCAGTTCAATCACACCCAGATTCGATGCCAGATGTCCTCCGGTTTTTGCAATATTTTCCACCAGAAAATCACGGATTTCTTCCTGTAGCTCCTCCAGTTCTTCCTCGTTTAGTTGTTTGATATCATTTACTTTTTTTATCCGATCTAAAACCATGTTGCCCTCGAAAAATTAATGATCCCTGTTGATCAAATAGAAAAACAGGTCATGCAGAAACGTATGCTCTCCTTCAAATTCATCCAGTATCTTTATTGCTTCCCCGGAAAGCCGCTCTACATCCTTTTTTGCCTGCTCCAGCCCCTCAAATGTCACATAGGTTGCCTTCTCATTTTCCGCATCACTGCCGATCGGCTTACCGAGTTTTTCAAAAGATCCCGTGACATCGAGAATATCATCCTGTATCTGAAAGGCAAGTCCCAGCTTTGCTCCAGCTTCCTGCATACGCGCAACCGACACTTCATCCGCGCCTGCCAAAATGGCTCCGATCATAAGCGATGCTTCAATCAGCGCTCCGGTTTTTAACCGGTAGATAAAGTCCAGCCGGTTGCGGTCGATGGTCTGTCCGGTTTTCTCACTCTCCACATCCACCACCTGGCCGCCGATCATTCCGTATATACCCGCTTTTTGTGCCAGCACGGAAAAAGCCCTGACAATTCTCCAGTCTCCTTCGTTTCTGGTCAGTGCTGCTGCCACGGTCTCAAACGCATAATTTAAAAGGGCATCCCCCGCAAGGATTGCCATTGCTTCCCCGTATACCGCGTGGGTTGTCTTTTTCCCACGCCGGTATTCGTCGTTATCCATAGCCGGAAGATCATCATGGATCAGTGAATAGGTGTGGATCATCTCAATCGCCGCCATAAAATCATCAATTGCCGGATTCGTTCCGTCAAACATCTGGTAAGATGCTTCCATCAGCATCGGCCGCAGACGCTTTCCGCCTGCAAAAACACTGTATTCCATGGCATCGAGCACGGTCTGCTGAAACCCCTTTTCCTGTGGCAGAAACGGTGCGATCCGTGCTTCAATGTCTGCCGCCCTGCGTTTTATTTCCTGTCTGATCTCCATCAGAATTCCTCCAATTTTCCATCCTGGTTCAGTACAAGCATTGCCTTTTCTATCGTATCCAAAGACTGGCCGGCTGCTTTGATCTGTTCCAGTCCCTCTTTGTATAGGGCAAACGAACGGTCTAACGTTACGTTTTCGTCTTCCATCGCATCAAGTATGGCATCGATCTTTGCAAACCGTTCCTCCAGTCCCGGTTCTTTTTTTTCTAATTCATCACTCATTTTTTACTCCTTCGGCTGCCTGAATTTCTGTCACTGCTGCCGTCAGTGTGCCATCCAGCAAATGGATCTGCACGGTATCTTTTTTCCTGATCTGGTGGATGCTCCGCAGTGCCTGATGGTTCCCATCCTCCACGAATGCATACCCTCCACTGAGTTTCTTTACCGGGGAATAGCTCTCCAGCGTGCCTGCCAGAAGTGCCAGGCGGTGTCTGCGCTCACGCAGCAGTTCCTCCATGCGTCCGGTCAGTTTCTCTTCATACTCTGCCACTCTTTTCCGGTTTTCATTCATCCGCTGCTGAGGGCTGAGATAGTGCAGGCGCATCCTCTGGTGCTCCAGATGGTTTCTTGCCACGTTTACTTTCCTTTGGAGTTCTTTGTCCATCTGCTGCCGCATGCCAAGCAGTTCCTGCATTGCCTGCCGGTAATCAAACACCGCCAGCTCCGCTGCTGCAGACGGAGTCGGTGCCCGCAGGTCTGCGACATAATCTGCAATCGTAAAGTCCGTCTGATGACCGACAGCGGAGATCACCGGAATCCGGCAGTCAAAAATGGCCCGTGCCACCATTTCTTCGTTAAATGCCCACAGATCCTCTATAGATCCACCGCCCCGTCCGACAATGATTACATCCACGCCGATCTGTTCAAGTGCATGAATTCCATGGACAATTGATGCTGCCGCACCCTCGCCCTGCACCAGGGCCGGGCAGAGAATCAGCTGCACATACGGGTTCCTGCGCCCTGCAATATTGCGGATATCCTGAATCGCTGCCCCGGTCTCTGCCGTAACAATCCCCACGGTTTTTGCATAGGTGGGAATGGGCTGTTTGTATTCCTCCGCAAACATTCCCATCTCTTCAAGCTCCCGCTTTAACGCTTCAAATTTCAGATACAGATTTCCCTCTCCGTCCCGTTCAATCGTCCGTGCATAGATCTGGTATCTGCCATCTCTTTCATACACTTCCACGGATCCGGTCACAACCACGCGGTCGCCCTCTTTCATCGGAAATTTTAATCCTTCCCTGCGGCTTCCTGCAAACATGATCGCGTTTATCGTTCCGTCTGCATCTTTCATTGTAAAATAAATATGCCCGCTGGAGTGATACTTACAGTTAGATACCTCTCCCTTGATGCTGATATGGTGCAGCATAAAGTCCTGAGCGAACATATTTTTAATGTATTTATTTACCTGCCCTACCGAATATACATGTTTCATCATTCTGCAAACTTTGCAAGAATTCCATTGACAAATGCCGGTGACTCATTGGTTCCGTATTGTTTTGCCAGTTCCACAGCCTCATTGACCGCAACCTTAAACGGAATCTCATCATCATAACGGATCTCATATACCGCCAGACGGATCAGTGCCAGATCTACTTTGCCCATACGGGTTGTCTTCCAGCCTTTTGCGACTTCGTTGATTGCCTCATCAATTTCTGACAGATGGTTATAGATATCCCGATAGCGCTCTGCGATATACTGGAAATCCTTGTCTGTCACATGGTCAACTTCCTCGCCAAATAATACCAGCTGTTCTGACAGTTCTCCCGCGTCAAAAAATTCTACACGGAAAAGCATCTTAAATACATTTTCTCTTAACTCTCTTCTTGTCATCTTCTCTCCTCGCTTAAAAATAAAGGATGTCTTTCGTTTAGACATCCTTTATTATACCATATTCTGTTTCGAATACAAAGATTTAATTGTCAGTTCCCATATCAACACTTGCAATACGGACATTGACAACAGCGACTGTCAGACCTGTCATATTCTCAATGGCAGCCTTTACTTTATCCTGTACCTTGGCAGAGACTTCCGGAATGCTGTAACCATATGCAATGTTGATGGCAACATCAACCTTTACTTCGTTGTCCATAATTTCAATCATGATTCCCTTAGAAAGGTTCTTCATGCCGAGCTTGCTGACAATTTCGTTTGTGATGTTTCCCGCCATGGAACTGACGCCATCTACTTCTGTTGCTGCAAGTCCTGCAATGATCGCAACGACTTCATCTGCGATACGGACATCCCCGATGGGATCTGATTTTATCTGAACTGTTTTTCTGCTATCAGCCATAATACAATTGCCTCCTCAGTATTTTATCTTTGCTTATTATAACAGACTCTGTATTATTTGGAAAGCATAAAATTATACAACCTGTCCCTTGGATACATATACCTGATACGACTCATTTCCGGTCAATGACTTGCCCTCTGTGACACGTACATTCTTGTCGGTAATCACGTATTCCACGCTTGCATTATCTTCCACTACGGTATCCTGCATCAGCACACAGTTTTTCACTTTTGCGCCTTTTCCAACGTGAACGCCTCGAAACAGGACGCTGTTTTCGACCTCTCCCTCGATCACACAGCCATCGGCAACCATAACATTCTTTGCTTTGGAACCGTTGATATAACGGGTCGGGTTATCGTCACGGATCTTGGTGTAAATCTGATTTGGAGAAAACAGTGCATTTAAGTTTTCTTCCTGTAACAGACGCATATTTTCTTCAAAATAACTCTGGGTATCATGGATATTGACCACATAGCCATCGTAACAGAACCCGCGGATATCCAGCCGGTCAATCTGCTTGTCCAAAAGGTCACGTACAAAGTAAGTATGCCCATGTACATACGCATCATCTATCATATTGATCAAAAACTCGCGTTCTACCACATAAATATTCATGCTGAAATTCATCTCCCCCTCTTCGGTCGGGTTGATGTAAATCTTGCTGACGCGGTCTCCGTTCATGCCGAGTGCATAGTACAGATCCATGCGGTCCCTGCTCTGACGGATAAATGCCTTCGGAATTTCCTGCTTGCGGTACATCATGGTCACATCCGCACCACTCTTGATATGCGCATCTAAAAGTTCATTAAAATCAAAATTGATGGCAATATTTGCATCGGTCATAATGACATATTTCTGTGGCTGCTTTAACAGATATCCGCGCAGACTCTCAAGTGCCTCGATGCGTCCCTCGAATACCTTTACCTGTTTCTGTGCGAACGGAGGAACAATATTCAGGCCTCCGTTTTTACGGACCAGATCCCACTCACGGCCGGCGCCGAGATGATCCAGCAGGGAATGGTAATTTTTTCTTACGATAATGGAAATATTGTCAATTCCGCTGTGCACCATGCTCGAAAGAATAAAATCGCACATGCGGTATCTGCTGGCAAATGGAATGGATGCCATGAGGCGCTCCGAAGCCAGCTCCGGCACCATTGCATCATAGCTGTTCGGGAAAATAATTCCCAATGCCTCTGTCTTTGAATTTAACATTGCTCCTCACCCTCCTTCACATCTTCATAAATCATAGCGCTCGGACCAATTTTGGCGCCTTTTCCGATCGTCACATCCGCTGCAATTGTGGCAACTTCTCCGACACCTTCTCCTTCTGGCTTAGCTCCCACAACGGCATCTTCTTCTACGGTTGCATTTTCTGCAATGATACAGTGTCTGACAACTGCACCTGCCTTAATGGTGGAATGTCCCATCACAACCGCATCCTCTACGATAGCACCTTCCTCCACGGTAACACCCGAAAACAGAATCGAATGTCTGACCGTTCCCTTGATATTACATCCATCGGTAATCAGACAGTTATCCAACACAGCATTCTCTCCGATTCTGTGACCGGTCATACCACTGTTTCGGCTGTAAATCTTCCAGTTTTCATCAAACAGATTGATTCCACTGTGCTCCGGATCAAGCACTTCCATATTTGCCTCCCACAGAGACGGAATCGTTCCTACATCCTTCCAGTATCCGTTAAAATGATAAGCATACATCTTTCTTCCGTCACGCAACAGATTTGGAATAATATTGTTTCCGAAATCGTTCTCTGAATTTGGATCTGCTTCGTCCTCAATCAGATATTTTTTTAAAATATCCCAGTTGAATATGTAAATTCCCATGGACGCAAGATTGGATTTCGGCTCCTTTGGTTTCTCCTGGAATTCCGTAATCTTATCATCCTCGTCTGCTACCATCAGACCAAAACGGGATGCATCCTCCCACGGTACTTCCATGACTGCGACCGAAAATTCTGCTCCTTTCTGCTTGTGGAACTCAAGGAAATCGCTGTAATCCTGTTTGCAGATCTGGTCTCCCGAGAGAATAATTACATACTGCGGATCATAGCGTTCAATAAAAGCAATATTCTGATAAATAGCATTTGCCGTGCCTTTGTACCAGTCAGACCCCGATGCTTTCTGGTACGGCGGAAGCACATGCACACCTCCGTAAAGACGGTCCAGATCCCACGGCTGGCCATTTCCAATATACTCGTTTAATACAAACGGCTGATACTGGGTCAGAATACCCACCGTATCAATTCCTGAATTTACGCAGTTCGACAGCGGAAAATCAATGATACGGTACTTTCCCCCAAACGGAACTGCAGGCTTTGCAAGCTTCTGTGTCAGTGCATATAATCTGGACCCCTGGCCTCCGGCAAGCAACATTGCAACTAGTTCTTTTGCCATATAAGTATCCCCCTTCTGTTCATAATAAATTACACTTATTATGGTATCATAAAAGGTGGATAATTCCTAGCACTTTTGGCTCTTTTCGTTTTTTTTAGCAAAAACTTTTGTACTATGATATAATAAGAGAAACAAATCATAACGGAATCAGGAGGAAATCCCATTGAAACGATTACACTTCACCAGATGCAGGACTTCTTTGCTTGCTGTTTTACTCGCTTTTTCCGTAGCTTTTGTACCTGTACCATCCATTTCTGATACAAGTTCCAATTCTGCAGCACTCCTTACGACTGCACAAGCTGCCAAAAAGAACACCAAAAACAGTTTTTCACTCAATGAAGTACCAAAATACAACGGAAAAGCTTCTGTTGTTGTACACGGCAACCAGCCCTATTTTACTTCGCGGGAAAAGCAAAACACCAAAAGTTTTGAGTCGTATCATAAACTTGATAAACTCGGACGCTGCGGTGTCGCCTATGCCAATATAAGCATTGATACCATGCCGACTGAAAAGCGCGGGGAAATCGGACAGATCCGGCCTTCTGGCTGGCATACGGTCAAATACAGCGGCGTGGTAGACGGAAACTATCTGTACAACCGCTGCCATCTGATCGCTTACTGTCTTACAGCTGAAAATGCCAACAAAAAGAATCTGATTACCGGTACCCGTTATCTGAACAACGAAGGCATGCTGCCTTATGAGACAAAGACGGCCCAGTATATCGACAAAACCAAAAACCATGTTTTATACCGTGTGACACCGGTTTTTAAAGGCAGTGATTTAGTTGCCTCCGGTGTACTGATGGAAGCCTACTCTGTAGAGGATCAGGGAAAGGGAATCTCTTTTTGTGTGTACTGCTACAATGTACAGCCAGGTGTTGCCATAGATTATGCCACCGGTGACAGTCATCTGCGTGGAAAAAATAACCAGAATTCCCATAAAAGTTCTGCAAAGGAACACGCATCCGCGGTCTATATTTTAAATACCAACACCAAAAAATTCCACAAACCGGACTGTTATTCGGTAAAGCAGATGAGCAGTAAAAACCGAAAAAAATACAAGGGGCTCCGCAAGAAATTGATCAAAGACGGATATTCCCCTTGTAAAAACTGCAACCCATAACGGCTGCCGGTATTTTGACAACTATACTTCAAACGTATTCAGCCTTGCGGCAAGTTCGTGGGAACCTGCTGTAAGTCCTGATATATCATTTTCCACCTCATTCATATGTGCTGCCAGTTCCTGTGTCGTTGCCGTAACCTGCTGGCTTGCGGCTGCGGTGCTTTGTGCACTTCCTTCTATCTTTTCCACCTGCTCCGATACGGAATGGATCTCTGACATGGTCTGTAAAACGATGGATGAAATCCGGGCTACTTTTTCATTCGTCTCGGAAATGCCATCTTCAATCAAGGAAAAGGAAGTAATCACTTCGCTGGTATCATCAATATTTGTCTGATTGCTGTTTACAACCAGATCAATACATTTTGCGCACTCTTCGAATCCGTTGACAAGTGATGTGATAATGGTTTTGATGCGCTCCAGCTCATTGGATGTATTCTCAGACAATCCTTTGATGCTTTCTGCAACAACGGCAAACCCTTTTCCGGCTTCCCCTGCCCGAGCTGCTTCAATGGATGCATTCAGGGCAAGCAGGTTTGTTTCGGATGCGATTTCTTCAATACTGGAGAGAATTTCTGACATTTTTTCGATCGTCTGGTTCGTTTCTGCAATCCGGGAAGCAATGGTGGAAACATTATCGGTCATCTGTGCACTTCCCTTTGACATTGCCTCTATATGGTGTTTCATATTACCGGAATTTTCGCGCAATGTCTCTGTACATTGATTGATATTCTCTGTTGCAGAAGCTATTTCATCCTCCCCACTCTGGATATCCGTAATGGTTTTATGCATCTGTCCGATTGCTTCTGCCTGATGGGTTGCTTCCGCTGCAATGCCTTCAATGGCATCTGCAATCTGCCCGGTCGCTTTGTGTGCGGAATCGGTCATGTCCTTCAACCGGTCCCCGGCATCCGTTACGCTCTGGGATATGGACATACTGTCTTTTATGATGCCGCCAAATTTTTCCATGGATTCATTGGCATTTCTGACCATTGCACCAAGTTCGTCCTGCCGGTTTATCACGTTACTGTCAACCGCACCGGTGAGTTTCCCGGAAGAAATGTTTTCGAGTTTTCCACGGATGACATCCAATACCTTTACGAGACGTCTTGCGACAAAATAAGTAAGGAATATCATTGCTATGATAAGGATAATACACTCAGCGATCAGTATGCATACATCCTGCCGGAAAGTCTGTTCGATTTTTTTCGTATTTGCACTTGCTTCAATATTTGCATTGATATCATCCGTATAGCATCCTGTCGTCAGCACCCAGTTCCACGGCTCAAATTCCTCACTGTAAGCAATTTTAGGTGCCTGTGTTTTGCCATCAGATTTCGTAAAAATAAATTCGTTGAATCCGCCGCCTTTTTCTGCTGCTTTCATGATTTCCTGTATGATCATGACACCATTATTGTCTTTTAATTCTTTCCGGTTTGATCCTTCCTGATCTGGCAGGATCGGATGCATGACAAGGGTATAATCGGTACTGTCTACCCAGATATATCCATCTCCTTCATCTCCGTAGCGGAAATTTCTCAATGTCTCAAGTGCGTTTGTCTTTGCGGTTTCTTCATCCATCTGCCCGTTTTTGAACTGGTCGTAATAATACTTCACGATGGTAATTCCCGACTGTACCTGCGACTTTACTTCTGTTTTGTATCCATCCAGAATATCCTCATACCGGATATCTTTGATGGTTGTTTCCGTAAATTTGAATATGCCCGCACATGTGCCGACAAGGATCAGACATGCCGCTATGATAATTCCTGTAAAAATTACGGACAGTCTGGCTGACAGTGATTTTTTCATTTGTAAGACCTCCCAATTGCTAAACATAGCTTATATATTTACTGTTACTGTTATATTATATTATAACACTTTTCCCATGTTTATCCAACAGACGCAGCCCTATTTTCCAATGATTTCATCGGTATTGATGAATTCATACGGTGTCTGCTGGTAAACATAATAATTCAGCCAGTTTGCATAAAGGATATTTCCATGTGACCGCCACTGCAGCATCGGCCGCTGCGTTGGATCATCATCCGGATAATAATTACACGGAAGCGTGATCGCAAGTCCCTTCTCCCTGTCACGCTTATATTCACTGTCTAATGTCATCCGGTCATATTCCGGGTGTCCCATCACAAAAATCTGGCTGCCATCCTGATTGATTACCAGAAAAACCCCTGCCTCTTTTGATTTTGCAAGAATGGTCAGTTCTTCATGCTTTAAAATATCTTCCTCCCGGATCTCGGTATGCCGGGAATGTGGAGCATAAAAATAATCATCAAATCCGCGTACCATCGGAATCTTGCGATTCATTACATGGTGCCGGAATACCCCGAACATTTTCTGCTTTAGATCATATTTTTGGATTCCGTAATGATAATAAAGTGCAGCCTGCGCCCCCCAGCACAAATGCAGGGTGGATGTCACATGCTTTTTGGACCACTCCATAATCTCACACACTTCATCCCAGTAATCGACTTCTTCATATTTCATCTGTTCCACCGGTGCACCGGTAATGATCAGCCCGTCAAAATACTGGTTCTTAATTTCCTGAAACGTCTGATAAAACTTGTTCAGGTGGCTCTTTGAAGTATGCGTGGATGCATGGGATGCCGGTGCAAGCAGCGATACGTCTACCTGTAACGGGGTGTTTGACAATGACCGGAAAATCTGCAATTCCGTCTCTTCTTTCAGTGGCATCAGGTTCAGAATCACGATATTGATCGGACGAATATCCTGATGCATCGCACGGGACTCATCCATCACGAAAATATTTTCCTGTTCGAGGATCTCCTTTGCAGGCAGATCACTTTGTGTTCTGATTGGCATAACTTTTTCTACCTCCCACCAAATTGTTCTATAAATGTATCTTCGGAAATAATCGGAATTCCCAGTTCTTTTGCCTTACGATTCTTAGATGATGCGGATTCCACGTCATTGTTGACAAGATATGCCGTCTTTTTTGAGACGCTTCCTGTCACTTTTCCGCCCTGGCTTTCTACATAGGCCTTAAATTCATCCCTGTTTTTATAGTGATGCACATCTCCGGTGATCACAAAGCTCAGTCCCGCACAGCTTCCGGAAGAAGTATCCTGCACTTCTACATGTTCTATCGAAAGTTCATGAAGCAGATCCTCAAACCCACTGTGGTTTTTTTCATTCTGATACCAGGTTACAATTGATCGGGAACGTTCCGCTCCGATCCCCTCAATATCCTCAAACCCGTCCCCCTGATGCAGACGTTGCAAAAAGCCTTCAAAACCAATGGCGGCAATAATTTTTTTCCCGGCATCCACACCGATCAGCGGTATGCACAGGGCAAATATAAAGTTCACCGGATGTACCTGCCGGCTTTTTTCAATGGACTGTTCCATATTTGCCACAGATTTTTCACCAAAGCCCTCCATCTGGCTGATCTCCCCGAAATGCTCTTTCAAGCGGAAAATATCCGCAAATTCATGGATAAATCCCGCATTCATAAAACGAAGCATCGTCTGAATGGAAAGGCCGTCGATATCCATCCCCCACTTGCTGACAAAACGGGTAAATTTCTTGACATTTTTGGCTGTACAGTCCGGATTGGTACAATGCAGGGTCTTTGTGCCACTGTTTTCACTCACATGAACTTTTGTCGGTGCATGGCACACCGGACACTGGGATGGAATCTCCGGAGCACCTACAGCATCTTTTACCGCAATACATTTCGGAATGATCTTATTGGCTTTGATCACGGAAAGTGTACACTCTTTTCCGATTCCCAGACGCTCGATCTCGCTGATATTGCATAGAGATGCTCTCGATACCGTTGTTCCCTCAATCTGCACCGGTTCAAACACGGCAACCGGGGAAATCGTAGACACCGCACACGACCATTCGATATATTTTAGTTTTGTATCCACGGCCTCATCCTGCCATTTGAACGCAAAACCGGCGCGTGTCGCATGATGCCCGGTCACGCTTCCCGATGCCGCATAATCCGTATCATCATAACAGATCACCAGACCATCTACCGGAATATCCATTTTTCCGCTCTCTACAAGTTTCGTCCATCGGTCAATGGCTTCCGGAAGTTTTTGGGCGGTTGTCGCTTCCCTGTCTACCACATCAAATCCCAGTTCTTCCAGAAAGTGCATCCGCTCTCCCCACGATACCATCGGCTCATCCAGATGCACCAGTGTAAATGCATGAAACCTGACATGGCGTGCCTTCACTTCTGCCGGATCTTCCAGATTCAGCGTTCCGGATGCCAGATTTCGCGGATTTGCATATTTTTCATCGTCATCCTCAATCATGTCGTTGATCTGTGCAAAATCTGTATAGGATATAGCAGCTTCTCCTCGCACAACCAGATGCCCCTGATACGAAATCTTTTGCGGGAATCCTCCGATAGCACCCTTTAAAAATGTAATGTTGGTACCCAGGTTTCCATTTCCTCTGGTAAGAATTTTTACAAGATTTCCGTTATCATACGTCAGAACCAGCGTAAGTCCGTCCAGTTTCCATGACAGCCAGATCGGATAGGCTCCCGCCCATTGCTGCAGTTCTTCCACCTGTTTGGTCTTCGCCAGAGAAAGTGCCGGATACTCATGCGGTTCTTTTTGTCCGCTTCCGGATTCTTCATATCCGGCATTCTGCGTCGGACTGTCCTTTATAATATATCCGGTTTTTTCTTCCAGCGTGGTAAGCTCATCAAACAAAGCATCCCACTCATAATTTGGCATGATTTCATCCTGTCCGTTATAATACGCAGCTGATGCTGCATTCAACTGTTTTACCAGTTCTTCAATCCGTTGCTTTTCTGTTTTCATTTTTGTTCTCTCTATCTATATGATGATTTACCACCGTATACGTGCCATGTATGGCAGAATTGCGTGGTTTTCGTTTTGATTTTTGTGATTTTTCCATTGGTCGCACAGGCTGATTGCTCGAATGTGCGATCAACTGTTTTAACTTTTTAAATTCCTCCGGTGTAACATCCCGGTACTTTCCTGATTCGAGATCTCCCAGTTCAATATTCATGATCCGTACACGTACCAGTTTCTGTACACGGTACCCAAAATATTCACACATGCGTCGGATCTGTCGGTTTAATCCCTGTGTCAGAATGATCCGGAACTGTTTTTTTCCTGTCCGTTCTACCCTGCATTTGCGCGTTGTCGTGCCAAGTTCCACAAGCGGAACACCGTTTGCCATACCATGCAGAAATGCATCCGTCACCGGACGGTTCACGGTAACAAGATATTCTTTTTCATGCATATTTCCCGACCGCATAATTTTGTTGACAATCTCACCGTTATTCGTCAACAGCAACAGTCCTTCCGACTCTTTATCCAGACGCCCGACCGGATAGATCCGTTTCGGATAATGCAGGAAATCAATCACATTATTTTTTTCCTTTTTTTCCGCCGTGCAGACAATACCCGCCGGCTTGTTAAGCGCGATCAGTATCATTTCTTTTTCTTTTTGTACCGGTCTTCCACAGAAACAGACCTCCTGTCCATCCGATACCTGATCCCCCATCCGCGCGGTTTTTCCGCCGATGGTTACATTTCCTGCTTCAATCTGGCGATCTGCTTCTCTTCTGGAGCATACCCCTGCTTCACTTAAAAATTTATTAATTCTGACTTCCACGTTTCTTCCCTGTCTGACAAAAATCGCGGAGACCTCACAGCCTCCGCTTCTTTATGATGTCTTTATTATTTTACCGTTTTTAATAAATCGCTCTTGATGTATCCGGTTTTTCCCTGGAACTTCACCTTCGTCCATTCTCCCTTGGTGCCAAGTTTCTTTAATTTTACGCCCGCATCCACTTTTCCAAGAAGTTCTCCATCTGTACTGGCGGTTTTACGCACATTGCAGATATCCTTCGTTTTTACGGTTCCCTTGCCGGAACCTGACTTGGAAGACACTTCCTTTACAAATTCGCTCTTTACATATCCGGTTTCTCCCTGGAATTTTACCTTGGTCCAGTCACCTTCCGTTCCAAGTTTCTTCAGTTCCACACCAATATCCACTTTTCCGAGGAGCTCACCATCCGTACTCGGGCTCTTTCTGACATTACAGATATCTTTTGTCTTGACCGTACCGGTAGATTTCTTGGAATCGCTCTTTTGGGTATCTTCCTTCTTTTCCGTAGGCTCCGTTGTCTGGGTTTCCTCGGTCTTTTGAGTTTCTTCCTGTTTCTTTGTCTCTGTGGTCTGGGTTTCCTGCGTCTGGCTTTCCGTCTCTGTCGTCTGGGTTTCGGTATTTCTTACAATCGTTTCTCTCCATTTTGCCATGGCATTTCGAAGTGTTCCACCCACCATATTGGCAAGTTTTTCATCACTCTTTACAGCTTCATTATAGCTTGTCTGCACCTCTTTCTGCAGAGCAACCACTTCATCACTCTTCTCATATGCCAGAATCAGGGAATACAGATTTGCATCCAGATCCTGATCCAGGAAATTGAAATTGTATGCAGAGTATATGTTATTGATAATCAGATTTCCCTTTCCATCTCTCTCCACATAGAAGAAATCCATTCCCGGTGCCGGAGTATCCACACCTTTAAATTTCAGATCATAGCATACAGATACCAGATAAGAATCATCGGTTGCCCCCTTTGTGGAATAACAGGTGATGTTCTGATAATCCTCATAATACTCAGAAAACGTCGTGATATAACTCTTTTCATTGTCACTGAGCGGCTGTGCAATCATCTCCAGCGAATCCGTATCTCCACCGGCATATGCCGCATAATAATTTTCCATCAGTGTCACAAGTTCCGGATCTGCATCTTTCTGCAGCTTACCAATTTCCTGATATTCTGTAGTCTGTGTCACTCCCTGTGTACCGTTTTGTGTCTCTTTCTGATCTTTCTGCGGACCGGTACACTTTACCAGAATCACAACAAGAATCACAAATAAAACAGCTGCGCAAAAATATCGTCTATATTTCACAAAAAAGTCTGTAAACTTTTTTAATTTTTCATTCTGCATATGAACCCTCCATAAAAATGCATCTTTCCATTTATGATACCACACCTCATACTATTCGTCCAGTAAAAAAGCGGTGCATGACGCACCGCTTTTCCTGTCGTTCCATGGGTAAGTTGTTTCCTTGCCACATAGCATAAACTGCACCCGGCGGGAATCGAACCCGCATCTCAGGAGTCGGAGTCCTGCGTTCTATCCATTATACTACGGCTGCATAGCACTCTTATTTCACAAGCGCCTTTTTACTATATCACACTTCAAATTTAGAGTCAATCCACACTTTGATGTAAAATATGAAGTATTTCTTCCAGCTGCTTTACCGGAAGCTGCCCCGGTGCGCTCGCCTGCCCGCCTGCGCCAAATGTCACACACGATCCGAAAAACTCTCCGGCCACGCGGGAAATCCCCCCTTTTGCACCCATGGACATGGTAATCAGCGGATGATCCGGATGGTTTTCATGAAAGCGGTTGGTCTCCTCCAGCAAATGCAATACATCCCACATATTCTGCGGCATAACTGCCAGTTTCACGACATCTGCGCCACTCTCACGGATCTGTTCCAACAACATGCGGATCACCTCCGGGTCCGGCGTCTGTTCAAAATCATGATGGGAAGCAATCACATATGCTCCCATCTCCCGCAACATTGCTATTTCTTTCTGCGGATTTTTTGCTTCAAAATATTCCACATCAATAAAATCCACGACATCTGATTCTGCCGCCACCTGATGAATATCATAAATATCCGCCGCGGAAAGTGCTTTGCACCCTCCCTGATTTTTAGAACGGAAGGTATACACCAGAATACTTTCCTTTATGATATGTTTCATTTCGTTTAATATTTCGCGGATCGCATTCGGACTTTCCACGTTTTCAAACGCATCCACACGCCACTCAATCATTTCCGTGTGTGCTTCTTCCAGCCTTCTGGTTTCTCTTAAAATTTCTTCTTTCGAAGACTCCATGACCGGCACACACACGAGCGGTTTCCCTTTTCCTATAATCTTTCCTTTTATACAAAGCAGATTTTCCATCTCTGCACCTCCTGCTATGTTGTAATTCTCTGTTATTATATTCTAAAAGCCCGAAAGAAACAACCGATTCCTGTTATTTGACAATTTTCCCGTTTTCCATTAAGATAGTCACGGTATGTGATATCCGAACTTAAGAGATAGGAGAAAAAAATGAGTTTTGAATTTTTAAACCAATTACCGACTCCGGCAGACATTAAGCGCGATTATCCGCTTTCCCCGGAGCTTCGTGAATTAAAAAAACACAGAGACCTCATGATCTCTGATGTAATTACAGGTAAAGATTCACGTGTCCTCGTAATCATCGGACCGTGTTCTGCAGATAACGAAGATTCTGTATGTGATTATGTGAGCCGTCTGACCAAAATCCAGGAAGATGTCAAGGACCAGGTCATCTTGGTTCCGCGTATTTACACCAACAAACCACGTACAACCGGCGAAGGCTACAAAGGTATTGCTTCCCAGCCAGATCCGGAAAAAGCTCCGGATATGATCGAGGGTCTGATCGCCATGCGTAAAATGCACATCCGTGCAATCGAAGAAAGCGGTCTTACCTGTGCCGATGAAATGCTTTACCCGGAAAACTGGGGATATGTCGAGGATCTTCTCTCCTACGTTGCCATCGGAGCACGTTCGGTAGAAGATCAGCAGCATCGTCTGACGGTCAGTGGTTTTGATGTCGCTTCCGGAATGAAGAATCCTACCAGTGGTGATTTTTCTGTTATGCTCAATTCTGTATACGCGGCACAGCATCCGCATCATTTCGTTTATCGCGGATACGAGGTGGAGACAACCGGAAATCCTCTGACTCACGTGGTTCTTCGCGGTGCAGTCAGCAAGCACGGCAATACCACCCAGAATTATCACTATGAAGATCTGATCCGTCTTCATGAGATGTACGAAAAAATGGATGTCATCCATCCGGCAGCCATCATTGATACCAACCATTCCAACTCCGGAAAGAAGTTTAAGGAACAGATCCGTATCGCAAAAGAAGTGATGCATAACCGCCAGCTTTCTTCCGATATCCGTTCTCTGGTAAAAGGTCTGATGATTGAAAGTTACATCGAAGAGGGAAATCAGTCTATCGGAGATCATATTTACGGAAAATCTATTACCGATCCTTGTCTCGGATGGGAAGATTCCAAACAGCTGATCTATGACATTGCGGAGATGAACGCAAAGTAAACAGTTTTTGTCTGAAAACAAAAATGGAGTGTAAAAAGTGTTCCTTTTGCACTCCATTTTTTTATAATTTTTCTACAACAAAACGTAACAGCCGGATTCCAACAGACGCCTCCAATACACATCCAAGAAGTACCAGTACCGCAACTCCCATCCCCCATGCCAGCCGCAGCAGCCATGGATTTTTCCGGTTATAAAACCTGTGCGGTTCTACCAGCAGTAAAAGCGCAAGCGCTGCAAGATACAAAATTCCATGCGGCAGCCACGATACCAGAAAAAAAACAATTCCAAGAATCCCCATATTCATCACACAGGCAGCAAAAAATACCCCGCCGGTAAAATAAATCAGGCAGCGCAATAATAATGGCAGAATTGCTTTTAAAGCAGTAAGGGAAAGGATTGTAATAATCACAAACACTTTTCCCCTTTCCCATAAAATATTTGCCAAAAGCGGCAAATACCCGGTATCCGATGCCGCAAATGCTTTCATATGATACGCATTTAAAAATCCATAAGTCGTAAAATATTCATATCCAAACAGACAGGTACATAAAATTCCCGCCAGACCAAAACAGATTCCAATCGCCAGTTCCTTTTTCATAAAAATTCCTAAAACTCTTTTCTTTTCAGCCTATGCCCTGTCCGTTTTCTTTATTCCATTTTTATAAATCCAGATGTTTTCCCATTCCACCTTTTTTTGCTGCCGCATATGCCATAATTGCAGCAATGGTTTTTCCATCCTGAATTTTCCCTTCATAGATCATATCGCACAACTCTTCCAGTGTGTAAATTTCCACATCAATGGATTCCGCTTCATCCAGATGCCGGGTTCCCACTTCCAGATCGGTAGCTACAAAAATATCAACCGCCTCATCACAAAATGCCACCGTCGTACGCAGGGATAATAAATGTTTCACATTCGTGCTGCGGTATCCCGTTTCCTCTTCCATCTCCCGTGCCGCACAATACGCCGTATCTTCCGTCTTGCTGTCCCGACAGCCGGCCGGAATTTCAAGTGTTTCTCTCTCCAGCGCATTGCGGTACTGACGCACCATCACAATTCTTCCATCCTTCATAACCGGAAGAATGGCGGCTGCGCCCATACGATGGGATACAAAATCCCACTCTGCTTTGTTTCCATCCGGAAGTTCCATCGTATCTTTGTAGATATCCAGAATTGCTCCCTTGTATACCAGTTCTCTCTTCAATCGTTTTACATGCTCTACCATATTTCAAACCTCTCTTTCCTGTCCGGACATCATCCCCGGATATTTTTCATCGTTCACAGTTTCTTCAAATTTGTAACATATCCATTTCACACTTTTCCGGTATAGTGAAATCATCAAAAGGAACCAAAACCTTTCGATCATTTTTTTCATAATCTGGCCAGTGCAGCCGTGCTGTACTGGTCCCTCCTTTTTATTCTATACGTTCCGTGAAATCCCAATGTATTTATTTTACAGCACATTATAATATAAAAAAAGGCTTAATCCCGCTTTCCGCGGTCTTAAGCCTTTTTAAGTTCATTTTCACAATTACTTAGCGTAGTCAACAACACGCGATTCCCTGATCACATTTACCTTGATCTGACCCGGATATTCCAACTCAGTCTCAATCTGTTTTGAAATATCTCTGGCTAAAAGAACCATATCCGCATCGCTGATCTGCTCAGGAACAACTAAGATACGAACCTCTCTACCTGCCTGAACTGCAAAAGATTTTTCTACACCCTTATAGCTATTTGTAATATCCTCAAGCTGCTGTAAGCGGTTTGAGTATGTTTCCAAAGTTTCTTTTCTCGCACCCGGACGTGCAGCACTGATGGTATCGGCTGCCTGTACCAGACATGCAATCAGACTCTCCGGCTCCACATCACCGTGATGTGCTTCCACTGCATTGATGACAAGAGGTGATTCCTTGTACTTTCTACACAGTTCCACACCCAGCTGGATATGGGAACCTTCCATATCATGATCTACAGCCTTACCAATATCATGTAATAATCCCGCACGTTTTGCCATACGGACATCCTCACCGATTTCTGCGGCAAGCAAACCTGTCAGCTGTGCGACCTCAATCGAATGTTTCAATGCATTCTGTCCATAACTGGTACGATACTTCATTTTGCCTAAAAGCCGGACAAGCTCCGGATGAATGCCGTGGATGCCGACTTCTAATACAGCAGCCTCGCCTTCTTCACGAATCATTGTCTCTACTTCTTTTTGCGCTTTTTCAACCATTTCCTCGATACGAGCCGGATGAATCCGTCCATCCACGATCAACTTTTCAAGTGCAATTCTTGCAACTTCTCTTCGAATCGGATCAAAGCTGGAAAGGATAACTGCTTCCGGCGTATCATCAATGATCAGATCTACTCCTGTCATCGTTTCAAGTGTACGAATATTTCGTCCTTCCCTACCGATGATACGGCCTTTCATCTCATCATTCGGAAGCTGTACAACAGAGATTGTGGTTTCAGCAACGTGATCCGCAGCACATTTCTGAATTGCAGTAACTACATAGTCCTTTGCCTTCTTGTTGACTTCTTCCTTCGCCTGCGCTTCCATTTCCTTGATCATCTTCGCAGTGTCAATCTTCACATCTTCTTCCACGGTCTTTAAGAGGTATTCTTTTGCCTGTTCAGAGGTTAATCCTGAAATTCTTTCCAGTTCCTGTACGCGCTGTTCGTTGAGCTTTGCTATCTCAACTTTCTGCTTCTTTAAATCTTCTTCTTTGGCACGGAAACTTGCCTCACGCTTTTCAATCGCTTCGAGTTTCTTGTCCAGATTTTCTTCCTTCTGCACAATACGACGCTCATTACGCTGAATTTCATTTCTACGCTCTTTGATCTCCTTGTCGATCTCATTCTTGGAACGAATGGTTTCTTCTTTGATCTCAAGCATAGCTTCGCGCTTCTTGTCTTCGGCATTTTTCACGGCCTCGTCGATGATGCCTCTGGCCTGCTCTTCTGCATTTCCAATCTTGGTATTTGCTACCTTCTTGTGATATTCAGTCGAGATAAACCATACAGCAACCGCAGTAATTATAAGTGTGATAACAACAGCAATAATTACTTGTGGCACAGGAGCACCTCCTTTATTAAGTTTTCATTGTACATATAACAAAAAGAAATATTAGTCTTCCATGTCATACTTCTACAACATTATAATTTTATCCTTTTGGCTTAAATATGTCAAGCAATACGTGCTTTCATTGTTTACTTTTCATAGCATGCAGCACATCATTGCTCCGAAAGCCCCTGCGCATCAGATACTGGTAAACACGTGTAAATTCTTTTTGGTCAGAATTTTGCGCGTCAAACTTTTTCTTTTCCAGCAGATGTATGATCTGCTCCTGTTCGTCCCCCTCATAACATTCCTCAAGGGCACGATCAATCACTTCTCCAGGAACTCCTTTTCCATACAGTTTTACTTTCAGCTGATAGCGGCTCATACGATCCTGACGATAATTGATATAGGTACATGCATAGCGGTAATCATCGACATAATGAAAAGATTTCACATATTCAAGTGCAAGATCAATACACGCCTGCGGATATCCGCCCTGTTTCAGTTTCTCCCGCAGCTGCTGCTCTGTACGGTCCATCTGTTCCAGCAGATGCATGGTTCTTCTTTTTGCACGCTTTCCCACCACTTCATAAATCAGCTGATGCTCCTCTTCATCCGAAAGTGTGCTTCCTTCCCGCATCCGAAACTGTTTTGCCTCTCCCCGGTAAAGAACAAGCTCCGTTCCATTATCCAGATGGAAACGAAGCCTGCCCTTTCCCAGAGTCGTACACTCTGTCACTGTAACCATATCTTATTCATTCTTGCTTTCCGCATCTGCAGATACCGGAGTCTCTTCTTCGCCTTCCGGGGTCTCATCCTCCTGTGCAAAATAATGTTCACGCACCATTTCTTCAATCATCTTACAGAATTCCGGATTTTCACGCAGATACGTTTTTGCATTTTCACGTCCCTGTCCGATCTTGTCTCCTTCATAAGCATACCATGCACCGGATTTGCTGATAATTCCGACATTTGCTGCCAGATCCAGAATATCTCCCTCTTTGGAAATACCCTTTCCGAACATGATATCAAACTCTGCTTCACGGAATGGAGGTGCTACTTTGTTTTTTACGACTTTGACACGGGTATGGTTACCAATGACTTCTCCTGCCTGCTTCAGCTGTTCTACACGGCGCACGTCCAGACGAACAGAAGAATAAAACTTAAGTGCACGGCCACCGGTCGTCGTCTCCGGATTTCCAAACATAACACCAACTTTTTCACGGAGCTGGTTGATAAAGATTACAATACAGTTTGACTTGCTGATCACACCGGTCAGCTTACGAAGCGCCTGACTCATCAGACGTGCCTGCAGGCCCACATGGGAATCTCCCATATCTCCGTCAATTTCCGCCTTTGGCACAAGAGCTGCTACCGAATCGACAATTACAATATCGACTGCTCCGGAACGCACCATGGTCTCGGTGATCTCAAGTGCCTGCTCTCCGCAGTCCGGCTGGGAAATATAGAGATTGTCAATATCAACACCGATATTCTTTGCATAGACAGGATCAAGCGCATGCTCTGCGTCAATGAATCCGGCAATTCCGCCCTGCTTCTGCACCTCTGCCACACAGTGCAGTGCAACGGTAGTCTTACCACTGGACTCCGGTCCGTAAATCTCAATGATACGTCCTTTCGGAAGTCCTCCGAGTCCCAATGCAATATCCAGACTGAGGGATCCTGTAGGAACCGTTTCCACGTTCATATTTGCGGAATTGTCCCCCAGCTTCATCACAGATCCTTTGCCATACTGTCTCTCGATCTGTGCGATTGCCGCATCCAGTGCTTTTAATTTATCGTCCTTTGCCATAATATTCTCCTTCTTATCGAACTTATGTTCGTATCTATGTTCTAATAGTAGTATATTTTGTTTGTATTGTCAATGCAAAATTTTAAATGGGGAAATAAAAAAAGACAGTCGCCCTGCAACTGCCTTTTATTATACGTTGTATCCTGCTACGCGTCAAGAAGTGTTTTCAGGTAATCCTCAATCGCATCCTGCGTCTGTAACCCTACCATCTTCTTCTGAAACATTCCATCTTTCATGAATACCAGCGTAGGAATACTCACAATCTGGTAATTTAATGCAAGCTGTGGCTGCTCGTCCACATTTACTTTGCATACTTTCACCTGATCTCCCATCGATTCTGCAACTGCATCCACAACCGGTGACTGCATCTGACAAGGGCCACACCAGGATGCCCAGAAATCAATCACGACCGGCACCTTTGCACCGACTACTTCTGCTTCAAAGTTTTCTTTTGTAATTGTTACAACTCCCATGACTTGTCCTCCTTTGATTAATTCTTACTGAACTCGGATAATACGAGTCCTTCGTTTCGGTCAAGTGTCATGCCGACACTCCATGCATTGACAAATAAAAGAAGCGGATTTCCCTTCATATCAATAACTTTCTTCATATCTGAAGTACCAGTCAGCGCGTCCACATCCACTTCATCCTTGTTCTCGATCCAGCGGATATGTTCATATGGAAGATTCTCCAGACGGATCTCCACATTATACTCGTTTTCCAGACGGAACCGGAGTACATCAAACTGCAGCACACCAACTACTCCTACTATGATTTCCTCCATACCGCCTTTGTATTCCTGGAAAATCTGGATGGCACCTTCCTGTGCAATCTGTGTTACTCCTTTTACAAACTGCTTGCGCTTCATGGAGTCGATCAGACGTACACGTGCAAAATGTTCCGGCGCAAATGTCGGGATTCCCTCAAACTGAAACTTGTCCTTTGCCGTCGTGAGGGTGTCCCCGATAGAGAAAATGCCGGGATCAAAAATACCAATAATATCTCCCGCATATGCTTCTTCTACCATTTTACGCTCGTCTGCCATCATCTGCTGCGGCTGGGAAAGCTTGATCTGTTTGTTTCCCTGCACATGGAATACTTCCATGCCCGCCGTAAACTTACCGGAACAGATACGCATAAACGCAATACGGTCCCGGTGATTTTTATTCATATTTGCCTGAATCTTAAAGACAAACGCAGAAAAATCTTCCTGAAACGGATCAATCATTCCGATGTCTGATTTCCGGGCCATTGGCGCATAAGTCATCTTCAGGAAATGCTGCAGAAAAGTTTCCACACCAAAATTGGTCAGGGCAGAACCGAAAAATACCGGGGAAAGTTCTCCCTTTGTCACAAGTTCCATATCAAATTCCGCACTGGCACCGTCAAGAAGTTCGATTTCGTCATCCAAAATTGATTTTTTCTCCTCACCAATCTCGTCGATCAGTGCCGGATCATCGATATCAATAATCTTTTCGGAACCTTCTTTTGTTCCCTTTAATGTATCGGCAAATGTCATAACTTTTCTGGTATGACGGTCATATACACCTTTGAATTCTTTTCCGGAACCGATCGGCCAGTTGACCGGATACGTTGCGATTCCCAGTTCATTTTCAATATCATCAAGAAGCTCAAACGTATCATTTGCATCACGGTCCATCTTATTGATAAATGTAAAAATCGGAATATGGCGCATTACGCATACCTTAAACAGCTTACGTGTCTGCGCCTCTACTCCTTTGCTTGCATCAATCACCATGACTGCGGAATCCGCCGCCATAAGTGTACGGTAAGTATCCTCCGAGAAATCCTGGTGTCCCGGGGTATCCAGAATATTGATACAGTATCCGTCATAGTTAAACTGCAGCACCGACGAGGTGACCGAAATACCTCTCTGCTTCTCGATCTCCATCCAGTCAGACACCGCATGTCTTGCTGTTGCCTTTCCTTTTACGGAACCGGCAAGATTGATGGCTCCTCCGTAAAGCAGGAACTTCTCCGTCAGAGTCGTCTTACCTGCATCCGGATGGGAAATGATAGCGAATGTACGCCGTTTTTCTATTTCTTTTCTTAAGTCACTCACAGTATATCCTCCAAACCAATTGCACACTGTACCTCATTTTATACTAAAAACTATGTATTTGCAAGTGCTACTGGATGGGAGTGATCACGATCTTATCTGCGGATACTCCGGTCTTACGCTTTACAATATCTTCGACCTGCGCCCGCTTGGCATCGGTTGCCTCCCCCATATTAAGAACCACATCACAGCCGTCATCATTCATACTGACAACCACATCCGTAAACCCTTTTGCCTCCAGCATCATTTCTGCATTGGACTCTTTCTCCGCAATATCCGTCAGTGTAATCATTTCATTGACCGCATCTTTCTTTTTGGACTCATCCAAAGAATCATTGTCAATGATTGCCTGCAGGGTTTCTTTATTTTTGGAACGCACCTGTTCCCGGTTAAGTTTCACTTTTGCCGCATAGTCGGAATCCCCGCTTGTCACAGAGGTAAGTACCGTCTCTCCCGGATTTTCCACATCTTCCGTCGATGCATCCGCCAGATCTTCCTTGCTGCTTGTGATATCCAGATCCTCCCCGGTTTCATAATCTTTATCCGCCTGGTCACTTACGGCACCCTGATTCATATTAGCTACCGTCTCGGCATCTTTGATATCAGCGCCCTTTTTGTCATAAGTAACATAACCGGCCACCGCAATCAGCACCGCCAGCGTTGTAATAACAATCTGATTTTTATGCACTCTTTTTTTCACGTCTATTCCTCCTGTACCGACATTTTAACTACTACTACCTTATGCGCTTCCACCGGAAATAATGACATTACCGCGTTGGAAATTTCTGTAACGGTCTTTGCATTTCCTCCACCCTGTGCCACAACCACAACCCCTTCAATTTTCGGCATCTGCCTGCAGATCACATAGGGCTGTCTGGTATCACCGGTATCGTACACCACCGTTGTCTCTTCCTTTTTGTTTCCATCTTTTGTCACATTTTTATCCAGCTGGTCGGTTCCCTCATCGGAAAATGTCAGCATTACACGGGTTTTTCCCACCCCGTCCATGTGTTCAAGCAGCTCCTTCAGCTGCTGCTGCAGCTGCTCTTTATAGGAATCTTCCGTCTGTAGCTGCTGCTCCTTTTGTTCCTGCGTCTGTGTTTCTTTCTGGCTTTGTTTTGCCCCCGTCGGCATCGCAACGATCATTACCATCACCCCAAGCAGAATCAGTACAACGAAATCCGATTTATTCCTCTTTTTGATCCACTTTCCCAAGATACTGTTCAAAAATATTCTCTCCCTTCTCCTGATATTCTATGCTTTCCATCTGCTCGACAATCTCATGCAGCTGCTGCCTTGCCTCTTCTTTTTTCATTCCTCCCACATAGACCAAAAGCGGCTGTGCCAGCACGGTGATCACGAGCACGCTGACAAAAAAATGAAAATATTTCTGATAGGTTTCCTTTGGTGTCAGATATGACAACAGATAAAAAATCAGCATCAGCACGAAATAATTTTTCACAAATGTAAGTACAACTTCCATGTTCTCCTCCCTTCTCAATAGATGAAACTGGTGGAAACACTGATCATGGATGTGGTAATAAAAAACAAAAGCAGCGCATCCAGCTGTATGGTACAAAAAAGCGCGCATCCCCTGGCGGCGGCCTGCACACACTGCGCAATCCGGCTGTCTGCGACCGGTGCCAAAAATGCAGCGGTCAGGCGGTACATCACAGAAAAACAGAAAGATTTCAGCAGCGGTGTCATCCCGATTACAAGAAGAAGGATAAGGGAAGCCGCGCCAATGCTGTTTTTTATGAGGATTCCACTTCCGAGCAGGATCTCTGCTGCGGAACCGAAGGTATTTCCTACTCCGGGAACCGCGGATATACTGTTAAAAATACTGTTTGTGGAAAGCCTGTCTCTTGCAGGTACAATCAGAGACTGTACAACACCGATTCCCATAACGGCAGTCAGCCCGCCTTTTAAGACCAGTCGTATTCCGTCTTCGAACAGCTGCGCCATCTTTCCAAGTTTTGTTTCCTCAAACAGGTTATCCATCAGAAGAAGCAGCACAAACACATGAACCCCCGGCAGAAAAATAAATTTCATTCCTAGTTCCAGCAGATACATCAGTCCGAATGCCAGCTGATAAAAGGAACCCGCAGATGCCGCATTGCCGGAGCAAAACAGCGTTGCCGCATACAAAGGCACAAATGCGGTCATAAATGCCACCAGACGGTCAATCCCCTGATCTACCACCTCTGAGATCAGGGCAAATGATTGCAGCAACAACAGAACCACCCCAAGATAAACAATAAAAAAGCTCATCTGCGAAACATACCCCTGTCGCGTCATCATCACTTTTCCGTACAGCGCAAATAAAAGTCCTATGGCAAACATCTGCAAAAACATTGGCTTTGCAGCCGTGATTTCATAAAAAAATAAATCTGCAATATATTCACAGATCATTCCCGCATCCAGTCCGTTGGTTCCTTCCGTCACCAGTTTATTCACCATTTTTTCAAAATCCATCTTTTCCGGCAGATCCTGCGTCTGTGCATTGATATCCGTAAAATCAAGTTCTTTTATGATCTCATCCGCCTCGGCCGCCATCACATTTTGCGGCTGTAAAAAAATCATCCATACGAACAAAACAGACCAGAACAAAATTTTAGCAATTTTTTTCATTTCTACCCCCCGGTCATCTGTTCGATCAGCCGCAACAAAACCCACAATTCCGGAATGGACAAAGCAACGATCGATAATTTTGCAAACAGTTCAATCTGTCCTGCGACAGATCCATATCCCGCTTCCCGGCAGACCGATGCGGAAAAATCGGCAACATATGTAATTCCAAGCATCTTTAACAGTGCTTTCAAAAGTGCCGGATCTACCGGAAGCGTGTCCATCAGTTCCCGTAAAAAATCCAGGATAAACGAAATTCTTGACAGTGTGTATCCGAAAATCAAAACCGATGCTGCAATTCCCACAAGCAACGCCAGCTCTCCCTTTTCTTTTTTCAGCAAAAGAGCCAGAAAAACCGCAGCAATTCCGATCATTCCTATCTTTATCATAGACATCACATACGAAACAGGGTTTCCATCGTTGTAAACAGTTCACTGATACAAGGCACGATCCAGAACAACACTATTATCAGACCTGCCAGGCTCAGCAGAAATGCCTGTTCCTCCCTTCCACTATGCTTGAGAATCTGGCTGAGTACTGCCACAACAATTCCAAGCGCTGCAATTTTAAAAATAATTGTTACACTCATACACTCAAGGTTCCCTTCCTACGCCTTTACACCAGAAGAATGATCATAACCACGCCGGTCAGCATTCCAACAGGCAGATACACCCGCTGTTTTTTAAAAAATTCCAATCGTGACTCTGCCAGAAATTTTTCCATCCGTTTTCTGCAGATTTCATTGCATCGCAGATTCTCTGCACTGCTTTCGCCATAAAATGCTCCCGCGGCAGACGTAAGGATTTCCCAGCCCTCCTGCCCGATCTGCAGTTCTCTTTTGTGCTTCTGCAGACAATCCTGCCAGATTTTCTGCCCGCTTGGATTCTGATGGTTGCGCATACATACACAGACCTCATCCAGAAATGCCTGCATGGATGCATCTGCCGTTTCATAAAAAGACAAAAAATCGTACAACCGCACGTGTTCCTGTTCCAGTGCATATCCCCAGCGCACAAACAGGCGTATCCATTCCCCCGCCATCCGCTGTCTGGCTTTTTCCCCCTCTGCCCATTTGTACAAAAATCCGGCACACCCTGCCAGTATCAGGACGGTTCCGAAAATCCTTGCCACAATGGATTTCCTCCTCCCTCATATACGGTGAGAATCCGGCGCCCGTCCGGTTTTCTCTGCAGACCAATGAGCCGCATCTGTGAGCGGATCAGATCCAGTCCTCCCATCTGCAGGCGGTGCAAAACCTCTAAGACACTGCCGGCATGTATGGTTCCAAGGATCGATACCCCGCACCGGGCACAGTCTGCCACCGCAGCAAAGTCCTCCGGAAGTCCCAGTTCGTCCACTGCAATGATCTGCGGGGACATGGAACGAAGCAGCATATGGATTCCATGTTCCTTCGGACAATTGTCCAGCACATCCGTGCGGGGGCCCAGATCGTTTTGCGGAATTCCCCGGTAACACGCGGCAATTTCCGACCGTTCATCGACTACCCCGACCTTTTTCCCGGCACGCAGGTGATTTCCTTTCGAAAGCAGCCGGATACAATCCCTTAAATAGGTTGTTTTTCCGACCCCCGGCGGTGCAAAGAAAAACGTATGATATACGTTCTCTCCGCAATACAGCCATGGAATCAGTACCGATGCACACCCCTTTTTTTCGTGAGCCAGACGGATATTTAAACCGCTGATACAGCTTAACAGCTTCATACAGCTTGAGGTTCCGTGTTTCTCATAGCTTGCCCGCCCGGAAACCCCGATCCTGTGCCCGCCTTCCAGCGTAAAATACCCCTGTCGCAGTTCTTCTTCCAGTGCATACACGGAATATCCACTCAGATAATTCAGTACCTCCCGCATATGTGCTTCCGTGAGCAGCCCAATCTCTTTTTCTTTCTCATCCGCATATAAAATTTCCAGCGGTTGTCCGACCCGAAGCCGGATTTCTTCTGCCCCGCACAACGTTTCTGCTTCCATCTGCGTTCGAAAATCTACCGGAAGATATTCTGTAATCTCCATTCTGTCACTTCCTCCATGTTTCTTTCCATAAAAAATGAGCCATAAGGACAAATCCCTATGACTCATTTATATGTTTTATATGTGATTTTAGAACATCCGATTTACATACGGTCCGGTGCGGAAAAACCAAGCACATCGATACAGGTCTCAAGAATATTTTTGGTCAGTACCAAAAGACCGATATAAGAAGCCTGTACCTTAAAATCTTCCTCGGAAAGAATCTTTGTCTCATGATAAAATCCGTTGAATGCATTGGCCAGTTCATAAATATATGCACAGATCTTGTGCGGTGCTTTCTCCTCATATGCATTTTCCATCATGGCATTGAAACGTGACAATACAAGCATCAGGTTCTTCTCACTTGCAGAATGTGCCCCAAGAATCGGTGCATCCGGCAGCGAATTTTTTGCAGTGTATTTCTTTAAAATGGATTTGATACGCACAATCGTATATAAAATATACGGTCCTGTATTCCCTTCAAAAGAAGTAAAACGCTCAATATCAAAACAGTAGTCCTTGCTTGCCTGATTGGACAGATCTCCGTATTTGACTGCTGCCAGAGCAACCGTTTTTGCAGTCTGCTTTGCCTCTTCCTCGGAAATATCGAGGTTTTCCTTTTCTTTCTGGTTCTCTGTAATCTTTTTGAGCATCTCCTCATTGATCTCATCAAGCAGATATTCCAGACGCATAACGCCGCCATCTCTTGTCTTAAACGGTTTGCCGTCTTTTCCGTTCATGGTACCGAATCCGATATGGGTCAGTTCCACATCCGGTCCGACGAGTCCGGTCTTTCTTGCACAGCGGAATACCTGTACGAAATGCATGCTCTGACGCTGATCCGTCAGGTAAATAATGGCATCCGGGTTGTAATCCTGCATACGCATCACAATCGTAGCAAGATCTGTCGTACTGTATAAGGAAGCTCCGTCTGACTTTAAAATGATACATGGCGGAATCTCTTTTGTATCCGTATCCTCTTTGACATCCACAACCAGAGCCCCTTCGCTCATGTAGGCAAAGCCCTTATCCTTCATCATCTGTACCATATCCGGAATATACGGCTGTGCATCCGACTCTCCCTTCCAGAGCTCAAAAGAGACATTGAGGTTATCATAGTTCTTCTTTAAATCTGTCACGGAAACATCCAGAATGTGTGCAAGAAGTGCACGGTATCCCCGTCTGCCGGCCTGCAGCTGGCTGGTTGCCTCCATGGCAGCCTCACGGAACGCTTCGTCTTCCTTACTCTTTTTGCTGGCAGTCGGATAGATATCCTCCAGTTCGGAAATGGTAAACGGCGCCTCTTTCGGATATTCTCCGGTATAGCTTTCATCATAGTATACCAGATCCGGCTTACGCTCTTTTAATTCTACAATGATCAGTCCCATCTGCAGACCCCAGTCTCCCAGATGCACATCACCGATCATGTGATGTCCCATAAATTTGCCGATCCGCTTGATACTCTCTCCAATGACAGCAGAGCGCAGATGTCCGACATGCAATGGCTTGGCAACATTGGCCCCGCCGTAATCTACAATAATGGTCTTCGGATGTGCCGCTTTGTCACAGCCAAATCTTCCCTCATCTGCTTTCATATCGCTGACATATTTCGCCAGATAGGCAGGACTTACTTTCATATTGATAAATCCCGGTTTTACAGACTCTACGCTCTCAAACAGTTCGTTTTCTGCCAGCGCCTGCGCAATCTTATCCGAAATCATGAATGGTGCACACTTGTACTCCTTTGCTGCAGCCATTGCTCCGTTACACTGGTATTCACACAGGTCCGGACGATTGGAAAGTGTAACTTTCCCGTATTTTGCATCATATCCCTGACCGGTAAATGCATTTGTCACCTGCTCGGTGATCAGATCTATTAATGTCTTCATCCTAGGGTTCTCCTCTTTTTTTACTACAGATTATTGTATACATCATAGAGGAAAAAGTCAAACGCTTCTTCGTATCTGACATTTTTCTTCATACAAAAACGGCTGCCACATTACGCGGCAGCCGTCTCCACTTTTATCAGTTCTATCCGTTATTGTCTAATTGTTCTTTCCGGAAAGGTACTCATCAATACCCTTTGCAGCTGCCTTACCTGCTCCCATTGCAAGGATAACGGTAGCGGCACCTGTTACGGCATCTCCACCTGCATAAACACCGTCTTTGCTTGTTGCACCGGTATCTTCGGTTGCAACGATACACTTGCGGCGGTTTGTCTCAAGCCCCTTGGTGGTAGAAGAAATGAGTGGGTTTGGAGAGGTACCAAGTGACATGATCACGGTATCACAATCCATCTCATACTCAGAACCAGGAATCTCCACCGGACTTCTTCTTCCGGACGCATCCGGCTCACCGAGTTCCATCTTGATGATGCGCACACCCTTTACCCAGCCATTCTCATCGACAAGAATTTCCGTCGGATTCTGCAACAGATCAAAAATGATTCCCTCTTCTTTTGCGTGATGTACTTCTTCCTTACGTGCCGGAAGTTCTTCCTCACCACGACGGTATACAATATGTACCTCTGCGCCGAGACGGAGTGCGGTTCTTGCAGCATCCATGGCTACATTACCACCACCGACAACGACAACTTTCTTTCCATGGGAAATCGGGGTTTCATATCCTTCCTCAAATGCTTTCATGAGGTTGTTTCTTGTCAGGAATTCGTTTGCAGAGAATACTCCGTTTGCCTGCTCGCCAGGGATTCCCATGAAACGTGGAAGTCCTGCTCCGGAACCGATAAATACAGCCTCAAAGCCTTCCTTTTCCATCAGCTCATCGATCTTTACGGATTTACCGATGACAACGTTGGTCTCGATATCCACACCGAGTGCTTTTACGTTTTCTACCTCGGCTGCTACAACCTTGTCCTTTGGAAGACGGAACTCCGGAATACCGTAGCTTAACACACCACCGGCACGATGCAGTGCTTCAAAAATGGTCACATCGTAGCCAAGCTTTGCCAGATCTCCGGCACAGGTCAGACCTGCAGGGCCGGAACCGATCACGGCTACTTTGTGTCCGTTTAACTTCTCTGCTTTCTTTGGCTTGATCCCGTGCTCGCGTGCCCAGTCTGCAACGAAACGCTCTAATTTACCGATGGCAACCGGATCACCCTTGAAACCGCGGATACATTTACCTTCACACTGGCTCTCCTGTGGGCAGACACGTCCACAGACAGCCGGAAGTGCGGAAGACTCGGAGATAATATGATAAGCCTCCTCAAAATTGCGCTCCTTGACCTGTGCGATAAATGCCGGAATATTGATAGAAACCGGACATCCCTTCATACACTGTGCGTTTTTACAATTTAAGCAACGGGAAGCCTCTGCAACTGCCTCTTCCTCGTTGTATCCATAACATACTTCCTCAAAATTCGTAGCACGAACCTTTGGTTCCTGCTCACGAACCGGTACTCTGACTAATCCTTCCATTACTTGTCACCTCCGCAATGGCCGCATCCACCGTGATGGGTAGCGCCCTCTTCATATGCGAGCTTTGCTCTGCCTTCTTCTGTCTTATACTGCTGCTGACGCTTCATTGCCTGATCAAAGTCAACGAGATGTCCGTCGAACTCCGGTCCGTCAACACATGCGAATTTTACTTCTCCGCCAACCATCAGACGGCATGCTCCACACATACCGGTTCCGTCTACCATGATCGGGTTCATGGATACAACGGTAGGAATCTCAAGCTTCTTGGTAAGGATTGTAACGAATTTCATCATGATCATCGGTCCGATTGCGACACATACATCATAATGTTTTCCCTCATCGATCAATGCCTGTAACTGCTGACAGCCATTTCCGTGAAATCCGTAAGTACCGTCATCCGTACATACATATACATTTCCGGCTACTGCCTTCATCTCATCCATATAAAAAAGCAGATCCTTGGTACGGGAACCCATGATCACGTCTGCATCAATTCCGTGCTCATGCAGCCATTTTACCTGTGGGTATACCGGTGCGGTTCCCAGACCTCCTGCGATAAATACAATTTTCTTTTTTCTGGTCTCCTCAAGGTTCTCCTCCTCACAGAGTTCGGACGGACATCCCAAAGGTCCAACGAAATCTTCGAGAGCATCGCCCTCATTTAAGGCCATCATACGCTCGGTTCCTGCGCCAATCGTCTGTACCACGATGGTGACAGTCTCCTTCTCTCTGTCATAGTCACAGATCGTAAGCGGAATACGCTCTCCTACTTCATCTGTCTTTGCAATGATAAACTGTCCCGGCAGACACTCATTAGCCACACGCGGTGCCTTGATGTCCATCAGGATAATGTTATCTGCCAATGTTTCTTTTCGAACAATCGGGTACATAAACTGCCTCCTGTATGTAATAAATTTAATCTAATCCCTGTTCTCTTTTTCTGCTGAATACAAAAAGAGGTGCATAACACACCTCTTTATTGTATATGACTTCTTCACTTTTCGCAACGTCTTTTTACGAAAAATATACAAGCTCATCTTCCGGTTTTTGGGCTTTTTCGATGGAAACCGGATAAAGAACCGGTCCTTTTCCCTTATATTCCCTTGCAAATTCGACACGGATCTCTGCCGTAATTGTAATCCATGACTTGTGCGGAAGTTCCTCTTCCCTGTCATATTTACACTTAAAACCGATAAAAGTGACATCCTCGATGCAGCAGGTCATTGCAAAACGCCCCGGAACAAAAACACCCTTTTTGAGCTTATCCGGATTGTACACCAGTGCCAGGAACTTTACTTTCTTGCGATCGTATTTTTTATAATTTTCCATGGCATCCATGTACCAGATAGCATAATCCGCATCGGTCAGCTCAATCACATCCTGATTGATATCAAACGGTAATTCCTCCGGACGCTCATCAATCGTTCCGTCCTTGCGCTCATAGACAATCTGTGCTTTCCGGTTGATGTTCTTAATGGTACGGCGCAGATGTCCGCGATCGGTATCATCATCTGTACGGTTAAAAATAACCACATCACTGGAAAAAACCTGTTCCTGCATCATTGCACGCATATTATTCATATACAGATCATACGTCGTGGAATCTACGGTCGCCAGTGACTGTACAATCACCCAGCCCTCCGGCATTTTTGCCTCAAGCAGCTTGTCCATCCCCCAGGTGCCGTTGTACTCGATAAAAATTTGTTCCGGCTGATAGGTGTCCTGGATTTCCTGCAGTTTTGCAGGCGTAAAATCCTCTTCCTCTTCGACCGTTACCAGCTTGAAGTTGATGGTTGCTAGTTTTGCTTCGTCATATTCTTTCTCGCCGTCTTCGCACATGATGATAATTCCTTTCGAACCATCACCGAAGTTATTCTCAAACAGCGTTTCTTCTACGAGAGTTGTTTTTCCGCTGTCCATAAATCCTGTAAATAAATATACCGGAATATCCTGTGCCATAATTGCTCTCCTTACATTTTTATTGGGGTTTACAGCATTTTAAAGACCAAATGTCTTCAGTAATTCATCCTCATGAATCTCCGTTCCGATTACCACGATACGTCCAGTGTAATCCGGCTCACCCTCACGGATCTCATACTCGCCCGGAACCATATCAAAGTACAGCCAGGTACCATCGGTACTCTCCACCATACCTTTTGAGCGGAGGATATTGTCAGAATCGACAAACTTCTTAAGTACTTCCTCAAGTTTTGCACGCTCGAATTTGTGCGGTGTCTCCTTGCCCCAGCTGGTAAATACATCATCTGCATGATGATGGTGATGGTGCTCATGGTCATGGCAGCCACAAGTACAGTTTTCATCATGCTCATGGTCATGATGATGCTCATGTTCTTCATGGTCATGATCGTGATGATGCTCATGTTCTTCGTGGTCATGGTCATGATGATGGTGCTCATGCTCATGTTCTGCCTCTTCCTTTGCATGATGTGCCTCGGCAAGAGCCTTCATCTCCAGATTATCCTGTCCTTCCATTACCTTAAGGATCTGTTCTCCGGATAATTTTGCCCAGTCTGTTGTAATAATGGCAGCCTTTGGATTCAATTCCTGAATTTTATTGACACAAAACTCCAGCTGTTCCGGTGTTGCATTCTGGCTGCGGCTTAAAATAACGGTAGTTGCATATTCGATCTGGTTGTTAAAAAACTCACCGAACGCCTTCATCTGCTTGCTCGCCTTAAGCGCGTTTACAACCGTTACCAGTGCGTTTAATTTTACATCCTGCTCTTTTTCAATATCAATCACGGACTTCATAACATCGGAAAGCTTACCGACTCCGGATGGCTCAATCAAAATACGGTCCGGATGATACTTGGTGATGACTTCATTTAAGTTCTTTCCGAAATCACCAACTAAGGAACAGCAGATACATCCGGAATTCATCTCTGTAATCTGGATTCCAGCATCCTTTAAAAAACCACCGTCAATGCCGACCTCGCCAAATTCATTCTCGATAAGGACAATCTTTTCCCCTGTAAATGCCTCATCTATCATCTTTTTGATAAAAGTTGTTTTTCCGGCTCCTAAGAATCCGGAGATAATATCTATTTTTGTCATGATAATCCACTCCTTTTTGTTTTTTCAAAATCTATTCTATTTTACTCGTTTTTTTATAATAATGCAAGTTGTGACACAGCCGGTCTAATAATGCATATGATAAAGTTTTTCATACACACCGCCCCGTGCCAGCAGTTCTTCATGGGAACCGGATTCCGCAATCCCATCTTCTGTCAGAACCAGAATTTTTTGTGCATTCTGGATCGTTGTCAGACGGTGGGCAATCACAAATGTCGTACGGTTCTTTGCCAGTTTCTCCAATGATTCCTGTACGACCCTCTCGCTCTCGTTATCCAGTGCGGAAGTTGCCTCATCAAAAATCAGAACCGGTGGATTTTTCAAAAAAACACGGGCTATGGAAAGCCGCTGCTTCTGCCCTCCGGAGAGCTTGATTCCACGCTGTCCGATATCTGTATCATATCCATCGGGAAATGCCATGATAAATTCGTGGGCATTGGCATTTTTTGCAGCCGCAATCACTTCTTCCCTTGTCGCATCCGGCTTTCCATACCGTATATTTTCAAAAATCGTTCCCGCAAACAGGTATACATCCTGCTGCACCATTCCGATATGGTCACGCAGGCTCTTTAACGTCACCTTACGGACATCTTTCCCATCCACACGGATACATCCTCCGGTCACATCATAGAATCTCGGAATCAGGGAACAAAGCGTTGTCTTTCCGGCACCGGATGATCCCACCAGTGCCATATATGCCCCTGCAGGCACATGCAGATTGATCCGGTTAAGCACCTTCTCCTGATTGTCTTTGTACTGAAAAGAAACATTTTCAAAATCAATGGTTCCTTTCACATCGGTCAGTGCTACCGCATCGTTTGCATCCTGGATTTCCGGTTCAATATTCATAATTTCCTGAAACCGTTCAAATCCCGTATAGCCATTCTGAAACTGCTCGGTAAAGTCCACCAGTGTCCGGATTGGATCAGTAAATACCCCAATATACAGCAAAAACGTAACCAGATCATTGACCGTGACCATTCCCTTTGCAATGAGAACCCCTCCGGCAAGGATGACATTTACCTGAATCAGTGTTGTAAAAACGCCAACCCCGGCCTGAAAACTGCCCATGTAATGATAACTGTTCTTCTTTGCCGCAAGAAATCCGTCATTTCCATGACGAAATTTTTCGTTTTCAATCGCCTCATTGGCAAACGATTTCACCACACGGATGCCCGACAGATTATCCTCGATCTGTTCATTAATCTCGGCAATTTTAATACGGTTCTGCTGAAAAGCCCGGCGCATCCGCTTATTTAACGCAAATGCAAATACAAACATAACCGGAAGCACTGCAAACGCGGCAAGCGCAAGCCATCCATTAATGTTGAGCAGGATCACAAACGCTCCCACTATCTTTAATACCGACAGGATAATATTCTCCGGGCCATGGTGCAGCAGTTCTGTAATATCAAATAAATCTGCCGTCACACGGCTCATCAGCTGTCCGACTTTTGCATCATCATAAAAGGAAAAAGACAGTTTCTGCAGATGCCCAAACAATTCGGCTCGCATGTCATATTCCATCTTTGCCCCCATCACATGTCCATAATTTCCGATAAAAAACCGGCTGTAACAGTCCAATGCCAGAAGCACAAACAATCCGATGCCAATCAAAAAAAGTTTCCGCAGCATCATCCGGGGCTGCTGATAAATCAGAGTCGATGTCACATACCGCACAACCAGCGGAATGGTCAGTGCCACTGCCGCAGAAAGCGTCGCAAATAACATGTCTGCCGCAAAAACTGCCCGGTAGGGTTTGTAATAACTTATCATTTTTTTCAGATTTTGATTCATGGTTCACCTCATGCTGATCATTTTTACAAAAAAGCACCCCGCGAGTTATCCCGCGGGGCTTAAATACATTAGTTGTATTTTCTTTTTCTAGCAGCTTCAGATTTCTTCTTACGCTTTACGCTTGGCTTCTCGTAATGCTCTCTCTTACGAATCTCCTGCTGAATACCAGCCTTCGCACAGTTTCTCTTGAAACGGCGTAATGCGCTATCTAAAGTCTCATTCTCTTTTACGATTACACTAGACATTCTTTCCTAACCTCCCTCCAGTTGCGATATTGTGCATCAACTGTAAGGTAATCTTAATTGCACTATCGATTATTTTAACAAAATATCCTGATTTGTCAATAGTTTTTCCGAAATTTGCACAGTTTTTTTCTTCCTCGCGCTTAAAGTTTTGTAAACACGGAAGTTTCTTTCTTCAATCCCTCTGCAATCGCAAAGTTCTCATCCATCTTCTTGGAAATTTTATCCATATCGGATACAAGAACCTGTGTGCTGTCCGCTGCCGAAACGACTCCACTGACGCCTTCCTCGATCGCATGGGAAATCGTATTTACGGAATTTGCAATCTCATCCATGGAATTCTGTAAAGAATCCGTCTTTGCCTCAAAATCTGCCATGACACTTTCGATAAATGTTGCCTTGTCATGATATGCCCCACCGGATTCCACAAACTTCTGGAATTCTGGCAGGATTTTTTCATTCATGTACTCTACCAGTCCGTTTGCATTGTCTGCAAGATTATGTACTGCAGTTATGACAATGGCATTGATGCTCTGGATATTGTTAGCCGCTTCCTGACTGGCGGCTGCCAACTGACTGATTTCGGAGGCAACCACTGCAAATCCTTTTCCTGCATCCCCGGCACGGGCAGCCTCAATGGATGCGTTTAATGCAAGCAGGTTTGTCTGGCTTGCAATATTTAAGATGTCGTTTGTCAGATTGTCTACCTGATTGACACTGTTGCTGTCCTCAATTGCCTGACTCAGCACGGAAACAATGTCATTTACTTTTGCACCCGTTGTGTCCATATTTTCACGCGCAGCATGTTCCATTGCCTCTGCATGCTCTTTCATTTCTTTGGTATACTGATTAATTTCAATCGTTTTCTCTGCAATTGACTTGACTTCACCGGCAACCGATTCGGTATTTTCATTAATCCGTGAAGCATTGTCGGAAATATCCTGCATCGTTGCAGAAAGTTCTTCCGTCAGTGCGGACAGATCGGATACACTTCCGTTGGAAGTCTGCACACTCTCACGCACTTCATTTACAACACCCTCAAGATCCCTGGAATTGCTGCTGATCATCCGGAAAATTTCCTGCAGCTTTGCCATAAAAGCATTGATGCCTCCACCGACAGATGCCACTTCTTTGTTGTTGGTAATGGTAACCCTGCGGGTCAGGTCACCCTGCCGGTTATCAATTTCGGAAATAATCTCATTCATTTCCCTGTTCGTATTTGCAAGCGGATGGATTACCCACCGAAGCACTGCCACCATTGCTGAAAAAAGTGCCGCAATACTAATCAGAATCGTCACTATGCTTGTTCCTATTGAACTATGGTATGCAGATGTCAGTTTCTGTCTCTGTGCATCCGCATCCTGGTTTACAATTTTTTTGATACTTTCGATATCCGACTCAATGGCATCTGCACACTTGCTGATTTTTCCATTGGCAAGTTCATAGGCATCTTCACTTTTCCCTGCTGCGGAAAATGCCATAACATTGGCACATTCATACTTTAATTGTTCGTAATTTTTTTTGATGTCATTGTATTCTTTTTTGGTATCCGGTGTCACGTATATCTTGTAACTTTCCAGATCTTTCTCCAATGCATCTTCCTGACTGCGGATTTTTTCCACCAGCCGGATCATGGAATCCAGATCCACCGCTATGATATGGGACAGTCCCAGATTATGCATGTCCTGCGTCTGTCTCTGGATTTCTGCCAGACCCGAAACATTCTTTAATGATACTTCCGAAATCTGTACGGCACTCCGGTTAACGTTCCTGATATTAGAAACAGACATCACATTCGAGATGATACTGAATATTCCAAGTATAAATACCGGAATTAAAATGATAAGTTTGGTACTTAATTTCTTTTTCTGATTCATATGCTCCCACCTCTTAGCCTGCTACTGATTTTGTAATACCATTGACCAGATTATCCATCAGTTCCTGTAACTTTACGTGGTTTGGATTTCCTGCTGCCATCGTATTCCCGAATGCCTTGCTTGCATCCCAGTAACTGTTTCCGACACGCTGCAGTTTTCCGAATTCCGACTGTGCAATCACTGCCTGAATGGATGGGGAAGCCTTAACCGCATCCGAATCCGCTGCCTTTGTATTGGAAGGTCCCTGTCCGTTCATCTCAAACCGGACAGTCTGGTTCTGCTCATTGGTCATCCAGTCTGCCAGTTTTGCTGCCCACTGTGGATTTGCCGAATAAGCACTGACTCCCATCAGCTTATAGCCGGTAAAGGAAGCCATCTGTACCTGTTTCCCTGCCACGGTATAGGTCGGAAGCTTGGCTGCGCCAAGATCATCTCCCCAGATCTTTTTCAGTTCGGTCTCACTCCATACACCGCTTACCCCTGCAATTACACTGCCTTTTTTGGCATCTTTAATAAAATCTTCATTCACCGCATTTTTAAATCCACTGCTGGAACTGATATCAAGCATCGCCTGCGCAATATCCACGCCTTTGATATCCCCTTCGGTGGAATTCCAGTCACAGTGGTTTGTCACATTGTCATCATTGACACCAAAATCCAGTCCCGTATTTCCGAAAAACGAATACAAATACCAGCCGGAAGACCAGTCCATCATAAACTTCTTATGATTTTTTTCTGCTACTTTTAAAATGCCGTCAAGGGTTTTGACATCCGAATCACTCAGGTACTTTTTGTTATAATACAAAAAATACCCATTGTCTGCAGTCATGGGATATGCATAAAGCGTATCATCGACTGTGGCAGCGTCTATTGCGCCCTCCACATTTGCTTTTTTCACTTCGTCCGCATTCGGAACCGGATACAATGCACCGCCGGCCACCATAGAAGCCACCTGGTCATCTGCAAAGATAAACACATCAGCTGCGTTATGCACATCTCCAAGCACATTGTCACGCGTATCGGAATCCGCATTCTGTTCCAGGGTGATATCAAAAGTTGCCTGACCCTTATACTCTTCCTTGAAACTGTCGATCATCTTATTCAACGCATCATACGTTGATTCCTCCGCCCACACTCTCAGTTTTACCGTTCCGCTCGTTCTGTCCGTCTCCTGTGCACTGTCCTGCGTGGTCTCCGTTGCACCCTGAGGCACCGCCGATGCGCAGCCGCCCAGCATGGACACGACAAAGATTCCTGCCAGCACGGCCGACAATAACCTCTTTCTCTTCATAAAGTCTCTCCCTTTCTTCATGTCGTTTCCACCTTTTGTTGTATATACACAAATTTCACAGTGGATTAACTGTAATTATACTATAAATATTTGCAAAAAACAGGTAAAATCGCATTTTTATTGCGCATTTTTACCTGTTTTTTGCGTTTTTATTATATTCTTTTATACGTTATCAGTGATAGATTATTTTAACATGTTTTCCAGTGCCGTCTTCGCCTGTGCAATTGCATCCGGAATACCAGCCGGATTCTTTCCACCGGCCTGTGCCATATTCGGACGTCCGCCGCCGCCACCGCCGACGTTTCCGGCGATCGCCTTGATCAGATTACCGGCATGTGCCCCCTGCTTCATCGCCGCATCGGTTGCCATGGCAATCAGGTTTACCTTTCCGTCACAATCGGATGCGATCACTACGACGCCCTCACCGATCTTATCCTTCAGCTGGTCACCGAGATCACGCAGACCATTCATATCCACACCGGATACGCTGGTTGCCAGAAGCTTCACACCTTTGACATCCTCGATCTGATTCATCACATCACCAAGTGCATCCTTGGCTGCCCTGCTCTTTAACGCCTCATTCTCGCTCTGCAGATCTTTCATCTCTGCGGTCAGATGCTCCAGACGTTCCTTAAGGTTTGCAGGTGTGGATTTTACAACCTTCGCTGCTTCCTGAAACTCTTCTTCCATCTTTTTGTAGTATGCAATCACATTGTCACCGGTCAGTGCTTCGATACGGCGCACACCGGCTGCAACACCGCTCTCAGAAAGAATCTTAAATGTCTTGATCTCTGCGGTATTCTTTACATGTGTACCGCCACAGAACTCCCTGGAGAACTCTCCCATGGAAACGACACGGACTTTTTCCCCATACTTTTCGCCAAACAGAGCCATTGCCCCGGTCTTCTTTGCCTCATCAACGGTCATGATATCGGTACGGACTTCCATGCCCTCGTTGATTTTTTCATTGACCATGTCTTCCACTTTCTGTAACTCTTCCGGAGTCATGGCTGCAAAGTGGGTGAAATCGAATCTGGTACGTTCACTGTCCTGATAAGAACCCGCCTGCTCGACATGTGTACCCAGCACTTCGCGGAGTGCTTTCTGCAGTAAATGGGTTGCCGAATGGTTTGCACAGGTCTTTGCGCGAAGGTCTGCATCTACCAACAGTTCCACTTTCTCGCCGGTATGGATCATGCCGGACACCATATGCCCGATATGTCCGTATTTACCGCCCAGAAGCTTAACCGTATCCTCTACCTGAAATACGCCGTCTGCCGTACGGATCTGTCCCTTATCGCCCTGCTGACCGCCCATCGTGGCATAAAACGGAGTCTTCTCTACGATAATGGTTCCTGCATCCCCATCGGAAAGTGCTTCCACGATCTCGGTCTCGGTCGTCATAACCGTAACTTTAGAAGCATATGTCAGATTCTCGTATCCGACAAATTCTGTTGTGATGGAAGGATCAATCTGCTCGTAAACCGTTGCATCCGCACCCATGTAGTTTGTCACTTTACGGGCACTTCTGGCTTTCTGCCTCTGTTCTTCCATACAGGCCTTAAACTCGTCCTCATTATAGGAAAAGCCCTTTTCTTCAAGGATTTCTTCGGTCAGATCTACCGGGAATCCGTAAGTATCGTAAAGTTTGAATGTATCGGCACCGGAAAGTTCCTTTTTGCCGTTTTTCTTCATCTCCTCCATCAGGTCAGACAAAATGGCAAGTCCCTGATCGATGGTCTTATTGAATTTCTCTTCTTCCTGTGTCAGAACCTTAAAGATAAATTCTTTCTTCTCTTCCAGTTCCGGATATCCATCCTTGCTCTCATTGATGACAGTTTCTGATAATTTTGCAAGAAACAGTCCGTCAATTCCAAGCATCTTTCCGTGACGTGCCGCACGACGGATCAGACGGCGCAGAACGTAGCCTCTTCCTTCATTGCTTGGCATAACGCCATCGGATACAAGAAATGTGGAAGAACGGATATGATCCGTAATCAGACGGATGGATACGTCATCCATGGCATCTACTTCATACTTCTTTCCGGACATCTCACAAATCTTGTCGCGGATCGCTTTCATGGTATCAATATCAAATACGGAATCCACATCCTGCATAACAACTGCCAGACGCTCAAGTCCCATACCGGTATCAATATTTTTCTGGGAAAGCTCGGTATAACCGCCCTTGCCGTCCCCTTCAAACTGTGTAAACACGTTGTTCCATACTTCCATGAAACGGTCACAATCACAGCCTACTTTACAATCCGGACTTCCGCATCCGTATTTTTCGCCTCTATCATAGTAAATTTCAGAACACGGACCACATGGACCGGCACCATGCTCCCAGAAGTTGTCACATTCTCCGGTCTCAGGATCACGGTAAAAACGTGTGATCTTCTCTCCCGGAACTCCTACTTCCCTGGTCCAGATCTCATACGCTTCCTCATCTTCTCCATAAATGGACGGATACAGACGATCCTCCTCAAGCCCAAGTACCTTTGTCAGGAATTCCCATGACCAGGCAATCGCTTCATGCTTAAAATAATCCCCAAAAGAGAAGTTTCCAAGCATCTCAAAGAATGTAAGGTGACGCGCAGTCTTTCCTACATTTTCAATATCTCCGGTACGCACACACTTCTGACATGTAGTCACACGTCTGCGTGGCGGAATCTCCTGTCCTGTAAAATACGGCTTGAGCGGTGCCATTCCCGCATTGATGAGTAATAAGCTGTTGTCATTGTGTGGTACTAATGAAAAGCTCTTCATGACAAGATGTCCCTTGCTCTCGAAGAAGTCAAGATACATCCGGCGCAGCTCATTTACGCCATAACTCTTTTTCATTACCAGTTCCTCCAAAATCATTCTTTCGTCGTGTCAGCCTTCGCATCCTTGTGCCTGCGGAGTCTGATACCAATAAATGCCCCTAATCCGCCGATCAAAGCCAAAGCAGCCATCTCGACCACATATCTGCCAATACATAAAAGAAAATCTGTCATATAGTTTTCTCCTCTCTGTTGTTACCCCATTAACTTAATTATTATATATGAATTTTTCTGTAAATTCAAGAGTTAGAGTTCCCCGAACGGAAATACCTGATTCTCCCTTTCAATTTCAATTACGCGGTCTGCCATTCCAAGATTTGTAATGTGTTTTTTGTATTCCCTGATTGCAGAATAATCCTGCCACATATGCATCGGGAAAACAAATTCTGCATCGGTGTTTTTCAGCACAAAATCAATTCCGAGTGTCTGATACGGTCCCAGCCGCGGATCCATCGGGACAAACGCAAAATTGACCGGCTTGTCCGCAAGCTTACGGATCTCGTGCCGGAAAGTGCGTTCCTGTTTGCCGTTTATAAGTTCTCCCACATGTTCCATCTTCCAGTCGTTTAAATCTCCTGCATGGAAGATGCTCACCCCACGCACATTCACATAAAATGCCACTCCTGCATCGGTAGACAAAAGGGTCTGGATCTTTAGATCATCCACTTCATAATGGTTGTTTGCGGAGACAAACGTCACTTTTTTCCGCACCCCCGGGTCAATTCCATGCTTTTGCAGAAAATGCGGACTGATGCGGATATCCTTGGATAAAATATAATGTACATTGGTATATTTTTCACTCCAGCGCAGAATATCCATGTCAAAATGATCCTGATGTTTGTGGCTGGCAAACATATAGATTTTTGTATCCGGTGCGTAATCCGGAATCTTTCCCGTAAAGTGGAAACCATTGACACGGTTCCCGCCAAAATAATCAAAAATCAATACCAGATCATCCACTTCCACCAGAAAACAGCTGTGATGTATAAAAATTACCTGCATGTTGTTCCAATCTCCTTTATCATCTGTGTTACAAGCTTTTGAAATACCGGAGCCACCGCATCGGCTGCTTCCTGCACCTCCTTATGGGACAATGGCTGTGGCGAAATGCCGCATGCCAGATTCGAGATACAGGAAATTCCCACAATCCGCATCCCCATATGATTCGCCGCCACAGCCTCACATGCCGTACTCATTCCTACGGCATCTGCTCCGAGTGTACGCGCCATTGCCACCTCCTGTGGAGATTCATAGGCCGGCCCGGTAAACTGCAGATACGTTCCCTCTTTTAAATCCGCCCCGGTCTCTGCCGCACATTTTTTTGCGATTTTCTGTAAATCATAATCATAAATCCGGCTCATATCCGGAAACCGCGGTCCCAGTTCCTCTATATTTTCTCCAATGAGCGGCGACGGAACAAAACTTGCAATCTGCCCGGTAAGAAGCATCAGATCCCCCGCCTTCATGCCCAGCTGGATTCCGCCCGCTGCATTTGTCAAAAACAGAACTTCTGCCCCCAGAAGTTTCATCAGCCGGATCGGCCGAACCACTTCCGTCATGGAATATCCTTCATAATAATGCACACGTCCCTGCATGCACACAACCGGCACATCCCCGACATAACCAAACACAAAGCGCCCGGTATGGCCCGGCACCGTAGATACCGGAAATCCCTCGATCTCATGATAATCCACCGTGGCCTCCACGCGAAGCTGCGACGCATAATCACCCAGACCGGACCCCAGTACCAGTGCCACTTTCGGCACAAAATCTGTTTTCGTCCTCACGCTGCGCACACAGCGCATGAGAGTTTCATATTCGTTGCTCATTTGTTCTCCTTATTTTTTGCAATTACATACAGAATTTCATTAACTAATAGTATAACAGAATCAAAAATAAAATAAAACAAGAGCAACTGAAATTCATACTTTTTTTATTTCTCTTAAATAATGATGCAGATCATTCCCCCATTGCTGTCATTGACAATTTTCTGCATAGTATCCTGCAGTTTCAGCTGGCACTCATCATCCATCTGCAGGATCTTGCTGCGGATGCCGTCTTCCATCAGTTCCCCGACCGATTTTCCGAAAATATTTGTGGTCCAGATTCCTTCCTTGCTCTCCTCCCCCTCGCGGATATATGCAATCAGATCATTTGCCTGTTCCTCACTGCCGACAATCGGTGCTATTTCGGTCTCAATGTCTGCCTTGATCATATGAATGGACGGGGAAATTGCCCGCATTTTCACGCCATATTTTCCGGCATGCTGGATCAGCACCGGATCTTCCATCCGGATATCCGAAAGCCCCGGCATGACCACTCCATACCCCTTCTGTTCCACAGCTGCCATGGCATCTTCCACACGCTCGTATTCTTTTTTCATCCGGGAGAGGGAACGCAGCATGGAAATCATCTGATATTCCCCTTCGATCTGCATTCCCGTCATCTCACTGATGTAGGAGAAATAGCACTGTTCCGTTGTCTCCATACGGATCGTCACGGTTCCGTTGGAAAGATCTGCCGTCTGCAGCTGGATGTCACGAAAGACTTCCTCTGCCATCTGCTCATTTGCACTTTTTACCCATTCCTGCCCGGCAAGCACAGCCGCTGCATCCCGCACGCGGCCGATTCCATCCATCAGTCTTGATGCCGTCTGAATCATGGCTGCCTTTAATTTATGTTCCATTGGAAGCATTTCCGTCCACTTTGGAATTGCAAAGTCCACACGGGTAACCGGAAATTCAAACAGAATCGCCTTCATAACTGTGACCAGATCCTCCCGGTGCATCTGCTGACAGTTGACCGGAACCACTACCGCCTGATATTCCTGCTCTAAACTTTCTTTCAGTGCAAGTGTCTCACTGCTGTATGGGCGCACGGAATTTAAAACAATCACATACGGTTTTCCAATCTCTTTAAGCTTTTCCACCGCGGTTTGTTCTGCCTCCACATAATTTTCCCGCGGAAGTTCCCCGATACTGCCATCCGTTGTCACCACAATACCAATGGTTGCATGGTCTTTGATTACTTTTTCTGTTCCAATTCTCGCTGCATCCGAAAAAGGAATTTCCTCCTCGAACCACGGCGTATGTACCATGCGGTATCCGTCCCCCTCCAGATGACCATTTGCTCCCTCTACCATAAACCCGACACAGTCAATCAGACGCACACTGACACTGCTCTCATCTGCAAGTGTGATCTCTGCTGCCTCCTGCGGAATAAATTTCGGTTCTGTCGTCATGATCGTTTTCCCGGCGGCTGACTGAGGCAGTTCATCGAGCGTCCGTTTTTTTTCTTCCTCATCTTCGATGTACGGAAGTACAAACAGATCCATAAACCGCTTAATGAACGTTGACTTTCCGGTGCGGACCGGTCCTACGACACCAATGTAGATTTCGCCGTTCGTTCTTTTCTGGATATCTTTATATAAATCAAACTCCATAAAAAAATCTCCCTTCTTTGCATATTCGATTAATCTATCTAATCTATATGCAAAGGGGAGAATTCTTATTCACAGAAATACTCTGTTGTATATTTATTTCTCAGATGACTTCTTTTTGTCGGAAGTCTTCTTCTTTGCAGCTTCTTTCTCTGCTGCTTCCTTCTCTGCTGCTTTCTTTGCCTGCTCAGCAAGCACTTTTTCATTGATGCGTCCATACATCTGCATGTATTTATAGAGTTTCTTTGCCAGATCCTTGGTAATCTGTCCCTCCAGGGCACGCCACTTCCAGTTTTCTCCAAGTGTGGACGGAATGTTGATGCGGGCTTCGGAGCCAAGTCCGATCAGATCCTGCATCGGAACAATCGCCATATCTGCAACGGAAGACCATGCGGCACGCATCATACCCCAGTTATAACCTTCCTCCTCCGTCAGGTTCAGGTATTCGATTGCAAACTTGACAGATGCTTTCGGTGCGGTCTTCATCCATCCCATCACGGTATCATTATCATGTGTTCCTGTATACACAACACAGTGACTGGTATAGGTGTGTGGCAGATAATCACTTCCCTCACGGCTGTCAAACGCAAACTGGATGACTTTCATGCCTGGGAATCCGGAATCCTTTAAAAGTTTGCGGACGGAATCTGTCAAAAATCCAAGATCTTCCACAATGATCGGAAGCTTGCCAAGTTTCTTCTCCAGCTGGTTAAACAGATCCATTCCCGGACCCTGTTTCCATTTTCCGTTCTTTGCAGTCTTATCTTTTGCCGGGATTGCATAATAAGAATCAAATCCGCGGAAATGATCGATACGGATAATATCATACAGCTCACTCATCGCTTTGATTCGCTTTGTCCACCATGTATAATTGTCTTTTTTCATTTCATCCCAGCGGAACAGTGGATTTCCCCAAAGCTGTCCATCTGCGGAAAATGCATCCGGCGGACATCCTGCAACATCGATCGGATCTAAGTTCTCATCCAAGTAGAACTGAGCCGGATTAGCCCATACATCCGCAGAATCTCCTGCAACATAAATTGGAACATCTCCGATGATCTCAATGCCTTTTTCATTTACATATTCCTTCAATGCCCACCACTGTTTAAAGAACAGATACTGGAGCATTTTGTAAAACAGAATGTCATCTGCATAAGTTTCTTTTGCTTCTGACAATGCTTTCTGTTCTCTTGTCTTTAATTCTTTTTCCCATTCAAACCATGCAATTCCGCCATGGGCATCTTTCAATGCCATAAACAGTGCATAATCCTCGAGCCATTCTGCTTCTTTCTCACAGAAAGATGCAAAATCCTCCGGCTGTTTTTTCATGAAACGTACATAGGCTTTTTTCAGTAATGCATAGCGGGAATTGTACATAACCCCATAGTCTACATAATGAGGATTGCTGCCCCATGGAAAAGATTCGCACTCTGCTTTTTTTAACAGTTTTTCCTTGCATAAAATCTCAAGATCGATAAAATAAGGATTTCCTGCAAAACTGGAAAATGACTGATATGGTGAATCACCATAGCTGGTCGGACAGATTGGAAGGATCTGCCAGTATTTCTGACCTGATTTATCAAGAAAATCTACGAACTTTCTTGCCTCTTTTCCCATTGTACCAATTCCATAAGGGGATGGCAGGGATGAAATGTGCATTAAAACACCGCTGCTTCTCATAACAATAATTCCTCCTATTTGAGTTCAAAAACTCCTATTTCAAATTCTTTATACTCTCCCCACTTGCGAACTCAAACGGAACCACCTCATAAATCGGCTCTTTCTTCAGTTCGATCTGCCCAAACAGTATCTCCACACTTCTCACTGCAAGTGTCTGATACTGCTGTCTGATCGTGGCGAGTTTCGGATTATAATATTCTGCTAATACGGTGCCATCAAAACCAATCACAGAAATATCTTCCGGTACACGATAATCCATATCGCGCAGCGCACGGATCGCGCCGATAGCCATCACATCTGACATTGCAAATACTGCTGTCAGATCAGGATACTTTTCCACCAGACGTTTCATCGCCCGGTAAGCACTGTCAAATGAGAATCTTGCTTTCTCATAGCAGACTTCAAGATCCATTTCCTTACCATGTTCTGCAAAGCTTTCCTTACATCCTAAATATCTCTGGTGGCTGGTGTATGATTTTACCGGATCACCACCGATAATACCAATCTTGTCATGTCCTGCTTCAAGCAAAGCATCCACAGCACACTTTCCTGCGGCAATATCATCTGTTGCAACACTGGAAAGGTTCTCAAATGGAAGATTATTTGCCCGGTTTGTCACAAGCACACTCGGCACATCCACCTTTGCAAATCCCTGTTTAAAAAATTCCGGGTTACCACCTAAAAACAGAAGTCCTAACGGCTTTCGCTCCCTGCAGAGCTGTAATGCCTGTTCCACCTCATTTTCGTCCTCGTCAATGTAGGAAACAACCAGTGTATAGTCGGTTCTTCCGATCATCTGCTGAATCTCCTCCACAATGTTGGAGAACAGCATATTGGAAATACCTTTGACTAATACAACAATTGTTTTCGTATTGCTCTGCTTCAAATGCTTCGCATTATTATTCGGAACAAAATGAAATTTTTCAACTACTTCTTCGATTTTTTTCTTTGCATCGGGACTGACATCATTTCTATGATTCAGGACTCTGGAAACCGTGCTGATGGAATATCCTGATTCCCTGGCTATATCCTTTATCGTAACCATATTTTTCTTTCCTGTCTACTGTTTTTTCGTTTTTTTTCGTAAAACATGTATTTTTTACAATCTTCTACTGTAATATCAGCCTTTGACCGCTCCTGCAACTACTCCTTCAATAATATATTTCTGACAAGCCACATAGAAAACTACAATTGGAACGATCGCAAGTACAAGCATTGCCATCATCGTACCCCAGTCTACTGCTCCATAACCACCTTTTAAGTACTGAATGACGATTGGAATCGTCTTGTATTTTTTGATATCCAATACCAGATAAGGAAGTAAATAATCGTTCCAGATCCACATTGCCTGTAAAATTGCAACGGTGATCGCCGTTGGTTTCATAATTGGAAATACCACCTGAAAGAATGTCTGGATCGGAGTACATCCATCGATCATCGCCGCCTCTTCTATCTCGATCGGAATACTTTTTACAAAGCCGCAGAACATAAACACCGCAAGTCCTGCACCGAATCCAAGGTATACTAAAATGATACCGACCGGGTTGCTCAGATGCATCATATTTGCCAGTTTTGACAAGGTGAACATTACCATCTGGAATGGTACGATCATGGAAAACAGACATAACATATAAATGGTTGCATTCACTTTATTATGTACTCTTGTAATATACCATGAACACATGGAGGTGCATAAGATGATCACTGCAACAGAGCCAACGGTGATGAGCACCGAGTAGCCAAACGCCTGAAAAAAGTTTGTTTTTTCAATACCCCGGATGAAATTTGACAATCCGGTAAAGGATCTCTCATCCGGCAGTGCAAATGCATTTTTTGTGATAAATCCTTTTTTCTTGAAGGAATTGATCAGCACCAGAAAAATCGGATACAGATAAAAAACGGTCAGCAGACTGAAAAATACGGTCAGCACTCCTCCGTGTTTTGATCTTCTTACAGCACTTACCTCATTATTTTCTTTTACTTTCTTTGCCATTACTGCTGTACCTCCTTTGTTCTGGTCAGTCTGTTCTGTGCCAGTGCGATAACTGCTACTATAATAAAGAAGATAACTGCTTTCGCCTGACCGACACCTTCCCAACCGGTTCTTCCATAGAATGTCTCAAAGATGTTAAGCGCAAGCATCTGCGAATTATTGGACGGCTCTCCTGCTGTCAATGCCAGGTTCTGATCGAACAGTTTGAAAGAGTTCGTCAGTGTTAAGAATGTACAGATCGTGATGGATGGCATTACCAATGGAATCGTAACACTCTTCAATAACTGCCAGTTGGACGCCCCGTCCATTTTTGCCGCCTCGATCAGCTCGCCCGGAATATTCTGGATGCCGGCGATATAAATGATCATCATATAACCGACCTGCTGCCAGTTCATTAAAATGATCAATCCCCAGAATCCATAGGAAGAAGAATAAGTAAGTGTTCTTCCAAAATGACCTAAGATTCCATTCAGCAGGATCTGCCAGATATAACCTAAAACGATACCACCAATAAGGTTTGGCATAAAAAATACTGTACGGAAGAAGTTCGTACCTTTAATTCCCTTTGTTAAAAGCATCGCAATTACAAATGCAAAAACATTGATCGTCAGCACTGATACAATGGTGAATAATGCAGTGAACCATAATGCATGCATAAATGTCGGATCACTGAACACGCGCAGATAATTTTTTAATCCTACAAATTTTGCATCTGTAACGGTTGTAAATTCACAGAATGATAAGTAGATACCCATAATAAAAGGAACTATAAAACCTATTGTAAATGCCACTAATGTAGGGAGTGCAAAAACAGGAAAATATTTTTTGATTGCTTTCTCCATAATTTCCATCCTCTCATAAAACCTTAATAATCTGAAAGGGTGAGTGGCAGGCCACACACCCTTTCCATGTTACTTCATCATTACTTTTTATTTGTTTGCAGCTGCTGCATACTCAGTAGCCCATCCGTCAACGAATGCACTGACAACGCCGTCCCAGTCACCTGTTCCCTGTGCGTACTCTAATAATGCAGAACCTACACCGTCTTTCCATGTCTCAGATGGAATAGTAGAGAAGTTCCATGTTACAGAATATTTTCCATCAGCGATGTACTGGTTAGAAGCCTGGATAAATACATTATCTGCTTCATATTCGCCTGTGAATGTATCAAATGGTGTTGTAAATCCCATTTCATGAGCTATGGATTCACGTCCTGCGTCAGATGTGATAACCCAGTTCAGGAAATCAAGTGTTGCCTGCTGATCTTCTGCAGAAGCTTTGCTGTTTACACACCAGTAGTTCTCAGAACCTGTGCAGAGTCCCTGATTCTCTTCTCCCTCAACACCAATATAGATTGGCATCATACTCATATCATCAGCGGTTACAAGATAACCATTCTCTTCATTTGTGAGGTTACCATACTCCCATGTACCATTCTGGTAGAATACTGCCTCTTCCATACCGAATTCAGATTCTGCTTCATCACCTGTCTTAGATGAGAGCATTCCCGGATCACAGGTGGAATCTGTAATGTATAAATCCCAGATCTGTTTGTAATTGTCAAGGTATGTTCCTTCTATTGCATCTGTAGAATTAATTCCTTTGTCTTTGTATTCATAGTAAATTGGAAGATTTGCCAAATGAGTTTTAAATCTCCAGTCAGATGATCCATCCATACCTGCGGAAGTAAATGCTCCCTGAAGATCGTATCCAAACTTCTCATTAATCTCATCTAATCTGGACTGGATATCATCTGCAACTGCTTTTAATGTTGCAAAGTTGTTGATCTCATCAACAGAAGAAATCACTGCGTTGTCCATTGTGCAGTAGTCATTTAAGATTGTCTTATTGTAAATGATACCGTAAGTCTCGATAACATAAGCGATACCCTGTACTGCGTTTCCATCTTTTAATACAAAATCATCACTTGTCAGATGTGAATATAACTCACTGCCTGAAAGATCCATGCAATAATCTTTCCAGTTTGCAAGTCCTACAGGTCCGTTTACCTGGAATAAGGTTGGTGCTTCTGATTTTGCCATCTCTGATTTTAATGTCTGCTCATATGTACCATCTGCAGCCGTGATAACTGTAACCTCTGTTCCGGTCTCTGCTGTGTATTTTGCTGCCAGATCCTGCCACTGCTGATCCTGTTCCGGTTTAAAGTTCAGATAATAAACGGAACCACTTCCTGATGCTGCTGCATCTGTTTTCGCATCTCCTGCTTCTGTTGTCCTTGCTGTTGCATCTGCACTGTTTGCACTGTCTGCATTGGAAGCATCACTGCCGCATCCTGCAAATAAAGTTGCTGTCATTGCTGTAGCAAGCATTACTGATAAAACTTTTCTCTTCATGTCGTTTCCTCCCGTATACTTTCTGCACATCTGTATTGTGCAATGATCGTTCTGGCACTCTGCCACTTCGCTGAAATGTTCCCGGTAACATTTTCGGTGTTGTTTTTGGTAACGTTTTCAGTTGATAACGGAAATAGTCGGTCATAAACCGGATGACCCGTTGATCGTTCGTGGCAGAATAATATAGGTACAGCAATAATTTATACTTAGATAATTACTTGGATAC
>OGGS01000305.1_pt1 | contig 54797 bp, 75 predicted proteins | sample 1571281 | NCBI WGS metagenome assembly OGGS01 (sample SAMEA2582042, study PRJEB24529) | metagenome | biome: Human gut stool | place: China | collected 2011 | reverse complement strand
AGAGCAACTGACTCTTAATCAGTGGGTCCAGGGTTCGAATCCCTGAGGGTGTACACTAGTTGGGAGTAAATTAAGTTGTAGATAATCAAAGTTTTACAAGTTGATTTACTCTTTTTGTTTCTCCCCTATCTCCTGTTTATAGATTAAAAAAAAGGAAAATCAACTCACTTTCGAGTGATTTTACATGTCCGAAAACTTATCCTTTTTAATTTAATCTATTATGGCAACGTTAAAACTTACAATTTTCAAAGCTAAGGTTCTTAAAAACGGAAAGCACAAAATCAGAATTGCTCTATGTCACAAAGGAGAAACATGTTACATTTTAACACGTTATCTCATTGATTCTGAGAATCAATTCAAAAACGGACTTATCCAAAAAAGACCTGATGCAAGCATGATGAACATGCATCTCAGGAGCCTTCTCAATGCATATCAGGAAAAACTAAACGAAGTACAGAACCAATCAATGTACACATGCAGGCAATTGAAGGATATTATATCAAGAAATGTACGAACCTCAGAATCTTCAACATTCAAAAGTGTTTCAACAGAGTACATCAAAGAACTCATTCTGGACGGACGGGATAAGTATGCAAGCATTATCAGATTGAGCGAAAAATACTTCTGTGAATTTCTACGCGGTGACATTGCACTGATGGACATCACTCCTGAACTGATTGCAGGATTCTCGAAATTTCTTAAAAGGAATAAATGCCTCAGTGTAGCAACTGAGGGCACAGTCATGCGGCATATCAAAGTAATCATCAATCAAGGAGTGAAACGAAGGATGGTAAATTATAGCGTACACCCGTTCATTGATTATATTATTCCAGCTTCTCCGGTCAGAGAAATTGATATCTCACTGGAAGCATTCAATAAAATCAGATTAGCTACCCCTAAAGAAAAAAAATACCATGTAGCACACGACCTATTCTGCCTTTCATTCTATTTGGGAGGAATTAATCTTATAGATTTACTTCAGATTGATTTCAGAGATACAGAAGTTCTGGAATATGTCCGGACAAAGACCAAAAATACTGCCATCGGGACAAGAACAATCAGCTTCACCATACCTGAAGAAGCGAAGGGGATAATCAAAGAATGGATGAACAAAAATACTGGCAGACTAGACTTCGGCTACAAGTTCTCATACCCTAATTTTTCACGATATCTCACTCGTTCGCTCGCGTCCCTAGCAAAGAAACTGGGAATAACCGAAAAGGTTGTTTACTACTCAGCCCGAAAGTCATTTGCTCAGTATGCCTCAGAAATCGGCATTCCAGACGGAATTATAGACTACTGCTTAGGACACTCGGACAAATCTAAGGGAGTTATTCGATACTATACTAAAGTTCGACAGAAACAGGCTGACATGGCTATAGCCCGAGTAATTGATTACGTGAATAATCCAGAAAAGTATAAGGAGTACATCGAACTGAGGTCTGATATTATGATGATGAGAGGATAAAGTCAATAACTTCCTGCTCCGCGCCCTTACGTTCCTTGTCGAGTTCAGAAGAAAGTCTGCTGATAAAATCTGCATGCTGCATATTGCAGATTTGGGAATCCCACATTCGTCGGTTATGGTAATCTCATAGTGGCCATAGCTGACGAATTTTTTTGTGATTGTATAAGCCATACCTAAGTTTTTTGTGGGAATAAAAAGCGGCCCACTGACCCGCTGCGTTACATATTCCTGCGTCGAAATACAGTGATGCCATTAAGCTACCACACGGGAGTGGACCGTATATGATAAAGCAACTGGCAAACACAATGTTGTCAGTTGCTCAACGGCCGAAAAACGAGTTCCGACGCAAATAAAATATGTAACGCACCACAAAGATGGGGAATTTATCTGAAAAAACAAAGCCCCAACCAGGATTATTCCGGAAGGGGCTTTTGTTTGACTATTTAAATATTTATTGTGGATACTGTAATAAAAGCTCTATTTATATGTCCATTTTGCTCTAAACTCTTTACTTTTACTTCAAATCTTTTGTATTTTGAATCATGAAAGACTTTACTATGAATAGTCTTTACATACCCAACTTCCTGACCATTCTTTTTATATAGATGAACTGCATATTTATCATAAATGTTGTCCTTTTCTAATTTCCATATTAACACTTCTCCTACTTCTAATGTGCCAGAAGATAATTGTCTTTTTGTTAATCCACAAATTTCGCTTGTAAATCGCAAACCTTTAACAGGATAATATTCTGCTATGAATTCAAAATTGTCAGTAGACAATAAACCTTGGGTTTGAGCCAATACATAAAACTTGTTATTTTTTAGAGATGGTAGGATTTCCCAATAATCATAGTATTTTTGTATATCTCCTCTTTCTGTATTTGTCAATCTTTGAGCAAAAGTTTCCAACACATTATTCTTATACACAATATCAGGATTAGGAAAGTCCGGATACATATTAAATCCTTTTTCTATCGCATCTTTTATCCCAGAAGGTATGTATCTAAATCGAACTCCTTCTGTTTGGTTTTTTGTAATAACTCCAACTTTTATCCTTGAATCATTTCTTCCACGACGCCAAATAAGATAGATTTGTTTTATATACCGCTTCATAAAATAATATCATTTAGCTTTTTTATTCTTTCATCTATTAATTTGCAAATAAGTTTCTTACGATTTTCTGATAATCCATAACCTTCTTGCAATTCTTTTGGTAAATTCCTATCTATATTAACAACTATATTTTCAATTTTCTTTTCGTCATACAAAGATATAACTTTCTTTATAATCTCATCTACAATTTCTTTATATTCGTTTCGAATACAACGTATCAAATCAAAATGATTTAGTTTCTTTCCATCAGTACTCCATCTTATTTCTGATTTACCTCTATTTATAAAGCTTTCTAACATTACCTTATCATTTAGCATTTTTAGAACAGTCTCTTCATCTTTTTCCCTCGCCAAACAACATCCGCTATCGTATATTGGAGCAAATCGACCTTCCATTTTTAATATTTTCAAAGTCACACGTATTTTATCTGTACTTTCATGTTTAAGGCCATTCTTTGAAACAGAATCCTTAATCCTTTTGAATCTTTCTTTTAATTTTGAAAAAATATTAGTGACTTCTTCTTCCGACAACTCTTTTTCTTTATACGGAGTAATAAATCCCCAATTCTCTTGATGCCTATCACTATTTCCTATAATCGCATCAAATATTATCATCTTGATAATGTCTTCTATGTTATTAAAACTAAAACTATCAATAGCCGATTTTATAAAATGAAATGTATAGGCACTATAAGACTCCTTTGAGTCTGGATCATATGTATTATCATATCCTGTTAACAGATTTATGCCTTCCGTTAAACATTCATTCTCCCCATTCATCGTTTTTGATATACATCCAACTTCATCACCATGTTTAGCTATATTATATTCAAGTACATTAAACCCTAGCACATTTCCTATTTCCGATGCGATTATTTCTGACCAGAACTCCGGCTTATAGTCTTTACCTTCTTTCTTCATAGAAGTTTTAAAAAAATAAATTGAGTCATCATTAGGATTACTGACAACACACTTATTTCTTGTACCTTTTGTATTGAAGTACTGTTTCTCATTCCAATTGGTTATATCTATATACTCTGCCATAAAATTTATTTTCAGCAAACATACAAAAAATCCCCGACACGCTTGCCGGGGACGCTGCTTTTCGTTTCAAAAGGGAGATAAATCTTACTTCATAGCACACCTCCTTCCTTTTTTTTGAGTTTATAAACCAATTTTCCTACAACTATAAGAACCGTGATAATCACTATCCCTATGGCCCAGCCACCAACATTCAGCCTGATCTTTTGCCACATAGTAAGTTCTTTTTCTACTGGATATGGTTCTTTCACTTTCTTAGTAACCGTCACTTCTTTAGATGGCAGGTAGACCGTGTCCGGCTGTGTATTCATCTTTGCCAGAAGGTTTCCCAGACTGTCAATAGTCAGCTGTGCCTGGGCATTCTTGCTATTAGCGATATCCAGCCAGTTCAGTACGACTTTCCCGTTCTCGTCACATTCCAATAAGGCCCGGATAGTGGCGCTGTCTGGCGGTAACTGAACTTCCACCAGCTTCTCCACTACGACACTATCAGCCTTGCTTTCTACCGGCACGTACTTTACCGTCCGGCAGGAACACACAAGAATCATGCACATGAAGGGAGCCAGCGTAATACACTGGCCCACCTTCTTAATTATGTAGTCGTACAGGCTCATGGAAGCAAATCTTTGTATTCTTCAGCAGCATCAAAGCACGGACACATTTTGATCCACTCGTTAGGCTCCACAATGCCGTCACCATCGAGATCAGGACTGGTATCACGGTGACCAAGCACTTCTTTAATATCTGGGTACTGCTTGATCAACTTGGCGATCAGTTCGCGCAATGCTTTCTTCTGGGCCGGCGTCCGAGTATCGGCGGCCTTGCCGTGCGCATCCGTACCACCTACGTAGCAGATACCAATGGAATGTTTGTTGTAACTTAGCCCGCTGAACCCTTTACTATTGCAGTGTGCCCCGGCAATGGTGAGCGAGCGGCCAACCTCTACAGTACCGTCTAACCTAATAACGAAATTGTACCCGATCGTGCTGAACCCACGCTGCAGGTGCATCTGGGTAATTTCCTTCTTTCCTATATCCTGCCCAGCACGTGTGGCCGAACAGTGCACTACGATTGCGTCTATCTTATTCATTTCTTCTCCTCCTTATTTTCTTTTGTTACTTCTTCAATAATTTCTCCGGCTGCGTTATACTTTTTCTTGATATACCCGACCAGCAACCGCTTAATTGAGACCTTGTTCTTAATACCATGAATTTCGCATATATGCTCCATAATACTATCAAACTCAAATATGAATGCCAGCCCAAGCCCGCACATGGCTGAAATGGTATAGCTGCATATCCCAATCGGCTGAAGGATGGAGATACCCAGCATGAACCCAACTACAAGGTAACTGTTATACTCGATGAACTTGCACATCGTCCGGCGGCCCGCACGGGAGAAACGGAAATCCTCACCGCGTTTGACTACGCTATCAATGATACCAAGGACGAAATCCGCCACAATCATTACGACAATAAATGCCAGCATCCATCGAAGCTCAAACACCACATTCTTAATTTCTCCTATAAAGGAGTAAGCCCCAGCAACAAGAAGCTGCGGGGCTATGATGGAAATCAAGTTCTGCATTATTCAGTCTTAATTTTGGATCCAAATAACTTGGCCAGCCATTCACTCGTTACTATCGACACAATCCCCGTCGATGCTAATGCCACGAATAAAGCATCAATCAGCACAACCCAGACACTTGCATCTGCAGGAGGAAAACCGAGATTCATCCACCAGCTGAAAAAAGTAACAAGCATACCGACAACTGCTGTCACCCACATTGTCACCCACTTGTTCATCGGATTACTCAACTTTGAGGCAATAAAACCTACCACAGATGGAACAACGATCGATACCAGTCCGGTAAAGCTGGCAAACCCGGTCAGGAACTCTGGAACAGAAGGTTCTACATTAACGGAAGTTTCCGCGAAAACACTCACTACACACATCAACAGTGCGGCACACATGAAAACAAATCTTTTCATACAATTAAGGTTTTAAATTAAACAAAAAACGCCCATAAGCGCATCCCCAGAAAAAGGAACACGCTCATGGGCGTAACTACTATTTCACACACAAATCTACTCATTTACCTTCCTTTCACAGCGAAGATAAATGATGTAAAAACGAACAAAGAATAAAAGGTTTCAAATCGACTGACAAGGCATGTCAGTAGAATTTAGGTAGAGCCTTATCAAGTCTACCCATACTCTACCGAGGTGAAGCATAATTTTGAAAGTTGCTTACAACTCTCTTTCTTTTTATTGCTTTCAAATCTCGTAAGATTGTTGATGAAAGTATCTCCGAATAAATCTCTGTAGTCTTGACAGATGTATGACCAAGCAACTTCTGTACGGTGGTTATCGGTACTCCCTGATGGATGAGTAAGGTAGCACATGTATGACGTGCGGTATGATAGGTCACATGTTTCTTGATCCGGGCCATGGAGGTAATAACAGACAGAGCCTTATTTACTTCCGAATTACCGCCTAAGCTGGCAAACTCTGTTATACAGTAGCGATCCAGAATAGCCAGTGCCTTCCCCTCGAATAGCAGATGCAGCGGAAGGCGCAACTCGATACCTGTTTTGATCGACTTGAAGTGTAACCAGCGTTTACCATTCACACGGATAAAGTTAGACGGAGTGAGCTGGCAGAAATCAGAGAAACGTAATCCGACGTAACAACAGAATAAGAACGCATCCAGTACGTGACGTAGCTTCAGGTCGTGAACTTCCAAGTTCTCCAGTTTTTTCAGTTCGTCCGGTGTCAGAAACTCATGCCTTCCCTTTTCTTGTTTAATCTTGAATTTCCGAAATGGATATGCGTCTGCATGGATATAACCTTGATTTATCGCTTCATTGACAAGCGTTCTGAGCTGCCTTAAATGCTTTGCCACGGTATTTATTCCGTTACCTTTTTCTCGAAGATACACCTCAAAATCCTTCAGAAACGTATAAGTGATGTCTTTGAAATCCAAGCCAGGACGAAACTCCTGCAATACGGTTATGGTGGTAAACAGATTCTCTTTTGTACTCTCTCGTCGGTCAGAATGCTGCACGTATTCCTTTGCAAAAATCGGGAATGTAATATTGATCGGGCGATTTTTCTTCATGGCATCCTTGAGTAAAGATAATGTAGCAGGAACTCCCCTCTTCCATAGAGCCAATTCTATACCTTGCAGATACAGAACAAATTCAAACAACATAGAGTTTAGATCATTTGCCTGTGGATGGCCGATTACCTGAGAGGTTCGTTTATCCCAGTGCTCTGGCTTGATATATAAGTTTGTTTTGAAATATATTTTTCTCTGATTAAGTGATGCTTCAACTTGCACAAGTGCTGTTCCTTGCTTATTTAAATGTTTCTTTCGGTTGTAGACAAGACGGTATCTGATTTTTTCCATTTTTCAACGAAGATAGATATTTACAATTAATTCTACAAACGTGTTGTGGGAGGACTATTAGAGATGAATGACTCTTGGTTTAGACTTAGAAGAGTCATTGGTACTACTGAAGAAGACTTAAACAACGCAAATCAAACAGGAATGTATTGGCATGGAAGAGGCTTATTTAATGGAAATGGATGGCATGGTATACTATTAGTCTTTAATACAGGAACTTATATCGCAAAGATTGACATAAACTTTATTAATCCAACATGGAAAATATTTATATGGAATCATGAACAAAAGAAATGGGATTAAAGATCAGTAATTTTAATCCATGAGTTCCAAGCATCCCAATACATTCGTGCATATAGTCTTCTTGGCCATCCTGAAAAAAAGAATTGAACAACAACCCCGTTAATATTAAATGATATAATAATACCTGGTAGATTATCTGGACAATTAGTCGACGTATAAATTCTTGCATATCCAGTAAAGAACGTGTTTGCATCATTTATGTCTTCTCGTTTTACAAATTCTAGCCCTAATAGTCCTCCCACAACTGATGCGAGGTCTTCTTTGCTGATTAAAATTGGGTTGCCGGAAGCATCTAATGCACGTACCCATTTTGCGTCACTTTTCTGTGGTAACTGGTTTTCGAATTGATCTGCCATAATTGTAATTTTTTTAAATGGTTATTAAATGATATTTTATAATTCCTGCATAGCTTCTACCATCTGAGGAGAGCAATGTCCAGATACAAAACTCTGTAAATATGTGAACTCATCATCTGAAAGTTCTATATCTCCATCAGAATGGTAAATACGAAGGGCTAAATCCATCCCTCGTATATCACCATACCGATATATCAGATTGGCCAAGTCAAGCCGAACATCCTGTTCCAGCTTTTGAGTATGGTCGATACCAGACCAGAATCGCATTTTTTTAAAGTTTACTTTCTTCATATAGCTGATAAAAATTATGATTAACCACAGGTATATTGAACCCAATATCCCTGATCATCCCGTACAAAAAATCTGGATACATCATCATTTATAACCAGAGAGCTTGCACCTCCGGAATTATTGGGATTGCGGAATGAACCGGATAAGGTTATAGCACCACTGCCTGAAACTCTCTTCATGTAGAGAATTTTCCCAGCAGGTGAAGCAGATGTACTCGGCATGGTGACTGTGATATTCCCAGAGTTACCAAAAATGAGAAAGTCATCGTTCGCATTGATGGTTGCAGAGGATGTTATTCGTCGTGTGTTGACAACAACACCATTAATTCTGGTTTTTTCCGTACTTCTAGCCAACAGCGAGACATTTCCATAGGCCTGAATAGCCTGCCCATATCCGGATGCATTACAGAGTGCCTTGATCGCAATAGAATCAGATGAACCGTGAGTTTCAGCACTGATACAGATTCCACTATCGTGTCGTACCTGAAGCATTGCACTTGTACCCCGGTTAACTGAAAATAATTTGGTTGAACTGTTGTTATAGTTGCCAATGCTGAGAGACACATCTGCAGCCAGATTACTCAGACTCTTTGCACCGATTGAGAATCCTCCGATAGTTCCGGAGTCTGCGGATATATTACCTATAAATTTACCTGTAATCTCGGCATTGACACAATGGAAATACCCGGTATTCCCATTCAGGATCATGTTTGCAACTCCATTTGTTGACTGTTGTGATTTCATCACACCACCACTAAACATAAACCCTGCGACATTGGCTCCGTCAGAAAACAATGTATCGGTGGCAATATTCACCAGCTTGTTCATTGCTTCCCAGTTATCATCGCCGTTAGCTGATGTCGGCGCATCCGTAACCGTCGAGCCTTGAGTACGAACAAGGAAGTTATAATAAACCCCGTTAAAAGGATGTATTACCTTGTCACGATAGTCTGCACTCCACTCGTATGATTCTCCCGAACGCCATGGGCCACGATCACGTGGGAAAGCTCCCGTAGCCCCGGTAGCACCAGCTTCCGCTACTCCGATTCCTATTTCTGCCACATAATTGTCTGACCAGGCATTAGCTTCCGAGGATGACCAATAAGCACGGACTGCAAACTGTGTGCAGCCGGAAGCCGCCGGAACAGAGATGGAAGCCGACTGCACCGGACCGGCATGAGAGCGCCAGGAACCGTCATATTTTCTTGCAACCAACCACAGTTCGGCACACTTACCAACAACTCCGTTACGGTTTTTCTTACAACTGACGGTAAAAGCTGACGGAGACATACTGCCAGTCGATGTATAAGCTATTGAACTGCATGAACTATCCAACCAGTATAATGTCGGTGGCTCAATATTAGTGAGTCGCTGCCAGTCGGGATGCAGTGTGTTGGTTGATGGAGTTCCAGCCAAAAGATATCCCTGTGGTGTACGGACATAATTACCATTATTGTATTTAGCAATGGCATACGGTGGTGCACTGGTATCACGCAGTGCTACAAAAGCATTCTCAGCAAATTCTACCGCTGAGTTTTTCTTGTAAGGAACATTGCCTGAAATCCATGCTCCGCATGGGATAAAGCTGGCACCGGGAGTACCATTCTGTCCGGGTGTACCTTGGGGACCTTGAGGCCCCTGCGGACCTGTTGCACCGGTATTCCCCTTATCTCCCTTGTCACCTTTGGAACCGCTCACACATACTGCGTTTGTTGTGGTTTTGGAGTTATCCGTATAAGTGATAACGGAACGTGTCCACATGTATTTCCCATTTTGCCATGCCGGAACTGTTGTTGACCAGCTTCCTCCTGTTGTCGAGGACGAAGAAGCAGACAGATAATATTCTTCAACAATCGATTTCACTCCTTTGCCTGCCGCACCTGTATTGCCGGTTGCTCCTGTATTACCCTTCGCTCCGGTTATACATACGGGAGCTGTTTCCTTTGTCGTTTCATCCGTATATGTGACTTTTGTCTTCGACCACATGTATTTGCCGTTAACCCATTCCGGGGAAGTTGTCTGCCAGCTACCACCTGACAATGAAGTTGCTGATGTGGACATATAATACAGAACATCTACTGATTTAACGCCTACACCGGCAGATCCGGTATCTCCTTTGTCACCTTTATCTCCCTTAACCTTAGTCCATGTGTAAGAAGAAACACTGCTGCTATCAGCCTGTGTAAAATCTACATACTGCCCGATATAAGCACCGGGAGTTTCTCCGTTGTTGGCTGTAAAGCTCTTGCCGCCATCATCGGAATATTTAATGTGCAGATAAGAAGTTTTACCATTGGCTCCCGCAGGTCCTTGAATACCCTGATCACCCTTAGGCCCTTGTGCACCCTGAAATCTTGCCCATTTGTAGGAAGTGTAAGATGTAGGTGCTGTGGAACTTTGTGTTACAGCCGTACCTATATAGGTGTTCGGAGTATCACTCATCGGATTACCATTTGAGTTTGCCGAATACTTTACATGGAAATATGATGATGTACCGGGAATGCCTTGAGAGCCGGTAGGCCCCGTATCACCTTTATCCCCTTTGGCGCCCTGAGGTCCCGTGTCTCCTTTATCACCCTTGTCTCCCTTGTCACCCTTGATTCTACTCCAGGAATACTTCTTGTAATCGTTACTATCTGCCTGTGTAAAATCTGTATATTGGCCGATATAAGGTTTATTGGTTGAATCGCTGGTACTGAAGCCCGAAGAACCATCTGCAGAGTTGGCATAAGCGATGTGCAAATAAGATGTCTGCCCATTCGTCCCGTTTGTTCCCGGAATACCCTGGTCACCTTTTGCACCCTGTGCACCTTTTGTCTTCATCCATTTATATGCAGAAACACTGCCACTGTCGGATTGTGTAAAATCGACATATGTACCCATCCAGTCTCCTACATCCTCGCCATTATTACCAGTAAAGGTCTTACCCCCGTCATTAGAATATTTAATATGGAAATAAGAGGTTTTACCAGCTACTCCTGTAGCCCCGGTTTCACCTTTTGGCCCCGGGATACCCTGTTCGCCCTTTTCACCCTGAAGCCCTTGAAGGCCACGCGGTCCCTGCTCACCCTGAATCTTGCTCCATGTATATTTCTTGGGATCTGAGCTATCAGCCTGTGTGAAATCTACATACTGTCCGATATAGGCACCCGGCAATTCTCCATTGTTGCCGGTAAATGTTGAACCTCCATCATCAGAGTATTTAATGTGCAGATAAGAGGTTTGACCGTTAGCGCCATTTGTACCCGGTATGCCCTGATCACCTTTGGCCCCTTGCAATCCTTTAAAGCGTGCCCATGTATAAGCAGCCGGATCGGTACTGTCATCCTCTGAGAAATCAACATACGTGCCGATATAGTCATTAGGTGTATCGGATATATCAGTCGGCTTGACAGGATTCTGTAAGTGCGAGTACTTTATGTGAAAATAGGAACTGCGACCATCTGCTCCAGCAGGGCCTTGTATACCTTGTTCTCCTTTCGGTCCCTGAAGTCCCTGTAAGCCACGCTGACCTTCTGCAACCTGCTTCAGCCAATCCGGATTATTATCAGCAGGTTCTGACTCTGTACCTTCCGGATTGATGCATAGCCATAATGAACCATTATGGGATACTCTATCAAAATAAGCATGTGGCCCAGCCTCCCATGCCCCTTTGTCAAGAGGAACCCGAATCGGCTGACCGGTAATGGTATCCGTCTGGAATATAAGACCGGTCATCAGGATATTTTGTAGTACAGCCGAATAGTTGTCACAGTCAAACCCCTGTACTTTCATTCCTTTCTTTTTCCCCAGCCAGCTTTTCATCTGTGCCGGTTCCGGGTCCCAGGTATTGGCGTTATCAAAGAAAGTAATACAATTGTTCCCGTTCAGAGTATCAAACAGAATGTATGTTTGACGGTCTAGGTCTGTAAAGTTCCCCGTTTGTGCCAGTATCATTTCCTCACCCGGTTCGTAGTTGTTCCCGGGACGATTTACCATTTTGAATGTTTTTGCATCATAGTCGGCTTCTGTCACGCGAAACTGCATTTGCGCAAAACCAGTAAGTTTTCCTTCTTCATTTTTTGTTGTAAAGAAAGCAGACAGAATGTCATCAACAAACTGGCTCAGTCCGTCCGCTTCTGTCAAGTCTGGTATAACCGTAAAACTTCCATCATCATTCTTTATATATGACTTTACTTTGCAACCGCCCCCGGGAGATATAACAGCACGTCCTTTGAAATATGTAATGCGATTATAAGCTATTTCCGGAACAAATAATCGTTTACGAAAATAGCCTGATTCCATTTCCATATTCCCTGCTTCGTCTATCATACCACCAGAAACACCTGTAATGAAATTACCGAATTTTGCTATTTTATTAACCAAGATTCCACCAAGCAATGAAAGAAGGTAATTCGTTTCATCTTGCTGATCTTTCCGAAGAAACATTTTCAATGATCTGAGAGCAGAAAACACATTACTATCTGAAGGGGGAGTTGAATCATTTACTTTGATAACATATACGCTACCACTTCCGTTTCCTGTATATACCTGTCCCTTATAGGTCAGTGCATCAACTTTATCTTCAATTTCTCCAATACGAGAATAAGGCATACTCTCACCTATCGTATAAACAGGCGAATCCCAAGGAACATCAAGACTCATTTCCCATCCCAAGACACGTGAGATACGTCCGTTCTCAAAATAGGTATCATCTACGAGATTTATTCTTTGCCCGAACTCGAATGTGCGTGAAATCAAATCTTCATGCACCCAATCACTTCTTAATGTTACCGGATAGGTACCGTCATCCTTCTTTACCTTCTCAGCATATTTCTGTGCTTTATCTTTCAGCTCTTGCTCAGCCTCCGGGATATACTGATCTGATACAAGCTGGATGTTAAATCCAGAAAGGATATACTTGTCACCGTTTGCAGGATACATCATATCATCTGGCAAAGGGCGGCCGTAGTTCTCATTTCTTACTATCTCCCAAAGTTGTTCGCCCCTACTCTCATCTTTGGGATCAGGATTGAAAATTACACCGAACGCCATGCCGTTCAGTTTACCAGATTGGAAGGTGATCTGAAGCTCCTGTCCTTCGATAATATACTCTTCCTTGAATGTAAGTCCACTATCTTTGTAACGATAATAGGTGACGGTTTCCTTGGTGCCATCCTCACTCTCTACTTTCTCAGTACGGGTGTGTACATCGGAAAGGGTACCAACCTGGCGAGGATAGACATCGTCGAAAACCACCACATCTTCGATGGCTTCTTCCTGCGACATTCCTTCATATGCGTCAATATAGGGAGTATCGGCCGGAAGCATAAGCCGTTTCTGGACTACACCGTTCACAACGGCCTGCTCGTCGGTCGGACGGTAGTTCGTGGGGATATTCTTTGTTGAACCAAACGCATAGATGCGGGTGGCATAAGTGCCCTGACTTTCGCTGCGGGTGATGCTCGACGCTTCGACACCACGCTCGATTTTAACGGCATCTCCGAACTCATTTCGCCCAAAATGAATCACGTTGTCCGTTATCCAGCAATCGCAGTTCCACTTATCCTCACCCGCCATAGAGAACAGGGCATCCAACAGGTTTATGTTGTCGTAGGTCATTGCTACAGCCTTGTTCTCTACGGTATCGTCTATGCTGAATGTGAAGTCTGAACCTCGGTAAGTGTACCCCAATGATTTCAGATTACGGAGAAACACACCCAACTGCACGTCAAGGGATGCAGTTAGCGACCATGACGCTTCGCTACCTGCCTGTTCAGGTGTGTATTTGAATATCTTGTTCTTCCACTTCCAGTAGTAGGCATCCAGCCTTAATTCGTAGTCATATCCTCCGGTTGAGGTGTTGTAGGTGGGCTTCTGAAGGTCAACAATCTCATAGATTTTTGCCAGCTTGCCACCCAGAGAGTCGTCCAATGCTCCGGCCAAATCCACGTAGTCGCCCAGTTTGAACGGGATGGGAGAGGGCGCCGAGAAGGGAAGGATTATATAATCCTCTTTCATCAGTGTAAACTTTCCCTTTGCCCCTTTATTAATGGGGGTAGAAAACCTTGTCTTTCCAGATATGTCCTTAATTTCAATCATATCCCCAAAGTTCATAAATAGAAAATGGAAGCCCTAAAAATCAAGACTTCCATTTGAAACAATAAAAGAAATGTTCGTTATTCGCTTCTATCCATCGGGTTTGGTTCGCAAAATTTCCCTGAAACCTTGCCAAAACAACGATCAGGACTTAGTCCATAGGACAGACTTTTCCCTAGGTAAACCAGCTTGTAAACTTCATTTCCGAGAGTCGGGACTTTGATGTTTACTGCACCTTTTTCCAGTTCGGCCTGAAAAGATTTCTTCTTTGTCCGATAGTCGTTCTCCGAATTTCCTTCGATGGTAAACTGTAGTGTAAATTCTCGCGAGTCCACTTTTGCGTTGTCGGTTATCACACGTTTTCCATGTTCCAACCGGCTCTCATTCTCGATGTAGTCCTTCATCTCGTTGAATCCGTCGATAGTATCGAGGAAACCGTCCCCCATACGGACACCCCATGTAGCCCATGCATCCTTCCCGTTGATAAATAAATCTCCTGTCATAGTCTTGATGTATTACGTTTTACTTCTGAAATATCTGCCTTAATATCTTTCAAGTATTTGGCTGAGTCTTCAGTATTCTCTCTGATTTGCTGTAACTCCAAATAGGAATTGGCCAGGATGGTACGTGTCTCGTCGGCGATGTTGTACAGACCAGTTACTTGTGATGTCAAGGAACTGATGGAGCCTCGCAGTTCGGTAATGGCTACCGTCTGTTGCTGCTCTGCTGTCTCTATCCTAAGATTGGATTCATACACGGCAGTAAAACGGCCGCTCAATTCGCCTGCGTCTTCGTGTGTCATCTCGGTACCAAATCCGCGGCTGGAAGCCGACTGCTGGGAACTACTACCTGTCTTGTCGTATCCGGTAGCTGCGGCAAGTTCATCCCGTAGTTTCAATGCCTCATTCACGTACTCCATATATTCGTTTTGGAGTGAATTGCGTTCACTCTCGCTCAGATTTCCGTCCTTCATACTTTCACCGAATCTGTTCCACCAGTCTTCAAGCTTCTGGCTGTACATGTTACCGATTTTATCTGAAAGCATGGCACTCATAAAGTATTCGGATAGGTTATCCGCAAAATCTTCCGCCGAGGCATCCATATCCATGAGAGTATCAATAAAACTATCATACATGGAATCAAAACTTATTCCGGTAAGCTGTTCGAAAAGACCCTCTTTCAGTTCTTCGAGGTTTCCGGCCAAATCTGCATATTCACCTAGTGCATCAACGACAGCATTTCCATAGCCTCCTTTCCCTGAATCGGCCATTTTCTGCCACAAGTCTACATTCTGACGTAATAAATCCATCTGCTCCGGAGACATCTGCCACAAGGAATCTGTACCTGTGAACTCTGCCATGACATTTTCCCGAATCCATTGTATGTCACTTTCCGACCAGCCCATGTAATAGGCCCAGCTATGATGCTTACTGTGATAGCCAGCATTGGCCTGCGCTTTTGAAAGGACATTCTTGTTGTATTCCTCCTGATACTTGATGGCTTTATTGTACTCTGCTACGGATTTCTCGCTTCCCTTGCTGGACTTCATTTCTTCTGTAAGTGATTCGATGGCAGACTGCAACTTTTCGTTTCTGTCCGTGAGTCTGTTGATTGTATCCTGAACCTCTTTTTCGTTTCCTCCAATACCGAAGAGTTTGCTGAATCCTCCGAAAGTCAGGGTATCCCATATTCCACCTACAGACTTAAAGACACTACTGAATATGTTACCTATGAAACCATCCAGCCCCTGCGTCCCGATGGCATCTAAAAGAGAAAATGCAGCTCCAATTATACCTCCAAGTTTCTCGCTCTCTTCTGCAAATATGTCTACTATATTTCCGGCCAAATCACCGACCTGAGAGAGGGAAATTTCAGAGTTTGAACCAAGCTGGGTAATGACGTTTGACAATGTGAGAAGGTTGCTTGTCGTTTTATCTGTCGACTTTTGTACATTGACCTGAGCGTTCTGCTGTCTTTTCTTGGCATCATTCAGTTTCTTCGTGGCCGCTTCCTTCTGTGCATCTGTTCCGCTTCTCATGGCTTCGTTGTATTCCTCCTGAGCTTGTGACAGTTCTTCCTGTGCCTTGGCCAATTCGCTTAACTGTTCGGGTAGGTCGGCCAACAATCCTCCTTTGTCGATAAGAGTTGACTGGATGTTGCTCAACGCCTCGTCAATGACCTTCTTCTGGTCAACAGCCATATTCTTGTATTCTTCGGAGTTCTTGAAATCCCTAAGCTGCTGCTTTACATTGTTCAAGGATTCTTTGGATACCTTGTCCAAGTCACCGAAGATAAGTTCCCAGTTGATTCCCTGTTTCAGCTTCTCAAGATCAAGGGAAGAGAGAGTTTTCTCCATTTCTTTCTGGAGTATGTCCTTGTCTCCCTGAGTAGTAGCTTCCGAGATTTTACGGGTGTACTCAGCTATGATTGCATCACGTTTCTGCATAAATGTACCGTATCTTTTCAGGTAACGTTCGTTGGCCTCGATTGCAGCTTGATTTTCAGTTTCTGTAATTTCGGCCAGACCTTTTTCACGTGACGTCATGGCATTAGACGCACGACTTCCTAATACTTCCCGCTGTTCAGACGTAAGTTTTCCTTCTTGTGCATCTTCCCATTTTTTGCGCTGTTTCCTAATTTCGTCGATTTCTCGCTGGTAATCCAGCTCAATCTGTCTGCGCTTCTTTTCAGAACCTTCTTCCATCAAGTTGATTTCTTCCTGCTGATTGGTCCTGCGAAGCTGAAGGAGTTCTTCTGCAATCTGTTGCTGCTCCTTCTTTTGTCGCTCGGCATTTTTCTTCGCATTATTCTCTTGTTTGGTCAGAGTGTCTCCTGTTACACCACCGAGCGATTTATATGATTTTTCTGCCGCTTCCAACTCTTCTACAGCTTTCTTATAAGCTGACTCAGTACTTTTTTTAGCATCCTCTACAGCCTTTAATTTTGCTTCGTAAACAGCTTTTGCTTCTTTATATGCTTGCTGATACGACTTTTCCGATGCTTCCCTTTGCGATTCCAGGCCAGATATGGTGCCGTCAATCCCTTTTAGCGCTGCTTGCGCATTATTGAACCGTATTTGAACGTCAATAGGAATTGTTGCAAAAGGAAAATTCTTAATTTTTTCTTGCTCTTCCTGCAATATTTGTCTTGCTATATTGTATTCGCGTATAATCTGCTCACGATTACTTCTTGCTTCCATTAGCTTGACTTCTACAGGTTTCGAGTTTTCCCCTGTTTCCTTTTTCAGTCGATTATATTCGCTCAGGGCTGATTTCCACTTGTTAAGATTTGCTTTTGCTGATTCTATTTGTGAAGCGATTAATGGGGCACCTTGCCCCGCATTTTTTAAAGAAGCATTTAATGATTTTATTTTCTCCTCCCATTGTTGTATATTCTTTAGTATGTTTTCATAACTGTTCTTGTCTCGTTCCTTATTCAGTTCTTTATTTGCTTCTGCAAGATTGAGTACAGCCAGTTGTTCACGGGTATAAGCAGAAGAAAGTGCAGGAGAATACCTTTGCAGTTCCTCATAGGCCTTTATCTTTGAAAACTCTGTTTCTGTCTCATCTTGGATAACACGTATCAGCTCTTCTATCTTTTTCTTGCGTTCCTCTTCCTGATTCGCAAAATTCTTTTGTTCTTCATTGAATTTTTGCTGTGCCTTTTCCGATGCGGTTGTGCTGTCATGAAAGGCCCACATAGTAGCAACAAGCCCGGCAAGAACCGTAGCTACCAGGACATACGGGTTAGCTTTCATAACCGTATTCAAGGCCTTTTGTGCTATCATTTGGGCTTTAGTAACCAGTATTGCAAGTTCCATTCTGGCCGTTAATGTATCCTGAGCTATTCGCACTACAATAAGAGCGGTTTTATATGTCCCATATGTAGCAATCAGTCCTATCAAAATCTTACCAACAGTTTCATAGTTCTCAATAAGACCTTTCAATCCTGAAATACCTGCAGAAGCAATTCCCTGAGTATCTTTTCCAATCTCATTCAACATTGTATCCCAAGCATCTCCAAGGTTACTCAACTGACCTGTAAGAGACTTAGACTGTTCTTGCATCAGGTTATAATAGATTCCTGATTCACTAGTCATATTTTTGAAGGCCTGTTCTACTTCTTTAAATCCTACCTTGCCTTCCTTTACTAAACCGGAAACTTCATCTTTTGTCACACCAAGCACTTTTGCCAGTTCCTCGTAGATGGGAATACCACGTCCTGCAAACTGGCGAATATCGACCGCATAGGCCCTTCCTTGTGTCCTTAATGTGCCATAGAGATAGGCTATTTCACTAAGCTGGGAGCCAACACCGGCGGCTACATTTCCCAACATTACAAGCTCATCACCCACATTCTCAGCTGACGAACCGTAAGCAATCATTTGCTTGGCAGATGATGCCACCCCTTGAAGGTCAAAGGGCGTCTTTGCGGCAATATCCACCAGTTCCGACATCAGTTTATCTGCTTTTTCCTTACTTTTCAGCATGGTTGAAAAAGCAATTTCAAGCTGCTGGAATTGTCCTCGTACATTGACAAGTTCTGTGGCAAAGTTTTTCAAGGCAGTTACTCCACCTATTACACCAAGTACTTTGGTTAAGGAAACGGACATCTTTTCATTTGCTTCGACCGTTTCACCTGCTTCCTCCTTAAAGGCTGCATATTCATCCTTCAGTCTCTTTACTGAAAGACGGGCTTCAGCCTGCTGCTGAGTCAAACCAAATAAAGTAGCTTTTTCTTCATCGAGAGTCTTCTTTGCAGATTGGTATTCTGATAATAAGCCTGCAGCTCCCGTCGGATTTCTTTTTAAAGCTGTTTTATAAGCATCGCCCAACCGCTTAACATCATGTTCTACGTCTTTGACAACTCTTTTCTGGTCAATAATTTTTTGAGTAAAATCATTTACAGATTGTGAGGCATTGTAAATATTGGATTTAAAGTCTTTCTCCATCACTGCGCCAGCTTTAGCCGCCTCAGTTACCAGTCCCATCATCTGCTGGCGGGTGGATGCCAGTTGCGTTTCTAAAGCCTTTGCAGCTGCAGGGGATTTGTTTACGTCCATTTTTTTGAGCTGGGCTTCCAGCTTTTCACATTCTTGTCTTAGCTTTACGACCTGTTCCCAGTCACTTGATACACGGAATACGAGTGTTGCCATAAATAAAAATCTAAATATTAATGCTTAAAATTATGATATAAGCAAATAGTATTCAGACTTTTTGAAATCAAAAACGAAACAACTTGGCAATTGTCGTGTAATTTAACTTCTATTTTTGAATAATTAGACTCCATCTCGGAATAGAACAAAAAAGGCGCACCATTATGATGCGCCCGATTGTCAATTTGTTCTTTAATTTATATCAGAGCCTCACGGCTGGAATATCAAAACTTGACATTTGCCATTCTTTTAAGTATCTCATTGTATTTTGATTGTATGATAGCTCTTTGCTTTTCTGATGCTGTAATTATCTTTCCTTTATACTTTCGCATTACAGATTCATTTAAACCTATTTCCTTTGCGAACTTACTGGCATTGATGAACGGAAATGCCTCAAAAAATCCACTTAAGTCATACACATACTCCACAGAATAGCCAGCTTTATACCAACTTGGAAATTCACCATGTTTTTCTTTGTAATATTCTGCCTGTTCCTCTAAAACAGAAATAAAGTCCTCTTTCGCTTCTTGTTCTGTAAGCCCAAAGCCATACGCACCGTTTACATCTTCAGAATAGATAGAGATTCCTCCATCATCTGCTTTTTCAATAATAGCCTGAATCTTCTTCATAATCGTGTATTTTAAGTTTTGTCAATTAAATGCACCCACCGAAGTGGGTGCTGTTCTTTTACTTCTTTAACCCCGCCTTTTTCATCATGCTGTCAAGAGTACCTTTAGGTATCTCTTTGGCCGGATGTCTGCCTACAGGGATAAAGTAGTCAAAGTCGGGATGAACATACTTGTGATGTTTCTTTCCCTTTTCGATTGTCCAGCCTGCTGACTCAATCAACTTGTAAAACTCTGAAAACTTCATAAATCAAAGAACTTTTAATTGACAATGCAAAGGTAACATTTTCGTTACTATTAAGCAAACTTTGTAACGTAAAAAAGTAACGTTTCTGTTGCTTTTTAACATTCTAATAGAGCCATATCTATTTCTTGTTTCTTCTTCTGCGCGAAGCCATGTCCTTACCCTTTACCTTTGTAACCTTGGTCCCGGTAACGGTATGGAGCTTATCGCGCTGCATTAATACTAAATTCCTGTATGGTATCTCATAGACCACTTCCCGGTATGACAGGTGCAGATTTTCCATGAACGACGCAATCTGTCCCAGGAGAGTATCATTTCCTACAACCTCGGTTTCGCTGCCAGCAGACTTACGTTCTTCGCCAAGCTGACAGCTTTCAGAAAAACCTTTGAGTCAATCATGGACAATGCTTCCTCCAAAGCGTTCACGTTCTCTTCGTATGTTCCATTGGCTAACTCCTCACTCAAACTCTCATCACCTGTAATCAACCACGATAATGCCTTACTATAGGCTTTACTCTCTCCTAAAGAGAACAGAACTTCTTTCAGATTGTCCGCTTCTTGTACTCCAGACAAATGAGAGATTGCACCTGATAAATTGTTAACAGTAGGAGGATAAACAGTATATGCTTTCCCATTAACAAATACTGTTCTAAAGTCACTGCCAATAATAGATTCTGATATAATTTTTGCTCCTTGATTCATAACTAAAAGAAAAAGGGTGAAGCCGAAGCCCCACCCATTAAACATCCTGAAAACTAACCGCCACTTTCTTGAGCGAGAGTTATTTTCTTCTCAACGGTCTTGAAAGCATCAGACAGGGAGGTAGGTATACTTCCTGACTGTGTGGTATAGCCTGCCTTTGATACTTCATAGGAAACGGATATCCCAGATTTCACCCTCTTGGTCTTGACCGTTTGCCCGTCCAGCTTTACTGTTGCATCTGAAGGCGTTGCTACGACCTTTACATCAGTTCATGCCTCTTTAACTTCTTCGGAATCGAACCAATACTCCGGCGCAACTGCCGAATTTTTCGGCTCTAACTCCACAGCACTGACGGGAAGACCGATAGCCTTATCGGTAGTTGCTTCTCGGGCACCGATGTCGGCACGAGGAATGACGCAATACTGATCATCATCGGTCATGGCAACAATCAGTTTTTCAATATTCACCTTACCACGCGCACGTTTCCATCCTTTGTCAGTATTGATAACATCACCACCCATGAGGTCTTTCTTAGTTGGGTAATCGTATTCTCCAATGGTGAAATTGACAGTTACATCACCCATTTCCTTTTCGCTTCGATAAGTCTGTCCCGTGAGCTGGTTTTTATAATTAGTCCGGCTTGCTTCCGCTTCTTCGAGCGTCCAGGTATCCTGGTGAATATTCTTGACTTCTTTCAAGGTCTCCCCCTGCAAAAGAGTATACAAAGCCTGTCCGGTCAAATCCGCAGAGACCTCGCTTGTTTCGCCATACCAAAGCTTCTTGATATTCACGGCGGTTATTTTCTTTGCTTCTGCCATATCATTTCACATTTAAAACTTCAAACAAAATTCTTACATTCACATAATGACACTTCAAGGATGTGTCCTCCTCTATTCCGATTGACTCGATAGAATAATGATAGGTGGTACCATCATAGCGTCCGGTTATGCCGTCGAATAGCTCTTGAGACTGTTTCTCCAGTTCGTTCAGCCGGATGGTATTGGCTTCACCTTCTTTCAAGTCAGGAACGCAAAGGTTCACCTCAACGAAGGATTTCTTCCAGTATGTCCCCGGCTGTTGTTTTTTAGAGTGAATAACAATCCTTTCGGATTTCATCGCACCCGTCAGCTTCTTGCCGTGAGGAACAATGTCAATACCAAAAGGCTGGCAATCTCGGTAAAGTATATTTGCTATGTCGGTAGTTACTATCATTTGATTTCCTCCTTCAATCGTTTCTCAGCATATAGGGCTGCACCAGTCAAGACTTCGTAGCCTTTGGATTCCACGAACGAAGCGTATTCGGCTTCATTCCTTAACTCCAATCCGTCATCTTGAGCTGAGTACTTATTTGACTTACGGAGTGTTCCGGTCCGGTTCTGATAGTTGCCATTCTTTACAGCGTAATCGACAGCCTCTTTACCAACCTTCTCCTCAACGGCTTTCACCTCGGCATAACCTTGTTCGAAAAAGCTATCCACGTCCGAAAAATCAAACTTCACATCCATATCTCTGAGTAACCAAAATAGTTTGTATTCTTCACCATGTAAACTTTGCCAGTTCCACGGACATTCTCACCGTCCATACATCTGACTTCATCACCAGCACTCAGTGAGATTTTCTTCTCACAGACTACGTGATAATTCGGTCGGAACACCTCACCGTTCTCCGAAGTAAACTCTTTGGTAGAGTTGTCGTCACACCGGCACTTACATACGTCCTGCCAGCTTTCTCCGCCGGTTCCGGGGATAGGTCGGCCAAACTCGTCTGTTTCCATCGGAATGGTGACTTTAACCTGTAATGTATGGGGCGCGAATATCATAAGAATCTGACTTTAGGTTTATCGCTTAACGTATCTTCAAGGCCGTACCTCTTGCACAAAAACGAGTAGTATTCCTTCACGCCTTTGGTGTCCCAAGACATAGAGAAACCATTCTCGCTGATGGAAGTGGCTCTAAGTAATAGAGAGGGGATGAACTCAGCCATAGCCACCGAAATAAGCCCGATGTTTGACTGGTCCATCTCATCCTCTCCGCTTATCCCTGAAGACAGACTTATCTCCAAAAGGTCAGCCTCCGACAAGTTGATGCCGAAGGTCTGGAACTTCTGTGATATGTAGTCATTTACTGTCATGCGTTCATGGTTGACAAATCAAAGTTCACAATCAGGTTCGGGTTCGTAATCTGCGGAATCCACTCAGCGGTGTATTCCAGATAACGGCCGTTCTTGTCCTTGTAACCGGAAATAAGCATATCACCGTCTGCCTGGGTGTAGTTACGTCCCGGTACGCCGTCCACTGCTTCGTACGGAGTGTGGAAGCGCATGTAACCAACCTTATCCTGCGGAAGCAAGGTGATACGGTCGTCTGCGTAAATCTGCACGTTCTTTCCGGTCTGGTCTTTTACGTAATCTTCCTTGATTTCAATGGCCGGAAGCCCGATGCCAGTGAACACTTGGGAAGCCAGTTGAGAGGTAATCAATCCGGTTGAAAGATACATCTCATTTCCTGTAAGCTGCATCTTGAACTTGTCACCAAACTCAGCCGACCCGATGATATTCTTCACGAAAGTTCCTCGTGACATAATCATCTTTTGGAAATTGCCATAGTCCGCTTTCAGTGCATTAATCTGCTGCTGCAAATAGGTGATGAAGTTCGTCTTCGCACCAGTATCAGGCTTAATGAACTTGAACGGCAATTCAATGTTAAGAAGATCGACACCTCCGGCATTGTCGTCCTTGTTCTTGACTGTTGCTTCTCCGGTCATCAGAAGTGAACCTACGATAATATCCATGCGCTTATGAGCTGCCAGAAGCACCTGGCGGTAATCGTCATAGATGAAGTTCACGATTTCCTGCATGGCTGCTACCTGGTCAGCAGGTTTTGCTGCATTGAACTTGTCAATCAAGTCCTGAAGTTCAGACAGACGGTCAATAGAAATTTGGTAAGCATCTCCAAGATAAGCGATTTCACCATATCCTGAGCCGATATTCCGGCGTTCACGGATAGGCTTCTCGCCGTATCGTGAGTTAATGGAACCGGCCATCACTCCGGTTACAGTACCGATGTAGTCTTTGAAAACACGAGTTGTCGTTCTGCGGAAGTCCAGGTACTGCTGCCAGTAGATTGTATCCTTACGTGTCTGAAGGACGCGTTGGATAACAGCATTTACGATATTGGGGTCGTTAAACAGAGTATGAATAGTTAGCATCATATATTAGCCCTCCTTTCTTTATTCGTTAAACTGGAAATGTGGCAAATTTTCTTTATCCTTTGCATGGAAAGGCATAGCCAACTTAGTAGGCTCAATCTCGAATGCACGCATAAGCAAAGCTACCAATACCGGACCTTCATCAATTTGCTTTCTCTCATACAAAGCTGAGTTAGCAACCACCTTTGGAGTATTTCCGTTTACTGCTGTCGCTTCAAAAAGAACCGTTCCTGCATTCACTGTAGCACCAAAGTCTGCCGCCAATGTCAACTTATCGAAAGCCTTATCTGACTTGTCAATAGCGTTGATTGTAGCTCCATGGGAACCGTCACCGATGTGCATACCCACATAAGCCAAAGAGTTTTTCTTGATTTTCAATGTGGTATTGGAACCGGTGGTAAACTTTTCATAGACTTCTACACGGATGGCCACCTGAGCGGTTTTCTTTACCAAATCAGCGGCAATCGGAGTGAAGGATGGAAGAAACGAACCAGCGACAAGGTTGGTCGTCTCCAGCTTGTAAGGGCCTCTACGTCTTATACCGGTAGAAACGTCATAGCGTTCCTCGATGGACGGCTCAGGCTCAATGTTGTACTTAAATCCTGCTGACATAAATTACTTGTTTTTTTGTTCGACAATAGATTTTGTGTCCGCCTCAATCATTTTGGCGAACTCGCTCGCTTCCTTCTCCTGCTTCTGTTCGGCGGTTTCAGGAGCTTTGGAGAACTGAAAACCGTTGTTAGACATATCCTGCTTCATCTCCTTGAAATAAGTGTCCAAGTCCGTGTTTTCAGGAATGTTGCGGTCTTTCAGCATAAATTCGGGAATACCGTACTTCTTCGCCACTACTGAAATCTGAGAATTACGCTGCGCCTGCGCTTCTTGTTCCTCCATTTTGGCCAGTTTGTCGGCAAACGGCTTGATACCGGCGGCGATGCCATCGGCAATCATCTTTGCGATGTCTGTCTCCTGCGGCTTTGGAGGGTCATTTGGTTTCGGTGGTTCTGGTTTCGGATTCTCGATTGGTTTCCCGTCTTTCAGTCCATGCTTCTTCTCGTAGTTTGAAACAGCGGAAGTCTGCGCCTGTCCTGCACGGAAATCACCATAGTTTTGCATCACGTCCTGAAATGAGATACCCTCAACAATAGAGGTCACCTTCGTTTCGTCCGTTACACCCTCTGCCTTCTTTGTGGCGATACGGGTGAGTGTGGCAGTGTCCACCCCAGCGAATTTCTGTTGCAGTCCTGCCAAGATTTGTTCAAAGATTGTCATACCGTATGAGTTTGATTAATAATTTCATACGGTAAATTTACTTATAGAGAAAGGGAAGAGGAAATTTTAAGGCTAACGATACGAAACAATTAGGGGAATGTTCGTTTTTAGACAAAAGGAAAGCGTGACTACTGGGGGAATCACGCTTTTTTATATTTGAAGATATTATGAAAGTTTTTTCTTCTTTACTTCCTTTATTGTTCCAACAGTCAAAGCTATTATTGGAATGAGATTTATTATTAATTGCAAAATATAATTTATGTATGCTCTATTAAGTATTACAGGAATCAAACCAAATATCCACTGAGTTATCCAGATTAAAAATGCTAATATACCAATTCCAATTATAACACCTAATATAGTAGCAACTTTATCCTTCTCAACGACAAATGGTGCAAAAATCAGGAATAATGATAAGAAAGCTAAAAAAATAATCCACAAAAGAGAAGAAGTTATGGTATGCCACATTTGATTTCTTTTAATTTCTGGGAACCATTTCTCTATTTTAGAAAATATATTTCCATTTAAATTTGTACTATTGGACTCTTCTACATTTTCAAGCCCTGTATTTTTAAACAATGAAGCAAACCATTGAAAAACATTTTGTCGCTTTATTGCATTTGATATTTTTTCATCAAAATGAGCTACTAATACAGAATCAGATTCACATATTTTTTTAGCTTCCTCAACTTTTACAATATAATCAGTTTCCATTTCGTTTATCCAATAATATGATGTTCCCAAAACATTATCCAATAATAAAATGGTCAACACTACTAATAAAGGGATAGCTATTTTGCGAGAAATTGAAATTCTGTCACTTTCAAAAAAAACAATAAACCTTTTTATTATCTCCTCCATAATAAATCAGAACTTTACTTCCAACTCTTTCCCAGTCAAATCAAAAAATAGATTTTGAAGCTGATGTAAATATTTCACTTCTACATCATAACCAACTCTATTTAAACGAAAATAAGCATCGAGTTCCATCAGTGGATTATAATATACCACCGTATCATCCCATTCTCGTTTCACAAATTTACATTTACTTAATATGTCTTCTGTTATTTGAACAGGCTCAATTTGATGATAATCGTATTGGTTATTATTACCATTAACGCTAACTAGATAATTCCCTATAGCAAATACAGTTCCAATGTTACCCTCTTTGCCATTATCATTTATAGGCTTAACATAATTACCTATTCTTAATTCTTTAACATCTATCATAATCACAACAAATTTATAGCTGCCAGTTCCTCTGTCAGCGCGTTAATACCTTTCTGAATCTTCTCCAACTGCTGCTTGCGTGGTTTATGTACTCCAGCCGCATAATGCCATAACTGGCGTTCATTGATTCCGGTTATCCGGCTCAGAGCGGCCTTGGTAAAGATACTGCTATAATAGTTGATGAAGGTAGCAGCATCTATCTTGAATTTCAATGTGAACTCACCCTGCAAAATTTCCACTGGAGCGATGTTCATTTCCTTGCATGACTCCAGGTAAAGTTCAACAGCTTCCTTCATGTTCTTCTCGATTTCCTTCACGTCGTTGCCAACCGTTATCACCGGAGCACCTTCAATATAGGCACTAAGATTATTTCCTGCGTGTTCTACAATCACTTCTACGGTTTTCATACTGACCTCCTTTTTATTGTTAAACAAAAGAGGCGGGGGCTATTTTAGCCCCGCTTGCCTCAGAATGTTGTAATAAGTGCCTTTCTCAACGCCTTTCTTGCCGTGGTCGGGGACAATCACTACATGGCTACCATCAGTGTAAACCATGTGACTGCCTTTCTGCCTCACGAACCAAAAGCCATTTTCAGTAAGCAGCGTTACAACGTCTTTAACTGATTTGTAGCTCATAGCGTTTAAGACTTAATTACGATGCAAATATAGTAAAATAACGAATAATTACAAAGAAGTATTCATGTTTTTACTATGATAAAGAAAATAGCGATACCTCGAAAGATAACGCTATTTAAATAGTCAATATTTTAGATTTATATCATTCTGTTTTGTATTATCCCCGTAAATATTCTGACTGAATTGTTCTATTCTTCAGATTTACTACCAGCACTTTTGAGAGCGGAAAGCTGTCTCTGTTTCTCAATGTCGTTCTTCTGCTTCTCTGCCTGCTCTTCCTTGATGGATTCAATCTCGTCCATAACAGCATCAACGTTTCCTACAAAGGTGATGGCTCGTTTCTGTGACCAGATTTCTCCGTCCTTGGCCTTGATGGCGGTGTCTATCTTGTCTTTGAGGTCCTCCAACTTGTACGGCTGCATCTGCACATCCACGTCGATGGTCTCTGAAGCCACTTCGAGTGTGGAATTCACGGAACCCAACGCAGAGACAAGGAAATTTACACGTCGTTGCATGAACTCACCGACCGTTTCGTTAAGGTTCTCCACATTCAGGTGGGTAGACATAAACACATAGTCAAAACTCACACCGGAAACGGCATTGCCGGTTCCCTTCAGCGAGTCGAAGGAAATACGCGGAGTATTGGTCAGCCCGTAAATCTGACTGAGCAGGGTTTCCACCTCGAATTTTACGGTATCAGGCACCTGAGACCAGGTAAGATACTGGGCGTTGGCTCCCTGGCCGGTCAGCTCGACCACTCGGTTCTTGAACTCACCGGAGAAATTCTCTACGTTACCAAAAAGCATGAGGATAGGGAAGAAATGATAGTCGATGCAGTCCGCATAGTTTGAAAGAAGTTTCTCCAGCCGGACGCGCATACTCTTTATCTTCTCGCAGTACGCTTCCGGACGGTACATGTAAATCACCGGCATCTTCTTGAATCCATGTGCGAAAGTACCTTTGTCGGTCCAATTACTTGTCAGTTCCCATTGGTAAACCATATCCTTTGTTATGGTCATAAAGCAGGTAATCTCTACATCGTTCAGGTCTTTCTTCTTGTACTCACGGGATAGGGCCACCAAATCCCCTTGGTCATTGAAAAAAGGGTAGAGTTTATCACCACGGAACGGGGACCAGATGGCACTCTTCAGACGGTACTCAGGTTTTGATTTACCGAAAAGTCCTGAAATCTTTCGCTTAAGCTTTGCCCAGAAGCCGTCATCCTTCACCACATACCAGTATTCGGCCACTTCCTGCTCGGCGAGCCATGCCCGGACTACTTTCTTGTTCTGGTATTTCAGTTTGTTCTTCTTGAACACCTGTTTCAATGTTGAAAGAAGGCTTTCTTCCGACTGGTCCGGCTGGCAATCAAGGACCGGTTCTGTTCCAACGGTGAAAGCCGTCTGAATGTTCACGATGTCCTGCTCGATAGGAAGAGCAATCCTGTTTGGGTCAACTTCTTTCCTTACCGCCGGTTCCACATATTCTTTCCCTGTTGTCGGGTCTGTAATCCGTTTCTCAGGCTGGGTAGTGATTTTGATTTTCGGATACTTTTCTTCATCAATCACAATTTCATGTTTGTTTGGATTCCAATCGTTATAAAGAGCATGAGCATTAGGAAGCTCAGTCTTGCGCCCTTTCTTCAGATAATAGATTTTTCTCTCTACATCCGGCAAAGCTAAAATTTCTTCTAAGGTCCTCATATATTAATTTTTAATGTCCAAATACTCCTGATATGTCTTTCGGTTTCATAATCCTACCGAGAAGTTCTCCCAGCACATAGTAACGAGCAGCATCAATGCCGTGGTTATCGTGGTCTTCCGGCTCGTTGATATAGTTTCCGTCCTTATCCTTTGCCCATACATAATTTCTGAACTCCCGTTGAAGGTTATAAGAACGCTTGGTGATGAAGATTTCCATACCTTGCATCTTGTCTATACCGGCATTGACTGAACCACTACCCTTTTCCACTGGATAAATCTTAATTCCACCATTACTGATTTCCTGAATGAGTCGTGGGTCTGCACTATCGGCAATCACTCTAAGATTCCAAGGTCGCAAAGTCTTTATGATATCTCCCGAAAGCAATCCGGTACGATAATCCACTTCATCCAGATACAACGCATTATCTATTATTCCGCATCGGATAGTAGCTGTAGGGTCATTAGTATAACCAAAATCCAGCCCGATTCCGACCTTCTTACACCACATGGGGAACTCATCCACTATACCCCATTTCTTGAATACGGCACCTTCAGCTACATCTGCCCAACGGCCGATAACCACATGGGCGTATTTTTCAGGATTCTTCTCCTTCATTTCCTTGATTTCTCTCAGGAATTCAGGAGAAAGGTTCTCGATATTGTCAAAGTAGGTAGTATGGATATGAAGTACATTGGGATGAGTTGATATCTGTACCTGCACGCCATCAATCTCCACCAGTCGATGAGTGTTCTCGATGTATTTCTTGTAGATGAAATGGTTCGAATCGCATGGATTCATAATTATGATTATCCGGTTCTGAATTCCCTTCTTACGGATAGAAAGCATGATCTTATCAAACTCTTCCTCGCTGGTCCATTCCTCCGCCTCATCACAAACAAAGGTGGTGATACCCTGAATTGATTTCAGCTTGGCCGTCTGGTTTCCGGAAGAAGTCTTGATACCACGGAACATGATACGACTACCGGTCATCCGGTTTACAATATCGGTTTTGGTTGTCTTGAAATACTTCGTTGTTCCGTCCAAATCTATCTTTTCCATCATTTCCGGAATGATAGACATCCCGGCAGATACCATCGTGTAACGGGTATAAAGAATCTGGTGAACAATCTTCTCTACGGGGGTCATTTCAAATGTAAGCCGCTCGATGAAAGTGGAAGCATTGAAAGACTTCCCCGATCCACGGCCACCGGTAATGAGAATGATAAACTTTTCCTTATCGGTGTATAACGGATGATATATCGCCTGGGGTACAATCATTTCAACTTGTCTTTAATCCATGAGTCAATAGAAATTCCGTGGTCAATATCCTTTGGAATGTCGGCGTCCTCGTCCTGCCGGCGCTCAACCTTCCTCCATTCTTCATCATGGTGATACAGCCAGACTGACATTGCCTGAAGGTTCGGAGCCAGCTCGCTTTCGCTCACCTGAAGTTCTTCTTCGCCGGTCAGATTGCCGTCTGGGTCTTTCAGCTTCCTTACTACGGTACTCTTTGTCTTGATACCGCCCAAAGCCATCGCAAGGAACTTCGCACGCACAGCGGCGGTGATTGTCGCACGCCCGCGCGCTAATACGTCAGTTATCTCCGAATATTTTGACTTCATTTCGTAGAAGTAGGTCGGATTCAGCCCGAGCGCGAAAGCTATTTCCCGGTCAGTGAATCCCTTTTTGGCATACGTTTCTACCTGAGAAAGAAATTCCTCACCCCTGTAATCGAATTTTGGCTTTCTTCCTCCTGGATGTTTCTTATGTTGAGATTCACTTTTCATCATTTATTCCTCCCAAGGGTTTTCACTCTCTTCTTCGACGTATACTCGTTTCAATTTATCCGATATTTCACTGAGCTCATGCTTCATCTGATTTACATGAAACTCTGCAGGCATAGGTAACTCCAATGCTCCTATCAAGTTATCTATTCTATCAATAACCTCACCAAATTCTTCTGATGCTTTCATAATTATTCAATTCTTTCTACCTGTTCATCGAATACCTCACCCTTGATAAACTTGGAATATGGATCATATCCAAATCTTTCACAAAAAGCAGCTTTGGCTTCAAAAGTATCAAAGGAAAGCATCAGATAAGCGTCCATATCCTGTGCCTGTTTCTGGGCTGCATCCTTCACTTGTTGCTTGACTTCTTTCATGTGGGCCACCTTTTCGGCTTTTTCCATCTGCTTGGCAGCCTTTTCAGCTTCTTTCTGTTCGGTAACAGGTGCCATCATATCTTCCAAAGCATTTGCGATGGAGTTTTCTTCCTCTGTCTGGAGAAGGAAATCACAGCCAATCATGTTAAGGTCGGCAGCTGTCAGGCCGGCATCCTGGTAATCAATATCTGGAACTAACCGCGCCAATGCGTCATAGTCCCATGCGCCCTGCGCGTTTGGATTGTTCATCAAGATGTTTAATTCCTTTTCCTGCTTTTCGTCCACGTCAATGACATCTACACGGATTCTGTAATCGTTCTCAGGGAATTTCTGCAGCTCATCCATGACTGTTAGACGCTGATGGCCGGACACGACAGTAAGGCCAGTTCGCTTGTTGACTACGATTCCACCAACCAGACCGAACTTCTTAATACCCCGCTTTAATGTCTTACGGGATTCCTCAGACAATTTCCTGGGGTTATAATCTGCGAAGTGAATGGCGGAACGGTTAAGTTCTACCGATTCACTCTTTATGTATTTGCTCAGTTCCATACCTATTGCTTTTGTTTATGTTCCCAAAGGATTCTTTCTGCCATCGGGAATACCTTGTAAATTCTCTGTAAATCCTGCGGGTAGTTCTTCTCCAGCCATAGCATACAATCCAAATTGAAGCCTACACCCGAACTAGTCTTGAGTGAATACCTCACAGGCTCCGGTAGGCTGTTCTGCTTCATGTAGGACAGGATGTCTTTCTGAGTCCAGTCGGCCAAAGGATAACACATACCGTTGTTCTCATACCCGTTTGCTTCGTAACCTTTCAGCATGAGGCGGCGGTTCATGCCGTCAGCCTTCTTCATTCCCAAGAATGTGTAGTAAAGCCCGTATCTGAGCTGCATTGCCTTCACCACATCGGCCAACTTCAGCAACTTCACTTTGGGATTTGGCACACAATACAGGCCACCGCGAAGAATGTAGGTAAGGTTCCAGTGGGGTACCTGAACAAATTCTATCTTCGGATATTTGGCTTTTACCCAGCCGATCCATCTTTCAATATGCTCTAAACCTTTAACAAAGTACATGAACACACAGACGACTCTATCAAACTTTGGGTAGATCATGTCCAGTAAGACCAAAGAATCCTTACCCAAGGACAGAAACAGCAAAACCCCGTCAGTCTTCTGTCTGACGAGGTCAATATGGCTGTATGTCCTTTCTTGCAGTGTCATAACTATCCAACCGCAAGACCTTCAGCCTTTCTAAAAGCATATCTTACTTGTTCTCTTCTTTGAGCTCTTGATAATGCTTGCCCTTTGGTGTTTCTACCGTATTGTGCAATACGTGTTACACCTGTAGAACGATTGATTCTTCTTCTTGTTTCGTTGACTCGGCCTTATTTTTAAAGATTAATAATCAGATTTTTCTATCACTTTACCCAAACCATAAACCATTTGCGCTGCAATGTATTTCACACCTTTTTCTTCGAGTTCTATTTCTTGATCATTTTCGTCTGTCAAGATTTGTATCTCAGAAGATTTCGCTTCAACAATGGCATAAGGACGTTTGCCTTTATACTCACCAGTCAAAAACTTAATGGCATCATACTTAACAGCAGACAATGTCACTTCACCAGGTTCTTCATCCTCTGACGGCATGTCATTTGGATTTTTATACTCTTTACCATTCAAAACATAGCGAATATATTTGCTTGAATTTGATGGCCTGATTTCTCTAAACTCTTGTGTTTTCTTACCTGTTAAGATTTCATCAAAATACTTCTGTCTAATGCTTAATGTCAATACATTCATAATCGTGTAAATTTTAAATGTTAGTTGCGGAAACAGGACTCGAACCTGTGACCCCCACCAAGTCAAAGTGGTAAGCTAACCATCTGCTCCATTCCGCGATACTTTCCTTTTTAGTATATAATTCAAAGAACTTTTACTTTTTATATTGTATTTCTTTCTCAATTCTGTATAGGTCATGCCAGCCTCTTTCATTTTTTGTATCTCTAAAACCAGTTCATCTGAATACACTTTTAATTTATTGGATGCAGCCAAAGAAATTTTCTTTCTTTTTGACTCTGGTTTATCCATAGCATTTTCTGATGGTGTTCCAATCGCAAGGTTTTTGAATGAATTGTCAAAAGAATTACCATTTAAATGCCTTACTTCTATGTTATCATTAAATATCAAATCGCCAAACTTTTGATAGGCCTGCAAACGATGTATATATACTTTGATAACTTTTGTTTTAGACACTCTTATACCAAAATACAAATACGGATCTTTGCCGCGAGTCCCGACCTTATTACCTCGTGGTGAATATGCGTTACCTTGCTTATCTACAAAATAACCTTTTTCTTTAGCCAATATTTCATATCTACTATTCATATATTCAATTATTTGCTTTTCACCAAGTCAAAGTGACGAGCTGACCACTGCTCTACCCCGCGATGGTATCTATACAAAGATACCCCATTATGAAGACAATTTTGAATAACAATTCAACGCATACGAAACAATTTGCTAATTGTTTGGTAATAAATCAGGGTCGTGTTTATTGATGATGCTTTCAACAATTTCTTTTGCACATTCTATACCGGATTTATACCCTCTGGCATAGTCTGTCCTAGTAGACAAATAGCTTGTATCATTACCCAGCCACCCGATTATTTCTTGCAGGATTTCTTTCTCTTTCATAACCATCTTAAATTAGAATAATACACACCATTCAATTTCGTATAATCGCCATACAGCTTTACTTTTCCTTTGTACATCATTGCAAACCTAGAACTGCCAGCAGCAGCCATCATCATGGATTCTGTCACTTTCGATTCATATCCGTATTTCATTACAAGGGGATAAACTTGACTTCTGAAGAATATTTCGCTGTCTGTCATATCATTTACCGACTGAATAGGCAAAACGCCATTATGGGCAAAATAAACGCCATTCTCGACAAACGGGTGGCAGTTCCTTCTACACTTAGAACCATGTGTTGCCCACCTCATGTGAATGATGCATTCTTCTTCAATTTCAACCTTTGAAAGATGAGTTAAAAACCTCTGATAGTCCATCGTCTTATATCTATGCTTTGAAGAAACGAAGCCATAACCATGATGATTGATTCTCTGAACTTTATTTAAGGTATCCAGAGTTGGCATCTGAACACCTTTTGGCTTATAAATAATACAGCACATATTCTTTGATTTTAATCGTGCGAGGCTCATGCAAGAACCTCAGCACGTGATTTAAAGAATGACTTTTCTCTCGTTGTCAAGAAAGGTATCTCGTCAATTGAATTAACCTCTGAACTCAGTACGTTCTTTTTAGACCATGCTACCAGTTTAGCGCAGAAGTTCACCCAGTTAGAAATCTTTTCGAAATCAGTAGAACCTTGATGTTGCCTAAATTCTATTGTCTGATGTCGAGCGTATGAACAAGCATTCACTTTATAGTATCTATTACCATTCATGACGCTAAAAACATCATGCTTTGTCATACATACATCAAAGTTCTTGCCTTGAAGGGTTCTACACCACTGGCTGTTGTTGGCTCGTCTTGATCGTGCCATGAAGGTATCAATCACTCTCTCTAACTTCTGATAGTTTTCGAATACATTAATGTAGGCTTCATCAGAAAGATTTGCAGCCCCGATATGCACATGCAAACCTGTAGATATATTTACCTGTGCATTTGCTTCATTTAAAGCTTTGCAGCAGGTTTCTAGACTTTTCATACCCGCCTTACCAGTAAGAACCGGTGAAACACATTCGATAGGGTTTTCACCTCTGATAGAAGAGTCAGAAACAAACTTGTAATAGTGGTTGTTGTCAACGTGATTATAACCCTCATATTGAAAAGGCATTTCGTTTCTTGTTGCACATTCTCTCATCATGTTTGCAGCTACCAAGCATTCAATCTCGACCCCAAAAGTAAACTTGTGTGTCTCTCTGACAGGTTTAGGCAGTTCAGCCATAAGAAGTTCAACTTCATACTTTCTCAAACCTAATTTCACGAAAGCAGCTTTCTTTGCAGCCTTAGAACCTTTCATGCTCTTAATCTCTTCTACTTGTTCTTTTAATGTCTTCATAATCGTGCGTATTAAAAAATTATACTACTTCGTTTTATTTGATAGCACAAAGTAATACTATATAGTTTAATTACGCAATATTTACATACTTAATTTATGTTAATAATAAAACTACTTGGATTTATTTTTCACTCTTTATTGTATTATATATTATAAACACCTATATTTGTGCAATAAAACTATGTAGTATTATGGATTTTAGAACAAGGATAAAAGAACTTTGCCAGTCTAAGGGTCTTACTCAAAAAGATTTGGCTGATAAGATGGGTATATCTGATATTAGTCTTAATAAGACATTAAGAGGTGATTATCCGCAATTACAATCTTTAGAACGTATTGCAAATGCTTTAGAGGTGGATATTTCGGAGCTATTTGTAAGAAATACACCTGATTCCGAAGTGAACGGCTACGTAAAAGTAAAAGGGAATCTATATGAAGTTCACTCATTTGAGGATTTAAGAAAGTTATTGGAATTGAATGTTTAATCAATAAAACCAAAGTAAAATGAAGAAAATGTTATTTATTTTGCCTATACTGGTGGCTTTGTTTTTTGTGGGGTGCAGTAGCGATGGTGATGGAGAACCCGGAGGAAATAATGGAAATAAAGTTCTGTCTGAAATTGTAATAAACGAACATGAAAAGAAATTTGGAGAGATAAATGAATATGGAGAACTTTACGAACAGTATATCTATAATCCAGACGGAACATTGCAAGAAAAAACCACCAACTACTATAACGCTTTATTGGATGGTAGGATCGATTGCAATTACAAATATGAATACGACGACAAAAAGCGTGTAGTGGAAATGAACGAATATACGTTTACTTTGTTTGAAAAAAAACGTAAATATGAATATAACAACATTGACTCCGTGTCACGCATGCTGGTATATGATGACGATGGAAACCTGAATGAAGAATGGACATACGAATATGATAGTCAAAAAAGATTGATAAAAACAGTAGAAAAAGACATTTGGGTTAGCAACAATTTTGGCTATATAAGCGAATATAGGTATGAAGGGAAAAATATCTATATAGAAAAAACAAATATTGATGATGGCTCTCTGTTTGGTAGCTTCATTTTTGAATATGATTCACATGATAATTTACTTCAGGAAACTTATATAAATGGGGATACTGGAAAAGAATCAATAGAGCAAAAATATGAATACCAGTATGACTCTTCAGGTCGTATTCAAAGAAAATCGAAAAAGGAATCATATTCAGATTCTTGGACATATTATGACTATTTTTATAATGAAGATGGCACTATAAATAAAATATGTGTTTCATATAGTTACAAGGATAACGAATCCGAGCTAAGATATAATTACATCTATAAATAACTATTTCAGCCCCGTTCTTTGTAGTTCGGGGTTTATTGTATAAAATAAAAATAGAGAAGGAGAATAATTATGGAACTTAAAGAATTTATTAAAGAATCATTAAGCCAAATAATTGACGCGGTGAAAGAAACTCAGGAAAAGTATAAAGATACTAATGTACTTGTTTGCCCTGATGATGTTCAAGGGAAAGATAACAATCTTTATATTGATAATGAAAATTTCAATCAATATTATAACAGATATACCAGGGTTCAAAATATAGAAATGGATATTGCCATTTCTGTTACAGAAAAAGAGGGTAACAAATCGGGAATAGGTATTGCTAAAATTATTAATGCAGGAATTTCATCCGAAAATGCACAACAAAACGAAAGCATAAGCAAAATTAAATTTTCTATTCCAGTTGTTTTGCCAACAGCTAACGTAAAAGAATATTTTGAAAAACATTTTAGGAAATAAACAAAATCCGGAAGCATAACGCTCCGGATTTATTCACTTGATCAGTTCTTTTATTCGTTATCTTCGTTATCCATCATTAAGCCCCATATAAGTACGTCTGGTGGCTTTATAATTACGAGCCTGCTCAAATCCTTGACGATATGCATTACTTCCACCTTTTGAATTGAGAATATTCTCTGCATATTGAATTTGAGTTCGCTTAGCTCTTTGATAACGGGATTCCGTTATTCTCGGATTTGCCGCAATTCTATCTAATTGCGCAATCAAATCATTCCAACTTTTTCTTCTGACTCGGCATTAAAATTTAAATTTGTTAGACATAAAAATTCAAGCAAAGGGGATTTATCCCCCATTAAAAACATTCTGTCACTTGATTAGTCCTTTGGCCTTCAACCTTTCTACAATCAGGTTGTAAAGATACTCTATATCCTGCCGGAAATCCTTATACTGCTGGTAGATAAAGGAAACATCAGCGATATTGTTTGATATTACGCATGGGGAGACATCTGGGAACACACCGGCAATCTCCGCCCTAATCCCATTCGGCAGCCGACCGCCGGCCAGCACGCTGGGGGCGAACAAGAACAGCACGATGAAGAGGAACTTCTTTCGCTGGGTGACGCTCTCAAGATTGGGCGGACAGTCCATCCCGGCTAACAGTTCCTTGAACCAGTCATAAATCTCCGGAATAAGTGACAAATCGGTCAAAATAGGCGATGCTAACTCCTGTTCACGTTCTGATAACCTTGATTTCTGCTCACGTATTGATCTCAACTCCACGATTGATGAAAATTCTTTTGTCATAGTAGGAAAGTTTTAGTTAGAAATTCTTATATTTGCATCATAATCGTGTGTGGGAGTTGGCTTCTAATCGTGTGGGCTGGCTCCCTTTTTTGTTATATCAAGTGATATACGTTCAGAATGGCTAAGGTGTAGATGATGACCGTAATCAGACTGTCCAGAAACACCACCCATGCTCCCAGTTTTTGGATCTGACTAAAACTCATGGCCAGGACAACAAGGAAATATATCCATTGGCTTGAAAACAATCCCACCCCCAGCAATAAAAGTCCGGCTATATCCATGAAGAATGCAACATGAAGCCACGGATGCGCCATCAGATACCATCTTTTTGATGTCTTATCCAGCTTCTGAAAGACTTTTGTATGGCGATACAAGGATTTACATTTGAGCAGCTTCACAAGCTCGTACAGGGCTTGTATGATGATTAATGCGTAGAAAATGTGTTTCATAGTCAGTAGCTTTTATCTCCGTGCTTGTACGGACGAAGTTCATTGTATTTCATCTTCTGCTCGATGTACCAGAAGATGTCGATATTTCTGTCCCGACAGAAAGCGAATATCTCATTTAGGAGGATATATAGTTCATCCCGGTAGAAGTTGTCGGTGACATAAACACAGATTCTAAACATGGACTCCGTGAAGGTCATATCAGAATAGTCTTCCGTATCGCTTCCTTCGTAGTCAAAGCTATCCAAATCATATCCTCTCAATCCGGCCAAATCCAACAGACGAATACAGGCATCGGCAAGTTCTTCCTCGACAGTCCCTTTGATAAATGCCTCAAAGTCTTCCATGAATCTCCTTTTCCTAGTTTCTTCAGTCAATGGAACGCTATTCCCTTGCCATTCTTTGAACATTGCAACTTTCGCATGTTTCCCTTTCCGATCTGCTTCTACCGCTTCCATAAGTTCGGATATGACCAGACAAAGGAAATGTTCGTCACTCAGATTCTCTTCATGCCATCCGTGAGCTATCGCGCACTGGTAGGCCTTATCTCTCAATTTGTTTAAGTTCATAATAATTGGTTCTTAATTGGTTGAAAATATGATACCCGATAACCGCCACAAAGCAGTTACCGGGTATTCACAAAGCACTGACAAGGGTTGTCAGTAAGATTTTAGATAAGGCTCGCCCACGGTTGTTTGATGGATATTGCTTTCATAAATTTGTTTTTTTATTTAAAAGAACTAATTTTGTATTGCCCTATGCGTGATAGGTATTCTAACATTAAAATCTTAAATATATGACAACAATAGATTTAGATTCAATAAAAGAATACATATCCGAGCCACTAATAGGATGTATATGTAACGAATTGTGGCATGCTCTGAAAAGGAGACTTTTGAGTTACATAAAACGCTATCAAAGCAAAAGGCAAAAAGGGGCGGGCAAGCACGCCCCTTTCATTTTTAACTCTCCAGTAATTCTGGATTGTCATATATATTACCGATAACTAATAAAGAGTCAAGGCAGAATAAGTAAACACAGCCACAGGATTTTCCTAATTCTAAAACGAAAGCTCCATTCTTATAAACCACAATACCTTTGCAGCTTTCGTTTCTTAATATATCTCCTTCGTAAATATCTGTTCCATTTTTGTCATGCAATCCTGTGAACTGGCCTATTGTTCCCTGTTTCGTGAATATCGGTCTATCACTGCAATAGCTTAGATGATGTCCGTCTAAGTCTACTTCATCAAATCCGACTATATGACTTTCGTTCCCAACCTTTACAAGTGAGCCGTAAACCCACTCATTTGTGACTTCTGATTTTCCTCTGAATATTATCTCTCTGCTCATGATTCATTCCTCCGTATTAGGTATTAAGTCCTCAATGTATGCAAACTGTATCAGTTTGTCATAGTGGCACATTTCTTTCCATTCATAACCGCAAAAAACATCTACACGATACTTTATTTTTAAATCTCCAGTAATGTATTTTACAAGGGAATATTTACCTGAGATTGGTGTTTCGCTTGCATCATGCCATACGCTATTGATGCACCAGTCTGCACCATTTTCAAAAGCTGTTTCCAAATCGTCTTGACCGATATGTCCACCGCCTGAATAGGCTATATTTGCTATTCTTTCAGCGTTTTCAGCTTTAGCTTTCTTTATATCTTCCTTTGTCATTATAAAGTCTCCTTTCTTTTAAGAGTGTTTCATCGAAATGTGGTAGTGGCTTCCATGCTATCACTTCATCTTTATTGTTTGTAAGCGACCAGTGCCATTTTTTGTTGTCCGGATTTGAAGAATCATGAGGAATACGCTTCATGATGCAAATACTTATCCGGTTTATTCCACGCTGAGCAACCAATACACGTACGTTCAGTTCAGGAAGCCGTTCATCAACACTTATCCAAGATGACTGATTTTTATACCATTCTGCGCCTTCCATGAAATCGGCCATGCAGACTTGTTCGTTACCAGCTCTCCAAAGTGGACGACAAGCTTCTTTAGCATATTCAGCTGCTGCCTTTTTTATATCTTCTTTCGTCATAACTTTTTCTTCTTTAAGTGTTTCCTGTACTTTACAGGTATAAATCTTTTAAGTCCCGGAAGCGAAGTAGAAACAATGTGCATCCATGCGTTCCACCTTTGTCCGTCATGGTCTCTGGATGGAATTGAACAATTCTGCCCTTGACAAGTTCCGCTTTTATTCTCAGCCTTGCATTTCACACAGCATCCTTCGCACTCAGAGGATAAATGACAAAGGATGCAAGCCTGTTCTTTACTAATTCCATGATCCAAGTTTAAAGACAGTTGAGTTTCTTTCATTGATTACTTCTCCTTCTTTCAACTAATAATTCTAATCGTTTCTCACACTCTGCACATTCGAGTTTCTTTCGCTCCAGTTTCTCCCGGAACTTAACCAGCTCCTCGTCCGTATTCTCGTCAAAGAACATGTTGTTCTGACGGTTGTGCTCGATGTACTCATTCATCTTGCGTTCTGCTTTTGTTATCTGGGCTTTTGCGGATATAAGTTTACTAAGACAGCCGTTAACCTCCATAGATTCTCCAGAACGCTTGTCATAGAAGTACAGGCTTGTAGATACAATCTGTTTGGGGTATTGGCACTGTAATTTCGCCATCCTCCATCTGATTACCCATTGGTACCGGAAATACATCTCACGGGGAAGATTGTAGTGATATAAGCTTACTTGTTTTTCTGCATATCCGTAGTAAATAGTTACTTCAACCCATTGCTCAATCTTCAGTTCCCTTTCAGCTTTGGCCAAATCCTTTGCGAACTGATAAAAATCGCTCACACTTTCCTGCTTTCCCATATCATTCAAATTTCAATTCAAGTTGTGAGTAAGGTTCTTTATACCCAGGATTTGAAAATAAGAAAGCCTTTCTCAATGCCTCGAAGATTCTTTCACTCATGGCCTTAGAAACATTGTTCTTGTCAGCTTCTCTGTTAATCAGCAAGCATCTTTGAAGGCTACCATTTATCGGCTTCTCGTCGAGGAACAGGCTGTACTCAGTAAATATCCGGTTCTGACGTTTACCTTCCTTTTCTTCTTCATCAGTCTGGTACCGTTCAAATACGGTGTCTTGAAGTGTTCTTAGACACCTTTGTCCACGATCACTCCTGCATCCCAGCATTTCGTTTTCGAACATTACTGACAAAGCACGCTTCTTACGGACATTGCCTATTCTGGCCCATCCATAATAGACTTTTAGCTTTCCCATGACTTAAAATAGATTTTGTTGCACAATAATTCCTTCAGACGTTTTAATCTCTCCAAAACATTCTCTCCGAAACCTTTTCTCTTGTTCATCGAAATATTCCTTATCTATTTCGGTACCATAGAAATCGAACCCCATCCGATAAGCTGCTATTCTGGAACTTCCACTTCCGAGGTGCGTGTCCAGTATTTTGTCACCTGTTTTAGCAAATTTTTCAAGAATCCATTGATAAAGTTTGATAGGTTTCTGAGTAGGATGGATTTTTGATTCTTTATTGTTTCCGCCTGTATTTGATAAATGAATGATAGATGCCGGACAATCAAAAGAAGTCCAAGCAAGCTCAAACTGGGAAAAATTCTTCCAAGGCTGCATTTTATCCCAGCACAATATCCCGCGTGTAGGTGGTAGAGGAAAATAGTTGCCTCCCCATATCACTTGATTATGGCTTACCCTGAACAGTTCCTCGAAATACTCTTTTGAGGGAGGATGATAATCCCAATCGCATTGCATTGTATTCAATGCTCGGTTCTTAAGTTTTCCGGCTCCTTGGTTAAAGCGTTTCCTTTTCAGTCTTTGAGCTATACTTTCACCATTGTATCCTCCATGTCTACGGTTCATATTGCTGCCCATCGACATGTTCGGGGCATTTATTCCGTATGGAGGGTCGACCACTGCCAGCTCAAAGAACTTATCTGGTATGTTCCGCATGTATTCCATACAGTCTATGTTATGTACCTCACTAACCATTTTATGCAACTTTTCTTTTTCTTATAATCTCCTTACAGATAGCCTCACAAAGCACGCGAGCCATGTTTACCTCCACGGCGTTGCCGATGAACTTTTTTTGGTCAGATTGAGGACCAATCAGGATATAGTCTTCCGGGAATCCCATGATTCTTTTTAGTTCCGGAATCCGAAGCATACGCATTTTTATATCAATGATGTCATACAAAGCCATAAACTCCTTAATCTTGATTGTCATCGGACTGTCATCAGGTGTAACCTGTATGCCGATACCTCCTTCAACCTCTACCAGATAAGGCGGCATTTTGTCCATGCGGGCTATAAGCGTGAAACATGGGTTGTTTACAGAACCTCCGGCGCTGGCAAACTGAGGATTCATAAGGTAATGCCATTTGCGGTTGGCTGTGATAGTTTGTGATGGTTGCTCAATGCTGCTTCCAATATTCGAGAAAGCTGTATTCATTATCCACGGCTTCCGGTAAGAAACCTGTTTCATAAGAACCGGAGTAACTAAATTTTGCTTGGGCACCGTCATTATTGCCGGGCATGGTGTTTCAACGCTTCCTAACTGACCTCCACCGGAATAGTAGTTCATAAAGAAAGGGGTAACAAGAGATAGTCTGTCCTTTGTTGTAACCGTCGGTGCAGGATGTTCAACAGAATGATTGTTCCCGTTCCCATAATAAGCCGACACGAAAGCGTGATGGTCTTTACAGGTGATTGTTCCGGCAGGTTCTTCAACAGAAATATTCTTGCTCTCAGGATGCCCGCTGTACTGCTTGGATAGGAAATGGACCTGAACTTTTGCAAACCTATTTGCTGTAGTAACCACTCCTACCGGTTCTTCGATGGATGTACAAGTGTCTTGTGGTCTTACTGTATTGTAACGGGAAATAAAAGCGTCTTTCCCTCCGGCCACAAATTTAATCAGACCGGCATAAATACGTTCGAGCGTATTTTCAGCAAGCGGTTTCTTCCTTGTAAAAATGCTTTCCCCTTCGTCTGAAAAATCAAGCACTTCTTTTACAGGCCTCCATTTCTCCAGCTTACTGAACATGTCTTTTCTTCCATTCTTGCAGTGTGTCGCTTCCGGAAATACGATAGGTAATCCTCTCTTTGCGAATATGCCAAAGAATCGTTTTCGAGTAGTGTATGCTCCATAGTCGGCTGCATTCAGTATCCGCCAGTCAAAGTCATATCCGTATTTCTTCACATTTCGTTTCCACTTCTCATAACAACGACCTTTATCTTTGCTTATCGGATGTCCTTTTTTGTCCATGTCTCCCCAGCTCATAAATTCTTCTACGTTTTCAATCTGAATATAGTCAGGATTTATGGCTTCAATGTAGCGAAAAAGATGTTCGGCCAGTGTCCGGCTGTCTGCATCGCGAGGTTGTCCGCCTTTGGCCTTACTGAAATTCGTACATTCAAGGCTGGCCCACAGCACAACCAGTGCATCCGGATAAATCTTTTTCATTCGTTCCACATGGGCCACCAAAGGGGATAGTTCCAGTGTTCTGATGTCTTCCGTGAAGTGCAGTGCGTCCGGGTGGTTGGCCACATGGCTGGCAATGGCGTTTGCATCGTGGTTCACACAAGCTATAACCTTGGCGCATTGCTCACCGGCATATCTGGCATTCTCAACTCCTGTACTGGTTCCTCCGGCACCGCAGAACAAATCTATGTATAGCAGTCTAATCATGGTTCTATCTCGTTACTGGTTGGTTAATCCGCTCGTTGAATCTCGCTATCCTCTTCTCGGCGTTCTCATGGTTCCCGACAAGAATCCACGTCTTGATTCCTGCCTTCACGAACCGACCTTTCATCTCCTTTTCACGTTGTTTCATCATCTTGATTTCAACGTCTTTCGGATTCTCGTCATTGTTTCCTTTTCTCGGAATCATAGGGTCATTTTCCTTTATCATTTTGCTAGGTATTTGTTGATTATGTTACTTACTACAAGGTTAATCTCATCGCACATGTTACCGAAGTCCTCCGACAGCGAAGGGTTCTTCTCTTCATCAGGAATCCGCACGATGGATCTGATTTCCTTGATGGCCTTCCGGGTCATGGCGACCACCTCGGCCTGTATGCCGTTCGATTCAAGTTCTGACTGGAACTCCAGAGTGGCACCCTCAAGTAAGTCTGAATAGACGAATATCCTGTGCATCTTCTTCAGCATCTCCACCTTGAACTCAGGTGTGTAGTCCTGAAGCATCTCTCCCAAGGAGTGCGGCTCCAGTTCCCTTTCCAACGCTTCTATCTTGTTTTTTACCTTCTGTGCCTTGGCCATCTGCATGGACGAGACAAGCGAAACATATTTCTTCCGCAGCTCGTGTAACCTTCTTTCAACTTCTTCTTTTCTCATGATTCTATTTTTCTGATGATTAGATATTCAGGTTCCCCTTTCCGGAGATTGTTCAATGTCTCTTCGTCAACCTCTGCCTCCGTGAGCCCGTTCAGGCTCATGTATTGGGGCAGACGGTATTTCTCACGCAACCGCCTTATCAGGCCCCAGTCACGTGTCACCCAGTAGATTGTGATTTTCATTTTCTCAGGCTTTCACCGCTGAAAAGGACAGTTTTCGTTATCGCCCTCATCCGGTCAATAGTTCTTTCCCCATACTTCTCCCTCAATTCGTCTATCGAAAGATTGGTAGTGAGGATAAGAAGTTTCCCCTTCTTCTCTGCCTCGTCCGCAAGCTCAGCGAATGCAAGCCTTTTTTCGCCGTATTTCACGCTTAAATTCTCCGTCCCTATATCATCCACGTAGATGATATGTTTTTGCTTTACAGCGTCTAATTCTGCGTTCATCTGCTGTGCATCGTAGCAGCTTACCACCTTCCGGCAATAATGATTCAGGATCAGAGGAACAATCCTTCCGCAAATAAGGGTCTTTCCTCTTCCGCAATTGCCGAAGCACAACAGCCCACGACCTCCATTGCCGGCCAGCCAGTTTGCAACCTCTTCATACTCCGGAAGCCATCTGGCATTCTCCCCCGTGAAGTATTTAATACCAGCCCTTAAAACATTCTTTGCATCCGGAATAGAAATTTCTACCGTATTCGGTACAGGTGTAAACCCCGTATCCTTCAGCCTTTCGATTGTTTGTCTGAAATCTATCTGTTCCATGTTACCATCCTTTGTCTTTGTATTTTTCAGTAGAATTATCTTTCAGGACTACGTCTATATCTGTTTTGGAATAAGCCTTTTTCTTAGCTTGGGAAACTATCTCGTTAAACTTGGAATTGATGTTCGTCACGCTGAAATTCTCGAATATCCACCCCTCTTTTATGGACGATAGCAGATACTGAAGAGCATACAGAATTGAATCCTCAGCTACGTCCATCTGCTTTTGCTCCCGCTGGAACTTCAGCTTCTGAAGTAACTGGGACATTGCCCCTGCATCTTTGGCCGTCCAGTAATAATCACTTCCAAACAACTGTCTATAATGGGTTTCAAAAAGAGAACGGGCTTTTATGTTAAGTCCCTCCCCCTTGGGGGGTGTGGGGGGAATAATATTATTAATAATTTCTTTATCTTTCTTTTTCTTATTGCCCCTACCTTGCCCCAAATCTTCAATCTTATCATCCATTTTTTGTGACATTGCCCTTAGCTCTGCCCTTAGTTCGCCCATAGACACCTTTAAGTCATTGATCTCTTTATCATTATCTATGCCCTTACTATTGTCCTTTGGCTTGTCCTTGATAGGATTGTAGTCATCATAATTGCATAAGGTTATGACAGTCATACCCTGTTGGTTGCAAGTTGTAATCATCCCCTTCTTTTTCAATTTGGAAAGAAAATATCTGACTTTCTTTTCAGACCATTTCCAACGCTTCATCAAAAATGATATGGATGCCGGATATTGACCTCTTGTATAAGAGATTTCTCGACCTCCGATGAGTTCGCTATACGCCTCGTCGGTTGCATCAAATCGTGCTGACTGAATCAAGTCAAGCCACGCTTCGCATTCCGAAAACTCACGGGCAACTTTCCACATTTCATTCGAGAAAAACCTGCGGCTTAGTCTCAAAAATCCTTCTTCCATAGTTTTAGAATCTTACGTTAGTCAACTGTCTGCTATTGGAGTACACGGCCCATTTACCATTTCCACTATCAACAAGGCGAAGATCCTTCACTTCGCCAAAGCGTTTCAGATTTCCGCAAAGGTCAACTATCCACCCGGCTTCCTTATTTGGATGCGGACGGATGGCACGACCGACAATCTGGTACCAGAGAGCCAAAGACATCGTAGGACGTGCCATGACAATCGTATCCAGTTCTGGGTAATCAAATCCGGTAGTAAGTACGCCGACATTGGCCACGACCGGAATTTCTCCGGCCTTGAATGCCTCAAGAATACTCTCGCGCTCTTTCTTTGGGGTTTCTCCTGAAACGATGGCCGCTCCGGGAATAGACCAGGTAAGGCGTTCAGCTTCTTTCAAAAACCTCGTGAAGACCAATATACCTTTTCGTTTTATCCCGCTTTTAGGGTTCATTAGTCTTTGCACAATACTGACCAGAAACCCGTAAAAATCGATACGCTCATACTCCTTTACGACAGACTTGTCTGTGTAGTCGGCTCCAGTCGTGTTCACCTTCAGATTAAGTTCATTCCATCCTAAAGGGTTCATTTCATAATAATTCAGCTTTGACAGATAACCCATATCCAAAAGGGTGGAGATTTGAACCTGATAAATAACCTCAGAGAATACACAAGGCCGGGTCCGAGTGATAAACTTCAACATACTGCCAAAATCCCTGCTTGATGCAAGGCGGTAAGGTGTAGCCGTCAATCCAAGCACCTTGCACTTCAGCATAGAAAGAAATGATTTATACATTCCTTCTTTCGGGTTAACCAGATGGCATTCATCTATAATTATATTCTTGAAATGCTGAAAAAGCTCAGGATGATTGACAACACTACCAATCGTAGCGAATGTTATTCTTGAAATCTCTTTCCGCCCAAATGATGCGGAATATATGGAACAGTCCAGAATACCATACGAACAGAGCTTCAGATAGTTCTGTTCGAGTATTTCCTTGCTAGGTTGAAATACCAGCGTATGCCCTTCAAGGCGGCTAGCAATATCGGCTATTACCAGACTCTTCCCTGCCCCAGTCGGCAGCACCATGATGGCATTGTTCTTCTTGGCTTTGTTAGCAAAGAAGCTGACCGCTGCATTACTGGCCTTCTGCTGATAATCCCGTAAAACATAACTCATAATCCTTTCTCCTTACTCAGTTTGTCTCCCAAAGCCTTGTAATACTTGGTGAGTTCTATTAATTCAAAATCAGTCCATTTCTTCGCCTGGCTTGCTCTCCATGCCAGCTTGTCGAATCGTAGCTGGCCGATTTTAGCTTTCAGGTTCTTTTCATATTGTATCAGATGGTCGGCACTGAATCGGTTGCACGCCCGGCACTCGGCATGGGCGTTATCCTCGTCAAAGCGTGTGGCCATGTGGCGGCGCGAATGGAAGTGTCCGCAATCTGCCTGTTCGTATGGCTTTATCTGGCCGCATGAGATACAGCGGAAATACCCGTTCGGCATACAATCACGAAGCCGGATGTAGCGGCTGAAAACTTTGTCGAGTTTGGCCACTAAGTCCGGCTTCTTCTTAACCTTGACACCAGCCTTATCAAATAAAGGCATAGGTTTTTCTTTCTTCTTTGGTTTTCGTTTTATGTAGTATGGCATTATTTTATATATTTGCGGGTGTAATATTTGTATTCACTCTAAAATCATATTTATATGAAGAACTATCGTATTATTTTCACTCATCATGGTAATGAGTATTCCTTTACAAAGGCGATAAGTGCCAATTTATCACAGTATAATTTTGAAGTAGCATATAGAACTGAAATCAGAACTTATATGACAAATCATGGATTAAATGGGAATTATGAAGTTGTTGGTGTCATAGAAATATGAAAAGTAACTATTAGTAAATAAGAGGATGTTTTTATCATTAAGCATCCTCTTGTTATGTGGTGGTATCGGCAGGGTTCGAACCTGCATGAGCTTTCTGCTTTGAGTAACCCTTCCGGCTGGGTAAAGCTCCAGTACTCGTCGTGCGTCTACCAATTCCGCCACGATACCAGATGCCCGTCTTTCCGGGCTGTCAGTTAATCAACATAAGCCATAGAAAACTCTTTTGGAATGAATCTGCCAACAGGAATAGGTTTTGCTGATTCGATAGAGGTGTGAATGTCTTTCTTTTCATACACATGCCCTTTTTCTTTGGCCTGTTTCTCATATTCCGCCTCTTTGTTTTTAAGCCAGTGAGAAATAAGCATCATAGCTCTGTCAACATTAAAGGTGTGAACTACAAAGGTCTGTGTCCTTTCCTCTTCATCATCAAAAGTCACTTTGGTTTCAATCTGGTAGAACTTCTTTTCATTAGGCTTCAATTCTTCCCCCTCGGTCTCTTCTGAGTCCATTGCGTCCAAATATTCCTCTGCGGAAATTTCCTTTTTCAAATAAGCTTCAGAAGCATTATCTACTTTACGTTCTTTCAGGTTATCAGTAAGAATAATGCATGAATCAAACTCTTTGGCCATAGTAAGGGTAAAACCAGACTGATAGTTTAATTCGATATAGTCTTTTAGGATGGCAATTACATTCTCCAGTCCGGTAGCATAAAGAAGAAATTTGTATTTCTTATCATCAATTTGGGCTTGTGCGATATAAGGATACAGACATTTGTTTTCATTCTCAAATGCCATTCGTTTCTGGTTGCTGACCTCTACTTCCTTAATTCCGTCTGCTTCCATGCTGAAACGGATTTGTGCAAGAGTGTCTTGGTCTATCAATGTACCACGTGTAAAAAGAAGCTCATTTCTTTCAATGGTGATTGTTTCTTGAGTGTCTTCATCTATGAAATCTTCACTCCATGTTTTATACACACTCTTTGAAAGATACATATTAAGCATCTTTGTGGGGTCAGATGTTACATACCGTTGTTCTGTTTTCCTTGTTTCTATCATATAAACTCTTTATTACGTTCGATTTCTTGTTGTGCGTAGATAAGCATCTGTTGTTCGTTTGCAGCCGGCAAATAGATACCGGCAACGGACGCAGACCAGTTTCGGAAACGGTCAATACTCAATGTCATTTCACCTGTCGTCAGCTCTGCCGAACTTCTCAGATAGGTTACTTCTTTTCCTTTTTTGTTGACCGTCTTTCTCTCAAACAAATCACGGTTGCAAGTCCGTTTGTAGAAGTCAATTTTGGCTTCATCAAGGCTGCAACCGTATTCACTACCGAAATACCCTAAAAGCAGATGTAAATAACTGTTTTGTGCGAGTGTGCGGTTAGGCAATTTCTTCTTTACCTCCACAACTGCACGTTCCTGAAACAGCTTGTTTACATGAGCCTTGAACTTGGGTATATCATATTCATTCTTCAGATTAAATAAGCTCATAGGCTAAAAAGGTAAATCGTCTTTTGGATTTCCGTTAGCATCTACATCAGGTGGAAACGCCTGTGCCATGATTGGCGTTTGTATCGGTGCCGGTTGCTGTACTGGCATGGATGCTGGCTGGCGCATTGGCTGACGGGCTTCCAGTTTATAGCAGCAGATGGACACCATCCGTTTCACCTGTCCGTCCTGATTCGTCCATTCCCTGCCCTGTAAGGCAAAAGAAACCGTTATCACATCGCCTACCCTATAATTATCTAGTTCAGCACATTTGTCACCGCTTACTTCAAGAGGTAGAATGTTCTCGTACTGGCTGCGTTCACCTGTATAGGGGTCGTGGGTTGTGGCATCAAGAATAAACTCACGCTTCACAAACGGGTTGCCACCGCTCTTGGATGGGATTTCTTGGGGCTGTCCAATATAAACCAGCCGTCCGGTTACTTGGTTACTCATCTTCTGCAAAAATTTTCTTATCGGTTATCAAATCTCTGTTGTCATTCAAGAACCGGATAAAGTCCTCACAATGGTTAGTGAGGATGGGGATATCCCGTTCGGGAACGAAAGTATAGCTTTCGGTATAGGTCGCACGAAAGTCCGTGATGTTATACTCGAACATCCTGACATCGCTGCCGCCCTGCATCAGACAGTATGGATAAACCATGTGCTGCCAGTGGTCTTTGAACTTACCTACATAATAACTTCCGGTAGTCTTGATGTCATGTACTGACATCGGCATCAGTTCATCTATATAACCATATAGAAGAACTCCTCCGAAACATGTAGGCAAAACTGCTTCAACCCGTTGCTGGGTTAAGGCTCCTTTGTAATAGTCTGCAAACTCACGGCAGATTGAGATAGGGAAATCGAACTGACGGCATTTATAGGTGGCTCTCAGTCCGACCAATGTTTGTCTGCCATCCTGCATGTCTGACAGTAGTCTTTCCACCTGTACCTTTTCTGATCTCCTGTTTTCAATCATACAGTCTATCACCTCATTGAAAGCCGTTCCCTTGTCGGCTGCTTCACTATCAAACGGAATACGGTTTATAGTGTCAATCAGACTCTGAAACTGCTGCTGTCTGAACTCTTCGGGGGTATGTGGGGGATTCTCACTGAATCCCCAATACCTTTCCCAAATGGCATCACTTTTCAGATAGCTTGTAAAGGCATCCAAAAGTGTAGCATAGAATTTGAATTTAGGCTGCTTTGTCTGCATAGGTCTTTGTCTCTTTGTCGAATACCAGCCCGAGAGCTTTTACTTTTGCTGAAAACAGATTTCTGGCCATATTCAAGGAACTGCCTACATGCTCAAACTCATTAATTCTTGACGCAAACTCATTTGCAGAACTGGCATCAGTAATAAGTTCGATGTTCTCTTTGATTTCAGCTATGACCTTATCGTACTTTGCAGCTTCTTCTTTCTTTACCTGCAACATGCTCAGGTAGGGCATGATAACCTTTGCAGTGATAAAATCGTTCTTGGCAGTGGGATTTCCATTCTTGTCAAGAATTGTAGGCACCTGCATCAGTCCCGGCAAATTGCAGGTGTTTTTCCCGTCATTTCTTGATGTGGGGTCAAATGTGATTGTACGCTTCTGTACACCGTTCTCATTGCGCATTTCCAGATAACCCAGCAAATCAAGTTCCGTAACAATAGAGTTATACGATTTTTCTCTTAAAGCAGGTATGAACACGGTATCGTCACCTTCTTTCCGGGTATCACGATGGGCTACAAACACCACATTCTTGTTCAGTGATGAAAGGGTTCGTGTCATCCATGAAAACTCAGCGTTAATACCGCCCCAATCCTTAATTTGTGGCTGGCGTGTACCGCATTTATAAGAAATGATAAAGTCCATCATCTTGCCGATAGTGTCCACTACGATTGTTTGGTAAGCCGAAAGATCTTCCTGCAATACCTGTTGAACATCCTGCCATGAACTTACCTGCACGATGTCGATACCGTCCAAGTGGGCCATATTCACACGCTTTACACCATTGTCAAAGTCGAGTAGCAACGGCTTTGGTGCGCTCAAGGCTACTGTTGTTTTACCCATACCTGCCTGACCGTAAATCATCATCTTAACGGTGGAAGGAATTACCAATTCATTGGATTTCTTAATCAAACTCATAATGCTATCTTTTTAGTTAATCAATATTTCAACTGTGCATGTTTAATCACATCGTAAGCATTACAGAACCATTTCCCATTCTGCTTATTCGTTCGCTTTTCGGCACGGATTAATCCTTTGCCGATTAAGTCTATTAACCTTGACAAACCGCCAACAATATCAGCAGCTTGATCGCGTCCAAATGTCTTATCATTCAGAACAATTTTTAGAACTTCCTCATTTACCATAAAACATCATTACTTTAAACAGATTATTGCAGAGAAGCCTGGATATTCTGTAGCTGATACCCGAAACTTTACATCCATTTTATTTTTTAGGACTCCGATCAAACGAAGATCACGATTACGACGTGAAGCTTCCAATTTGATTCCGTTATGCCGTTTCTTGTCGTAAGGAACTTTGTAGATATCCCCTTTTTTCATTACGTCAAAGAGACGTACTGTCTGGTAGCTTTCATTAACCTCTATTTCTTTTACCATATAAATAACTTTTAATTGATTGCTGACAGAACGGGACTTGAACCCGTAACCTTCCTGACATGCAGGATATTCTACCCTTGAACTATCTGTCTATTATATCACTTCTTTTCTTTCAGCAAATTTTGAATCTGTTCGCTGATTTCTTGATCAAAGGCCTCACGTCTGTCCAGTTCTCTTGAACGGGCTGCCAGTATTGCATTGATGTCAGCGAAATCATCACAGATATTATCTATTGTTTCTTTCAGTTCGTTCATTGTCTAATCTTTTTCCGATTAATAAACTTGTGATTGTAACTCCTATGAACCCTATCCAATACATAGCGGACAGATCTTGATTAAAGTGCATTATCACGACGGATATAGCACAGAGAACTATCAGTTTTCGCATGGCTCTTCCGGTTTTTCGATTTTATAACCTTGTTGCTCGAGATATTCTGCAATATCTTCATCACATATCAGATTAAGACATTCCTCAAGTCCATAATCCGACATCAGGTAATACATACCGTAGTAGGCCACCACATCATCCTTCGGTATCAGCTTCAGTACATCCGAAGAGTCAAATGCCTTGTAATTGTGTACTTCCATAATCGTGTAGTTTAAAATTCGTTCCCGTGGGCGTTCCGATGGTTGCCTTACTGCTTACCAAACCTTTGATAAGCCACGGGATATATAGTTCTTGCTGGTGTCTAATCAGTGAAGATTGTCTTTGTAGCCGGCCTACGGCCACCTGCAATCGTATAAGTGTCTTTTTGTTGTCTGTGTGATTCGCATGCTGCGTTATCTTATTGTCAGTCCATTACTCACACTCTTTTCACACAGCCGCTACCGCTACTCAGTCGTCTCCCTTTTGCGTCAGGTGTAGCGGTACACCTAAAATTTCCAGTACGTCAAAGAACCAATCAAGTAGAACCCTGCCCGATTCTCGCTATCGGTTGCCGGTCACTGGCCGTCAGCAGGGTTTGAAAAGATTAAGCATATCGGGCAAGCCCCTGGACACTGCACAGGGCGTCATAGTCCATGCCATCATCGTCATTGGCCGGCTGGTCAAACTTTTCTAGGGCAGATTCATAATTGTCTATTTCGTCAGTTATGACCTGAATGGCTTCGCGCTTTGAGTCAGTGTTGAATACCCGGCAAACGGTCTGTTCGTCCGAATTGTGGGCTATCTCTAAGCCCTTATAGAGGCTGTCGAGTTCTCGTTCTATTTCGTAGCGTGTCATAGTCATGCGATATTTAAAAGGTTAGCTTTCTTATAGCATCTGTATTCTTGTCTCTCTGTGTCGAAGTACACCTGAACGGTATCATTCTTCTTTCTGCTATCACCACTTGTAGCAGGTATCAGATTCTCTTTCAAAGTACCATAGGCTTCACGAACAGAACCATCTACCTTTTTAAAATAGAACTTTACGATTCTTTGCTTCATTGCAACTTTCAGCTTCATGTTTGCCCAAGCGCATTTTAACGCTTCACTTATAGAGAAACCATTTCTCTTTACCAGTTGCCATGCAAGGCTCATAATCTCGTGTAATAAATTCTTTTTCATAATCGTGTGTTTTTAAGTGGGTTTTTACTATATTTGTTTCGTATCTAAGTTTCGATATGCAAATATAGATATAATATCTAATATTGCAATCTATAAATCTAATTATATTTAGATATTAACTCTAATTAACGTAAGATATGGATTTAAAGAGCAGATTAATTGAATTTATAGACTATAAAGCCTTATCTGTGCAGGCTTTTGAGCTTCAGTGTAATCTCAGTAATGGTGCAGTTTCAAAGATGGGCAATAATACAAGGCGAAGCACAATAGATAAAATATCTAAATCTTATCCAGAATTAAACACAAATTGGTTGCTTACTGGTGAAGGCAGTATGTTATTGAATAGCCTTGATTCAATCCCCCAAAAGAGTTTTACTGAAGGCGTACCTTATTATAATGTGGATTTTATAGGAGGGTTTGATATTGTCTTAAATGACCAGACTGCAAAGCCGGAATATTTAATAGACTTCAAGAAATACAATGAGGCCACATGCTGGTGCAATGTAACTGGCCACTCAATGGAACCGGAAATCACTCATGGAGATATTATTGCATTAAAGAAGATAGAAGATATATCTTTTCTTCCACTGGGAGAAGTATATGCAATAGTAACTACAAACGGAATGAGAACTATCAAAAGATTAGGACCGTCAAATGATCCGAAATGCTATACATTGGTTCCTACTAATAAATCTCCGGAATATGGTATCCAAGAACTTCCTAAGAATATGATAGAACATATCTTCCAAGTTCTGGGGTGTATGAAAAGATTATAATCATGAGATTCAATCAATACCTTTGAAACTTATACAAGAACTCTTCTGAGGAAAAATCCGTCATAACTGCATTTTCAGACAGAAAAGAATAGATGGAAGAAGAATCTTTTAAATGAAGATCTCATAGATTTACAATTACTTGATAGTATTTCAGTACTAATATAATTCATAAAAAAATGGAATATCAAAGTGAAATAAGAGATAGCGAAATAAATCAACTTTTTGAAAAGGTTGAAAATCGAAATTAAGAAAAATCTCTGGAAAAGACGAATAAAAAGGGACAAATGTCTTCGTAATGCCTGTCAA
>OGGS01000276.1_pt1 | contig 57632 bp, 49 predicted proteins | sample 1571281 | NCBI WGS metagenome assembly OGGS01 (sample SAMEA2582042, study PRJEB24529) | metagenome | biome: Human gut stool | place: China | collected 2011 | reverse complement strand
GCAGCAATACGATGTTGCTTATTGAATCGATTTACACAAAACTCTTGACACACCCTAAAAAAAGGATAAAAGACAAAACGATATTGATTGTATCGAGCTTGTTTGCATTAGATATAGATATATAGACGAGGGGGATTCATTATGCGCAAGACGAGAAAATCAAGTGATCGCCAAAAGGAGATTTTCCAGTTTATCAAGGCTTTCCTGTTGGAGAAAGGCTACCCACCGTCGGTGCGGGAAATCGGCGAGGCTGTCGGACTCAAGTCGAGCTCGACGGTGCACGGCTACCTTTCACGCCTCGAAGCCAATGGCATGATCAAGCGCGATCCGACGAAGCCGCGGGCCATCGACATTCTCGATGAACGTCCCTGGCGCCAGAATGTGCCGGTGCCGATGCTCATGGGCATCCATAAAGGGGCTGCCTTGTTCAGCGAGAGGAACATCCGAGATGTTTACTCGTTCCCGCAGGACATGCTCGGCACCCACAAGAAGACGTACCTGCTGCACATGCCAGATGATGGCCTGCAGGAGGCGGGCATCGCGGAGGGTGATGTCCTCTTCATCACGCCGCAGGAATTCGCCAATGATTTCGACCTCGTCGTCGCGGAGACGGAGGGCCGCACGCTCGTCCGCTACTTCCGCCAGGACGAGGATGGCACCTACCTGCAGCGTACGACTGAGGCGTCCGATGGCGCGGAGCCGTGCAAGAATGCCGTTACGATTGTCGCACGCGTGATCAGTGTCTACCATAGGATTTAAGGATTCAGGATTTTAGTCGCCGTAACAAAGACGCCTGTCCGTGAAGATTGCTCTTCCGGGCAGGCGTCTTTTTATATTTCTTATGGTTCTATGAAGTTACTTGTCTGTATCGAGGTCGAGGACGGCCTGGGCGGCGCCCATGATGCCGATGATCGCGTGCTCAAAGGTCAGGCCACCCTGCAGGTAGACGTTGTAGGGCTCGCGCAGCGGGCCGTCGGCGCTGAACTCAATCGACGCGCCCTGGACAAAGGTGCCTGCCGCCATGATGATCTTGTCGGCGTAGCCCGGCATGTCCCAAGGCTCCGGCGCGGCGAAGGAGTCGACCGGCGAGTATTTCTGGATGCCGCCGCAGAACGCGATGAGCTTGTCGGCGCTGCCGAGCTCGATGGCCTGGATGATGTCGCCGCGCACTTCCGTCGGCAGCGGCAGCGTCTTATAGCCGAGCTTGGCGAACATGCCGGCCGCGAAAATCGCGCCCTTGATGGCCTGTGAGACGACGTGCGGCGCGAGGAAGAGGCCCTGGAACAGAAGGCGGTTGTTCGAGAGGCTGGCGCCGAGCTCATCGCCCATGCCCGGAGCCGTCAGGCGGTACGAGGCGAGCTCGACGAGGTCGTCTCGGCCGACGATGTAGCCGCCAGTCGGCGCGATGCCGCCGCCGGGGTTCTTGATGAGCGAGCCGGCCATGATGTCGGCACCGGCCTGCGTCGGCTCCTCGTAGTCGACGAATTCGCCGTAGCAGTTGTCGACGAAGCAGATGCAGTCGGGCTTGATGCGGTGGACTTCCGCCGTGATGGCGCGGATGTTCTCGATGGAGAGCGGGCTGCGCATGCTGTAGCCGCGCGAGCGCTGGATCTCGACCATCTTCGTCTTGTCGGTGATGACGTCCTTGATATGGGCCATGTCGACTTTGCCCGCAACCATCGGCAGCTCGTTGTAGAGTACGCCGAATTCCTTGAGGGAGCCCGGGCTCGGGTTGTCGTAGCCGATGACCGTCTGCATCGTGTCGTACGGCTTGCCCGTCAGCGAGACGAGCTCATCACCGGGGCGCAGGATGCCGAAGAGCACGGTCGCCAGGGCGTGCGTGCCCGAGACGAACTGCGTGCGCACGAGCGCGCGCTCCGCGCCGAAGATCTTGGCGTAGAGCTCCTCGAGCTTGCCGCGGCCGATGTCGTCGTAGGCGTAGCCCGTCGTCGTGTTGAAGTGTGCGTCGGAGACGCGGCATTCGCGCATCGCGTCGAGGACCTTCAGCGTATTGGCCTCCGCCACATCTTCGATGTGTGCGAAGAGCGGCTCAGATTCCTTGAGGACCTCGCGTTTGAGATCGGTGATTTTCTTGGAGAATGACATGGAAATATTTACCTCACAGTCTATTTTATTGTTAGAATTATTTTTTGTGGATTTCATACGGCTCGAAGCGCGCTCGCTTCGATGCGGGCAGGCTGACCTTGACGCGCGTGCCCGTCTCACAGTAGTCGGTCTCGCGGACGGCATGGAGCTCATGCAGTTCCGTCAGCAAGCGGCCCTGTGCAAATGGAATCAGCAGCTCCATCTGGACCTGCTGCTCCATAAAGAAGTGCTCGATGAGCTGCTGGAGCTCAAGGAGATTGGCCCCCGTCCGGGCGGAGACGCAGATGCCCTCGCGGCCGTGCAGCATCATGGCCTCCTGCGCGGGGGGCAGTCCCTTTCTCGCTTGCCCCGGTGCCGCATCGGGGACTTCGAAGCGGTCGGCCTTGTTGAAGACGTAGAGCGTCGGCTTGTCGACGGCATCGAGCTCCTTGAGGACTTCGACGACCGACTCGATCTGCTGCTCGTAGTTCTCATTGCTGCAGTCGACGACGTGCAGCAAAAGGTCAGCCTCCTGCACCTCTTCGAGCGTTGCGCGGAATGCCTTGACGAGCGTGTGCGGCAGCTTCTGGATGAAGCCGACGGTGTCGGTCAGGAGGATTTCCTGCTTCTCGGGCAGCACGAGGTGACGCGTCGTCGGGTCGAGCGTCGCGAAGAGCTTGTCCTCGGCGAAGACCTCGGAGCCAGTGAGCCGGTTCAGCAGCGTCGACTTGCCCGCATTGGTGTAGCCGACGAGGGCGACGAGCGGGATGCGCGAGAGCTTGCGGCGCCGGCGGTGCAGGTGGCGGTTCTTCTGCACGGCGTCGATCTGCGCTTCGAGGTCGTGGATGCGCGCGTAGATGCGGCGGCGGTCGACCTCGAGTTTCGTCTCGCCGGGGCCGCGCGTGCCGATACCGCCGCCGAGGCGCGAGAGCACGAGTCCCTGGCCGCCGAGGCGCGGCAGGTTGTACTGGAGCTGCGCGAGCTCGACCTGCAGCTTGCCCTCCCTCGTGCGGGCGCGCTGTGCGAAGATGTCGAGAATCAGTGCCGTGCGGTCGATGACCTTGATGCCGAGCATCTGCTCGAGATTGTGCTGCTGCGACGGCGTGAGCTCGTCGTCGAGGATCAAGAGCGTCGCATCGCGGTTCTGGACTTCCATGGCGATCTCGGCGACTTTGCCGCGCCCGAGGAAGAAGGCGGCGTCGGGCTTCTCGCGGCGCTGGATGAACTTGCCGACAATGACGGCGCCCGCCGTGTCGGCCAGCCGCTCGAGCTCGGCCATCGACTCGTCGATGGGCCAGTGCGTCTTGCCGCAGTCGAGGCCTGCGAGCAGGGCGCGCTCCGTCTCGTCCTCCGTCGTCTTCGTGCTATGGGCGCTGAGTTTCTTGTTGACGACCGTGATGAGATACGTCAGGTTGATCGTGTGCAGCGCGCGCTCGGGCAGCGGTCCGACCGTGCTGAGCGCCTCGGTGCCGTCCTCGGCTACATCGCCCGTGAAGAAGCCGATCGAGCCGACGATCTCCCCTTCTCTATCCGCGTGAAAGCCGATCGCGGCCATGCAGTCGAAGCGCAGGCGGCGCAGCGAGGACAGGTCGGGCTCGCTCAGGCGCGTGTCGCCGCTCGGATGCGTGTGGATGCAGCGGATGCCCGTGAGTTTCCCCTCGGCGCGGCGCGACTTGAACTCCGGCAGGTCGACCGTGTCGGTGTCGCCGACGGACACCTGCAGGACTTTGCCCTGACGATTCAGGTAGACGGCGACTTCGCGGCCGAGCAGATGCGTGACTTCGAGCATCTCGCTGTTGAGTTCGTGCGTCGAGAGCTGGCCAATCGGCACGGTCTTCTCGTAGAGCCCCTCGAGCCGCTTGACGATGTGCTGTTTGATATTCTGGATGTCTCCGTTGATCTGCATAGGATACCTCATGGCGTCAACCGCGGTTGACGATGTTCGAGATGTGCTTGAGTGTGATGGACAGCGTGCCGTCCTCGTTGTTGTTGAACTCGATGAACTCCGTGTTGTCGAAGTAGTCCGTCGGGATGGTCAGCTCGATGCCCGTGTCGGTCTTGAGCTTGTGGCGGCTGACTTTCTTGAGCGTCGCCTCCGGGTCCATCTGGACGGGCTCCGTGATGCCCGCATCGCGGATGGCCGTGTCGAGCTCCTGCTGCATGGCGGGATTGTCGTGGAAGATCTCCTTGCCCGCCTCCTGCAGGTCGAGCTCCGTCCCCTGCTGCATTGTCTCGGCCACGTAGCTCTTGACGGCGGCTTCCGTCGCCACCTTGTCCTGGCCGAAGGACTCGGCGACCTTAGCGGCGGCCTTGCTGAGGTTCTTCATCGCCTCTTTCGGCGACGGCGTCAGGCTGCACTCTAAGAGCACCTCTGGCAGCACGATGACGGGATTCCCGTCGAGTGTGTACTTCTTGGCCGCTGTCTTAATCTCCTTGGTCTGGAGGTTCACGAAGGCGAATTCGTCGATCTTCTGTGAGAGGTTCGGCATGATGGAATAATGGTTGATGATCTCGTTCTGGATGCCGTTCTCCGTCTGGTTGACCTGATGCGTGAAGCCGATGTGGCTGTTGCTGCGCAGGATGACGAGATACGGGACCTCGTCGATGCTGACCGCTGCGACGATGACATCGGATGACGGCATCTCCTCAGCGTGCGTGAAGGCATCTTCCAGCGTCTTGGCAATCTGTTTGCTGAAGTCGATGAAGCTGAGCTCACCCGCATCATACGATGCGATCTGCTTCAAGAAGGCGCTGTCGTCGTAGAACGTGCCCGGCTTGGCATCCTGGCTGCCCCAGGCCCGCTCGATGTGCTTCAAGAGCCAGGTCTCGATGCTGTCCTTGACGGGCAGCTCCGTGTCGGAGTAGACCGTCACGCCAGAGTGGAAATCGAGGATGTGAAGGATGGCCTTCTCGATGATGATCATTTCTGTTCCTCCGCTTCTTTCGCTGTTTGACTATGCTCCTGCTTGGCCTGGCGCAGGGCGGCTTCTTTCTCGGCGCGCGCACGGACTTCCTGCAGGCGTGGCACGAGGCAGGTCTGCAGGCGCTCCTCGAGCTCCGGCAGGGTATTCGAGTCGAAGTCGTAGTTGACGTCCGGGATGTTCCAGATGCGCGCCTCGCTGAAGAACTCGTCGCGGTAGATATTGAAGTAGACCGTCACGCTGCTCTCGAGTGAGAAGTCGACGTAGTCGATGATGATGTAAGAGCCGTTGTTGATCTTGACGGGATAGGCCGGCCGGATGAAGAGCGAAAAGCCATCGAGTGTCTCTGGAAGCTCACTGCCCGCCTTCCACGTGAGAATCTCCTTCTCGCGCACGATGCTCGAGACACTCGCCGGGTCGAAGGTCTCGAGCTCCGCGAGCAGGGACTCGAGCTGCGAGCGCAGCAGTGATTCAAAGACCGCGAAGTCAGCCGTGATGAACTCGATGCGGCAAAGCTCGATGAGCCCAATCTTGATGCGCAGCTTGTACTCGTGCGTCTCCTCGTGATAGTAGGCCGTTGCACTCTTGTGCAGCGCCTCGCTCTCATACGTGAAGATGTCGTAGCAGTCCCCCGCCGGCTCCCCGATTTTCCGCAGGGTAAAGCCGTGCCAGCTGTCCGGCAGCTCCTCGAGGTATGCCCAACCTGCGAGCTCTTCTCGTACCTTCTCGATCGTTTCCTCTTTCATCCGTTCTCCGCCCCCTTTTTGATACCAGAGATGATGTTGACAACTCTTTATTATAAGGCCATCAGCCCAAATTTTCCACAAGAAAATCTTCTTCCCCCATTCCTGACGGCAGCGGTTGTAGTTTTTTCGTTGACATCCGTTCAAGAGTAGGCTATACTAAGTCTGATTTAAGACATTGGTGATGCGATTACTACGATATCACACCACCAGAGGAAATATGATAAAGCAAAGGAGAATTGATATGGGTATTCAGGAATCGTTGGCCAAGCGCCGCACGTACTACAACATCAACAAAGAACTGCCGGTCGCCGAGGAGGACGTCATCGCACTCGTCGAGAACACGACGGAGCTCGTGCCAGATGCCTTCAACATGAAGAGTGCCCGCGTGATCGTCGCGACGAAGGAAAAGCAGGATGCGCTCTGGGATGCCATCTACGATGCGTTCGGCGGCAAGGTCGCGCGCGAGAAGATCGACAGCTTCAAGGCCGGCTACGGCACGTTGCTCTACTTCTATGACGAGGACGTCGTCAAGGGCCTGCAGGAGCAGTTCCCGCTCTACGCTCCAAACTTCCCGATCTGGGCACAGCAGGCCAACGGCATGCTGCAGATCAGCATCTGGACGGCGCTGCGCGAGCTCAACATCGGCGCTAACCTCCAGCACTACAACCCGGTCATCGACGAGACGGTCAAGAAGATGTTCGGCGTGCCGGACTCCTGGAAGCTCATCGCCCAGATGCCGTTCGGCGGCATTGCCGCTGAGCCGCAGGCGAAGGACAAGGAAGACATCAAGGCACGCGTCAAGGTCTTCAATTGAACGAAATAAGCAAATAAGCACACGAAAAAGCTCCGCAGCATGCGTATCACTGCGGAGCTTTTTGTTTGAGAGAATGCCCTATCGCGTCGCTTGCCGGTGAACCGGCACTGTTCCGTTGCCCGATGCGATAGTTCCCAACGGCTTCTCTCAGAGGCGGGCCCATTCGCCCGTAGGACCCGTCTGGCCCAACAAGAAAGGAGTTGCAAGGACTATGCGATATCCTCACACTATTACTATAACAGATAACTCAGGAAAAATCAAGAGAAAAAGCTAGTGAATGCGATGAACAATGCGTATCAATCAATTCTCCAACAAGGCCTGCAGGCCTGCTTCGTCGAGAATCGTGATGCCGAGGTCCGTCGCCTTCTGTAATTTGCTACCCGCCGCTTCACCGGCGACGAGATAGTCGGTTTTCTTGGAGACGGAGCCCGCGACGCGACCGCCGTGGCTCTCGATGAGCGCCGCGGCATCCTTGCGGCTCAGGTTCGGCAAGGTGCCCGTGATGACGAAGGTCTTGCCAGCGAATTTCTCGTCGACGAGGCCCGTGTCCTCGAGTGTGAAGTTGACGCCTGCCGCACGGAAGGCCGCGAGGATCTTCTGGCTCGCGGGGTCGTTGAAATACTGCACGATAGCCTTGGCGCTGATCTCGCCCATATCGCGGACTTCGAGGATCTCCTCCTCCGAGGCCTTGGCCAGCGCATCGATGGACCCGAAGTGCAGCATGAGCTCGCGGGCGGCCGTGCGGCCGATGCCCGGGATGCCGAGGCCGGTCAGCAGGCGCTGCGGCTCATTCTCCTTGCTTGCCTCGATGGCCGCGAGGACTTTGTCGGTGTTCTTCTCCTTGCCGATGATGCCCTTCTCGATGAGGGCATCGCGCTTCGCGCCCAGTCGGTAGAGGTCGGCGATTGTCGCGATGAAGCCGTCCTCGATGAGGCGATGGATGGCCGCCTCGCCGAGGCCTTTGATGTCCATGGCCGAGCGGCCGACGAAGTTGAGGATGTGGCTCTCGAGCTGGGCCGGGCAGCTCGGGTTCTGGCACTTGATGTCGGAGGTGTCGGGCTCGCGCACAGCTGGTGCGCCGCAGACCGGGCAGGTCGTGCCGATGACGAAGGGCTCCGTGCCGGCGGGCCGCTTCTCCTTGACGACTTCCTTGACCTTCGGGATGATCTCGCCGGACTTGTAGACGCGCACCGTGTCGCCGATGCGCACGTCGAGGTTGTCGATGAAGTCCTGATTGTGCAGGGTTGCGCGCTCGACCGTCGTGCCGCAGAGCCTTATCGGGTCAAAGACGGCCGTCGGTGTGATGCGGCCCGTGCGTCCGACGGAGAGCTCGATCTTGCGGATGACCGTCTCCTTCTCCTCGGGCGGGTACTTGTAGGCAATGGCCCAACGCGGCACCTTGGCCGTCGCGCCGAGCTTCTCGCGGTCCGCGAGATTGTTGAGCTTGACGACGGCGCCGTCGATGTCATAGGGCAGATTGCCGCGGTTCTCGCCGATGGCTGTGATGGCCTGCCAGACCTCGTCCGCCGTATGGCAGACCTTGTAGCCGTGGATGACCTTGATGCCCTGCTTCTTCATGAAGTCGTACGCTTCGGTATGCGTCGTGAATGTACGGCCGCGGGCCGTCTGCAGGTTGAAGATGAAGAGCGAGAGATGGCGCTCCTTCGTGATGCGGCTGTCGAGCTGCCGCAGCGTGCCGGCCGCGCAGTTGCGCGGATTGGCGAAGGGCTTGAGACCCAAAAGCTCCTGCCGCGCGTTGACGGCATCGAAGGCTTTCTTCTCCATGTAGACTTCGCCGCGTATCTCGAAGTACGGCAGCTTGTCCTTGAGCTTCTTCTTGACGTCGTGGATGACCTTCGCATTCTCGGTGACGTCCTCGCCCTGCACGATGCCGTCGCCGCGCGTGATGGCGCGCACGAGCTCACCGTCCTCATAGCGAAGCGCCATGGAGAGGCCGTCGATTTTCTCCTCGACGACGAACTCCGGGGCATCGAGCTCCTGCTGCAGTTCCTCGACAAAGGCGAAGATCTCTTCCTTGCTGAAGACATCCTGCAGTGAGAGCATCGGCACATCGTGCTTGACGAGCACGCCGGCCGTGCGGCGCGCCTGCCCGCCGACGACCTGCGTCGGCGAGTTCTTGGTGATGAGCTCCGGGTACTTCGCCTCGATGGCCTTGAGCCGCAGCATGAGCTGGTCGTACTCGTAGTCCGAGATCTCGGGGTTATCTTCGTTGTAGTAGCGGTTGTTGTGGTAGCGGATGGTCTTGCGGAGCTCCGTCAGCTCTTTCTTGACCTGCTGGATGGATTCAGGCGCATCGTTCTGTGCCATGCAGAATCCCCTCTTTCTTATTTAATACCTTGACTTATACCTTGGCAATCGGCGCGTACTTCTGCATGAGTCCCTTGACGCCCTGCCCAGGGAAGGCAATCTTGAGCTCGACTTCCTCGCCGCTACCCTTGACGGAGACGACGGTGCCGACGCCCCACTTGCCGTGGCGGGCCTTGTCGCCGACCTTCCACTTGATGCTCGTGTCGGGGCGGATGACGCCATTTGCTGCCGGACGCGCGGCACTTTGGCGCTCGCGCAGTGCCTCCATCGCTTCGAGTGCTGACTGCGGCTTGCCCGCAAAGTGCGTGCCCGTCCCCATCTGGTTCGGGCTCGGTCGGAAACTCATGAAGCCCGAGCGCTGCTGGGCGCCGTAGTGGTTGGCATTGGCGAAGCCGTAGGCATTGGCGCGCGGCACGAGGCGTTCGACGTACTCGTCCGGGATCTCCTTGAGGAAGCGCGAGGGCGGGAACGCCTGCGTCTTGCCGTAAATCGTGCGCTGGCGCGCATTCGTCAGGTAGAGCTTGCGCTGGGCACGCGTGATGCCGACGTAGCAGGTGCGGCGCTCTTCCTCAATCTCGTCAGGGTTCATGAGCGTGCGCGAATGCGGGAAGAGCCCCTCCTCCATGCCGATCATGAAGACAATCGGGAACTCGAGGCCTTTGGCCGAGTGCAGCGTCATGAGCGTCACGCGGTCGTCCTCGATGTCGGCGTTGTCGATGTCGGAGACGAGCGAGAGCTGCGAGAGGAAGGTCTCGAGGTTCGGATTCTCCTCCGATTTCTCGAAGTCGCGCGCGACACCGATGAACTCCTTGAGGTTCTCGATGCGCGACTCGTGCTCCGGCTTCTTGTCCGCCTTGAGCTCATCGATGTAGCCCGACTCCTTGAGGACCCGGTCGATGAGATCGTCGAGCTTCATGTTCATATGGGTGTTCATGAAGTTGAAGATGAAGGTCGTGAAGAGCTCGAGTGGCTTCTTGACGCGCGCCGTGATACCTGGGATGGCGTCGAGAACTTCCGGATTGGAGATGACGTCGAAGAGCGAGAGCTCCTGCTCCTCGGCAAAGGCAGTGAGCTTGGCCATCGTCGTCGCGCCGAGGCCGCGCTTCGGCACATTGATGATGCGCATGAGGCTGACCGTGTCGAGCGGGTTGTAGATGACGCGCAGGTACGCGAGGATGTCCTTGATCTCCTTGCGGTCGTAGAACTTGAGGCCGCCGACCATCGTGTACGGGATGCCCGAGCGCATGAATGTCTCCTCGATGATGCGCGACTGGGCGTTCGTGCGGTAAAGGATGGCGATGTCACCGTAGGAGGCATTGAAGATCGTGCGCTGCTTCATGATGGTCGTCGTGATGAACTGCGCCTCGTCGCGTTCGTCCATCGCCTGATACGAAGTCAGCTTCTCGCCCGTCGCGTTCTCCGTCCAGAGCTCCTTGGGCTTGCGGTTCACATTGTGCTCGATGACAGCATTGGCCGCCGCGAGGATGTTCTTCGTCGAGCGGTAGTTCTGCTCGAGCTTGATGACCGTCGCCTCCGGGTAGTCCTGCTCGAAGTCCATGATGTTGCGGATGTCGGCGCCGCGCCAGCCGTAGATGGACTGGTCGGCATCGCCGACGACGCAGAGGTTGTGGTGGCGCGCCGCGAGGATCTTCGTGAGCTGGTACTGGGCGCCGTTCGTGTCCTGATACTCGTCGACGAGGATGTAGCGGAAGCGGCCCTGATACTTCGTGCGGATGTCCTCATTCTCCTCGAGCAGCACGACGGAGATCATCAGCAGGTCGTCGAAGTCGAGCGCATTGTTGTTGCGCAGCTTGGCGGCGTAGAGGCTGTAGACCTCCGCGATCTTCTTCTGGTGGAAGTTGTCGGCATCGCGCTCCATGGCCTTTGGCCCCATGAGCTGGTTCTTGGCGTTCGAGATGGCATTCTGCACGCTCGCAGGTGTGAACTGCTTGTCGTCGAGGTTCATCTCCTTGAGGCATTCCTTGATGACCGTCTGGCTGTCGGATGCGTCGTAGATGACGAAATTGCGCTTGTAGATGCCCGTCGCCTCGATCTCGCGGCGCAGGAAGCGCGCGCAGAACGAGTGGAACGTGCTGAGCCAGACATCCTTAGCCGCATCGCCGATCATGCGGTCGACGCGCTCGCGCATCTCCGTCGCGGCCTTGTTGGTGAACGTGATGGCCAGGATGCTGTACGGTGCGACGCCCTGTGCCAGGAGGTTCGCGATGCGGCAGGTCAGGACTTTCGTCTTGCCCGAGCCAGCACCCGCCATGATGAGCAGCGGTCCCTCCGTATGCGCGACGGCCTTCTTCTGTGCCGGATTCAAGCCACTGAAAATATCCAAAATATCCTCCAATCTGTTTCGATTCCCATATCATCATATCGTCGTATTGTCGTATCGATAGCAAAGCCTTCCCCCCGATGCAGCTGCAGCTGTATCGGGGAGAAGGCTCTGTATTGTTCAAGCATTATGCGCTTTGCAAGGTTCCTGGTCCGTAAATCAGTTCTTGCCGAGGCGCTTGACAGCCTCCGAGAGAGGCGGGATGACCTGCTTCTTGCGGCTCATGACGCCCGGCAGGTAGATATGCGTGCCGCTGGCATCCTTCTTGAAGGCCTCGCCAATCAGCGTCTTCGGCGAACCCGTGAAGAGCAGGTACGTCGCTTCCTGCAGGATGTCCGTGACCATGACGAGGCTGAGGTCGAAGCCTTCCTTGTCGCAGATGTTCTGCATGGCTTCGATGAGCTGCGGCTCGATGTCCATGACTTCCTTCGGGTCCATGACGGAGATCTGGCTGACGATGACGCGGTAGTCGCCGATCTGGAACTCCTTGAGGTCGTTCTTGGCGATCTCAGCCGGCGTCATATCGCCGATGCCGGAGCCAGCCTTGAGCATGGCCATGCCGTACTCCGTGATGTCGACGCCAGCGATCTCTGCGAGGCGCTCTGCCGTCTTCTTGTCGTACGGCGTGCAGGTCGGGCTCTTGAAGAGGACCGTATCCGAGAGGATGGCCGAGAGCAGGAGGCCCGCGATGGATGCCGGGATGTCGACATCGTTCTGCCAGTGCATGTTCGCGACGATCGTGGCCGTGCAGCCGACCGGCTCAGCATGCGTGAAGATCGGCTCGCTCGTCTGGATGCCTCCGAGGCGGTGATGGTCGATGATCTCGAGGATCTTGGCTTCCTCGATGCCCTCGACTGCCTGGCCGCGCTCATTGTGGTCGACGAGGATGACGCGGTCGCGCTCCGGCAGCATGAGGTTGTCGCGGCTGACGAGGCCGACGAGGCGACCGTTCTCAAGGACCGGATAGTTGCGGTAGTTCGTCTCTTCCATCGTGCCCTTGATGTCGGAGAGCAGGTCGAGCGGCTTGAAGCAGACCGGGTCCGGATGCATGATGCGGCGAATCGGCACGCACTGGTTGATCAGGCGTGCGACCGTGTAGGTGTCGTACGGCGTCGAGAGGACGAAGATGTGCTTCGCCTCAGCGGCCTCGATGACATCGGCCGAGACGCGGCCGTTGCCCGTGACGATGAGGCAGGAGATGCCCTGGTCGACGATATCGATGAGCGTCTCATCGTGGCGGTCGCCGACGAGTACGATGTCGTTTGCCTCGACCGTGTCCTGGATCATCTTGATGGAGCCAGCGGCGATGCGGATCTTGCCCTTGATGAAGTCGCTCTCATCGCCCGAGACGAGGACCTCACTGTCCGTCGCTGCGATGATGTCGCGATAGCGCACGCGCATCTCCGAGAGGTCCTGCATGCTGAGCTCCTGGAAGTAGCGCTTCGCGAGGTCGGATATCGTGACGATGCCGACGAGGATGCCCTTGCTGTCCGTGACCGGCACCGACTTGAGGTCATGGCCGCGCATGACTTCGCCGAGGTGGCGCAGCGTGTCGTGCTGCTTGACGACGATCTTGCAGTCGAGCGTGACATCCTTGACGCGCGGATAGAGATCCGAGAGCAGCAGCGGCTGCTCGACATGGAAGTGCTCGAGCGCGTACTTCGTCTCCGCATTGACCTTGCCAGCGCGCGCCGGTACAGCATTGAAGCCGAGCGCCTGCTTCAGGTGTGCATAGCCGATGGCCGAGCAGATGGAATCCGTATCCGGATTGCGATGACCAATGACATAGATTGGTTTCGTGCTTTTCGTCATTTCGATTTCCTCCTAAATATGAAAGCGGGAATGCCCGTTTTTTACTGCATAGTCTATTTGTTATTATAATCAATATTCCTCTGCTAGTCCAGAGGCTCATGCATCTTTCTTGTCCGAGAACAGCAGCTTCTCTTCGTCGGGATCCGGCGCATCGCGCAAGAGGAGGTTCAGCACGATGGCCGTGATGCTGCCGATCGTGATGCCGCTGTTGCAGATGATTTGGACCCAGGTCGGGAACTTGCTGTAGAAGCTCGGCACACCAATCGGGATCAGGGCGACGGCGACGCTGATGGCGACGACCATGATGTTGCCTTTCTTGTGCAGCTCGGCCTTCGAGAGAGCCTGGAAGCCGCTGGCGGCGACCATGCCGAACATGGCAAGGCCGGCGCCGCCGAGGACCATCGTCGGCACACTCGCGACGACAGCAGCCATCTTCGGGAAGAGGCCGAGAATCATGAGCATGACGCCGCAGACGGCGACGATGTAGCGGCTGCGCACCCCCGTCATGCCGATGAGGCCGATGTTCTGGGCAAATGTCGTGTACGGGAAGGTGTTGAAGACGCCGCCGAGAGCCGTGGAGAAGCCGTCGGCGCGCAGCGCCTTCGTCAGCATGCTCTCCGTCATCGGCTTGCCGACAATCTCTGTGACGGCGACGATATCACCCGTCGTCTCCGCCATCGTCACGAGCATGACGAGCGTCATGGCGAGGCACGAGACCGGCTCAAAGACCGGATAGCCGAAGGCAAACGGCGTCGTGATGCCGAGCGCTGCTGCCTCCCCCACCGCATGGAAGTCCGCCATGCCGAGCGCGTCGGCAATCAGCGTGCCGATGACGAGGCCAAGGAGGACCGAGATCTGGCGCAGGAAGCCGCGGCAGATGCGGTAGATGACGAGGATGATGGCGAGCACGAGGGCTGCCATGAGGATGTGGGCCGGATCACAGTAATCGGGAGCCGCGGGGTTCGCGCCGGCAATCCAGTTGACGGCGACCGGCATCAGCGAGAGGCCGATGACCGTGATGACCGAGCCCGTGACGACCGGCGGGAAGAAGCGCAGCATCTTGCTGAAGAAGTTGCTGATGACGAAGCAGGCGATGCCGGCGAAGATGGCGGCGCCGTAGACGACCTGCAAGCCGGCAGCACCGCCGCCGTGCGTGTTGGCGATGATGATCATCGGCGTGACGGCTGTGAAGGTACAGCCTTGGACGATTGGCAGCTTCGAGCCGATGAAGTTGCGGATGCTCAATGACTGCACGAGCGTCGCGATGCCGCAGGTGAAGAGGTCCGCATTGATGAGGTAGATGAGTTCTTCGGTGCTGAGATGGACAGCGCCCGCGAGCACGAGCGGCACGGCTACGGCACCTGCGTACATGGCGAGGACGTGCTGAAAGGCGTAGATGATTGTCCTGCCCCAGGGCAGTTTCTGGTCGACGGGATGGACCGAAGCAGCAGCAGTAGTAGTCACGATGACCGCCTCCTTCAGCCTTCTGCCGTGAAGCGGATCGTGCCATTATCGAGCGACGCGATGCTTGCGAGCGACTCGAGATGGTAGCCCTTGTCGAGCAGGCGCTGATGGCCGGGCTGGAAGGCCTTCTCGATGGCGATGCCGATGCCGGCGACCTTCGAGCCTGCATCTTCGACGAGCTTGGCCAGGCCGAGCGCCGCCTCGCCGTTGGCGAGGAAGTCATCGATGATCAGGACGTTCTCGCCGGCTGGCAGGAACTTCTGCAACACGAGGATGTCGGAGTACTCCTTCTTCGTGTAGGAGAAGACCCGGTGCGTGTAGATGGGCTCGTTGATCAGGGCCGACTTCTTCTTGCGTGCGAAGACGAGCGGCACGTGGAGCGTAAGCGCCGTCATGACGCCGATGGCGATGCCCGATGCCTCGACGGTCAGGACGCGGTCAATGCCCGCATCGCCGAAGAGGCGCGCGAACTCCTCGCCCATCGCCTTCGAGAGCTCCGGGTCGATCTGGTGATTCAGGAACGAATCGACCTTGAGCACATTGCCCGGCAGCACGATGCCGTCCTTCTTGATTCTCTCTTCCAACAGTTTCATGATTGACTCTCCCTTAGCAAAAACAGATACGGGTAACACGGCTATCTCAATCCTCAAGACGGAATGGAGAGATCAGAGCTGGCCGATCATCTTGTGGGTCTGCGGGATGACGCGGACATCCTTGAGGTGCTTGAGTGCATAGGACTGGCAGGCGAGGATTTTCTCGGGGCTCGCCGCTTTGCAGCCGCCATACGGCGTGACGGGCTGGATGATGAAGAGCGCGTCGGGTGCCTGCTCTTCAAGCAGGGCGACGCTCTTCTCAAACTCCTCTTTTGTCGTCTCGGCCGAGACGACGAGCTTGACGTAGAGGTCCTTCGTGCGCGCAAGCTCGAGGAAGCGCGCATGCGCCTCCCACTGCGGACGTGAGACGATGCTCGGCAGTTTGATGTCCATGCTGATGATGTCCGTGATGTCGAGGATGGAGGCGAGCTCGCGGTAGAGCGTGCCATTCGTCTCGAGGAACACCTTGCAGGACTGTCCGAGCGCCCGGAGCTGGAGCACGACCGCGCGGATGAAGGCGGCGTGCAGCAGCGGCTCGCCGCCGGTGAAGCTCACGGCCTCATGCGGGACTTCCTGCAGCAGGTTGGCGATGACGGAGGCTGTCTCCGTCGCAGTCATCGGATTCTTGATGGTCGCGAACGTGCGCGAGCCGGCAGCCGTCTCGACCTGGCAGGCGGGATGCGAGCCAGGCTTGTTCTCCGTGTCGCAGTAGCTGCAGTCGAGGTTGCAGCCCTCGAGCCGCACGAAGACCTGACGGCAGCCGACGTACTTCCCCTCGCCCTGTATTGAGGAGAAGATCTCGATGAGGTTCTCGTTTTTGGCGTTCATCGTCAATCCCTCGTGTAGGTGACCGACGACGTCGGCGTCTCGTAGACCGTGATGGCGAAGAGCTCGCTGTCGCGCACGAAGGCGTCACTTCCCGCAAGCTCCTCGAAGATGATGCGCGCGAGGTTCTCCGCCGTCGGGTTGATGCCCGCAGCGAACGGCTCGAGCTCGTTGAGGAAGCGGTGGTCGAAGCGGTCGAGCACGCCCTTCAGCGCGTTCTTGATGGCCTTGAAGTCGACGAGCATGCCGAGCTCGTCGAGCTCCGTGCCGCGCACGACTGCCTCGACCTTCCAGTTGTGGCCGTGCAGGCGGTCGCACTTGCCCGGGTAATTGACGACGCGGTGTGCCGCTTCAAAGGCACCTTCGACTTTGAGTGTGTACATGGTGATTCCTCCTAAAAACAAACCTCCCTGCATAGAGAGGGAGGTGATTTCTTACTTCTTGATCGACTTCTCGATCGATTTCGTGTTCTTGACGTTGCCGACGATGTCGTTCATGCTCATGGCGCGCGTGTGCTGCGTATGACTCCACTCGTGCTCATTGCGGTGGATGAAGCCGAGGAAGATGATCGGGATCCACGAGTAGATGAAGACCGGATACAGGAGCATGTAGAGCCAGGACTTCCACTTCGCGCGGATCTTGATCAGGATGATCATCGGCAGGATGTACTGGCCGAGCATGATGGCCGTCATGAGCTGCGACGGCATGAAGTTGTAGATATTCGTGTAGAACGGTGGGAAGGCGAGCTGGATGTAGCTGATGACGATGAAGATCGTCGAGATCATCAGGAAGTGCGGCTGCATGAGGTAGATGCACTCATCCCACATGCGGATGTCCTTGTGCTTCCAGCCGGCCTTGAGCATCTTCGGGATGAAGCGGTTGCCGACATCGAACTGGCCCTGCGCCCAACGGCGGCGCTGGTTCCACGACTGCTTGAACGTCAGCGGCTTCTCGTCGTAGATGATGGCGTCGTGCGCCCAGCTCGTCTTGATGCCTTCGGCCATGCACTTCATCGTGAACTCCATGTCCTCCGTCAGGCAGGTCGCCTGCCAGCCGTGCTTCTTGAGGATCTCAGAAGCAAAGCACATGCCCGTGCCGCCGAGGCAGGCCGAGAGGCCGATGTTCGACTTTGCGAGATGCGAGATGTAGCAGATGACCCAGAACGCGATGGCAAACGTGCCAGAGACCCAGGTGTCGTACGGGTTCTTCGCGTCCATGTAGCCCTGGATGACCTTGTCGCCCTTGCAGAGCCGGTTGTTCATCTCCATGAGGAACTGCGGGTGCACGAGGTTGTCGGCATCGAAGACACAGACGGCATCGTACTGCTTGTCCATCTTGAACAAGCGGTCGAACATCCACTGGAGCGCATAGCCCTTGCTCTTCTTCGTCGGATGCGTGCGCACGTGGACGAGCGCCCCCGCCTTCTCCGCGATCTCCGCCGTGTTGTCCGTGCAGTTGTCGGCGATGACGTAGATGTCGTACATATCCTTCGGATAGTTGAGCTGCTTGAGGTTCTCGACGAGCTGGCCGATGACGGCATGCTCGTTGTGCGCCGCGACGACGAGCGCAAAGGTCTTGCGCGGCGTCTTGATCTTGACCTCTTTCTTGCGCCACATGCCGCAGAAGCCGATGACGAAGAAATAGAGCGTGAAGAGGAAGATCAAGATCTGCATTGGCACCATGATGATGTCAAAAGGATGTGTGAACAAAAACAATCAGCCTTTCTTTGCAAAACTTGCCAGCAGAGAATTGACGATGCCAAGGACCGCATACGTGGAGAAGATGGCGACAGCGAGAGCCGCGAAGAGCGATGCGTGGCCGAGCCAGAGGATGGCGAGGAACATGACGAGTGCGACGACCTTCGAGATAAGGTAGATGGGCTCTGCCCCATCGCCCTTGAAATTCGGGTAGTGGACGTGGCTGACCATGAGCCAGCCGACGAATGCCATGACGATCGGGTACGCGATGCCGAACGTCATCGGGTCGATGCCGAGCTGCACGAAGAGCAGCGTCGTCATCGCGACGATGTTGCCGCCGGCCGGGATGGCGAGGCCCATGAAGTAGCCGTGCACGACCGAGGCGTTGACGTTGAAGCGCGCGAGGCGCCACATGCCGCAAATCGCGAAGAAGATCGCGACAACGATGCCGAGGAAGCCGTGGTTGTGCAGCACGAAGGCCCAGGCGAGGAATGCCGGTGCGATGCCAAATGAGCCGAGGTCGCAGAGCGAATCCATCTCCTTGCCCATCTCGCTGGCCACGCCGAAGAAGCGCGCCGTGCGGCCGTCGAGCCCGTCCGCGACGAGTGCGAGCAGGATGAAGATCGAGCCCCAGACGAGATTGCCACTGTACGTGGAAAGAATCGAACACATGCCGAAGACAAGGTTCGATGAAGTACACATATTCGGTATTAACCTGCGATAGTCCATCAGTCTTTTATCCTCCCGATAATGGTTTTGCCTCCCATGACCTTCTGGCCCTTCTCGACCGTCACGGCGACGTCTTTCGGCATGACGACCTCGAGGCACGAGCCGAACTTGATCATGCCGTAGAGCTCTCCCTGCTTGAGCTTGTCGTCGAGCGTGACGTAGGAGACGATGCGGCGGGCCAGGATGCCCGCAATCTGCTTGACGGTGATGCGCATGCGGCTGTTCTCGATGCCGAGCAGGTGATGCTCATTCTCAAAGCCCACCGTGTCCTTGTAGGCCGGACGGAAGCGGCCGCAGTAATACTTCTGCAGCTTGATCTCCCCGTCGATGGGGCTGCGGTTGACATGCACGTTGAAGACCGACATGAAGATGATGACCTTGTTGCACGGCTCCTGGAGGAAGCCGTCCTCATCCGTCTCGAGCGGCACGATGTCCGTGACCGTACCGTCAGCCGGCGAGAGCACGACGGACGGGTCCTGCTCGATATGGCGGTTCGGATTGCGGAAGAAGTAGCAGAAATAGAGCATGAGGACGAATGGCACGACGGCAGCCAGCGGATGGAACGACCAGCCAAAGAGCAGCGTCAGCACAAAGCATCCCCCGATGAACGGGTATCCTTCTGAAATAATCGGAGTCAAACCTCCACCTCCTGATCTCATTGATCTTCCCTGCAGGCGATGCCTGCATAAGGAGAAGGCCAGTTTCGCCACTGGCCTGCCTGCTAATTTACAATTATAACGGATTGCCCTGCCTTTGTCCATACGAGATGGCCATTCCGGCGCACGCGTCCGTGACTTTTCTCAAAGGCAGGATTCGCGCATCATTTCTTGGCGTGATGGACCTTGAGCACGAACTTCGGCAGCGCCATGAGGCGGCCGGCGCGCTTCGGCTGCAGCATGCCGCGGAAGAGCCATTCGAGCTTGGCCTTCTGCATCCAGCGCGGCGCGCGCTTCATGACACCGGCCATGACGTCGAGCGTGCCGCCGACACCGATTGAGACGGGCACGCCGAGCTCGTCCTTGTGGGCGTAGAGCCACTTTTCCTGTTTGGGCACGCCGAGCGCGGCGAGCAGGAGGTCAGGCTTCGCCTTGCGGATCTCCTCGATGATGGCCGGCTCATCCTTCTCTGAGAAGAAGCCGTTGCGCGTGCCGACGATCTCGATGCCTGGGTAGAGCGTCTCTGCCTTCTTCTTGGCGAGCTCTGCCACGCCGGGCGCCGAGCCGAAGAAGAAGATGCGGCGCTTTTTCTCCGGCGCGCGGCGCATGAGTTCCTGCGCGAGGTCGTAGCCGGCGACGCGCTCCGGCATCTCGTGGCCGAGGTGGTGCGCAGCCCAGACCGTCCCCGCCCCATCCGGCACGACAAGAGCGGCATCATTGAGAATCTTCATGAGCTCGTGGTCATGCGTCGCGCGCATGATCATCTCGGCATTGGCCGTGGCGACGAGCACGCCGCTCATCTCATCCATATACGTCTCCACCTGGGCGACGGCTTCATCCATCGTGACAGGGTCGACCTTGACCCCGAGGATATCGATCTTCTTCGGCACGTTGTTACCCTCCCATAGACAAGACCGCAGGCTGCGGCCCTTCATGATATAAGATAGATTCTATCATAAATTGGGCCAATATGCAAAGAATCCCGGGCACCTCGAAAGGTACTCGGGATTCTTTCAGAGAGCAGATGCCTCTGAATACGCAGGAGACTCAGTTCTCCTTCTTCTCTTTTTTCTTGACGGCCGTGCGGATGGAGAGCTCGCGGAGCTGCTTCTCATCGACAGGCGACGGAGCGTTCGACATGACGTCGCGCGCGCTCTGCGTCTTCGGGAAGGCGATGACGTCGCGGATCGACGGGCGCTTCGCCATGAGCATGACGAGACGGTCGAGGCCGAATGCGAGACCGCCATGTGGCGGCGTGCCGTACTGGAAAGCATCCATCATGAAGCCGAACTTCGTATGAGCCTGCTCCGGCGTGAGACCGAGGGACTCAAAGACCTTCTCCTGCAGGTCGGCGTTGTAGATACGCAGCGAGCCGCCGCCAATCTCGACGCCGTTGAGGACCATGTCATAAGCCTTGGCCTTGACATCGCCCATGCGGTCCGTGTTGAGGAGGTCGATATCCTCGTCGCGCGGTGCCGTGAACGGATGGTGCATGGCCTTGAAGCGGTGCTCCTCGTCGCTCCACTCGTACATCGGGAAGTCGACGACCCAGAGGAAGCGGAGCTTGTCCGGATCGATGAGGCCGCGCTCCTTGCCCATCTCGAGGCGAAGCTGGCCGAGCGCCGTGTCGACGACGAGGCGCTTGTCGGCGACGACGAGCAGCAGGTCGCCCGTCTTGGCGCCCGTTGCCTCGGCGATCTTGGCGAACGTCTCATCCTCGTAGAACTTCTTGAACGGGCTCTTGATGCCGTCTTCCGTGTACTGGATCCAGGCAAGGCCTTTGGCGCCGTAGACCTGAACGAACTTGACGAGGTCATCGAGGCGGCGGCGCGGGATATCCGCATAGCCGTCGACCTTGATGCACTTGACCATGCCGCCATTCTCGATGACGGAGTTGAAGACCTTGAAGCTCGAGCCCTTGACGTACTCGGAGATGTCCATGAGCGGCATGTCGAAGCGGAGGTCCGGCTTATCGGAACCGTACTTGTCCATGGCCGTATCCCACTCCATGCGCTCGAACGGCGTCGGGACGTCGGCGCCGATGGCCTTCTTGAAGAGCTCCTTGATCATCTCTTCCATCAGCGTCAGGATATCATCCTGATCCATGAAGCTCATCTCGATATCGAGCTGAGTGAACTCCGGCTGGCGGTCGGCGCGCAGGTCCTCATCACGGAAGCAGCGGACGATCTGGAAGTACTTCTCGAAGCCGGCGACCTGCAGGATCTGCTTGAAGATCTGCGGGGACTGCGGCAGCGCGTAGAACTCGCCCGGGTTGACGCGGCTCGGGACGAGGAAGTCGCGAGCACCTTCCGGCGTGCTCTTGCAGAGCATCGGCGTCTCGATCTCGAGGAAGCCGTTGCGGTCGAAGAAGTCGCGCATGATCTTCGTCACGCGGTGACGCAGGATGATGTTCTTCTGCATCTCCGGGCGGCGCAGGTCGAGATAACGGTACTTGAGGCGGACCATCTCGTCCACATCAACGCCGTCCTGGATGTAGAACGGTGGCGTCTTCGACGGATTGAGGATGCGCAGCTCGGCGCAGACGACCTCGATCTCGCCCGTCTCGATGTTCGGGTTGATCGTCTCCTCGCTGCGCGCACGGATCTTGCCGCGGACGGCAATGCAGAACTCATTGCGCAGGGACTCTGCCTTGTGGAACGTTCCTTCGTTCATGGCAGCCTCGTCGAATACGACCTGGACGAAGCCAGAGCGGTCGCGCATGTCGACGAAGATCAGTCCGCCGTGATCACGACGGCGGGAGACCCAGCCGCAGAGTACGACTTCCTGGCCGACGTCCGTCTTGCGAAGTACACCGCAACGATGGGTGCGCTTCATACCTTGTAATGTTTCCATTAACCTTTCACCTCAGCACATAGCTTTTCTATAATTGCATCAAAAGAAACCTTCTGCTGCTCACTCTTTTCCATATCCTTGAGCATGACACAGGATTCTTTGACTTCATCTTCACCGATGATCAGCGCAAAGCGGGCATTTGCCTTGTTTGCCTGTTTCATCTGGGCCTTCATACTGCGGCCCGCATAGTCCATCGAAGCCTTGAGGCCGGCGCGGCGCAGCTTCGTCAGGAGCGTGAACGCCGGGGCCTTGGCCGCCTCGCCGAGCGCGACGACAAAGGCATCCGTCTTCTTCGGCTGCTCGGGAATCAGGCCCTGCTTCTCGAGGGCCAGGAGCACGCGCTCGAGGCCCGTCGCAAAGCCGACGGCCGGCGTCGGCTTGCCGCCAATCTCCTCGATGAGGCCGTCGTAGCGGCCGCCGCCGGCGACAGCGCTCTGCGCGCCGAGCGGCGCGTACTTGATCTCGAAGGCTGTCTTTGTGTAGTAGTCGAGGCCGCGCACGAGACGCGGGTCGAGCTCAAACTCAATGCCGGCATTCGTCAGGTAGCTCTGGACCTTCTCGAAGTGCTCGCGGCACTCGTCGCAGAGGCAGTCCGTGATCTTCGGCGCATCAGCCATATAAGGCTTGTCGGCATCGACCTTGCAGTCGAGGATGCGCAGCGGGCTGCGCTCGAAGCGGTCCTGGCAGTCCTCGCAGAGATCATCGAGCTTGTCGCGGAAGTAGTCCTGCAGGACCTTGCGGTAGACAGGACGGCACTTCGGGCAGCCGACCGAGTTGAGGCTGAGCTTCAGGTCCTTGAGCCCGAGCGACTGCAGGAAATCGACGGCCAGCATGATGATCTCAGCATCGGCCATCGGATTCTCCTCGCCGAGCGACTCGACGCCGAACTGATGGAATTCGCGCATGCGGCCGGCCTGCGGGCGGTCGTAGCGGAACATCGAGCCGATGTAGAAGAGCTTGACGAGCGAGGAATCGCCGTAGAGCTTGTTCTGCAGGTAGGCGCGCACGACTGACGCCGTGTTCTCCGGGCGCAGCGTGATGCTGCGTCCGCCGCGGTCCTCGAACGTGTACATCTCCTTGTCGACGACATCGGTGCCTTCGCCGATACCGCGATGGAAGAGCTCCGTGTGCTCGAAGAGCGGCGTGCGGATCTCTTCAAATCCGTAGCGGCCGCAGATCTCGCGGATCTTCCCTTCGATGTAGTTCCATTCGCCGACAGTGTCGGGCAGGATGTCTTTTGTTCCCCGAGGGGCATTGGTGAGCATGAATCGTTCCCCCTGTATGAATTATGATGGATTGCCGTACGCTTCGTCGAGAAGCGCGCGGCGCTTTTCGATGTAGATATCGATGTCGCGCAGGTACGTCACGAGGTCCTTCGCGTTGAACGAGGACTTCATGCGCTTCTTGCGGAAGTCGACGACCTTCGTCGTCGCCGCGCCGCCGATGCCGATGATGGTCTGGTGCTCCTCCATGATCTGGATGTTGTACATGCCTTCCGCACCGGCGCGGCAGCAGCTGACGTTCTCGAGGTCGCCGCTCATGTAGCCCTGACGGTAGAGGTAGTACGGGCGCATGCCGAGCTTCTCGACATAGGCCATCGCGACTTCCGACATGCGGCGCGTCTCCTCGTCAGACGGCAGCTCGACGTGCTGGTCCTCCATGAGGAGGCGCAGGCGCGAGCCGCGCTTGAGGGCAAGAGCATGAAGCGTGATGTCATCCGGCCCGAGCGCCGTGACCTTCTCCATCGTGTCGCGCACATCTTCGGCCGTCTCGCCCGGCAGGCCGAGGATGAGGTCCATGTTGATGTGCGGGATGCCGGCCTCACGCAGCGCGTGGAACATCGTGACGACGTCTTCCGGCGTGTGCTGGCGGCCGATGCGGTGGAGCGTCTTTGCCTGCATCGTCTGCGGGTTGACGCTGACGCGAGAGACGGAAAGGCGCTTCATCGTCTCGATCTTCGCGGGCGTGATGCTGTCCGGTCGCCCCGCCTCCACCGTGAATTCCACGATAGAGGGCCCATAGAAAGCATTATATACCATATTGAGCATTTCGGCAAAGGCTTCATCCGGCAGGCTCGTCGGCGTACCGCCGCCGACGTAGATATTCTGCACGCGGAAGCCGTAGTGATCGATGGCCTCTTTGGCCGCGAGCAGGTCTTTCTTGAGGACCGTCATGAACTCCGCGATGCGCTTCCTGCCCGGCAGGATGTTCGACGGGAACGAGCAGTAGAGGCAGCGCGTCAGGCAAAACGGAATGCCGACGTAGATGCTGACCGTCTTTTCGTCCGACTGCGCGAGGAATGGCAGCTGGCGGAACGCCATCGGCACGATGACGTGCGCCTTCGCCTCACTGCAGGCGTAGTCCGACTGCAGGCGCTCGATGATATCTTCCTCCCCCATGCCGCCGCGGATCCAGCGGTGCACGATCTTCGTCGGGCGCACGCCATGCAGAATGCCCCAGGGTGCCTGGGGCATATCGAGTTCTTCGCAGAAGATATGGTAGAGATTGAGCTTGATCAGGCGGTTGACCGCCGCGCCCTCGCGCTCGTCGAGTGCTCCCGTGCCGCGCCGCACAAAAGAAGTGGCGTGGCCTGCGAGGTCAAAGAGCATGAGCTTCGACTCGATGACGACGCGTCCGTCTTCGGTGTCGGGCAGGCGGTGGTTGATGACAGAGAGCTGCAGGTAGTCGGCCTCGCCCTGGCGTCCCACGATCTCCACCTTGAAGAGCACGAGCACCTCGCGCACGATTTTCGAGATGATCTCCTTGCGGTTGTTGAGCGTGAACGTCCGGACCGTCAGCTTTGCCTCTTGGGTTCCTGCATGTACTGCCGTCACTTCTGGGCCTCCTGGCACTCCTTGCAGAGGCCGAAGAACTTGACCTGATGGTCGCTGACCGTGAAGCCGAGCTTTTCCTTGATGTCTTCTTCGAGCGGCTCCAAGAGATCGTCTTGGAACTCGATGACCTTGCCGCAGTTCGTGCAGATCAGATGGTGGTGATGGTGCTTCGACGGGTCCGTCCTGTTGACCTCGTAGCGGCTGCAGCCATCGCCGAACTCCATCTTCTGCAGGATGTCGAGCTCCGAGAGCAGCTCGAGGCTGCGGTAGACCGTCGCGAGGCCAATTTCGGACTTGTTGTCGCGCAGGATGCCGTGGACATCCTCAGCCGAAAGGTGCTCGCCCGGATGGTCGAGGAAGATCTGGAGGACGACCTGGCGCTGCGGTGTCATCTTGTGCTGGCGCTCCTGCAGCATGCGCTTGAGGTCGTCCATCGTGAAAGTCTGTGACATAATATAGTCCCCTTTTCTATCGTCTATTGATTCTTGATCCCTGCTACCCCTCTGTATCATTGTTTCATTTCATTCACAGGATATCGTAACATTTCAAATGCATATATTATAACAAAAATGTGAAAAAAATACAATCAAAAGAGAACGGAAATCATCTGTTATAGACGCTCTGCACTCACTGCCCCGTGCGGCTGCTCAGGGCGCGGGAGACACTGTAGACATTCTTGAGCCGGCGCATCTTCGTCATGATCTGGGAGACCTGCGCCGCGTTCTTGACATCGAGCCCCATGATGATGGTCGACGTCTTGTTGCTGCGGTTCGGGTTGGCGTTGACGCTGTGGATGTTGATCTTCATCTCCGACGGCACGGCGAGGAGCTCTGCGAGCACGCCGCTCTTGTCGTTGCAGACGATCTCGATCTCGACCGTGTAGTCCTTGTCGAGGCCGATATCCCAGCTGACCTCGATCATGCGCGAGAGGTCGTTGTCGCGCAGGACGTTCGGGCAGTCCGCGCGATGGACGGAGACGCCGCGCCCCTTAGTGACGAAGCCCGTGATCGGGTCGCCGGGGATCGGGTTGCAGCAGCGGGCCAGGCGGACGAGCAGACCGCTCTCGCCCTCGACGAGCACGCCGTGGCTCGAGCGGTTGCGCTTGCCGACGTGCTGCGGCGTCTTGAGCTCCGAGAGCATCTTTGAGACATCGGGCGGCGTGGCCTCCTTGAGGTCCTTCTTGTAGAGCTCGATGAGCTTCGTCATGACGCTGCGGACCGTGATGCCGCCGTAGCCGAGTGCGGCGAGCAGGTCTTCCTCACTGAGGATATTGAGCTTGTCGGCGACCTGCTGCAGCCTGCCTTCCTTGAGCAGGGACTTTGGCGCATAGCCGAGGCGCTTGGCCTCGTCCTTGATAAGCTCAAGGCCCTGCTCGATGTTCTCCTCGCGCTTCTCCTTCTTGAACCACGAGCGGATCTTGCTGCGCGTCTCCGACGAGGCGACGATGTTGAGCCAGTCGCGGCTCGGGCCGTTGTTCGCCTTGTTGGTGATGACGGAGACAATGTCGCCGTTCTTGAGCTTGTACTCGAGCGGCACGAGCTTGCCGTTGACCTTGGCGCCGACGCAGTGGTGGCCGACTTCCGTGTGGATGCGGTAAGCAAAGTCAATCGGGATGGAGCCCTTCGGCAGGTCGACGACATCGCCTTTCGGCGTAAAGACAAAGACTTCATCTGAGAAGACATCGACCTTGAGCGCCTCGAAGTACTCCTTCGGGTCGCTGAGCTCCTGCTGCAGATTGACCATCTGGCGCAGCCAGCTCATCTTCTGATCGACAGCCCCCGTTGCCTTGGCGCCCTTGCCCGCTTCCTTGTACTTCCAGTGCGCCGCGACGCCGTACTCCGAGACCTGATGCATCGCAAACGTGCGAATCTGGATCTCGAGCGGATAGCCGCGCGTCATGACCGTCGTGTGCAGGGACTGGTAGCCGTTTGACTTCGGCATGGCGATGTAATCCTTGAAGCGGCCCGGGATTGGCTTCCACATCGCGTGGATGACGCCGAGCACGCCGTAGCAGTCCTTGACCGAGTCGACGAGCACGCGCACGGCCGAGAGGTCGTAGATCTCGCTGAGCTCCTTGTTGTCGCGCTTCATCTTCTTGTAGATGCTGTAGAAATGCTTTGCGCGGCCGCTGATGTCCGCCTTGATGTGCGCCTCGGCGAGCTTCTCCTTGATCTGCTCGATGGACGTATCGATGAACGTCTGGCGCTCCTTGCGCTTCTGCTTGACGTTCTCGACGAGGTCGTAGTAGATCTCCGGCTCGAGATAGCGCAGGCAGAGGTCCTCAAGCTCCCACTTGATGCTCGAGATGCCGAGGCGGTTCGCGAGCGGCGCGTAGATCTCAATCGTCTCGCGCGCGATGCGCTTCTGCTTGTCCTCGCGCATGTACTTGAGCGTGCGCATGTTGTGCAGGCGGTCCGCAAGCTTGATCATGATGACGCGGATGTCCTTGGCCATCGCGAGGAACATCTTGCGGTAGCTCTCGAGCTGAGCTTCTTCCTTCGATTTATACTGCAGGCGGCCGAGTTTCGTCACGCCATCGATGAGCATCGCGACCTCGTCGCCGAACATCTCCTTCATCTGGTCGTTCGTGTAAATCGTGTCCTCGACGACATCGTGCAAGAGAGCCGCGCTGATGGTCGCATCGTCGAGGTGCAGCTGCGTGAGGATCTGGGCGACGTGCAGCGGGTGGATGATGTACGCCTCCCCCGACACGCGCGTCTGCCCGGCATGGGCCTTTCTCGCGAGTTCATAGGCGCGCCGGATGAGGTCGAGGTCGGCCTTCGGCGAATACGATTTGACAGCGTCGAGGATGTTCTCGATCGTCACCGGTTCTTTCTCTTTGTCATTCATACATCCCACTCCTTTTTGTCATCACGCATAGACTTGCCGCGTGATGCAAGGTCTTTCTGTTTCTCTATCCCTGTCAGATGACCTTGTGCCGCCGGTACGTCGGCGAAGCGTCCAGTTCCATCTTTCCCTGCTTGCCCTGAACGGGTGGCAAATAATAGCGATTTTCATTGAGATTCTCTCTTAGGATACCTAATTCTTGGAAAATGCGCAAGGCCGCACCCATCGTATACTGCGAAATATGATGGAATGACTGGCAAAAACCTGCTGTGAGCGCCGCTGTGTCAAAGGGAATCAGCCCCTGCCCCCTCTGCATAGCGTAGAGGTAGCGGTAGATATCGCGCAAAAGCTCCTTCTCGGGGAAGACGCGCTCGCTCTGTGCGGGGCTTAGGTCCTCGACCATGCACTGCAGGCTGCGGCGCCCGTTCCACTCATTGATGGCCGGCGCGTAGACGACGTCGAGCGCCTCGCGGTTGACCGCAGCGGCGAGGTCAGCGCGGTTCCACATCAGGCTCGTGACGGGGGCCTCCTCCGTACCGAGCTTGAAGCGCAGGTGGTTCTGCTCGCGCCCGATGGCCATCGCCTCGCGGCCGCGCACATTGCGGCAGCCGAAATACGGCTTGGGATTGCCCATGCCGTACGGCTCAAGCAGCGAAAGCTCCTCGACGAGGTCGAGCGTCAGCTCCTCCGGCATCATCTCGAACTCGACCGAAACCTTCGGCTCGTAGTCTTCCTCCGAGAGACGCGCGCCCGCATAGGCGGCAAACGCCGCGCGGAACGCGGGAAGCTCCTCCTCGCGCAGCGAGAGGCCAGCCGCCATCGCGTGGCCGCCGAACTGCAGCAGATGCTCCTTGCAGGCCGAGAGCGCCTCGTACATGTTGAGCCCCTCGATGCTGCGGCACGAGCCGCGGCAGATGCCATCCTCCTGCACGGAGAGCACGATGGTCGGCTTGTAGAACTTGTCGACGAGCCGCGATGCCGCGATGCCGATGACGCCGGGGTTCCAGCCCTTGCCCGCGACAACGATGGCTTTCGTCTCCGCCATGTCGAGGGACTCGAGCTCCTGCTCCGCCGTCTGGCAGATGGTACTCTCAATCTCGCGCCGCTCCGTGTTGAGCGCGTCGAGCTCGAGCGCGAGCTTGTCGGCCTGCACTCGGTTCTCCGCCGTCAAGAGTGCGACGCCCGTGCGCGCCGACTCGATGCGCCCCGCCGCATTGAGCCGTGGCGCGAGCAAGAAGCCGAGATGACCCGCCGTGATTTTCTTGTCCTTGAGCCCCGCGACCTCGACGAGCGCCGCGACGCCCGGCAGTGCAGTCGCCTCCATGCGGGCCATGCCCTGCTTGACGATGCGGCGGTTCTCCCCGCGCAGCGGCACGACGTCTGCGACCGTGCCGAGCGCGACGAGCTCGAGGTCATCCGTGAAGACCGACTGGCCGTCCCACAGCTTCCCCGACCGCGCAGCGGCAAGGGCCTGGCAGAGCTTGAAGGCGACGCCGACGCCCGCGAGGTCCTTGTCGGGATACGGGCAGTCCGCGCGATGCGGGTTGAGCACCGCGCAGGCGGGCGGAAGCTCGCTGCCCGGCAGATGGTGGTCCGTGATGATGATGTCGAGCTTGCCGGCGCCCTGTACCGCCGCGACGTCCGCGACCGAAGCGATGCCGCAGTCCACCGTGATGAGCAGGTCCGACTGCTCCGCAATCTCCTCGAGCGCCCGGCGATTGAGGCCGTAGCCCTCCGTCATGCGATCGGGGATGTAGAAGTCCACCTTCGCGCCGAATTTGCGCAGCGTCCGTGTCAGAAGCGACGTTGCCGTCATGCCGTCGACATCGTAGTCGCCGTAGACCGTGATGTGCTCGCCCTGCGCCAATGCCTTCTGGATGCGCGCGACGGCCTTGTCCATATCGCGCATCGCGAACGGGTCGGCAAAGGGCAGACGCTCCGGATGCAGGAAGAGCTCCGCCGCATCGCGCGTGCGGATGCCGCGGTGCCAGAGGAGCGCCGCCACCGTCGTATCCCGGCCAATCTCCCGCGCAAACGCCTGAAGGTCCGGCACCGGCTCATACAATTTCCACTTCTTATACAACTCGTATCCCTCTTTGTTATCTTGTGTATTTACGTTATCTATATTATATCATAGTTTACAATGTTTCTCTCTATCATACAGGAAAAGCCAAAACATGACAACTAAAATTTATATGGGATTCGCGGCATCAATATTCTTTCATCGAGAAACTATTGGCAAAGGGCCGGGGGATATATTGCAGCATCGTTGCGGACGCACCAGACTCGTGAAAGATTATCGTAGCAGGGAGGGTACCATTCCGGTTTCGTCACTCTGTTAAATGGACCGCATGTACCTTTCGCATCCCAAAAGCCCATTTGCCGCCTGCCACGGCGTTCCTTCATCCGTGGCCCAGCAAGTGCACGGGGCGGCCCATCCCTGCGGGCAATCACGCCGTTCCTGCAAGCGGAATGGTACCCTCCCTGCTCAGTTTCTTTCGGGCTCCGAGCCGCTTTCAAGCGCAGACTTCCATCACACAGGAACGAAGAAACGCAACTGCACCTCACCATCACTTCATCGCAGATCTCTTTCAGCAGGATAGCGCCTTTGCTGGCATCTCACCTTCAGTCCGACTGCATGGAGCTCAAAGCGACTGTCACGCATGGACTCAGGGGCGGGGGGCTGTATTTCACCTGCAGGAGCGCAGTGACTGCCCGCAGGGCTGGGCCCCGATACAGCTTCTTCTTGACACGGCGATGTCAGAACGCCGCGGCAGGCGGCGAAATTGCTAGAATAGAAGGCGTGACATGGGGCCCATTCAACGGAGCGACGAAGCTGAAATACAGCCCCAGCCCCGTTCCGGATGTAAATCGAATCAGTCGTGCGTATAAAAAGAGACTGCCATCACAGCAGTCTCTTTGGAAATCCAATATGCGATTTTACGCAGCCTCTGGTTTCGGCTGGTGCTTCTTCTTCTCGCCCCAGTTGCGGAACACAATCCAGAGCGGGCTCGCAATGAAAATCGACGAGTAGCAGCCGACGGTGAAGCCGACGAGCAGGGCAAACGCGAAGTCTTTCGTCGTGTCGCCGCCGAAGAAGTAGAGGGCGGCCGTCGTGAAGAGGACGGTGAAGACCGTGTAGAGCGAACGCGTCAGCGTCTGATAGATACTGCGGTTGACGAGCTCGTCGATGTTGCCGCCGCGGCGGAAGTGCAGTTTGAGGTTCTCGCGGATGCGGTCGAAGATGACGATCGTATCGTTGATGGAGTAACCGACGATCGTCAAGAGCGCCGCGATGAACGAAGAGTCGATCTGGCGCTGCGTCAGCGAGAAGACTGTGAGCACGATGAGGATATCGTGGATGAGCGCGAGGACGGCGGCGATGCCAAAGCGCAGCTCAAAGCGGTAGGCGACGTAGAGGATAATCAGTGCCCACGAGACGACGAGTGCCAGGATGGCATTCGTGATGAGCTCACCGCCAATCGTCGCGCCGACTTTCTCCTCACGCAGGACTTTGTAGTCACCGACATCGCTCTTGAGCGTCGCCATGACTTCCTTGCGCTGGTCCTCCTCGAGGTCGCGCGTGCGGATCATGACGTCTTCCGATTCCTTGACGTCGGACTGTGCGCCCGACAGCTGGATGGTCGCATCGTCGAGGTCGTACTTTGCGAGGCTCGTGCGGACCTCTGCAATGCTGACCGGCTGGTTGAACTTGAGGTCAATGATGGTACCGCCGGTAAAGTCGATACCGAAGTTGAAGCCGCGGACGGCCATGCAGATGAGGCCCGGGATGATGATCAAAGCGGAAATGAGGAACCAGATTTTCCGATGACCTGCTATATCGAATTTAAGCATCCTTCTTCAAATCCTCCTTTTTCAGATCCTCTTTTTTCCAGAGCATGAAGCCCGTGACACCATAGGCACCCGGCTTCTCGAAGAGCTTGGAGTCGACCATGAGCTTGAGCATGTAATGCGTCAGTGTGATGGCGGTGAACATCGAGAGCACGGTGCCGAGGCCCAGCGTGATGGCGAAGCCGCGAATCGTGCCCGTGCCGAGGAAGAACAGGACGGCTGCGGCGATGATCGTCGTGATGTTCGAGTCGAAGATCGTCGTGAAGGCGCGCTTAAAGCCCGACTCCATCGAGAGGCGCAGCGTCTTGCCTTGGATCTGGTACTCTTCCTTGAAGTGCTCGAAAATCAGGACGTTCGCGTCGACGGCCATACCGATGGACAGGATGATACCGGCGACACCCGGCAGGGTCAGCGTCGCATCGAGCAGGTACAGGAGGCCCAGCAGCATGAGCGTGTAGGCCATCAGGGCGATGTCGGCGATAAAGCCCGACATGCGGTAGAAGAGAATCATGAACAGCAGGACAGCGCCGAGGCCGACGGCAAAGGCGAACTCCGACTTATCCTTGGAGTCCTGGCCGAGCGTCGGGCCGACCGTGCGCGTCTCGATGATGTTGACCTTGACCGGCAGTGCGCCGCTCCTAAGGACGACGGCGAGGTTCTGCGCCTCTTCGAGCGTCTTCTGGCCCGAGATCTCGGCCTTGCCGCCGAGGATCGGCTCGCGGACATTCGGTGCCGTCAGCACCTCACCATCGAGCAGGATGGCGATCGTGCGGCCGACGTTCTTCGTCGTGAGGTCGGCGAACTTCTTCGCGCCCTCATCCGTGAATTCGAGGTTGACGACGTTCTGGCCGTTCTGCTGGTTCGTCGCGGCCTGTGCGTCCTTGAGGTCGGTACCCGTCAGCACCGTGTTACCCTCTTCATCCTTGAACTCGAGCATAGCCGTCTTGCCGATGGTCTTGATAGCGGCATCCGGGTCCTTGACGCCCGGCAGCTCGATGATGACGCGGCGCTCGCCCTCACGCTGGATGATTGGCTCCGTGAGGCCCAGCGCGTTGACGCGCTTCTCCATAATGGTGACGACGCGGTTCATCGCATCATCGTTGACTTTTGCTACATCCGTGTCCTCGGCTTCGAGCACGACATGCGTGCCGCCCTGCAGGTCGAGGCCCTGGCGTATGGAATTGGCCAGAGGCTTGACAAAGGCAAGGAATATGCCGACGATGGCCACGATGCAGACAATGAGTTTGATGAGACTATTCTTTCTCAACGTTTCACAACCCTTTCTACGTGGTCTATTTATTTGGTTCAATCCGACGCGTTTCCGTCAGGATCAGATTGACTCTTGCATCATGCGCTTCCATCGGGACGCTCGGGACGACCTGGCCATCAAAGGTCAGTGCTGCACGGTAAGCCTGTGGTGCCTTCAGCGCAAGGTAGCGGTCGTAGTAGCCGCCGCCGAGGCCGAGGCGGTCCCCCGCTGGCGAGAACGCCGCACCGGGCACGACGACAAAGTCGACTTCAGCGGCAGGGATGATGGACTGTTCCTCCTCGCGGACGGTCAGGATGCCAAACTTGCCCGGCACGAGCGAGTCGAGCGACGGTAGGTTGACGACTTCCATGAGCCCCTTGCCCGTAATGAGCGGCAGGCCAACGCGCTTGCCCTGCTTGAGTGCATGGGCGAGAAGGCCGTAGAGCTGGACTTCGTCGGGCATCGAGGCGTAGGCGAAAATGGTCTTCGCCTGCTGGTAGCGCGGCTCCTCGTAGAGTCTCGCGAGGATGGCCCGGCTCTTCTCCTCATGCTGCTCCTTCGTCAGCCCCTTGCGGAAGGCAAGCATCTTCTGGCGAAGCGCCTTTTTCTCGGCGAGCTTTTTCTCGTGCAGCGTCGTCATCAGGCGGCCTCCTGCTGCGTGACGTTGGCGTTGACGCTCGAGCGCACGACTTCGATGACGACACCATCGGCGATTTTGAGCTTCAGCGACTTGTCGCCAAGCTCCTCAATCGTGCCGTAGATGCCGCCAATCGTGATGACCTGGTCACCCTTCTTGAGGCCGTCGAGCATCGCACGGCGGCGGTTCTGCTGCTTCTTCTGCGGACGATAGAGCAGGAAGTAGAAGATCGCGATCATGACGACAATCGGGCCCCAGGTTCCAAGCATTTCTGGACTCATAATGAACAACTCCTTTATTTTTCTTTTAACTCAATAGCACTTATACTTACCTATCGTAATGCGAATGCGCGGTGCAATCACTGCTTGCCGTGCATCTGATAGTGGTTGAAGAAATCGCTGCGGAATTCCGTGAAGCGGTCATCGAGGATGGCCTGGCGCATGCGGCGCATGAATTCCTGCAGGAAGTAGAGATTGTGCAGCGACAGGAGGCGCAGGCCGAAGATTTCGTTCGCACGCACAAGGTGGCGGATGTAGGCGCGCGTGTAGCCATTGCGGCAGGCATAGCAGCCGCAGCCCTCCTCAAGCACGTGGTGGTCATGCGTGAACTGCGCGTTCTTCATGACAAGACGGCCCGTCCAGGTCATGGCCATGCCATTGCGCGCGACGCGCGTCGGGTAGACGCAGTCGAACATGTCGATGCCGCGCTGCACGCCCTCGACGAGGCAGTCCGGCGTGCCGACGCCCATGAGGTAGCGCGGCTTGTCCTGCGGCAGAAGAGATGTCGAGTACTCGAGCATCTCGTACATGAGCTCCTTCGGCTCGCCGACCGAGAGGCCGCCGACCGCGTAGCCCGGCAGGTCCATCGCCGTCGTCTCGCGGGCGCTCCACTCGCGCAGCTCCTTGTACATACCGCCCTGCACGATGCCGAAGAGGCCCTGATTCGGGGCCGTCATCGCCTCTTTGCAGCGCTTGAGCCAGCGGATCGTGCGCTCCGTCGATTTCTTCGCATAGTCGTAGTCGGCCGGATACGGCACGCACTCATCGAAGGCCATGACAATGTCCGAACCGAGCGCCATCTGGACCTCCATCGAGACCTCCGGCGAGAGGAACTTCTTCGAGCCGTCGATGTGCGAGCGGAACGTCACGCCCTCCTCCGTGATCTTGCGCAGGTCACCGAGGCTGAAGACCTGGAACCCGCCGCTGTCCGTCAGGATGGCGCGGTCCCAGTGCATGAACTTGTGCAGGCCGCCGGCCTCGCGGATGAGGTCCATGCCGGGGCGCAGGAAGAGATGATACGTGTTCGAAAGGATAATGCCCGCACCGAGGTCGCGGAGCTCATCCGGCGAGACGCCCTTGACGGACGCCTGTGTGCCGACCGGCATGAAGATTGGTGTCGGGAAACTGCCGTGCGGCGTGTGGATGATGCCTGCGCGTGCTCCCGTGCGCTCGTCCTTCTTGACGAGCTCATATGTGATAGCAGTCAAATAAAAACCTCAACTTTCACTGTTTTTTGATCATTTGCCCTGGCGCGAGGCGAGTTCCTCGCGCAGAGCGCGCTTCATCAGCGCGATGTCCGGCGCCACGCCCGTCCAGAGCGTAAAGGCCGCCGCACCCTGGCCGGCCAGCATGCCCTCACCGTTGATGATGGCATGGCCGTGCTCCTGCGCCTCACGGAGGAAGCGCGTGCGCTCCGGCGTGTAGATGATGTCGTAGACGAGCGCGTCTTTCTTGAGCTTCGTCCAGTCGACGGGCGGCATGCCCTCGACATGTGGGTGCATGCCGAGCGGTGTCGTGTTGACGAGCAGGTCCGTCACCGCGAGGTGTTCCGCAAAAGCGCCGTCCTCCCAGTGGAGAACCTGGATCTCGCCGTAGTCCGCAAACTCCTGCGCGAGGCGCGCGGCTTTCGCCGGATTGCGCACGCCGAGCGTGATGCGTTTGACCTTGGCGCGCAACAGGCCCCAGATGACGGCGCGCGCAGCGCCGCCGGCGCCGAGGATGGTCGCTTCCTTCCCCTTCGGCGAGAAGCCCTGCTGGGCGAGCGGCTGCATGAAGCCGATGCAGTCCGTGTTGTAGCCCGTCAGGTGGCCATCCCGGTTGACGACCGTGTTGACCGCCCCGATGATGCGGGCATCCTCATCGACCGCATCGAGCTCCGCCATGATGGCCTGCTTGTGCGGGATCGTGACATTCCAGCCCGTGAACTGCATGGCTCTGAGGCCCGCCACCGCTTCCTTGAGTTTCTCCGGTGGCACGGGCAACGAGATGTAGACGTAGTCGAGCCCCGCCTCCTCGATGGCCGCATTCTGCAGCACCGGCGAGAGCGAGTGCGCGATGGGCCAGCCCATGACGCCGAGATTCTTTGTCGTTCCTTTGATCATTGCGTATCCCCCAGCTATCAGCCGTGTGCGCGGCGCGTCTTCGTCAGGAGGTCCATCTTGAGCTCATAGTAGTCCGGCGTCATATCGAGGTAATGGCGGTGCGGATTCTCGAAGCGCTGCTCCTCTTCCCATATCTCATGGTCGAGCTGGTTCTTGACGTAGTCGCGGATCGCATCGAGCTTCGGCAGCTCTTCCGTGCGCTTGCCCTGGCGGACATAGCATTTGCGCAGGTTCTTGAACGTGCAGTTCTCGAACGAGCGGTTCTTCCACGGTTTCTGCGGGTCAACATAGCGCAGTGGCTGCGAATCGTCCAACTGCTCACCGCACTTTGCGATGAGGTCTGCGACCGCATGGCCGTTCTCGTCGTAGACGCGGTAGAGGTCCTTGAGACCCGGATTCGTGATCTTCTCGACGTTCTCCGAGACCTTGATGCGCGGCGCGAAGTGGTCGTTCTCGCCGACGGCCGCGAGCTTGTAGACGGCGCCGAATACTGGCTCTGACTTCGCCGTGATCAGACGCTCGCCGATGCCAAACGAATCGATGCAAGCGCCCTGCTGCGTCAAGAGCGACGAGACCGTGAACTCATCGAGGCTGTTCGAGACGACGATCTTGCAGTCCGGCAGGCCCGCCTCGTCGAGCATCTTGCGCACGCGCTTGGAAAGGTACGCGAGGTCGCCCGAGTCGATGCGGATGCCGAGGAGGCGCTTGCCCATCGGCTCGAGCACCTCATGTGCGACACGGATGGCATTCGGAATGCCCGAATGGATGACATCGTAGGTATCGACGAGCAGGATGGTCGCATCCGGATACGTCTCTGCATACTTCTTGAACGCCTCGTACTCATCACCGTAGAACATGACCCAGCTGTGTGCCATCGTGCCCGAGATCGGGATGCCGAACATCTCGCCAGCCGAGCACGTCGCCGTGCCAACGACACCGCCGATGTAGGCAGCGCGTGCGCCATACGTCGCCGCATCCATGTTGTGGGCGCGGCGGGCGCCGAAGTCCGATACCGCACGGCCGGCAGCCGCCTTGCAGATGCGGCGCGCCTTCGTCGCGATCAGCGACTGGTGGTTGATCTGTGCGAGGATGGCCGTCTCCACGAGCTGCGCGTCGATGAGCGGCGCGACGACAGTCAGGATTGGTTCATTCGGATACATGACCGTGCCTTCCGGCAGCGCGTAGATGTCGCCCTTGAAATGGAAGTTCTTGAGGTACGTCAGGAATTCCTCCGAGAACATGTGCTGCTGGCGGAAGTACTCGACATCCTCGTCCGTGAAGGTCATGTTCTCCACATACTCGATGACCTGCTCGAGACCCGCGAAGATGGCGAAGCCGCCTTCGTCCGGATTCTGGCGATAGAAGACATCGAACGCCACCTGGACGTCCTTGTCGTGGTCCTTGAAGTAACCATTGGCCATGGTCAGTTCGTAGAAGTCCATCATCATCGTGATATTGCGTTTATCAAACTGTGTTTGCGTCAATGAAGCCAACCCCTTTGATGCCGCACCGGAGCGCAGCCGTACTAGTATAGAAGTATCTTGGACATTCGGATATGGATATACGGTAACAATTATATCATCTTAGCCAGTGGTATGCAAAACGTATCCCGCGAAAAAGACTGAAAAAGCCCGAAAAAGAGCAGAAATACAAGAAAAGAGAGCCGCCGCGCGCCGCGCAGCAGCTCTCCGCCATCATTTGAACACAAATACACGCTCTACAAAAGCAGAAGACAGTCAATAGCCAAGATCGCGCTTGACCTCGTGCTCGAGCGGCTCCTGCTTGACGAAGTGCTCGAGGTCCTCGCAGAACATCTCGACCGTCTTGTCGCGCGTGTAGGCGAGCGTCATCTTGCCCGAGCAGTGCGGCGTCAGGATGACGTTTTTCGCAGTCCAGAGCGGGTCGCCCTCAGGTATTGGCTCCTTGGCCATGACGTCGAGCGCCGCGCCAGCAAGATGCCCCGCATTGAGCGCCTCGACGAGCGCCGCCTGGTCGATCGAATTGCCGCGGCCGACATTGATGACGAATGCATCTTCCGGCAGCATAGCCAGGCGCTCGCGTGAGATCATGTTCGTCGTCTCCTTCGTGCCCGGCAAGCAGAGAACGAGGATGTCCGTCTTTGGCAGGTACGACTCGAGCTCCTCCTGCTTGACGACCGTGTCGTAGACCGGACTGCGCTTGCGGCCCGTGCGGCTGACGCCGATGATGGCCGCCGGCTGGAACGACTGGATGCGCTCCGCATAGCGCGTGCCGATATCGCCCGTGCCGACAATCGTCACGCGGCTGCCCTTAATGGAGCGCAGCGGCAGGTTGTTCTTCCATTCGTGACGGCGGATGAGCTCCGCATACTCCGGATAGCGGCGCACGAGCATCAGCGTCACCATGACGAGGTGCTCCGCAATCGTCACGCCGTACGCGCCCGACGAATTCGACAGCAGGCAGCCGTCCGGCAGCACGCCCGGCTTCAGCACCGGATCAACGCCGGCCGACACACTGCAGAACCACTTGAGGTGCGGCGCCGCCTCCGCGAGCTTCGAGCCGCCACCCGTCGCCGCCGCATAGATGATGTCGACATCCGCGAGGTGCGGCAGCGCCTCGTCATTCGTCTTATAATATGCGACTTCCATGCTGTGCTGTGCAGCCGCAGCCGATATCTTCTCACGATGCGCATCGTTCATAAAGGAATTCACAACAGCGATCTTCATGAAAAAAGCCCCTTTCTGTCGTCAAGCTTTAAGTTACCGGTATTCTATGTTATATTTCTTGAATTCGCCAAAACTCTCCAGAAGCCTTTTCCAAAAAGCAAAAAGATGTTACAGAGTTACAGCAGGACAAAAAAGATATCCCCAGAAAAGGGATGCCTTCTATACTTATCCGTCAGGCCGCGCCGCCTTCGTTGTTGGCCTCGCCACTGCTCCAAACCTTCTGTGCATAAATCGCATTGAAAAGCAGAGCTGCCTGCAGAGCGACCTGCGAGAGGTTCGCACCGAGCGTGCCGATCGTGTTGTCGCCCATCATCATCTGGACCGACAGGATCGACCAGTAGACAAAGTTCGCGATGTTGACGAAGATCCAGAGCGACCAGTTCTCGTTGTACTTGAGCACGTAGAGGACCTGCGCGATAAAGCTGATGACAAAGTTGATTGAGTCGAAGTACGGCAGCTGGCCGCCAACACCCGCGAGCACCCCCCAGCCGATGGCCCAGGCGAGGAACGCGCCGAAGAACACCTTCTTGCGCGTGCCCGGCTGGAACGAATGCGTCTGCTGCTGGCGTCCCCAGAGGTACCAGCCAATCGGCTGCGAGATGACGTAGACGATGTCCATTGCAAACGAGCCGTACGCATGGCTGATCCACGCGACGTACGTCATCGCCACACACTGGATGAAGCCGAAGATGAACGAGATTTTGCGCCCCTTCATGCCGTAGACGAGGCAGATGACACCGGCGACGCCCGAGATCATGCCGATCGGACTGTCCGGCACGATGGCAAAGACCGCAAGCTGCAAGAGAATCAGGATGGTCACGTAGATGACCTCAAAGCGCTTCCAGTTCGTGAAGAGCTGGCTGTAGAACCAATTGTGTTTCGTCATGTCATTTCTCCATTTCCTTGTCCGACAGGATATTCAGCGCCGTCAGCAGCGAGTCGCGCTCGCCCTGCGCCACGAGGTCCGCACTGTTGACGAGACTGTTGACGCCTTCCGCGAGGTCACCCTGATAGAGGACGACGTTGTTGAGGATGGACAGCGTCTCCATGCCGCGCAGCCTGCCGATGACCATGAGAATGCCCGACTCCATGTCGTCCGCCTTGATGCCCTTCTTCGACCAGAACGACTCGACCTCGGCATTGTCGTCGACATAGAAGCCGTCATGCGAGCGCACGATGCCGTAGACCGCCTGCGGCGCATAGCGGTGCGCTAGGTGCAGGAGCCGGTACGACGGCACAGCCGGATAGATCTCCGGCACGTACTTGCGCGAGAGTCCGTCATCGCGCACGACCCCCTCCGCGATCACGAGCCTGCCGAGCGGGATGTCCTTCTGCATCGCGCCAGCCGAGCCCACACGGATGACGTACTTCACGCCGACATTGTGGAGTTCCTCGACACCGATGCCAGCCGACGGCGCCCCGATGCCCGTCGACATCGCCAAGATCCGCTGCCCGCGGTACGTGCCGACCACCGACTTGTATTCGCGGTTAAACGCCCGCGGCTGCGGGTCATCCATGAGCTTCGCAATCGCATCCACCCGCGCCGGGTCCCCCATGATGATCGCCCGGTCCGTCCCAATCGCATGCGTCAGCTGCGTATGCGGCTGCGGAGCCTCTACTTTCCGTTCCTTGTCCATAAGAACGCCCCCTTATACAAAACCTATCATCTATATGACAGAACAAACGCTCTGTCGATATCATTGTACTACAGAAGCTGGCAAAGTGACAAGGCAGTTTTGGCTGTGCTATACTCGAAGTAGGAAAAAATGAAACGTGTTGGAGGTGTTCGATATGGTCAACTTCAAATGGGATCAGAAATGCGCCCTTGAAAATGCAAAAGAAGAAGCCGAGCGAAATGCCGCAATTCGGAATGCCATCTCCTTGTTACAGGATGGCATTCCTCTGAAATCCATCATGAATTCTACGTATCTTTCACTCGAAGATATTCGTAAACTGTCTAAAGACAATGGCTTGGCATTTTGATTATCTTCTATTATAAAAAGTACCCTCGGATTTTTTACCGAGGGTACTTTTCTGTGAGAAAATGTAAACTGCTATTACAGTTATATTGTCAGCTAGAGATTTTATCTTGCATCAAAGCCATCTTGAAGTTATTCAATGCATTCTTGTAGCACTGCTCTGCCTTGCCCACTTTCTGCGGATCATAATCACAAAGACTGAACAGTCCCTTGTATGCTCCCATGATATCCGACAAGTGTTTATCTAAGAACGCCTTTGGATCTGTAGCCCAGTCGATAATAATCTTACCATTTACTTCTTTCTTTTCTAACAAAGCTTGTAATCCATAGAACAACGGAATTATGAATCCATCAGGGCTTATATTGATATCGGATTTTATAGGGTCACCGCTAAATGGTGTTTTTTTGTCTTTGTTTTTCGTATTGTTGAGCTTTTTAACCGCGGCGATGCGTCCAAATGAACCATCATTACCATTGTAGAGCGTAGCAAAATGTGTATAAATATAGTCGTATAATTCTGGAACCATGGTCGTAATATTAAACGCCGACTTTACTTCTTCATTGATGATATCTTTTGTATAATCACCAGCTGTTTTCTCCGATACATCTGGTGAACTCATAAGACGTTCAAACTGTTTCAAGCAATTGCCCTTACCGCTATACATATTTGTTTCGTTGAATTCGCTTGGATTGAATATTTTTTCTGGATCTTTTGCTTCGCGGACTGGATCAACAAGCTGAAGTGGAATCCACGACAAGGCAATCAGATTCTGTACCTTCACTGCACCTCCGTCATTCGTCTTCCATTCAATTCGATCGGCAATCTTTTCATTGTGTTCACGCAACATGAGTTCCAATTCGTTGAGATAGCCATTCTGATGAACTTTAGCAGAGAGTTGCAATTCAACATTGTTGTTGCGTGACTCACAGATATCGAAGAGATGGTCCCTGAAATTCTGTACGCCACTCGTATCGTTCATATCTGCAGGTACCTGTAGTTCCACTGGGACAAGGAAGTCAATCGGCGATCCTGAATTCCTTTTTTCTTGACCTAAATACTCTTCAATAATATCGTGATTTTTCTTCCATTCCTCCTTAAACTCTTCCCAATTCTTGACTTTACGCGAAAGCTTCTGCTCATTCGCTTCCAATGCTTTCTCCAAAATATACATGCCAATCGCTAAGGTATTATGTCCACCATCGAGAATCCCCTCTATGCGCTGATTGACGGGCGCAATGCGATAACGATTACGTTCGAGCGGTTCATAGATGGAAACGGCCAACAAGACTCCTTTTGTCTTAAAAGGTAACAATTCTGGTGTCAAGCGAATTGTCTCTTGAATGGCATCTGTCACAGTTCCAATCTTTGCCTCACGCGGATTTGCTTCTAGGCTTAAATGATCAATGATGGTAGCAAAAGTATCACCTCTCACATGCCCGCTGATCTTCTTCATATTGCCAATTGTCAATTCCCCTGGGCGACCTTCAAAGCGAATAATAAATTGTTCCGACATGCCAACCAACTCCTCCCTAACAAATAGCCAAAATAAAAAGACCGACATTCCGTCGGCCCCTAAAACAGTGTTAACGACCATCCGGTCTTATCTTCAACTATCCAGCTACTATATTCAGAATACACTGTTTTTAACCAAAAGTCAAGATCGCGCTAATATTTAAATGCTATTTTTAGCTATAGTTAGTCATTATCACGGCCTGCAGTCTGGCTGCATTCTTTATGTTAATTCCTCTCACCCCGATTTGACGGCTGTTGCCAAGCAGGAAAATCTGCGCTATACTACAGACATCGATGCAAAAGAATAAGCAGAGTAAGTGCCTACGCGTTAAGTGCCGGATGTACGGGGAGTTGACATCTGGACGAAAGCCTTCGGGCTGCGGTGCAGGCATTGCATCCCGCTGCTGCAGGCATGGAAGGCGTTCAAAGACATCCCTTGTTGCAGCAACGCTGCGACACATTGGTACGCAACTTTATGTGTACCACAATGGAAAGGAAGGTCTTTTTTCATGTCCAGATTCTCCGTCAAGCCCCTCGTTTATGCCGGTATCTCCGTGGCCCTAGCTGTGCTCTTCTCCTATGTCTTTGCCATCCAGACGATCTTCGTGCGCATCACGTTCGGCTTCTTGCCGATTGCCATCTACGGCGCGATGTACGGCCCTATGAAGGCAGGCCTCGTTGCCGCAACCGCTGACTTCATCGGCACGACCCTGCTCGGCACGAGCATCTTCTTCCCTGGTTTCCTCGTCTCCGGCTTTCTCACAGGCTATATCTACGGCTGGTTCTTCTATCGCAAGCGCGTCACGCTGCGGCGCGCCTGCATCCCGTTCTTCCTCGTCATGGTCTTCATCCACCTGGGCCTCAACACGTTCTGGCTAACCGTCTTCTACCACAAGGCCGCTTCGGCCATCTTCCTGAGCCGCCTCATCAAGAATCTCCTCTGCTATCCGATGGAAGTTGGCCTCTTCCTCGCGGTTTACCGGCCGCTGCTGCGCTTCCTGCCTGAGCAGTTCCCACAACCGGCAGACAAAAGAGCTGCGCGCTCTATGGCAGCTTAACAAACAGCAAACTCCCCACTGAAACAGCAGTCTCAAGACGACAGACAGCAACACCCTTTCCCGCTGAAAGTTCAGCATGCGGAAAGGGTGTCTTTTTTATTCGGATAACAGCTGCTCCAAGCACCAGATGAAACCCTTGGCGCAGCGCTGTTCTGGCTGTTGGAAGTGGTTGCCGGGGTTCCAGGCGAGGGTGGTCTTGATGCCGGCTTTCTGCAGCAGGGTGTGCTGCTCTTTGATGCAGGTGCTGACGGTGCGCATGATGGGGTTGCGGCCTTTATCTTCGCGGTCGCCGAGGCTCAGGTAGATGATGCCTGCCTTTGGCTCGTGGGCTTTGGCGTAGTCGAGCCAGCCGGGGAACCAGACGGACGGCGAGGCGGCGGCGATGGCAGCGAAGGATCGGCTCTCGTAGGCGCTCCAGAGCGAGAAGAGCGCGGCGAGCGAGTAGCCGCCGAGCACGACGGGCGCGTCTGCGGGCAGATTATAGCAGCGCTCGATTATTGCAGGGAGAATGGTTTCGATGGCTTCCAGCGTCTCTTTGGCGCCCGCGCCGAAATCCTGTTTGCCGAAGACGGCAGGAGCCTGCCATGGGGAGAGCTGCTGATTCCAGTCCTCGACCGCGAGGAAGACGATGGCGAACGGCATGTCGACCGCATCGCGGATGGTGCTGACCTCTTCGAAAAGGCCCTCACGTGAGTGGAGCTCCTCCACTTCGACGGGCTGTATGAGCAGAGCACGCGGCTCCTGCTCGCACAGGCCGAGGCCGTGTATTTGTTTCTCTTTCGAATGCGGATCGGAAGAAAATTCCACGAGAAGATCGTCATACTGCCACGTCCTGCCCTTTATCTCGATGAGCCGCTTCTTAGCCGCATCATTCATCTTTTTCATCTTCTTCGACCTCACTTTCACATTTCACACTTCAGGCAGGATTTTCCCTGCCGGCACAGAATTATCTACAGATAACGGTACAGGTAAGAAAGGAGCAATTAGTATGGCTCTCTTTGCAATCGGTGACTTCCACCTCTCGTTCCAGACGCCGGAGAAGTCGATGGACGTCTTTGGCAAGGCGTGGCAGCACCATGAGGAAAAAATCAAGCGGAACTGTGAGGCGCTTGTCGGGCCGCACGATACGCTCGTCATCACGGGTGACCATTCGTGGGGCCGCAAGCTGCCGGAGTGCGAGCAGGACCTCGCGTTCATTGCGGCGCTGCCGGGGCGCAAGATCCTGCTGCGCGGCAACCACGACATGTTCTGGGATGCAAAAAGGACAGCTTCTCTCAACCGACGGTTCGAAGGAAAGCTGTCGTTCCTGCAAAATAACTTCTATGCCTATGAAGACTATGCGCTCGTCGGCACGAAGGGCTTCACGTTCGAAGGCCCCTTCTACCTCGACAGACAGGGCCGCGTCGTCGGCTGGGATGAGGAACGCGAGGCACATGCCAAGAAACTCATCGAGCGCGAGTGCGTGCGGCTGCGCCGTTCGCTCGATGCGGCCTTGGAGGCAGGCTACAAGAAGTTCCTCCTGTTCCTGCACTATCCGCCGACGAACATCCTCGAGCAGCAAAGCCCCTTCACGGATATCGCGGAGAAATACGGCGTCGAGCAGGTCATCTACTCACACTGCCACGGCGAAGAACGCTTCCACGACAGCCTGCAGGGCACCGTACGCGGCATCACCTACCGGCTCGTCTCGGGCGACTACCTCGACTTCCGGCCGGTAAAGATTCTCTGACCATGCCCCAGCTTATGCTGGGGCACTTTTATGCCTCCGTCTCTTTGCCGGGCTTGCGGTACTTCAGGAGTTCCTGCGGCATGCGCCGGTTCTTGTGGTAGAACTCCCAGTCGTGGTCGCCGAGCTCGCGCTGCACGCGGCACGGTACGCCGAAGGCCAGCACACCTGCGGGGATGTCGCGCGTCACGACGCTGCCCGCACCGATGACCGTGTTGTCGCCAATCGTGACGCCGGGCACAACGATGACGCCCGCGCCGAGCCAGACGTTCTTGCCGATGTGGACCGGCAGGTTGTACTGGTAGGCCCTCTCGCGGAGCTCTGGCGCCAGCGGATGGTTGGCCGTCGCAATCGTGACATTCGGCCCGATCATCGTGTGGTCGCCGATGTAGATGTCGCAGTCATCGACGAGCGTCAGGTTGAAATTCGCGTAGACCTGATTGCCGAGATGCAGATGATGACCGCCCCAGTTCGCGCGCAGCGGCGGCTCGATGTAGCAGTCCTTGCCGACTTCGGCCAGCATCTCCTTGAGCAGGGCCTGCCGCTTCTCCCATTCATGCGGCCGCGTCATGTTGTAGTCATAGAGCTTCTCCATGCAGTCGAGCTGCTGTTTCATCAGCTCCTCATCCCCCGGCCAGTAAATCTCGCCGCTCATCATCTTCTCATACGCTGTCGTCATGGTAGTTCCTCTTTTCTTTATGATTGTATCTTAAATTTTATTATTCGACAGCATACCACAATTCCCCTGCTTGATGAGAATCCATGAATAACGACCGGACAAAAAGCAGCATCGCTCAGAAATCCTGAACGATGCTGCTTTATATATGTGAATATGTTGCTTAATTATTCACTTTTTACCGGTGCTACCTCTCTTAGTCATCGGGACATGAGCCTTGCAGAGCGGGCAGTCCTCTGGCTTGTAGGTCTCGACGTTGAGGTGCAGCAGGGCCGTGCACGGGACGTCACCGAAGTTGACTTTGCCGCCGCTGCGGTCGACGAGCATGCTGACGGCGACGGGGATGCCGCCGTTGGCCTTGACGACGTCGATGACTTCCTTGATGGAGCCGCCGGTCGTGACGATGTCCTCGACGATCAGGCAGCGCTCACCCGGATGCAGGTGGAAGCCGCGGCGGAAGGTCATCTTGCCATCGACGCGCTCGGTGAAGATGGCGCGCGTGCCGAGGGCCTTGCCCGTCTCATGGGCGAGCAGGATGCCGCCGGTCATCGGGCCGACGACGGTCTCGATGTTGGCGTCCTTGAACTTCTCGGCCATCGCCTCGCAGAGCTGCTGCGTGTACTTCGGATGCTGCAGCACGTTGAACTTCTCGACGTAATGCGGGCTGTGCAGGCCGGACGTCAGCAGGAAATGGCCATTCATGATGGCGTTCGTCTTGACCAGCAGGTCTTTTACTTCTTCTTCGGTCATTGTCATTTTACCGTCTCCATTTCTTTCAAGATAGCCTCGGCGGCTGCTTTCGGGTCTTCGGCGGCGCGGATTGGGCGGCCGATGACGAGATGGCTCGCGCCATTTGTGAGGGCCTTAGCAGGCGTCGCGATGCGGCTCTGGTCGTTGATGGCCGAGCCAGCAGGGCGCACGCCCGGCGTCACGATCAGGAAATCCTCGCCGCATGCTTCGCGAATCAGGGCCGCTTCCTGCGGCGACGCGACGACACCATCGAGGCCGGCCGACTTCGCGAGCTTGGCGAGGCGCACGACGGCATCCTTGATCGGCAGCGTCTGGCCGACGCCATCCCAGTCCTCCTGATTGATGCTCGTGAGCACCGTGATGGCGATGAGCTTCGGACACGGGATGCCCCTCTCCTCTGCTGCGGCGTGCAGCCGGTCGGCCGCTGTCTTCATCATCGTGTAGCCGCCGCTCGCGTGGACGTTAAGGATGTCGGCGCCGAGGTCCATCAGCGAGCAGAGCCCGCCTGCCACGGTGTTTGGGATGTCGTGGAGCTTGAGGTCGAGGAAGACGTGCTTGCCCTGACCGCGCAGCCAGCGGACGACTTCGCCGCCGACGCTGTAGAAGAGCTCCATGCCGACTTTATAGTAAGAGACGCTATCTCCGAGCTTCTCGACGAGTGCTTTGACGTCCTCCATCGTGTGGAAGTCGAGCGCCACGATCAGGCGGTCATCTGCTTTGATAGCCATAGTTCTCCTTATCCTTTCTGAACATCTTTTTGGAAACCGAGAAAGCCCGGGTTAGCCTTACCGATGATCTCCTCGATGCTCGAGAAGCCGTTCTCGGCGAGGTAATCCGTGAGGCCGTCGCAGATCTTCATCGTAATCTCCGGGTCGGTGAAGTTGGCCGTGCCGACAGCGACGGCGCTCGCACCGGCGAGGAAGAACTCGACGGCATCCTCGGCGCTCGCGATACCGCCCATGCCGATGATTGGGATGTGGACAGCCTGCGCGACCTGCCAGACCATGCGCACGGCAACTGGCTTGACGCATGGGCCCGAGAGACCGCCGGTGATGTTGCCGAGCACCGGGCGGAAGCGATGGATGTCGATCTCCATGCCGAGCAGGGTGTTGATCAGCGACACGGCGTCAGCGCCGGCCGCCTCGACGGCCTTGGCCATCGCGACGATGTCCGTGACATTCGGCGAGAGCTTGAGGATGACGGGCTTCTTGGTATGCGCCTTGGCCGCGCGGACGACGGCCGAAGCCGCCTCCGGGTCGGTGCCGAAGACGATGCCTCCTTCCTTGACATTTGGGCACGAGACGTTGAGCTCGATGGCGGCGACGCCCGGCACATCGAGGAGGCCGGCGAGCTTGCCGTAGTCCTCGGCCGTGCTGCCTGAGATGTTGACGATGACGTTCATGCCGTACTGCTGGATGCGCGGCAGGGTCTCCTTGAGGAAATGCTCGACGCCCGGATTTTCGAGGCCGATGCAGTTGAGCATGCCCTTCGGTGTCTCCGTGATGCGCACGCCGTCGTTGCCGCGGCGCGGCAGGAGCGTCGTGCCCTTGACCATGACGCCGCCGAGGCGCGAGAGGTCGACGAGGTCGGCGAATTCCTCGCCGAAGCCGAACGTGCCCGAGGCCGTCAGTACCGGCGTCTGCATGGCGATGCCGAGCAGATTCGTGTGGAGTCGTTCGTCACTCATGCAAACACCTCCTCTGCCGGGAAGACGGGGCCGTCTTTGCAGACCTTCTTGCGCTGGCCGTCCGTCGTGTCAATGGAGCACGAGAGGCAGGCGCCGAGGCCGCAGGCCATGCGCTTCTCGAGCGAGACTTCGCACGGGATGCCGTGCTCTTTGGCAATCTTGGCGACGCCGCGCATCATGATCTCAGGGCCGCAGGTCACGACGACGTCGTAGCTACCCTTCTCGAGGAGCTCTGGCAGCACTGTCGTCGTGAAGCCCTTCGTGCCGAGCGAGCCGTCATCCGTCGTCAGGAAGCACTGGCCGCAGAGGTCATCGAAGAGGTTCTTCCAGAAGAGCTCTTCGGCCGTCTTGCCTCCCATGAGGACGTCGGCCTTGCCCTGCATCACCGCCGCGTAGTATAAGAGCGGCGAGAGACCCATGCCGCCGCCGACGATCAGCGGATGCTCGTACTGCATCGCGAAGCCATGGCCGAGCGGGCCGAGGACGTTGACGATTTCGCCGGGCATCAGCTCGGAGAGCGCTCGCGTGCCCTTGCCGACGACGCGGTAGATGAAGGCGATGCTCCCCTTCTTCTCGTTGACTGCGGCCACGCCGACGGGGCGGCGCAGCGTGAAGTCGCCCGAGAGGATGCGCAGCTGCACGAACTGGCCGGCCCGCGCGAAACGCGCGATCTCCGGCGCCTCGACGACGAGGAAGAAGACGTCCGTCGCGAGCTCCTGCTGAGCGAGGACCTTCGCATCGCGCACGATTTTTTTCGGCTGATTAGGCAAGGTCATCACCACCACCTACATAGTCCTGGATGGCCAGCGAGTAGACGAGGCGGCGCTCCCGCATGAAGGAGAGCACGCGCAGGACTTCCCAGGCCGTGTCGAGAGACGTCAGGCAGGCGATGCCGTGCTCGACCGTCGCGCGGCGGATCTTGAAGCCATCCTTAGCCGAGTGCTTGCCCTGCGTCAGCGTGTTGATGACCATGTTGATCTTGCCGTTCTTGATCATCTGGATGATGTCGGAGCTGCGCTCGTGGACCTTGCCGACGATCTCTGCGTCGATGCCCATCGATTGGATGGCCTTGGCCGTGCCTTCCGTCGCGCAGATCTCGAAGCCGAGCTCCGAGAAAGCCTTGGCGAGCTGCTTCATCTCTTCCTTGTCCTTGTCGGCAACCGTGAAGAGGATGCAGCCCTTCGTCGGGACGTGGATGCCCGAGCCGATGATGGCCTTGTAGAGGGCGCGTGCATAGTGGTAGTCGATGCCCATGACCTCGCCCGTCGACTTCATCTCAGGTCCGAGCGCGATGTCGACGTCCGTCATCTTTGCGAACGAGAAGACCGGCGCCTTGACGGCGACATACGGTTTCGGCGGCACAAGACCCGACTTGTAGCCGAGCTCCTTGAGCGTATGGCCCATGGCGATGCGCGTCGCGAGGCCGACCATGTCGACGTTCGTGACCTTCGAGAGGAACGGCACCGTGCGCGAGGAGCGCGGGTTGACCTCGATGATGTAGACCTCGCCGTCGACGACGACGAACTGGATGTTCAGGAGGCCCTTGACGTGCAGCGAGAGCGCGAGGCGCTTCGTGTAGTCGATGATCGTGTAGATGACCTTCGAGGAGAGCGTCCGCGGCGGGTAGACGGCGATGGAGTCGCCCGAGTGGACACCGGCGCGCTCGACGTGCTCCATGATGCCCGGGATGACGACGTCGACGCCGTCGGAGATGCCGTCGACCTCGACTTCCGTGCCCTGCATGTAGCGGTCGACGAGGACCGGATGGTCCGGCGTGACCTTGACAGCGCGGCTCATGTAGTCGCGCAGCTCTGCCTCATTGTAGACGATCTCCATCGCGCGGCCGCCGAGGACGTACGACGGGCGGACCATGACCGGATAGCCGATCTTGGCTGCACCCGTGACAGCCTCGTCGAGGTTCGTGACGCTGATGCCCTGCGGACGCGGGATCTGCGTCTGCGTAAGGACTTCGTCGAAGCGCTCGCGGTCCTCCGCGCGGTCGATGTCGTCGACCGACGTACCGAAGACCTTGACGCCGGCCTTCTGCAGGGATGCGGCGAGGTTGATGGCTGTCTGGCCGCCGAACTGGACGATGACGCCCTCTGGATTCTCTTTATCGATGATGTTGAGCACATCTTCCGTCGTCAGCGGCTCGAAGTAGAGTCGGTCGGAGATGTCGAAGTCCGTCGAGACGGTCTCCGGGTTGTTGTTGATGATGATGGCCTCGATGCCCATCTCGCGCAGCGCCCAGACGGAGTGGACCGAGCAGTAGTCGAACTCGACGCCCTGGCCGATGCGGATTGGGCCGGAGCCGAGCACGATGACCTTGCGGGCATCGGATACCTTGACTTCGTCCTCCTCTGCCTGGAAGGTCGAGTAGTAGTACGGCGTGGCAGCCTCGAATTCGGCTGCGCACGTATCGACCATCTTGTAGCGCGGCAGGATGTGCATCGTCTTGCGGACCGTGCGGATCTCGTCCTGCGTCTTGCCCGTGATCTCGGCGATGGAGCGGTCGGCGAGGCCGATGTTCTTCGCCTCGAGCATGAGGCTCGGCGTCAGGGCTTCTTCCTTGAGCTTGTTCTCGACGGCCGTGATGTTCTGGATTTTGTAGAGGAACCACTTGTCGATCTTCGTGATCGCATGGATCTCGTCGATCGTCGCGATGCCGCGGCGCAGTGCCTCGGCGATGACGAAGATGCGCTCGTCGTTGATGCGCGCGAGGTTCTTCTTGACGCGGGCATCGTCCCACTCGTCCATCTTGTCCATGTGCAGGCGGTGCACGCCAATCTCGAGCGAGCGCACGGCCTTGAGGATGGCGCCCTCGAAGTGGCGGTCGATGCTCATGACCTCGCCCGTCGCCTTCATCTGCGTGCCGAGCGTGCGGTCCGCGTAGACGAATTTGTCGAACGGCCAGCGCGGGAACTTGACGACGCAGTAGTCGAGCGCCGGCTCGAAGCAGGCCTTTGTCTTCTGCGTGACGGCGTTCGTGATCTCATCGAGCGTGTAGCCGATGGCAATCTTGGCCGAGACCTTGGCGATTGGGTAGCCCGTCGCCTTCGAAGCGAGTGCCGAGGAGCGGCTGACGCGCGGGTTGACCTCGATGACGTAGTAGCGGTTGCTGTTCGGGTCGAGGGCGTACTGCGCGTTGCAGCCGCCTTCGATGCCGAGCTCGCGGATGATGCGAAGCGATGCACTGCGGAGCATCTGGTACTCGTGGTCCGTCAACGTCTGCGACGGAGCGACGACGATGGAGTCGCCCGTGTGGACGCCGACCGGGTCGAAGTTCTCCATGTTGCAGACGGTGATGCAGTTGTCGTGGCCGTCGCGCATGACCTCGTACTCGATCTCTTTCCAACCGGCAACGCTGCGCTCGATGAGCACCTGGCCGATCATGGAGTACGTCAGGCCCTTGATGACGATCTCGACGAGCTCTTCCTCGTTCTCGGCGATGCCGCCGCCGGTACCGCCCATCGTGTAGGCCGGGCGGACGATGACCGGGTAGCCGATCTCATTGGCAAACTCCACAGCCGACGGCACATCCTCGACGATCGTGCTCTCGGGGATTGGCTCGCCGAGCTTCTGCATCGTCTCCTTGAAGAGCTCGCGGTCCTCGGCGCGCTCAATGGCCTTGAGCGGCGTGCCGAGCAGCTCGACATGGTACTTCTCGAGTACGCCCTTCTCCGAGAGCTGTACCGCAAGGTTCAGGCCAGCCTGACCGCCGAGCGTCGCGAGCAGGCCGTCCGGGCGCTCCTTCGAGATGATCTCCTCGAGGAACTCGACCGTCAGCGGCTCGATGTAGACGCGGTCGGCGATGTGCGTATCCGTCATGATCGTCGCCGGGTTCGAGTTGACGAGCACGACTTCGAGGCCCTCTTCTTTGAGCGCGCGGCAGGCCTGCGAGCCGGCGTAGTCGAATTCAGCGGCCTGGCCGATGATGATTGGGCCAGAGCCGATGACCATTACTTTATTGAGATTCGCTTTCTTTGGCACGAGTCATTCCCCTTTCTTCAGTATTGCCCAGAACTCGTCGAACAGGTACATATTGTCGTCCGGTCCCGGTGCTGCTTCCGGATGATACTGCACGGAGAAAATCGGCAGCGTCTCGTGGCGCATGCCTTCAACCGTACCATCGTTGACATTGATGTGCGTGACCGTCAGCGGCAGGTCCTTGAGGGATGCCTCGTCGACGGCGTAGCCGTGGTTCTGCGAGGAGATGTAGACATTGCCCGTGCGCAGGTCCTTGACCGGCTGGTTCGTGCCGCGGTGGCCGAACTTGAGCTTGTAGGTCTTCGCGCCCATCGCGAGTGCCAGCAGCTGATGGCCGAGGCAGATGCCGAAAATCGGCTTCTTGCCAATGAGCTTCTTGACCTCCTCGACGATCTCCGGCACGTCCGCCGGGTCGCCAGGGCCGTTCGAGAGGAAGATGCCGTCCGGATTCATGGCGAGCACTTCCTCTGCCGTCGTGTGCGCCGGCACGACCGTAATCTTGAAGCCGATGTCGTGCATCGACTTGATGATGTTCTGCTTGACGCCGAAGTCCATCGCGACGACAAACGGCGCATCTTCCTTCTCGCTCTCGAGCGTGTAGGCCTCAGGCGTCGTGACTTCCATGACGACGTCCTTCTTGATGGGCACGGCGAAGAGCTCGTCGATCTCCGTCTGCGCGGCGTCTTCCGGGACAATGATGCCCTTCATCGTGCCGGCGTTGCGGATCTTGCGCGTGACGGCGCGCGTGTCGACATTGTAGAGGCACGGCACGCCCTGCTTCGTCAGGAAGTCCGCGAGGCTCGTCTCATAGTGCCAGTTGCTGCCGTGCTCGCAGAGCTCGCCGATGACGAAGCCATTGACGAACGACTTGCGCGACTGCATGAAGATGTCGGCGATGCCGTAGTTGCCGACCATCGGGTAGGTCAGCGTCAGGATCTGGCGGCAGTAGGACGGGTCCGTCAGGCTTTCCTGATAGCCGACCATGCCGGTATTGAAGACAACCTCACCCGTTGCCTTGATATTGTTCAAGAGTTCCCCGTGGAATACGCTGCCGTCTTCCAGGATCAATTTTCCTTTCACTCAAAACACCTCGCTAATCAGAGAACCACGCCGTCTTTCATGACGACCTTGCCATCGACGATCGTCAGGACCGGCTTGCCCGTGAGCTCGCGGCCGACAAACGGCGAATGGCTGCCTCTCGTGTAGAACTTCTTCGGGTCGACCGTCCAAACAAGGTCCGGGTCGATGACCGTGACGTCGGCGTTCGCACCGACGGAGAGCGTGCCGGCATCGAGCTTGAACGCCTTAGCCGGGCCCCACGTCATCTTCTCGATGATCGTCGGGATGTCGACCTTGCCCGTCTTGCAGAGGTCCGTGAAGAGCACGCCGATGGCCGTCTCGAGGCCCGGGAAGCCGCTCGGAGCGTAGATGTACTCGCGGTCCTTCTCCTCCTGTGCGTGCGGAGAATGGTCCGTGACGATGGCGTCGATCGTGCCGTCCTTGAGGCCCTCGACCATCGCGTCGACATCGCTCTGCGAGCGCAGCGGCGGGTTTGTCTTCGTCGAGCTGTCGTAGAGGTTGACGCACTCGTCCGTCATCGTCAGGTGATGCGGCGTGACCTCCGTCGTGACGCGGATGCCGTGCTTCTTGGCCTCGCGCACGAGCTCGACCGAACGGCCCGAGCTGATGTGGGCGACGTGGACGCGCGCACCGGCGTACTCGGCGAGCAGGATGTCGCGCGCGACGGCGATGTCCTCGGCGACCGTCGGACGGCCCTTCATGCCGAGCATCGCGCTGCGATGGCCTTCATTCATGACGCCGTCCTCGACGAGCGACGGCTCCTCCTCGTGGTTGATGATGACCTTGTCGAACGTGTGCAGGTAGTCGTAAGCGTTCAAGAGGACCTTGGCCGTCGGGTCGAAGTGGCCGTCATCGGAGAACGCGACGGCACCGGCCTGGACCATGTCGCCGAGCTCAGCGAGCTCCTGGCCCTTCTGCCCCTTCGTGACCGCACCGATGATGCGGATGTGGACCTTCGCGACGTCCTCGGCGCGCTTCTCGAGGCTGCGCACCAGAGCCGCCGTGTCGACGACCGGCTTCGTGTTCGGCATCGTCGCGACCGTCGTGTAGCCGCCGGCTGCCGCTGCCTTCGAGCCGGACTCGAAGTCCTCTTTGGCCTCCTGGCCTGGCTCGCGGAAATGCGTGTGCATGTCGATGAGGCCCGGCGTGACAATCTTGCCGGCTGCATCGTAGACTTCTGCACCTTCTGCAGAAAGATCCTTGCCGACGGCTGCAATCTTGCCATCCTCGATCAGCACATCAGCGACTTCGTCAAAATGCTCTGCCGGATTGATGACCCGGCCACTTTTGAGTATCAGTTTCATTCCTGTTTGCCTCCCGTCAGAACCAAGGTAAAGAGTGCCATGCGGACGGCTACGCCATTCTGGACTTCTTCCTGAATTGCGGAGTTGTCGCCGTACGCGACGAACGGTGAGATTTCCCATCCTTTATTCATCGGGCCCGGATGGAGGACGAGCACATCGTCCTTCGCGAGGGCGAGGCGCTCATTGTTGAGGCCGAAGATGCGGGCGTATTCGCGCGTCGTCGGGAAGAGACCGCCCTTCATGCGCTCGAGCTGGATGCGCAGGACTTCGATGACGTCCGCGTCCTTGATCGCATCCTCGATGCGCTCGTGCACGACGATGCCCGGCTCCTCGTAGAGGAAGCGCGGCAAGAGCGTCTTCGGGCCGGCGATGTGGACTTCCATGCCCATCTTGCGCATGCCGTAGATATCGGAGCGCGCGACGCGGCTGTGCAGGACGTCGCCGAGGATGGCGACCTTGAGGCCTTCGAGATGACCCTTGTGCTGCTCGATCGTGAAGAGGTTCAAGAGCCCCTGCGACGGATGCGCGTGGGCGCCGTCACCCGCGTTGATGATGACCGGGCTCACGACGCGCGAGGCGTACTCCGCCGCGCCCTCTGCCTTGTGGCGCATGACGATGGCATCGACGCCCATCGCCCCGATCGTGTAGAGCGTATCGCGCAGGCTCTCGCCCTTGACGATACTCGAGGAACCCGACGTGATGTTGACGACGTCTGCGCCGAGGTACTTGCCGGCGAGCTCGAACGACGTGCGCGTGCGCGTGCTCGGCTCGTAGAACAGCGTGACAATGGATTTGCCGCGCAGCGTCGGGACCTTCTTGATGTCACGATGGATGATGTTCTTCATTTCCTTGGCCGTCTCGAGCACGAGACGGATCTCCTCCGCCGAGAAGTCAGCGAGTCCGAGGACGTTCTTGCCCCGTAAGGATACATTTGTTTTCCCCAAGTTGATCACTCCTTAAAGAATCCGCTAGAAATGGTCCATTGTCTTTTTCAGCCCCTGATATGCAGAAAAGGAGCTCCCTATGCGTATGCATAAGAAAGCTCCTGGCTTTACGTAAGCTTATGACGTTACTTTGTGGCTCCCTTTATGCGCATCGCAGTACGCATCTTAAAAAGGCAATTTTCCTTTTTCAACTGTGTCATTTGACTGTAGCTATTATATCGTATCTTGAACTGAAACGCAAGGCAGATGAGAAGATTTCCCTCTGCCCTTTTGCGTTTCCTGCGGTATATGTTCGATACGATCTGCTCGCGCTCAGATGTTGAACGGCGTGAAGAGTTTGCGGATGTAGTTGCGCGCCTTGCTCATGACCTTGATGACCGGCTCCATCATCTTCGGCTGGCGCACGACATAGTGCATGACGCGGCGGCGCAGCTGACGGTAGTCGGAGTCGAAGTCGCGCAGCACGTCCTCCATCTCCTTCTCGACCGAGACCGCCGGGATGTTCGACGGAATGATCTCCGCCGTGCGGCCCGTGATCTTCGCGAGGTCTCCGCGGAACGGCACGTAGCACTCGATGCTGAGCTCCTTCTGGATGCGGCTCTTGAGCGCGCCCTGCGCTGTCGCTTCGCCGTGGACGATGAAGATCTTCGCGGGCTTCGGGCTCGTGATTTCGCCGAGCCAGCTCATGATCTGGTTGGCGTCGGCATGAGCCGAGAAGCCGTCGAGGCTCTTGATCTGCGCCTTGACCGCGATTTCCTCGCCGAGCACGCGCACGCGCGTGATGCCATCGATGAGCCGGCGGCCAAGGCACCCCTCTGCCTGATAGCCGACGAACAGGATCGTCGACTCCGGACGCCAGAGATTGTGTTTGAGATGATGCAGCACGCGGCCCGCATCGGCCATGCCCGACGCCGAGATGATGATGGCCGAGCCTTCCGACGAGTTGAGTGCGCGCGACTCCGCCGCCGTCTCACAGAGACGGACCTGCGGGAAATCCGGCACCTTGCCGTTCCTGCCGAAGACCTTGAGCGCATCCTCGTCAAAATCGCGGAAGTTCTTGAGGAAGACGCGCGTCGCATTGATGGCCAGCGGACTATCGATGATGATTGGGATGTCCGGATCGAGGCGCCCCTCGCGGTGCAGCCGGAAGAAATAGTGGAGAAGCGTCTGCGTGCGGCCGACGGCGAACGACGGGATGATGAGGTTGCCACCGCGGTCCATCGTCTCATTGACGATCTCGATGAGCGCCGTCTCCTTGTCGTAGAGCTGGTGCAGGCGGTCGCCGTACGTCGACTCCGTGATGACGAAGTCGGCGCCGTGGATGGTTGTCGGGTCGCGCAGGATCGGCTGGCCCGGCTGACCGAGGTCGCCCGAGAAGACGAGCTTCGTCTCCTTGCCGTTCTCCTTCACGTAGATTTCGAGGATGGCCGAGCCGAGGATGTGGCCCGCATCGCGGAAGAAGACGCGCAGGTTGTCCGACAGACGCAGCTCCTGGTCGTACGGGACCGGCGAAAACTGCTTGAGCGCATCGAGCGCGTCGTTGATGCCGTAGAGCGGTTCGACCGGCGCATCGCCGCGGCGCTGTCCCTTCCGGTTGAGCATCTCAGCGTCCGACTCCTGGATATGTGCCGAGTCGGGCAGCATGATCTTGGCGAGGTCGCAGGTCGCCTGCGTCGCGTAGACCGTCCCCTTGAATCCCTCGCGCACGAGCTTCGGCACGAGGCCGCAGTGATCGACATGCGCATGCGTCAAGAGCACGCCGTCGATGTCCGCCGGATTGAACGAGAACTCCTCGTAGTTGTACTCACGGATGCGCTTTGAGCCCTGAAAAATGCCGCAGTCGATCAGATAGCGGTCCTCGCCCGTCTCGAGCAGATAGCAGGAACCCGTAACCGTATGAGCCGCACCTAAGAATTCGAGTCGCATAGAAATGCCCCCTTATACAGTTGTAATACATTTGTATTGGTTGTCTTCCTATTAGATACACGTTACTCTTATTGTCTCTTACCTGTAGTATTCGCACTCATACGTTCGGAATCCTCTTTTGAACAGAAAGATTTTTTATTCTCCCAAAGTCCTGCAACAGCAAAAGCTCTCGTACGGATCCCCAAAGGAATCCATACGAGGGCCAGTCTTTATGCAATCTGCTTAGCGTTTGACATTCTTGAGCTCAACTCGGAACTCACTTGCAAGACGGTTGAGTCCATTGTCCTTGTTGAGTGCAGGGTTCTTCATCGCACCATTCTTGAGCGCCGTGTAGAGGATCTGGGCGAAGTCGTTGCGCGTGAGCATCGGATTGTTCGCCGGGTCTTCGACGCGGCAGTCCTTGAGCGCCCCCGCCTTCACGACAAAGTCGTAAGCCCAGTGGTTCTCCGGCACATCAGGGAAGAGGTCCTCACCGCTGACCGGCGCAGCCGCAGCAGCTGGAGCGGCCGCCGTCTTCTGCTCCGCGAGCTTCTCGAGGATGGCCGTCTGGCGTGCCAAGAGCTGCTACTAAAAACATAAACAAAAATGTGCATGTCTTAGAAAAATTCCTTATTCATCGTGTATGCTTTTGCCC
>OGGS01000266.1_pt1 | contig 59028 bp, 49 predicted proteins | sample 1571281 | NCBI WGS metagenome assembly OGGS01 (sample SAMEA2582042, study PRJEB24529) | metagenome | biome: Human gut stool | place: China | collected 2011 | reverse complement strand
GCAGCAATACGATGTTGCTTATTGAATCGATTTACACAAAACTCTTGACACACCCGAATTCGCTGTATATTTATGGCGATCATATCGATATTCGGACATTCGACCATAGAAGTCAGGACTGGATCGAAAACTATGATCGACAGATAAGACTTGATGATTGAGTGAAACTAAGTTAGGATAGATAATGAATAGGAGGTTGATGAACATGGCATTTATGGATTTGGCTAAGTCTAGATATTCGGTACGGAAATTCAGCGACAAGCCCATTGAGAAGGAAAAGTTGGATGCTATCCTGGAAGCCGGGCGCATTGCTCCGACGGGGCATAACTACCAGCCTTATCGGGTGTATGTGCTGCAGAGCGCGGAAGCACTGGAGAAGATCCGGGGGCTGACTCGCTGCGCGTTCAACGCGCCGGTCGTGCTGATGGTGACGGTGCGCAAGGATGAGGAATGGGTCAACCCGTTTGAGCACAGCATCCGTGCGGGTGAACAGGATGCCAGCATCGTGGCCACTCATATGATGCTGGAAGCCTGGGATCTTGGCATCGGGTCCTGCTGGGTGAACTTTTTCCCGGTGACGAAGACGGCGGATGCCTTCCAGCTGGAACTGAATGAGGTGCCTTTGCTGTTGTTGCCTATTGGTTACGCCGCGGCAGGAGCAAAGGCTGCCCCTCAGCACACGCAGCGCAGGAGCAATGACGAGCTCGTGAAAATCTTGTAACAGAGGCGGATATTGCAAGACGTAGGACTGTCTGATGGAGAGGCTGCGTATTTCTAAAGCGGAGAAGCAGCATTTCAAGAAGGCGCTGAAGAAGGAGCATTAACAACGACTGTAGCAGAAGTCCCATCGGTCATTGGCCGATGGGACTTTTTTAGTGTGTTGTCAATCTCTGTGATTCCTAGTAGAATGGAGATAGAAAGACAGAAAGACCGTTTCGAAAGGGAGCTGACGAAGCAACCTTGCGAACGGATACGCAGAAAGGCAATATCATGAATGATATTTCGGGGAAAATTTCAGGAGAACACAAAACGGAGCTGGAGCGCGTGGACATGCTGCAGGGTGTGGCAGGAGGTTTCGTGGAGGGCAACCGGATTCTGAAGACGCTGATGGATGCCATGCCGATTGGCTGCTATGTGCTGCGGCCGGACCATACGGTGCTGTAATGGAATCCTGCAGCGGAGAAGCTCTTGGGGTTCTCGGCGGAGGAGATGCAGGGGAAGCGCTGTGTGGATATGCCGCTTGGCTGCTCGTTCACCAACAGTACCCACATCAAGGGAGCGCACTGCCCGGCCATCGTCGCCTATGTGACAGGCGAGGCCAAGACACTCGAGATGTTCATGCGGCGCAAGGACGGCAGGAAGGCCGACAGGTTCTGCCGCTGGGGCGGCGACGAGTTCGTGGGCCTGCTGCATCTGAGGCATTCAGAGGATATCGAGAGCGCGGCAAAACGCTTCTTGAAGATTGCCCATAACTGTGAGGTAACGGAAGATGGGAAGACCGTATCCTGCCGCGCATCAATCGGCATCACGGTGGTGCGCGACGACGATACCGTCAAGTCCATCGTCTCGCGCGCGGACCACTACATGTATCTGGCCAAGAAGCGCAAAGAGGACCAGATTGTCACGGACTTTGACCAATAGATGGAATGATAGATGAAATGAAAAGGAAGATTGCAAGAAATATGACCACTATTATCGACGATTGGAAGACGAAACAGGAAATCACGGTGGAGGAACTGGCGGCGCTGAGCCCGGACGAGGTCTATCTCGTGGATATCCGCGATGAGGTGGCGTTTGAGCGCGGCTCGCTGCCGGGCGCGCAGAACCTCAATCCTCTGGAACTGCAGCAGAGCGGCTACGACCTGCCGGAGGAAAAGCTCATCGTCTGCATCTGCATGTGGGGCAAGATCAGCCTTGGCCTCGCGCAGAATCTGCGCGAGCAAGGCTATGCGGCCGTCTCACTGCAGGGCGGTTACTCGCTCTGGCTGCAGCGCAAACTGGAACGCGAGACGGCTGAGGCGGCGGAGGATTCGGAGCGCCTCAAGCGCATCGAGAGCTCCCTGCGCAAGAAATACAAGCATAAGATTTCCACCAAGTTCGTCGAGGCCGTCTGCAAGTTCGAGCTCGTGCGCCCCGGTGACAAGATTGCCGTCTGCATCTCGGGCGGCAAGGACTCGATGCTCATGGCGAAGCTCTTCCAGGACCTCAAGCGCCACAATAAGTTCCCGTTTGAGCTCGTCTTCCTCTGCATGGACCCCGGCTACAACGAGATGAACCGCCGCATCATCGAGGAGAATGCGAAGCTCCTCCATGTGCCGCTGACCTTCTTCTCGACGGACATCTTCGAGTCGGTCTTCCATGTGGAGGAGTCGCCGTGCTACCTCTGCGCCAAGATGCGCCGTGGTTATCTCTACCGCAAGGCCCGCGCACTCGGCTGCAACAAGATCGCGCTCGGCCATCACTTCGACGATGTGATCGAGACGAACCTCATGAGCATGCTCTACTCCGGTGCCATCCGCACGATGATGCCGAAGGTCAAGAGCACGAGCTGCCCGGGCATGGAACTCATCCGGCCGCTCTACTACGTCCACGAGGCGGACATCAAGCGCTGGCGCGATGACAACGGCCTCTATTTCATCCAGTGTGCCTGCAAGTTCACCGAGACGTGCTCGACCTGCCACACGGATGGCACGACGGATTCCAAGCGCCTTGAGGTCAAGAAGCTCATCGCCAAGCTCGCTGAGACGAACAGCCAGGTCCCGGGCAATATCTTCCACGCACTCGAGAACGTCAACCTCGACACCGTCCTGAAGTACAAGCAGGCGGGCGAGGAGCACAGCTTCCTGGAGCAGTACTAAAGTCCCATGTCATTGTCTGGGACAGCTATGATATAAAGAGATAAGGCATGAAAAAACCGGCAGGTGCTGTTCCTGCCGGTTTTTTCATGCCTTATTTCTTGAGTGCAGCCTTGAGCGTCTCCGTCATGGCCTTTTGCACGATGCGAAGGACATCCTCGACGACCGAGTTGTACATGTCACCGCCATCGACGACACCGCGGCCGTTCTCCGTGAGGAAGAACTTCTTCGGGGGCTCATTCTCTTTGTAAGCCTCGTTGAGTTTGTCCTGGACGAGTTTCTCGATTTCCTGTTCCGTCATCCTAGTCACCTCTTTCCATAATAACCTGTATTTATTATTATACGACATCCTGATGGTTTTTTCCTTGTTTTTTTGAAATAAACTTGCGAAAATACGGCTTCAGGGCAAATTTACTTGATTTCTAATTCCTTGCTAAAGTCAACTTAAATCCCCTTTCGTATGATAGAAGTATCAAGAAGAAGAGATTTAGCTGATAGAAAGGCGTTGATTGATATGAGATGGACACAGCGTAAGATTGTCGCTGGCGTCGTGGCCGGTCTTGTGCTGACGGTCGGGGGCTTCGGCATGCTCTCGGCGCAGTCGCAGGACAAGACAGACCTGCGCCCGCGCTACTGCGTGACGCAGGATGGGCGGCCGGACGGACAGCCGCCGAAGATGACGACGGACGAGGTGGCGCAGCACATCGCCGAATCGTTTGGCGTCGATGCGAAGCAGGTCAAGAGTGCACTCGATGAGCAGAAGGATTTCCGCGACATTGGCCGGGCCGCCATGCTGGCCAAGATCAGCGGCAAGTCCTTCGCGGATGTCATGGCACTCAAGACGGATGACAAGGATTGGCGCGACATCGAATCATCGCTCGGCGTGACGCGCGAGAAGGTTCGGCAGCTGCGCATCGAGATGACGGCCAAGGACCTGAGCCAGGACGGCGTCATCGATGAGGCAGTCTCCCTGAAGCTCCTGAAAGACGGCTATGAGCCGTGGGATATCTCCTGCGCGGCAGTCCTCGCGAAGGCGGCAGATAAGGACATCCAGTCGGTCCTCGACCTCAAGAAGATCAACAACCGCTGGGGTGATGTCGCAGACCAGCTCGGCGTGGACCGCCGCGAGCTCAAGAAGTTCCATGGACCCGGCCCGCATGGCATGGGGGAGCACCACGGCCCCGGCCCTGACATGATGGGCGGCGTTCCGATGATGGACGATTGATTGAGCAGGTTGAGAATTTTTTTCGAGAAAACACTTGACAGCTCGGAGAAAGACGAGTAAGATAAGAGCCATCAACAAGTTAACAGTGTTACACGAAATCATCGAACAGGAAATAGTAGCACAGCCACTATCCCGACAGCGAGCCGTCGATTGGTGCAAGGTACGGCGCGATATGCTATGTGAATGGTCCTGCGAGAGCTCACCGAAATCCTTTCCGTGGAACGAGAGGAGAGTAGGCTGGGACGGCCGCCACCGTTAAAGGGCTACGGTATCGGAAACATTTCCCGTACCGGAATTGAGGAATGGCTTTGCCGTTTGAAACGGGTGGCATCGCGAAGATTTTCGCCCCGCTGAGCAATGAGCTCAGCGGGGCTTTTTGATTGCATTTTCGGTGAATGCAATCTGGATGGACGAATGATTGTGAGGGGTGAAAAGATGCTCAAGGCAAAATTGTGTGGCATGAAGACGGTCGAGGCGGCTCGCGCGGCTGAACGGGCGGGCGCCGATTTCATCGGTTTCATCTTCTGGCGCAGGAGCCATCGCTTCGTCGAGCCGCAGCGGGCCGCCCGCATCGCGGAGGCTCTGCAGCGTGTCAAGACGGTCGGCGTCTTCGTCGATGAGGATCCTGCATTGGTCAACGCCATCGCAAGGCAGTGCCATCTCGACTTTGTCCAGCTGCACGGCCACGAGGACGCGGCCTATGCGGAGCAGATGGAAGTCCCTGTCATCAAGGCCTATCGCTACGGCGACGGCTTCTCGGCGGAGGCGGCCAATGCGTTCCCCGCTGCGATGATCCTCGTCGACGCCTACCAGAAAGGCGCGGCGGGCGGCACGGGCACGTGCTTCGACTGGCAGCAGGCAAAGCGCGAGGTTGCTGCCGTCAAGAAGCCCGTGCTGATCGCGGGCGGCATCAGCGAGGCGAACGTCGCCGAGGTCAATGACATCTTCCATCCGTTCGCCGTCGATGTCTCCGGCAGCCTCGAAGTCAACCGGGAGAAGTCGGCCGCGCGCATCGCGGCCTTTATGGAGCAGATACACGAAATCAACAGGAGGAATTGAAATTGCGGGATATTTTAGCAGAGATTGTCGAGAAGAAGAAGGATATCGTCGCCAATGCAAAGCGCGAGATGCCGCTCGATGAGGTGAAGCGCTCGCTTGTCTGCGGGACGTTCGCGATGACGCACCGCTTCCGCGAGCGCGACTGGAACCTCATCGCCGAGTGCAAGCTCCAGAGCCCGGCGAAGGGGAGGCTCTGCCGCCGCTACTCCGTCACGGAGCTCGCGCGGATCTATGAGGACAACGGCGCGAGCATGCTCTCCGTGCACACGGACCTGCATTTCCTCGGCTGCAACGAGGATTTCCGCAAGGTCCGCGCGGAGGTCAGCCTGCCTCTTTTGCGCAAGGACTTCATCATCGATGCATACCAGATCTACGAGGCGCGGATGCTCGGCGCGGATGCCGTGCTGCTGATTGCACGCATCCTGACGCCGGAGACGCTCAAGCGCTTCCTCTACACGGCATGGAGCCTCGGCATGGACGCACTGATCGAAGTCCATGACCGCCGGGACATGGAGGCGGCACTCGCGACGCCGGCGGAGTTCATCGGCATCAACAACCGCAACCTCGTCTCGTTCACGACATCGATCGAGCAGACGATGGAGCTGCTGCCGTACGCGGATAAGAGCCGCACGCTCATCAGTGAGAGCGGCGTCTTCACGGGGGAGGATGCAAGGCGCCTGCACGATGCGGGCTGCGATGGCATCCTCGTCGGCGAGGGCCTCGTCCGCGCCGATGATGTCGCCGCACAGACGCGCCTGATGGCAAATGCCGGCGAAGAAGAAAAGGGAGATATGGCCTGATTCCCATACAGGCTGTACAGGATAGATACAAGAAAGGAAGAACACAGATGAACACGAAGGGCAGATTTGGAAAATTTGGTGGACAGTATGTGCCGGAAATCGTCATGCCGGCGCTCAACGAGCTCGAGGCTGCCTACGCAAAGTACAAGGACGACCCGGACTTCCAGAATGAGTTCAAGACGTACCTGCGCGAATACGCGGGCCGCCCGACGAACCTCTACTATGCCGACAAGCTCACGAAGTACTACGGCCGCGCGAAGATCTTCCTCAAGCGCGAAGACCTCCTGCACACGGGTGCCCACAAGATCAACAATGCGCTCGGCCAAGCTCTGCTCGCGAAGCGCATGGGCAAGAAGCGCATCGTCGCTGAGACGGGCGCCGGCCAGCACGGCGTCGCTTCGGCGACGGTCGCCGCGCTCTTCGGCATGGAGTGCCACGTCTTCATGGGCGCGCTCGACGTCGAGCGCCAGAAGCTCAACGTCTTCCGCATGAAGCTGCTCGGCGCGAAGGTCATCCCAGTCTCGTCCGGTACGGGCACGCTCAAGGATGCGACGAGTGAGGCCATCCGCTATTGGGCGACGAACATCACGGACACGCATTACATCATCGGCTCGGCTGTCGGTCCGCATCCGTATCCGACCATCGTGCGCGACTTCCAGAAGGTCATCGGCGAGGAGATCCCGCGAGCAGGCTATCGAGAAGATTGGCGGCCTGCCGGATTACCTCTTAGCCTGCGTCGGCGGCGGCAGCAACGCCATCGGCACGTTCTACGATTTCCGCAACGATCCTTCCGTCAAGAAGTTCGGTGTCGAGGCGGGCGGCCGTGGCGAGGCGCCGACGGACAACGCCAAGACGCTCTCCGGTGCTGGTGAGCCGGGCATCCTGCACGGCGCCTTCAGCTACCTGCTTCAGGACCCGGACGGCCAGGTCGTCGAGGCGTACTCCATCTCTGCTGGCCTCGACTACCCGGGCGTCGGACCAGAGCATTCCTATTATAAAGATGAAGGGATTGTCAAGTACGTCTCGGTCACGGACCAGGAGGCACTCGATGCTTTCCAGCGCCTCTCGAAGGTCGAGGGCATCATCCCAGCGATGGAGAGCTCGCATGCGCTTGCCTATCTCGACAAGCTCATGCCGCAGACGCACCCGGATGAGTCGGTCGTCGTCACGCTCTCGGGCCGTGGCGATAAGGATGTACAGATGGTAGCAAAAGTTCTTGGGGAGGATATTGAGTGATGAGCACGCGTTTGGATAAAAAGATGGCTGACCTCAAGGCAGCCGGTAAAAAGGGAATCTTCATCTACATCACGGCCGGTGCGCCGGACGTCGAGACGACGCTCAAGGCCGTCCGCGAGGCGGAGAAGGCAGGCGCTGATGTCATCGAGCTCGGCCTGCCGTTCTCGGACCCGATGGCGGATGGCCCGGTCATCCAGTCGGCCTCGGTCTGCGCCCTGAAGAATGGCATGACGCTCAAGAAGGAGCTCGAGATCGTGCGCGAGATCCGCAAGTTCTCCGACATTCCGCTGATTGGCATGGGCTACATCAACAACATGTACCACTCCGGCTTCGAGAAGTTCGTCACGGACTTCAAGGCAGCCGGCATGGACGGCATCATCGTGCCGGATGTGCCGCATGAGGAGTCGGGCGAGATGCGCAAGATCTGCGCGGCGCATGATTTCCATCTGGCGGAGTTCATCACGCCGGGCACGACGGAGGCGCGCATGACAGAGACCTGCAAGGGCGCGACGGGCTTCATCTACTGCGTCTCGAACAACGGCGTCACGGGCGTCAAGAAGATTGACTACTCGACGATCGGCAAGGTCTGCGAGAAGGCGCGCAAGTTCACGGATACACCGCTGGCCGTCGGCTTCGGCATCGGCTCGCCGGAGGCGGCCGTCGCGGCTGCGGCGAAGAGCGACGCCGTCATCGTCGGCAGCGCCGTGGTCAAGCGCCTCATGGACGGCAAGTTCGCGGAGGCGATGGCGCTTATCGGCGCGATGCGCGAGGCCCTCGATGCGTCGTACGGCAAGAAGGCCTGACGAGCATCCGTTATCCTATCCTATGCGTGACATGAGAGGAGCAATCATCATGGAACTCAAACCATCGCGGGAGGCGTTCTGCAAACTGGCGGCGGAGACGAATCTCATCGCTGTCGCCAAGGAGATCAACATGGATCTCGACACGCCCGTCTCCGTCTACTATAAGCTCGTCGGCGAGAAGAAGGGCTTCATCCTCGAGTCTGTCGATACGACGCATCAGCAGTTCGGCCGCTTCTCCTTCATCGGGGCGGAGCCTTTTGCAAGGCTGCAGGTCTTCAAGGACAAGCTCATGATCAACGAGAACGGGCTGATGAAATGCATCATGGGCGAGCCGGTCGAGACCATCAAGACCTACATGCAGGGCTATAGGCCGGCCGTTGAGGATGCCTCGCTGCCATTGGCGAATGGCGGCATGGTCGGCTATCTCAACTACGACATCGTCGCGACCTTCGACCGTGTGCGCGGCATGGAGCTCGGCGAGGAGGAACTCTTGGGGCAGTTCATGATCTGCCGCGTTCTCGTCGTCTACGATGCCCTGCACAACAGCGCCCGCCTGATCTGCCTGGCCGACACGAAGGGGCGCGACGCCAATGAGGCATACGATGCCGTGACCGAAAAGATCGCCAAGGTCGAGGCGCGCCTCGCTGCACCGCTCGCGCCACAGGCCAGCGAAGCAGCGAAGCGCCGCGAGAAGGTCGACTTCCTCAAGCGCTTCGGCAAGGCACCAGCGGATTTCCTGCAGGCCATCCACAAGGCCAAGGAGCATATCTTCGCCGGCGACATCTTCCAGGTCGTGCCCTCGCGCCAGTTCCGCGAGAAGATCACGAAGCCGTGTTTCCACTTCTACCGCCGCCTGCGCCAGGTCAATCCGTCGCCTTACATGTTCTACTTCAACTTCGGCCCCGTCAAGCTCGTCGGTGCCTCACCGGAGATGCTCGTCAAGGTCGCGGGCGACACGGTCTACACCTACCCGATTGCCGGCACGCGCCGTCGCGGCCGCGATGCCGCAGAGGACGCCGCGCTTGCCAAGGACCTCAAGGGCGACACGAAGGAATGTGCCGAGCACTCGATGCTCGTCGACCTCGCGCGCAACGACATCGGCCGCATCAGCGAGCCCGGCACTGTCCACGTGACAAAGCTGCGCCAGGTCGAGTACTTCAGCCACGTCATGCACATGGTCTCAGAAGTCGTCGGCAAGCTCAAGAAGGGCTACACGCCGATGGATGTCCTGCGTGCGACATTCCCGGCCGGCACGGTCAGTGGTGCGCCGAAGCTCCGCGCGATGGAGATCATCAACGAGCTCGAGCCCGTCAAGCGCAACTCGTACTCGGGTACGGTCGGCTACATGGACTTCTGCGGCAACATGGACATGTGCATCACCCTGCGCACGATGCGCATCGAAAACGACGACACAGCCGTCATCCAGTCGGGCGCCGGCATCGTCGCCGACTCCGTGCCGGAGAAGGAATATCAGGAGATCTTGCAGAAGTCGAAGGCTCTGTTTGAAGTAGTGGAGGAGGTCGAGAACGATGTCATTACTTTTACTAGATAATTACGATTCCTTCACCTACAATGTCTATCAGCTGCTGTCGGAACTCGGGGTGGATGTCGAGGTCATCCGCAATGACCAGACGACGGTACCCGAGGTTGAGGCGAAGCATTACGAGGGCATCGTGATCTCGCCTGGGCCGGGCGTGCCGAAGGATGCAGGCATCAGCGAAGACCTCATCCGTACGCTCGGTGGCAAGGTGCCGATCCTCGGCATCTGCCTCGGCCATCAGGCCATCGGCGAAGTGTTCGGCGGCAAGATCGTGCGGGCCGCGGAGATCATCCACGGCAAGGTCTCGCCCATCCGCCACAATGGCCGCGGCCTCTATGCGGGCCTGCCGCAGGACGTGGAGGTCGGCCGCTATCACTCCCTGATCATCGACCGCGCGACGCTTCCAGACTGCCTCGAGGTCACGAGCGAGCTCGCCGACGGCACGATCATGGGCGTGCGTCACAAGGAGATGGACATCGAGGGCATCCAGTTCCATCCCGAGTCCATCCTGACGCCCGCGGGCCGGACGATGATGCAGAACTTCCTCGACCACCTGCGCAAATAAAATCTGCTAAGACAAGAGAAATCCTTCTTTCGAGAAGGATTTTTCTTGTATCTCAGAGAATAGTGTAATATCAAGACCAAAACAAAGAATACAGTAGCTCGCAGGCGTCTGCGGCATGCGGGATAGAGGAGGGACATTTTGATGAAGTTCCAGAAGTTTCATTTCATGAACGGCACGATGTGTGCCATAAGCAGCAAGAAGATGACCGCCATCCTGCTGGGGCTGACACTGGCCCTGGCACCGTATGGCATGACGAGCGTAGAGGCGGCACAAGCCGCAGACTACCCTGCTGCGGCGGCAGTCGTAGCGACTGAAGCGGCCGCACCGCAGGCGGCCAAGGCTACAGACGAGAAAGCTGCAGAGAAAAAAGTTGAGGCTTCTGCCGATAAAGAAGCAGGCAAGGACGCGGCGAAGGAGGTCGTTGCCGAGAAGGAGGATGTCACGATCGATGCGAGGAGTTCGCTCGACCGGGACTTTGACCAGCTGGCAGAAGTCAAGAATGGCACCTATGACATGGACCTCGCCGCCTCGGCGCCAATGGGCAGCACGGGCATGACGAGTCACATCACCTTTGTCTCGGAGCCGTACACGCGGGCAAAGGGCACGATGCAGATCACCTTTACGCTGCCGGGCGCGCCTGTCTTTGAGCGCGAGCTCGCTTACTACATCCGCGAGACAGAGAAGGCGACGGCCTTCTACTGCAAGCTCGGCCATGGCGCTTGGGAGAAGTCCGTCACGCCGCGCAAGCCGGCGGATAAGAAGGTCAATGACTTCTGGTCAGAAGCCTTTGCGAACGGCTTCATGGACATCGCGAAGGATGTCGAATTCGGCGTGCAGGACGGCGCGAACCAGACGTATCTCGTGACGGTCGACGGCAAGGCCTTCGGCAAGATGCTCGAGGAGCAGATCAAGCCGACGGCAAAGGATGAGGCGATGCAGAAGACGGTGGCGGAGATCTGCCGCAGCCTGCCGGACTTCACCTACACGGTCACGATTGACACGGAGAAGAACCTGCTGACGGATGTCCACGCCAACCTTACAGAGCCCATCCGCAAGGCGGCTTCCATCATCGTCAAGCGGCGCGACCTGCCGCGCTCGGAACGCGATAAGATCCTCAAGGGCATCCGGGAGAGCACGGTGGACTTCCACCTGCAGGGCCGCGATTTCAACGAGCTCGAGGACGTGCAGGTGCCGGCCGAGGTCCTGGCCAATGCCAAGGCCACGGAGCTGCCGCTGGGCGACTGAGCAAGCAATTGCTCATGACAATTGCATACGATTTGCGGGGGAACCACGTGTTGAGAAGGCATTGCCTGACCCTTAGAACCTGTTGAGCCAAGACTTGCGTAGGGAGACAAATTCACGAAGAAGGAGTTGCCGCTTGGCGTCTCCTTCTTTTTTATATTTAAGGAGGAATCCAATTTGAATCACGAGACGATACAGAAGGAAATCATCGCGGCCGTACACCGGGCAAAGGAAGACTGCCCGCTCGTGCCGTCCATCACGAACACCGTGACGATTGAATTGGTCGCCAATGCCCAGCTGGCTGCCGGCGGCTCTGCCGCGATGGTCTATCTGCCGGATGAAGGCGAGGCCATCGCAGCGGCTGGTGAGGCGTTCTACATCAATATGGGCACGTTGATGCCATTCTATGCCGAGACATTGCCGCGCACGGCCAGAGCCTTGCAGGAACACCGTCGCCCGTGGGTGCTCGACCCTGTCGGTATCGGCATCGGCGGCCTGCGCAAGGGACTGCTGCAGTGCTTCCGTGCGCTGCCGCCGTCTGTCGTGCGCGGCAATGCGTCTGAGATCATCGCTTTAGCCAATCTCTGGGGGCTCGATAGCGGTGTGGCGCGTGACGGCGTGCGCGGCGTCGATGCGACGGACAGCGTCGAGACGGCCCGCCCTGCTGCTGAGGCACTGGCGTCCTTCATTCACGGCGCTGTGGCGGTCTCTGGCGAGCGTGACCTCGTCACCGACGGCACGCTGACCGTCCGCAGTGAGGGCGGTTCGAAGCTCTTCACGAAAATTACGGGCGCCGGCTGCTCACTCGGCGGCGTCACGGCCGTCTATCTGGCCGAAACCTCGCCGTTCATCGCGGCCTTGACCGCCGTCCAGGCCTACAATCTGGCAGGGACTCGGGCAGCGCGCGAAGCGAAGGGCCCCGGCAGCTTTACCGCGGCCTTCCTCGATGCCCTCTACGCGGCAACGCCGGAGGAAATCGCGGCCAATCCGTTCGTCGTGCTCTGAGCAGAGCAGGTGACGGATTGTGACGGATCGTTATTGATGGAAAGAGGGATTTTGATGAATACGCTCATTGCAGTGGCGATTGCACCGTGCGGGACTGGCGAGGAGATGTCCGCCTATGTCGGTGAGGTCGTCCGCGTCATCCGGGAGTCAGGCCTGCCGAATCGCACGAACTCGATGTTTACGGAGATCGAGGGCGATTGGGATGAAGTCATGGATGTGGTCAAGCGCGCGACGATGGTCCTGGCCGAGAAGGGCATCCGGACGGAAGTCGTGCTCAAGGCTGACATCCGCCCGGGCTATCACGACATGATGCACGGCAAGCTGCAGCGGCTCGAAAAGCGCCTGGCAGAAGACACGGATGCTGGGAACAATGAAGGGGAGAGACAGGAATGAACATGCGCAAGAAACTCGATATCTCTGCATATCTCGTGGTGGGACCGGAGAACACCTTGGGCCGGCCCGTCGGGGACATCATCCGGGCGGCGGTCGAGAATGGCTTCACCTGCCTGCAGATCCGCTCGAAGACGGCTTCAGCCAGAGCGCTCATCGCGCTCTGCCGCGAGGCAGCGGATGTCCTGCAGGCGCTCGGCAAGGCGGAGGACGTCGTGCTGCTCGTCGATGACCGGCTCGACGTCGTGCTCGCCGCGCGCGAGGCGGGCATCAAGGTCGATGGCATCCACGTCGGCCAGAGTGATATCCCCGTCGCGGTCTGCCGCAAGTTCTTGGGCCCTGAGGCAGTCATTGGGCTGTCGGCGCGCACGCAGGAACTGCTCGACTACGTCCGCCAGGCCGATACGCGGGACATCGACTACTTTGGCGCCGGCCCGCTGCACGAGACGGCGACGAAGCCCGACTGCGGCCGCGATGCCGCGGGACACATCATCACGCGCAGTTTCGAGGAACTCACGGAGCTCCATGCCATCAGCCCCGTGCCGGTCGTCGTCGGCGGCGGCGTCAAGGCGCGCGACCTGCCCGCCCTGCGCAAGACGGGCGTCAATGGCTTCTTCGTCGTCAGCGCCGTGGCTGGAGCGGATGACCCGGCGGCTGCTGCGCGCGAGCTCGTGGCGACCTGGAAGGCTGCACCGCGTTCGTGATACCTGACCGATCCTGGAGAGACGGGTGCCATTCATGGCACTCGTCTTTTTTTTCGACAGAGCCTATGATAAAATGGATAAAATGAGAAGAGAAGTACAGGATAGAGAAAAGAGGGATGTATCTTGCAATTGATTGTCGGGATTTCGGGAGCCAGCGGTGTCATCATGGGCTGGTATCTCCTGCGGGCGCTGCATGAGATGCCGGAGGTGGAGACGCATCTGATCATCACCGAGGGGGCGGCAGTGACGTTCCCGTATGAGACGGAGCTCTCATTGGCGGAGGTCTGTGCTCTCGCGGACGTCGTGCACGATAACCACGACATGGCGGCCTCGATATCGAGCGGCTCGTACGAGACGGATGGCATGATCATCATCCCCTGCAGCATGAAGACGGTGGCCGGCATCGTCAGCGGCTATACGGATGACCTCCTGCTGCGGGCGGCCGATGTCTGCCTCAAGGAAGGGCGCAAGGTCGTCATCGTGCCGCGCGAGATGCCGATGAGCCGCATCCATCTGCGCAACATCAAGGAGGCAGCCGATTACGGCTGCTGTGTCGTGCCGCCTGTCTTGACGTTCTACAACGGCGCGGATACGGTCGAGAAGCAGATCCAGCACATCATCGGCAAGGTCCTCATGCAGTTTCACCTCCATTCTCGCGACTTCGTGCCCTGGCAGGGCAGCGACGCGGCGGGCCGCTGAAAAAATTTTTAAAAATAAAGTCAAAAAGTCAGAAAAACCATTTGACTTTTTAACTTTATTCGCTATAATAGGATATAGAAACGATTAAGTTTCAGAATAATGAAGATAATAAGAGCGATTATGGAGGATACGATTATGGGACAAGAAAAATACACAGCGAAGACGCTGGCGGCCCTGCAATCCGCTCAGCAGATCGCAGCCATGAAATACCATCAGGAGATCACGTCGGCACACGTCCTGCTGGCTCTGGCCAAAGAGCCGGAGGGGCTGCTGGCCACAATCTTTGAGGAGTGCCAGACGGATATGCCGATGCTCAAGGCAAGACTCGAGCAGGAGCTCGCGAAGATCCCGAGCGTCAAGGGCACGGACCGCCTCGGCATGGGCATGGACATGGTCCGCGTACTCGGCCGCGCTGAGGAATACGCCAAGTCCATGAAGGATGACTATGTGTCGACGGAGCACCTGCTGCTGGCTCTCGCGACGGATGGCAGCAGCGAGGTGCAGGACATCTGCCGTCAGTTCCACCTGACGAAGTCCGCGATCCAGGCGTCCATCCGCAAGAACCGCAAGCAGAATGTCACGACGGACAACCCGGAGGAAGGCTATAAGTCCCTCGAGAAGTTCGGCCGCGACCTCACGGCAGCGGCGCGCGCCGGCAAGCTCGACCCGGTCATCGGCCGTGATGAGGAGATTCGCCGCACGATTGAGATTCTTTCCCGCCGCACGAAGAACAACCCGGTGCTCATCGGTGAGCCGGGCGTCGGCAAGACGGCCATCGTCGAAGGACTCGCGCGCCGCATCGTGGCGGGCGATGTGCCGGAGTCGCTGAAGAACAAGACGCTCTTCTCGCTCGACATGGGCTCTCTGATTGCCGGTGCGAAGTACCGTGGCGAGTTCGAGGAACGCCTCAAGAGCGTGCTCAATGAGATTGCGAAGTCGGACGGTCAGATCCTGCTCTTCATCGATGAGCTCCACACGGTCGTCGGCGCTGGCGCGACGGAAGGCGCGATGGATGCTGGCAACCTCTTGAAACCGATGCTGGCCCGCGGCGAGTTGCGCTGCATCGGTGCGACGACGCTCAACGAGTACCGCAAGTACATCGAGAAGGATACAGCCCTCGAGCGCCGCTTCCAGCCGGTCATGGTCGGTGAGCCGAGCGTCGAGGACACTATCTCGATCCTGCGCGGCCTCAAGGAGCGCTATGAGGTCCATCATGGCGTGCGCATCCGCGATGCGGCGCTCGTCGCTGCGGCAACGCTCTCGGACCGCTACATCTCGGACCGCTTCCTGCCAGATAAGGCCATCGACCTCGTCGATGAAGCCGCGGCAAAGCTGCGCACGGAGATCGAATCCATGCCGCAGCCGCTCGATGAGATCCGCCGTAAGATCATGCAGCTGGAGATCGAGGAGCAGGCCCTGAAGAAGGAGACGGATGAAGCCTCCGAGGAGAAGCTCCAGAAGATCACGAAGGAGAAGGAGAAACTCCAGAAGGAGGAGGGCGAGCTCAAGACCCAGTGGGAGACGGAGAAGAACGCCATCCTGCGCGTCCGCGCCATCAAGAAAGAGATTGACGGCGTGAACAGCGAGATGGAGGCCGCCGAGCGCGCCTACGACCTCAACCGCATGTCGGAACTCAAGTACGGCAAGCTGCCAGAGCTCCAGAAGAAGCTCAAGGAAGAAGAGGCCATCATCGCGGCGAAGTCGAAGGACAACCGCCTGCTCAAAGAAGAAGTCGGCGAAGAGGATATCGCACAGGTCGTCAGCCGCTGGACGGGCATCCCGGTGACGAAGATGCTGACGGGCGAGCGCGAGAAGCTGCTGCATCTCGAAGATGTGCTGCACGCCCGCGTCGTCGGTCAGGATGAAGCTGTCAAGGCTGTCAGCGAAGCAATCCTGCGCGCACGCGCCGGCATCAAGGACCCGAACCGCCCAATCGGTTCGTTCATCTTCCTCGGCCCGACGGGCGTCGGCAAGACGGAGCTCGCGAAGACCCTTGCTGAGGCGCTCTTCGATGATGAGCGCAGCATGATTCGCATCGATATGTCGGAGTACATGGAGAAGCACAGCGTATCGCGCCTCATTGGCGCGCCTCCGGGATACGTCGGCTACGATGAGGGCGGCCAGCTCACCGAGGCTGTGCGCCGTCGTCCGTACAGCGTCATCCTGCTCGATGAAATCGAGAAAGCGCACCGCGACGTCTTCAACGTGCTGCTGCAGATTCTCGACGATGGCCGCCTGACGGATGGCAAGGGCCGTGTGGTCAACTTCAAGAACACGGTCATCATCATGACCTCGAACCTCGGCTCGCATGAGATCCTCAACAAGAGCTACGAAGAGGCGAAGGGCGCAGTCAAGGAAATCCTCAAGGATTACTTCCGTCCGGAATTCCTCAACCGTGTCGATGACATCATCGTGTTCAAGGCCCTCCAGAAGGAGCAGGTCAAGAACATCGCGGCCATCATGCTCAAGAGCCTCAGCGACCGCCTCGAGAAGCAGATCAAGATCTCGCTGACGTGGACGGACGAGGCGCTGACGGCACTGGCCGACAAGGGCTTCGACCCGAACTTCGGTGCCCGTCCGCTGCGCCGCCTGCTGACGCATACGGTTGAGACTTCCCTGTCGAAGCAGATCATCCGCGGCGACGTCCGCGAGGGCGATACCGTCGAAATCGGCTACGATAGGATGGACTTCACGTTCAAGACACTCCCCCGTGTCAAGACGGAAGAGGAAGCATAAGCTGCCCCTTCTCATACAACCCCCTGAAAAAAATCCGGGAGCCTCATGGCTCTCGGATTTTTTCGCGTTATTGTGTTATGGTGCCGGGACGAATTTTGCGAGGATGGTGTGGCCGTTCTTGACGAGGCTGCGGCTCAGCGCGTCGAGCGGCGCGAAGATCGGCGCGTATTCGAGGCGCAGGCGGAAGCGCAGGAACTGGTGCGAGTTGCAGCCGAAGATCGGCACGCGGTCGAGAATGTAGGGGTTCTCGTCCGGGTTGGCCAGTCCGTAGTGAACGGCGAAGGCGGCGCGGTAGCCGGCTTCCTTCGTCATGCGCTCGAGCTCTTCGTCGTACGAGCCGCACGGGTAGGCGATGAAGTTGATGGGCTTGCCGAGGCGCCACTCGAGCGCCTTCTTGGAGCTGTCGAGCTGATGCCATACCTGGTCAGCCGGAATCTTGTCGAGTTCCGGATGGGAGAGCGTGTGGCTCTCGAAATCGATGAGGCCGCTCTGCTGCATCTCATCGACCTGCGCCCAGGTCATGTAATTGGGGTAGGTGCCGATGAAGTCCGAGATCAGGAAGATCGTGCCCTTGAGGTTATACTTCTCGAGGATCGGGTAGGCGTTCTTGTAGTTGTCGACGTAGCCGTCGTCGAAGGTCAGGATGACGGGCTTCTCAGGCAGCGGCGTGCCGTTCTCCCAGGCATCCATCATCTCTTCCGGCGTGATCGTGTGGTAGCCGTTGTCGGAGAGGTACTTCATCTGCTCGTCGAACTCGTCGGTGTGGACGGTCAGGGAATTCTCGTCGCGGTCGTTGATCTGGTGGTAGTTGAGCACCGGCACGGCACGGGTGGCCGAATGCATGCGGTAGGCACAGAGTCCAAGCACCACCAAGAAGATTATCAGCAGGAACAGCAGGATTCGTTTGATCCAGGTAGTCATCGAGACACATCCTTTTCATTCATACAATACGCTCTTGCGATGGGAACGCGCCCATCTATATACATATCGTTTAGTATATAACAAGCGGGAAATGAGGTCAAGGAAGGGGAGAAGAGCTCAGCGGAGCAGAAAGGGTTTTACAAATCGTCAAATCGGCTTATAATGATGATATAGGTATGACATGCATAAGGATTTGGCGGCAGATTGCCGTTCATCCCATGGAACATCTCAAGGATATCGCATGGATAAAGGAGTAATTCACCATATGATGAGAAACGATTTATGCTGGTGTGGCAGCGGCAAGAAGTACAAGAAATGCCACGAAGATTTCGATGAGCGCATTGCGGAGATGAAGTTTGACATCTTCCGCGGTCAGGTGCGCCCGCCGAAGAAGATCATCAATAACGAGAAGGACATCGCAGGCGTGCGTGCAGCCGGCGTCATCAACGACGGCGCGCTCGACCTCATGACCGAGATGGTACGTCCGGGCATCGACACGGCGACGCTCGACCAGGCTGCAGCGGACTACATCCGTGAGCGCGGCGGCATCCCGGCCTGCCTCAACTACGAGGGCTATCCGAAGAACGTCTGCATCTCGATCAATGAGGTCGTCTGCCACGGCATCCCGTCGAAGAAGACCATCCTCAAGGAAGGCGACATCGTCAACATCGACATCACGACGATCCTCAACGGCTATTACGCCGATGCCTCGCGCATGTACATCGTCGGCAAGGCTTCGCCGGAAGCGGAGAGACTCGTGCGCGTCACGAAGGAATGCATGGAGCTCGGCGTCCAGGCCATCCGCCCCTGGCACTTCCTCGGCGACATCGGCGCCGCTTGCGAGGCGCACGCGCATGAGAATGGTTACTCTGTCGTCACGGACCTCGGCGGCCACGGCGTCGGCAAGGACTTCCACCTCGAGCCGTTCGTGCCGCACGTCGGCGAGAAGGACACGGGCATGCTGCTCGTGCCGGGCATGATCCTGACGGTCGAGCCGATGATCAACGAGGGCAGTTACAAGGTCGTCGTCGACAAGGGCGATGGCTGGACCGTCCGCACGAAGGATGGCAAGCTCTCCGCGCAGTGGGAGAACACGGTGCTCGTCACGGAGACGGGGACGGAAGTCCTCTCGTCCTGATGGGCAGGAAGAATAAAAAGGATAAGAGGATAGAGATATGACAACATTCCAGGAACTCGGCATCCGCCCCGCACTCTGCGACGTCCTGCGCAGTCACGGTATCAAGGAGGCGACGCCGGTGCAGGAGAAGGCGATGCCGCTCGTGCGCGCCGGCCATGACTGCATCGTCAAGGCGCAGACGGGCACGGGCAAGACGCTCGCCTTCCTGCTGCCGATCATCGAGAAGATCAAGCCGCAGGCCGCTGTCACGCAGGCGCTCGTCATCACGCCGACGCGCGAGCTGGCCATCCAGATCGCCAAGGTCGCGCAGTCGCTCTCTGCTGCAGCCGACATCTCCTCGCTCGTCATCTTCGGCGGGCAGGACATCGAGCGCCAGAAGCAGAAGCTCCGCCGCCACCCGCAGCTCATCATCGGCACGCCGGGCCGCCTGCTCGACCACCTGCGCCGCCAGACAATCGACCTCTCGCAGGTCAACAAGGTCGTCCTCGACGAGGCCGATGAGATGATGCGCCTCGGCTTCATCGAGGACGTCGAGACGCTGCTCGAGGCGACGGCCACGGACCGCCAGCTCATGCTGTTTTCCGCGACGATGCCGGACCGCGTCAAGGCACTTTCGGCACGCTACATGACAGCGCCGCAGAATCTCGAGATCAAGTCGGAGCACGTGACGCTCGATGCCATCGACCAGGTCATCATCGACACGCGCGAGGAGACGAAGATCGACAAGCTCTGTGAGATCATCAATCAGGAGCAACCGTACCTCGCGATGGTCTTCTGCCATACGAAGCAGCGCGCACACATGGTCACGATGGCGCTCGCGGCGCGCGGTTACCTCGTCGATGAGCTGCACGGCGACCTCTCGCAGGTCCAGCGCACGCTCGTCCTCAAGCGCTTCCGCAAGGCAGAGCTCCAGATCCTCTGTGCGACGGACATCGCGGCGCGCGGCCTCGACATCGAAGGCGTCACACACGTCTTCAACTACGACATCCCGCACGATGCGGAGAGCTACATTCACCGCATCGGGCGTACGGGCCGCGCGGGCGAGCGCGGCAAGGCCATCACCTTCGTCAACGCGCGCCAGTACGACCTGCTGCGCCGCATTGAGGGCGGCATTAAAGACAGGATCCGCAAGCAGCGCTCGGAGCGCGGCCGCCGTCACAAGGAGAAGCAGGAGCAGATCCTCAAGGAAATCCGCGAGAAGCGCGAGGAGAAGAAGGCTAAGCGCAAGCCGCTCTCGAAGTACGCCAACCGCAAGGGCGCTTCGCACAAGGGACGCAACGACCGCAGCCGCCGCCAGAAGGCACATGGCACGAAGTCGAACCTCGGCCACCGCGCCAAGCCGGGGCGCTCCGGCAAGCGCTAAGACAGCTGCATCACGATGGAGCAAGGCATCAGCTGCCCGGAATACCCGGGCGGCTGATTTTTTTGCTTTTTGCGCTGTTTTTGCGAAAAAGTTGTCAAAAATTTTACATAACAATAAAATGCAAGCAGGAATATGGAGAAAAAAGACGAATAAATGTAACTGTAATCAGATTCGAGTACGAGTATATCGATGATATGAAGTACCGAACGCACCAAAAGACTTAAGGGGGAATTTCCATGATCGGCATCAAGAACGTTATCGCAATCGTCTGCGGCGGCGGCCCGGCTCCTGGCATCAACAGCGTCATCTCTGGCATCACGAATGAGTCGACGCGCCATGGCTGGGATGTGCTCGGCATCTATGATGGCTTCTCGAGACTCGCGCGCGGTGAGAAGAACTACGTCCGCCTCGAGCCGAAAGACATCAGCCACATCCACATGGCAGGCGGCTGCATCCTCAAGATGAGCCGTTTCAACCCGACGAAGAAGGAGTCCGACCTGCGCACGGTCGTCGAGACGCTGACGGAGCTCGGCGTCACGCACCTCGTGACGATCGGCGGCGATGACACGGCCTACAGCTCGGCAGCTGTCTCGGAAGAGGCGCGCAAGATGGGCCGCACGATCAATGTCGTCCATGTGCCGAAGACCATCGACAACGACCTGCCGCTGCCGGAGGGCGTGCCGACGTTCGGCTTCGAGACGGCCCGCGCCTTTGCGACGACGGAGATCGAGAACCTCATGGAAGATGCGCGCACGACGAACAACCGCTGGTACTTCACGATCGCCATGGGCCGCACGGCTGGCCACCTGGCACTCGGCATGGGCCGCAGTGCCGGCGCTGCCATCACGATCATCCCGGAGGAGTTCCCGCAGAAGAAGATCCCACTGCAGCAGCTCGTCGACATCATCACGGGCTCCATCGTCAAGCGCTACCTGACGGGTAAGAACTACGGCGTAGCTGTCATTGCCGAAGGCGTCATCGAGAAGATCGCGCCGGAGGACTTCAAGAAGCACGGCGAGGTCGTGACGGATGAGCATGGCCACATCCGCTATAGCGAGCTCGACTTTGGTGAGATCCTCAAGCAGGCAGTGCTCGCCGAGGTCAAGAAGATCGGCATCAAGGTCTCCATCATCGATAAGGAAATCGGCTATGAGCTGCGCTGCACGGCGCCGATTGCTTACGATATCGACTATGCGCGCTCGCTCGGTTATTCGGCCGTCCGCTTCCTCATGCGCGGCGACAGCGGCGCCCTGATCTCCATCCAGAACAATGAGGCTGTGCCGATGCGCTTCGAGGACATCAAGGACCCGGCCACGGGCAAGACGCGCGTGCGCAAGGTCAACATCAAATCCGTCCAGTACCGCATCGCGCGCGGCTCGATGATGCGCATGGAGAAGGAGGATCTCGACGATCCGGGTCTTGCCAACGCTTACCGCATGACGCCGAAGGAATTCAAGGCGCGCTATGCTTATCTCTTTGAGACGGGCGAGGAGCAGCCAGCTCCAGCGGCGAAGGACGCAGGCGAGAAGAAGGCATAACGTGATGGTTTGCTTCTATATAAAAGAATAGAAAAGAGCCAGTCAGGGCAGGAAATATTCCTGCTCTGATTTTTTTGCGTTTTTCTCGATTTTTTTTATTTTAACAGTTGACAAGGCGAGGAAAAGGCTCTATAATTATATCTTGTCAGCCGGAAGTGATAAAGCGATGGCAGACGATATCGCGGGATGGAGCAGTCGGTAGCTCGTCGGGCTCATAACCCGAAGGTCACAGGTTCAAGTCCTGTCCCCGCAACCAAATGTGAGGTCGCTGATATAGCTCAGTCGGTAGAGCGTATCCTTGGTAAGGATAAGGTCACCAGTTCAATCCTGGTTATCAGCTCCATTCATACATGGCGGCATAGCTCAGTTGGCTAGAGCATGCGGTTCATACCCGCAGTGTCCGGAGTTCAAATCTCTGTGCCGCCACCAATTCATCAACTGAACCCCTGTTGCAGGGGTTTTATTTATGCCATCTGGCAGATTGCTGCTTTCGCAAAAAGATTTCCTTTCGTCAAGGATTTTGTGTTGACAGCGCCTGTCAACTGTGCTAAATTGTATTAGTGACATTATGAAAAAGTCAACTTTTGCAACGTAAGGGGTGTAATAAAGGATGCGCAACAATATCACGTTGGAGTGCACGGAGTGCCACAGCCGCAACTACCGCACGAACAAGAATAAGAAGAACAACCCGGATCGTCTGGAGTTCAATAAGTACTGCAAGTTCTGCAAGAAGCACACGGTGCATAAGGAAACGAAGTAAGGACGCGTTGTCAGTACGAACGGGGATGTGAAGTGATTGTGAAGAAGTTCCTGGACGAAGTAGTCGCAGAGATGAAAAAAGTGTCCTGGTCCACCAAGAAGGAGCTCGTCAATTATACGGTTGTCGTCGGCATTGCAGTAGCGATTGTCTGCGCCTTGATCTGGATCTGCGATACGTTCTTCGCGAGATTGTTCCACATCATTTTAAGGTAAGCTGGGTGGGATAAGCATGGCAGAAAAAGACGAGATGGATCTCCGTCAGGATAACCCTGGCAGAGCCTGGTATGTAATCCATACGTATTCGGGCTACGAGAACAAGGTCAAGGCCAATCTTGAGCGCCTGATCCACACGGCCAACATGGGCAACATGATCTTCAACGTGGTCGTGCCGGTTGAAGATGAGGTCGAGATCAAGGACGGCAAGAAGAAGGTCGTTCCACGCAAGGTCTTCCCTGGGTATGTGCTCGTCGACATGATCGTCGATGAACATTCCTGGTACGTTGTGCGCAACACCACCGGTGTTACCGGTTTCGTCGGTTCTGAGAAGCATCCGATACCGCTTACCGATGCTGAGGCAAAACGTATTCTGAAATCCATGGGAGAAGAGCAGGAACACAAACCCGAACTCGATGTCGCAGTCGGGGATGTCGTTCGCATCAATTCCGGTGTCTTCGAGAACTACACGGGCACGGTTTCCGAGATCGATACGGAAAAGGCGCGCCTCAAGGTCATCGTCGAAGAGACGCCGATTGAGCTTGGTTTCGATCAGGTCGAAACGCTTTGAGCGGAACCATCATTCCATCATTTTTAGGAGGTGAAACACACAATGGCTAAGAAAGTTTCTAAGATTGTAAAGCTTCAGGTTATGGCTGGCAAAGCCAATCCGGCTCCTCCGGTAGGTCCTGCGCTGGGCCAGGCTGGCGTCAACATCATGGGCTTCTGCAAGGAATTCAACGAGAGAACTAAGGCACAGGCTGGTCTTACGATCCCGGTCGTGATCACGGTTTTTGAGGATAGATCCTTCACGTTCATCACGAAGACTCCGCCGGCTGCTGTCCTTCTGAAGAAGGCTGCTGGTCTTGAAAAGGCTTCTGGTGAGCCGAACAAGAACAAGGTCGCAAAGCTGCCGCGTGCAAAGGCACAGGAAATCGCTGAGAGCAAGATGAAAGATCTGAACGCTGGCGATATCGAGGCTGCTACCCGCATGATCGAGGGTACGGCTCGCAGCATGGGCATCGAGATCGTCGACTGATCCAGGCCCTTTCCTCCTGTGGGAGGCAATACCGTTATAACCACAACAAAGGAGAACAACACAAATGGCTAAAGCTGGTAAGAAATATCAGGAAGCTGCCAAGCTCGTAGAGGCTGGCAAGCTTTACACGGCCGCTGAAGCAATGGAACTCGTCAAGAAGACGGCTACGAAGAAGTTCGATGAGACCATCGAGCTCCACGTCCGCCTCGGCGTTGATCCGAAGTATGCTGATCAGCAGGTCCGCGGCGCTATGGTCCTGCCGCATGGCACGGGCAAATCCAAGCGCGTCCTCGTCTTTGCAAAAGGCGAGAAAGTCAAGGAGGCAGAAGCTGCAGGTGCAGACTTCGTTGGCTCCGATGAAATCGTCCAGAAGATCCAGGGTGGCTGGCTCGACTTCGATGTCGCTGTCGCTACGCCGGATATGATGGGTACGGTTGGTCGTCTCGGTAAGATCCTCGGCCCTCGCGGCCTCATGCCGAACCCGAAACTCGGTACGGTAACGATGGATCTCACGAAGGCAATCAGCGAGATTAAAGCAGGTAAAGTCGAGTACCGCACCGATAAGGCTGGCAACGTCCATTGCCCAATCGGCAAGGCATCGTTCGACGCTGAGAAGCTTCAGCAGAACTTCCAGGCCCTGATTGATACACTGATCCGCGTTAAACCGGCTGCTGCAAAGGGCCAGTACATCCGCTCCATCACGGTTAGCGCCACGATGGGCCCGGGCGTACCGGTTCAGTTCTGAGCACGGTCCTAGGGATCAGGCGAGACTCCGGTCTCCAATCGCATATCGAAGGCTGTAGACAGCAGGTTTGATATTTCATCATCTAACGACGATCATGTCGCCTGCCGAGGCCGGAGTCACCTAACTTTGAAAATGTGACCTCCGGCGGACAGCCGGAGGTTTTTTGATCTGTTTTAAAATCCAAGAAGACAGGAGGTGTAATAGAATGGGTGTTACTTCCGCAAAACAGGCTGTTGTCGCTCAGCTCAAGGAGCAGCTCGAGTCCGCTAAGGGCGTCGTTCTCACGAGCTACAAAGGTCTGACGGTTGCACAGGATACGGAACTCCGCCGCGAACTCCGCGAGGCTGGCGTTTCCTATCATGTCGTAAAGAACACGATGCTCCGCATCGCTGCCAAAGAGGCAGGTATCGAGGGCATCGAAGAGCACCTCGAGGGCACGACGGCTTTCGCATTCTCCACGGAGGATGCTGTTGCTCCGGCAAAGGTCATCTGCGGCTTCATCAAGAAGAACAAGCTCGAGGATGCTGAGGTACTGACGGTGAAAGTCGGTATGGTCGAAGGCAAGGTCATCGGCGTCGACGAGGTCAAAGCTCTCGCAGCTCTGCCGTCCCGCGAGGAACTCATTGCCAAGCTGCTTGGCAGCATGAACGCACCAATCTCGAATACGGTCAACGTTCTGCAGGGCGTTATCCGCAATGCGGTCTATGTGCTTGACGCAATCCGCTCGCAGAAAGAGTCCGCTTAATTCCATCCAGTGCAGCGCCGCTGCCTGAGGTTTTAAGAAATAAACGCGAAGAATTCAAATCGAAAATAACAAAACATTGGAGGAAAATCAAATGACTAAAGAAGAAATCATGGAAGCCATTGAGAACATGACTGTCCTCGAGCTGTCCGAGCTCGTAAAGGCTATGGAAGAGAAGTTCGGCGTAAGCGCTGCTGCTCCGGTTGCAGTTGCTGCTGCTGGCGCTGCTGCTGGTGCTGCTGCTGAAGAGAAGACCGAGTTCACGGTTGTTCTCTCCGCTGTTGGCGACAAGAAGATCAACGTCATCAAGGCTGTCCGTGAAGCTACGGGCCTCGGCCTGAAGGAAGCTAAGGCTCTCGTTGATGGCGCTCCGGCTCCGGTCAAGGAGAACGTCTCCAAGGCTGATGCTGATGCCCTCAAGGCTAAGCTCGAAGAGGCTGGCGCTACGGTTGAGCTGAAGTAATTCAGTTTGCTGATCATGAGACCGTCCCTTAGGGGACGGTCTTTTTTTGCGCCATCTGACTTGACAGTTGAGAAAAGCTATGGTATAGTGTTAAACTACAGGAAATTGAATAGGGATAACTATGCGTAAGTGGAAAGGAACGGAAGCAAGGTGCAAAAAAATAAGCGAACCTTGTTTTTTTCTTGTTCTATGATTCCGCGTCTATTTGTGTTGTATCTCTATCTTTCAAAAAACATTCTAGTAAAATCAGGCTAAGGGGTGAAGGATTTAATGTTTAATCCTGTGCCGGTGGGCAAACGAACCAGGTATAGCTATGCCAGAATCAAAGAGGTCATGGAAATGCCGCATCTGCTGGACATCCAGCGGAACAGCTACCAGTGGTTCCTCGATAAAGGACTGCAGGAAATCTTCCATGATATCTCACCAATCCAGGATTTCTCCGGAAATCTGGTCTTGTCCTTCGAGAGCTTCTCGCTCGGCGAGCCGAAATACGATCTCGACGAATGCAAGGAGCGCGATGTGACGCTGGCAGCACCTCTTCGGGTGAATGTCCGCCTTATCAATCGCGAGACAGGCGAAATCAAAGAGCAGGAAGTATTCATGGGCGATTTCCCGCTCATGACCGATACGGGTACGTTCATCATCAATGGTGCAGAACGTGTCATCGTCAGCCAGCTCGTTCGTTCTCCGGGCGCCTACTACGGCGAGGAGATCGAGCCGACCGGCAAGCACCTCTACAATGCGACGGTCATCCCGAACCGCGGCGCATGGATCGAGCTCGAGACGGATACGAATGATGTCGTCTCGGTCCGCATCGACCGCACGCGCAAGATGCCGGTGACGTATTTCATCCGCGCACTCGGTTTCGATACGGATGAGAAGATCATCGAGCTCTTCGGCGACGACCCACGCATGCTCAACACGATTGAGCGCGATGGCGAGGAGGTCAAGTCGCAGGGCAAGGCTGTCATCGAGATCTACAAGCGCCTGCGTCCGGGCGAGCCGGCGAATGAGGACAATGCAACGCAGCTCCTCAACTCGCTGTTCTTCGACCCGAAGCGCTACGACCTTGCGACGGTCGGCCGCTACAAGCTGACGAAGAAGCTCGGCTGGAAGCGCCGCATCCTCGGCAAGGTCCTCGCAGAGCCGATTGTCGATCACGAGACGGGTGAGATTGTCATCCCACAGGGCGAAGTCGTCACGGAAGACATGCTTGACGCTGTCGACGTGGAGCGCGAGAAGCAGATCTTCGGTGAGGGCAACCTCATCACGCTGTTCCTGCTCAAGAAGGACGGCACGAAGGTCCGCCTGCTCTGCTCGCCGACGCTCGACATCCACGACCGCACGATCACGAAGAACGACATCCTCGCATCGATCAGCTACCTGCTGAACCTCATGGATGGCTTCGGCACGACGGACGATATCGACCATCTCGGCAACCGCCGCGTCCGCGCAGTCGGTGAACTGCTGCAGAATCAGTTCCGCATCGGCCTCTCGCGCATGGAGCGCGTCGTCCGCGAGCGCATGACGATCCAGGACGTCGACGTCATCACGCCGCAGGCCCTCATCAACATCCGTCCGGTCGTCGCTGCGGTCAAGGAATTCTTCGGTTCCTCCCAGCTCTCGCAGTTCATGGACCAGCACAACCCGCTGTCTGAGCTCACGCATAAGCGCCGTCTCTCGGCCCTTGGCCCGGGCGGTCTCTCCCGTGAGCGCGCAGGCTTCGAAGTCCGCGATGTCCACAATTCCCATTACGGCCGCATGTGCCCGGTCGAGTCCCCAGAAGGTCCGAACATCGGTCTTATCGGCTCGCTGGCCACGTATGCGCGCGTCAACCAGTTCGGCTTCATGGAGACGCCGTACCGCCGCGTCGACAAGGAAAACCATCGCGTGACGGACGAAGTCCGCTACCTGACGGCCGATGAAGAGGACGAGCTCGTCATCGCACAGGCCAATGAGCCGCTCGACGAGAACGAGTGGTTCGTCAACGAGCGCGTCACGGCCCGCTACAACGAAGAGACGGGCCTGCACACGCGCGAGACCGTCGACTACATGGACGTGAGCCCGCGCCAGGTCTTCTCCATCGCGACGACGATGATCCCATTCCTCGAGAACGACGATGCGAACCGTGCCCTGATGGGCGCGAACATGCAGCGCCAGGCCGTACCGCTTCTGCGCACGCAGGCTCCGCTCGTCGGCACGGGCATGGAGTACAAGGCTGCCTGCGACTCGGGCGTCATGGTCCTCGCCAAGCGCGCCGGTGTCGTCGAGGAAGTCACGGCGGACTACATCAATGTCCGCACGGAGAGCGGCGAACTCGATCACTACAAACTGCAGAAATTCCTGCGTTCCAACCAGGGCACCTGTATCAACCAGGTCCCGATTGTCTATAAGGGCGACGAAGTAGAGGAGAAGCAGCCAATCGCAGACGGCCCGGCAACGGACCACGGCGAGCTGGCACTCGGCTACAACATCATCGTTGCGTACATGCCTTGGGAAGGCTACAACTACGAGGATGCTGTCCTGCTCTCCGAGAACCTCGTCAAACGCGATATCTACACGTCCATCCACATCGAGGAATACGAGTGCGATGCACGTGATACGAAACTCGGCCCTGAAGAGATCACGCGCGACATCCCGAATGTCGCCGAAGAGGCTCTGAAGGACCTCGATGAAGAAGGCATCATCTCGATCGGTGCCGACGTACGTCCTGGCGATATCCTCGTCGGCAAGGTCACGCCGAAAGGCGAGACGGAACTCACGGCAGAGGAGCGCCTGCTGCGCGCCATCTTCGGTGAGAAGGCACGCGAGGTCCGCGACACGTCGCTGCGCGTCCCGCACGGCGAGCAGGGCAAGATCGTCGACGTCAAGATCTTCAGCCGCGAGAACAACGATGAGCTGCCGCCAGGCGTCAACCGCCTCGTCCGCGTCTACATCGCCCAGAAGCGCAAAATCTCGGTCGGCGATAAGATGGCAGGCCGTCACGGTAACAAGGGTGTCGTCTCGCGCATCATGCGCCAGGAAGACATGCCGTTCCTGCCGGATGGCACGCCGGTCGACATCGTGCTGAACCCTCTGGGCGTCCCGTCCCGCATGAACATCGGTCAGATCCTCGAGGCACACCTTGGCCGTGCCGTCCTCGAGATCGGCAAGCAGATCAAGGAGCACAATCCGACGATCGAGCAGCGCCTGCGCGACCTCGGCTACGACGTCGACCGCCTCGGCATGCCGAAGCCGGATGTCGCCGGCCTGCACATCGCAACGCCGGTCTTCGACGGCGCCAGCGATGAAAAGGTATTCGGCACGATCAAGGCTGCCGGCCTGCCAGTCGACGGCAAGACCGTCCTCTACGACGGCCGCACGGGCGAGCCGTTTGAGAACCGCGTAACTGTCGGCTGCACGTACTTCCTCAAACTGCATCACCTCGTCGACGATAAGATCCATGCCCGCTCCACGGGCCCGTACTCCCTCGTCACGCAGCAGCCGCTCGGTGGTAAAGCACAGTTCGGCGGCCAGCGCTTCGGCGAGATGGAGGTCTGGGCACTCGAGGCGTACGGCGCTGCCTACACGCTGCAGGAGATCCTGACGGTCAAGTCCGATGATGTCGTCGGCCGTGTCAAGGCCTACGAGGCCATCGTCAAGGGCGAGAACATTCCAGAGCCGGGTGTTCCGGAATCCTTCAAGGTCCTCATCAAGGAACTCCAGTCCATCGGTCTCGACATCAAGGTCCTCAATGAGGATGCCAAGGAGATCACGATCCAGGACGATGATGACGATGATGAGAACATCAATGAGAAAGCAAAGAACCTCGATCTCGATGTAGCAGGTGTCGACCCGACGAAGGGCGAGGATGCCGCTGCAAAGGCTGATGCCGCAGATCATTACGACGAGGGTGCGCCGTCCGACGACGAGAAGCCGGATGACATCATCGCCGATATCGGCAGCCTCGGCTCGATCGTAGATCCGTCCGATGATGGAGAAGATGAGAAATAAGAAGGGAGTGTCATCTCTTTGCTGGATGTAAATAATTTTGATTCGATGCGCATCGGGCTTGCTTCCCCGGAGAAGATCCGGGAGTGGTCCTACGGCGAAGTCAAGAAGCCGGAGACCATCAACTACCGCACGCTCAAACCAGAGCGTGACGGCCTGTTCTGCGAGCGCATTTTCGGACCGACGCGTGACTGGGAATGTCACTGCGGCAAGTATAAGCGCATCCGTTATAAGGGCATCATCTGCGATCGCTGCGGCGTCGAGGTGACGCGGGCGAAAGTCCGCCGTGAGCGCATGGGCCACATCGAGCTCGCCGCTCCGGTCTCCCATATCTGGTACTTCAAGGGCATCCCGAGCCGCATGGGCCTGATCCTCGACATCTCGCCGCGCGCACTCGAGAAAGTCCTCTACTTCGCTTACTACATCGTGCTCGACCCGGGCGAGACGGATCTGACGAAGAAGAGCCTGCTGTCCGAGAAGGACTACCACGAAGCACTCGAGAAATACGGCAACAAGTTCCGCGTCGGCATGGGTGCCGAGGCCATCAAGGAGCTCCTCGAGGAGCTCGACCTCGACCGCATGAGCGAGGTGCTACGCAAGGAGGTCCGCACGGCTTCCGGCCAGAAGAAGGTCCGCGCCATCCGCCGTCTCGAGGTCGTCGAGGCATTCCGCAAGTCGGGCAACAAGCCGTCGTGGATGATCCTCGACGTCGTCCCGGTCATCCCGCCGGACCTGCGCCCGATGGTACAGCTCGACGGCGGCCGTTTCGCGACGTCGGATCTCAACGATCTCTACCGCCGCGTCATCAACCGCAACAACCGCCTCAAGCGTCTCTTGGACCTCGGTGCGCCGGACATCATCGTGCGCAACGAGAAGCGCATGCTGCAGGAAGCTGTCGACGCCCTGATCGATAACGGCCGCCGCGGCCGTCCGGTCACGGGCCCGGGCAACCGCCCGCTCAAGTCGCTCTCGGACATGCTCAAGGGCAAGCAGGGCCGCTTCCGCCAGAACCTGCTCGGCAAGCGCGTCGACTACTCTGGCCGTTCCGTTATCGTCGTCGGTCCGGAGCTCAAGCTGCACCAGTGCGGCCTGCCGAAGGTCATGGCACTCGAGCTCTTCAAGCCGTTCGTCATGAAGAAGCTCGTCGCTTCGGGCGCTGCGCACAACATCAAGAGCGCAAAGCGCATGGTGGAGCGCGCGCGTCCAGAAGTCTGGGATGTCCTCGAGGACGTCATCAAGGAGCATCCAGTGCTCCTGAACCGTGCACCGACGCTGCACCGCCTCGGTATCCAGGCCTTCGAGCCGGTCCTCACCGAGGGCCATGCCCTGAAGCTGCATCCGCTGGCCTGCACGGCCTATAACGCCGACTTCGATGGTGACCAGATGGCTATCCATCTGCCGCTGTCGGCAGAGGCACAGGCTGAGGCACGCATCCTGATGCTCGCAGCCAACCACATCCTCGCACCGAAGGACGGCAAGCCAATCATCGTCCCGACGCAGGATATGGTTCTCGGTTCTTACTACCTGACGATCCTCAAGCCGGGCGCCAAGGGCGAAGGCATGGTCGTCACGGGCATTGCCGAGGCACTGCTCGCTTATCAGCAGCACGACCTCGAGCTGCAGGCGGAGATCCGCTGCCGCATCAAGGGCTACGGCCTCGTCCGCACGTCCCTCGGCCGCATGATCTTCAACGAGATCCTGCCGCCGGAGCTGCGCTACTACCATCAGGACAAGGAGAATGGCGAGTGGAAGCTCGGCATCCTCATGAACAAGAAAGAGCTTGGCAAACTCGTTGCCAACTGCTATAACCACTTTGGCGCCACGAAGACGGCAGAAGTCATCGATGGGGTCAAGAACCTCGGCTACCATTACGCCTGCATCGCCGGCATGACGGTCGCCATCTCCGACGTCATCGTGCCGCCGAAGAAGAAGGTCATCATCGGCGATACGCAGAAGATCGTCAACAAGGTCGAGCGCCAGTACGACCGCGGTCTCATCACCGAGGACGAGCGTTACCACAAGGTCGTCGCCCTCTGGTCGAAGGCCACGGACGATGTCGCTGACGCCATGATGGACAACATGGATGCCTTCAACCCAATCTTCATGATGGCCGACTCCGGTGCCCGTGGTAACAAGCAGCAGATGCGTCAGCTCGCCGGCATGCGCGGCCTCATGGCTGACCCGTCCGGTAAGATCATCGACCTGCCAATCACGGCAAACTTCCGCGAGGGCCTGTCGGTATCCGATTACTTCATTTCCTCGCATGGTGCTCGCAAGGGTCTGGCCGATACGGCACTGCGTACGGCTGACTCGGGTTACCTCACGCGTCGTCTCGTCGACGTCGCGCAGGACGTCATCGTCCGCGAGGAGGACTGCGACGTCTCGACGCTGAACCTCGTCCAGGCGCGCGCACGCCTGACGCCGTCGACGTTCGATGCACTCGAACTCCTCAACGACAGCCTCATGGGCCGTCTGCTCGGCGCCGATGTGCTCGACCCGGAGACGAAAGAGGTGCTCTTCCCGAAGGATACGATTCTCGACGAGGAGAAGCTCACGACAATTGGCGAGAAGAACGTCCGCGAGATCATGGTCCGCGGTTCCTCGCTGGCATCGGAAGCTTCGCTCTCGAATGCGATGATTACGGAAGTGGTCACGCTCGGCGAGCCGGATGAGAAGGAGCGTGAGAAGACGCGCCAGGCCATCTTCCAGGAGATGAACGGCAAGGAGATCACGCACGATGTCGTCGCTCTCGACGGCACGGTCGTCCTGCCTGCTGGCGAGACGCTCACGCAGGAAAGCATCCAGACCATCCTCGACAGCGATGCCAAGGAGATCCACATCCGCAACAACAATGTCCGCGGCATTGCCGTCGAAGCCATCAAGGAAGGCGACGGCATCATCGAGTCGCTGGCAGAGCGCATTGTCGGCCGCTTCCTCGCCGAGAACATCGACGATCCGGAGACGGGCGAGCGCATTGCCTCCATCAACGACATGGTCGATGAGGACCTCGCGAAGCGCATCGAGAAGGTACGCACCCGCGTTTCCATCCGCAGCGTCCTGACCTGCAAATCGCAGTTTGGCGTCTGCGTCAAGTGCTACGGCCGCGACCTGGCCAACCAGGCCGAGGTCGAGATCGGCGAGGCTGTCGGTACGATTGCCGCACAGTCCATCGGCGAGCCGGGCACGCAGCTCACGATGCGTACGTTCCACTCCGGCGGCGTTGCCGGTGACGATATCACCCAAGGTCTTCCGCGTGTCGAAGAGCTCTTCGAGGCGCGCAAGCCGAAGCATCATGCCATCATCGCAGAGATCGAGGGCGATGCTGAGGTCGAGGATACGGGCAAGGGCATGCGCAAGGTCACGATCCACCCGAGCGAGGGTCAGGCTCGTGAGTACGCCATCCCGTACGGCGCGCGCATGCACGTCAAGCAGGGCATGCACCTCATGCCGGGCGACAAGCTCACAGAGGGCTCGGTCAACCCGCACGACATCCTGCGCGTCTGCGGCCTGCAGGCTACGCAGCGCTACCTCGTGTACGAGGTACAGAAGGTATACAAGTCCCAGGGTGTTGAGATCAACGATAAGCACATCGAGGTCATGGTCCGCCAGATGCTCCACAAGGTGAAGATCGAGGAGTCCGGAACGACGGACTTCCTGCCGGGCGAGTACATCGACATCAATGCCTTCGAGTCGGCCAATACCAAGGCCATCGAGGAAGGCGGCGAGCCGGCTGTTGCCAAGCCGATCCTGCTCGGCATCACGAAGGCTTCCCTTGCTACGGATTCCTTCCTCTCGGCTGCATCGTTCCAGGAGACGACGCGTGTCCTGACGGATGCCGCCATCAAGGGCAAGGTCGATCCGCTCATCGGCCTCAAGGAGAACGTCATCATCGGCAAGCTCATCCCGGCTGGTACGGGTATGAGCCGCTATCGCAACCTCAAGGTCATCGATAACGATCCGAAACCGGTGGAGGAGGCCCCAGCTGATGAACCAGCTGCGGAAGAGGCTTCCGCGGAACCTGCGGAGAACACGGTGAGCACCGAGACAACGGGCGCATAAGCCAAGAACCCCAACAATAAAAACAAAACCTTCCCCGCTTTGGCGGGGAGGGTTTTTGCTTATCATCGAGAAAGATTGAGAAATACTAGTCCATATAGTCTGGAGGTATCACTATGGCAGAAACATGCAACCATGACTGCGGCTCCTGCGGGACGACCTGCGGTCAGGATACGCGCAAGAAGGATTTCCACGAGGCGCCGAATGAGCTCAGCACGATCCGCCACGTCATCGCTGTCGTCAGCGGCAAGGGCGGCGTCGGCAAATCGCTCGTCACGGGCCTCATGGCCGTGGCCATGAGCCGCAAGGGCAAGCACACGGGCATCCTCGACGCCGATATCACAGGCCCGTCCATCCCGAAGATGTTCGGCACGAAGGGCGAGGTCCGCGGCAATCAGGCCGGTGCCTACCCCGTGCGCACGGCCGATGGCATCGAGGTCGTCAGCATGAATCTCCTGCTCGAGAACTCGACGGACCCTGTCGTCTGGCGCGGCCCAATCATCAGTGGCGTCGTCAAGCAGTTCTGGCATGACTTCATCTGGGAGGACATCGACTATCTGTTTGTCGACATGCCGCCGGGAACGGGCGATGTGCCGCTGACGGTCATGCAGTCCATCAAGCTCGACGGCATCATCATCGTCACGAGCCCGCAGGAGCTCGTCTCGATGATCGTCGAGAAGGCGGTCAAGATGGCAGAGGGCATGAAGGTGCCCATCCTCGGCCTCGTCGAGAACATGAGTTACTTCGAGTGCCCGGACTGCGGCAAGCGCCATGAGATCTTCGGCCAGAGCCACATTGAAGAGATCGCGAAGTCGTACGGCCTCGATGTGCTCGCGCGCATCCCAATCGAGCCGCAGCTCGCCGCCAAGTGCGATGCCGGCCAGATCGAGACGGTCGCCGACACGCACATGCAGGATGCCGTTCAGAAGCTGCTCGACCGCGAGGAGAAGGCAGCGGACTGAGACGCATGCTCGGCGCGCCATTCCTTTGGCGAGCAGTGGAAGAGCGTGCGGAAGGCGCGCGAGAACGTCGAGTAATCGCGGAAGCCTGAGGCGCGGCTGATCTCCTGGATGGAGGTCTCCGTGCGCAGCAGGTCGCGCGCGAAGAGCAGCCTCTTGCTGCGGATGTAGGCGTGCAGGCTGTAGCCTGTGTCGGCCTTGAACCGCTTCATGAGATAGTAGCGGCTCAGGAAGACCTGATTCGCGAGTGTCGCGATCGTGAGGTCGTCTGCGAGGTGCTCGTTGATGTAGTGCAGGACCTGCTGGATCTTGGGATCGCAGGAGACGGTGTCGAGCGATTCGAGCTCATGGTCCTCGATGCTGCGATTGAGCAGGATCAGGAATTCAATAAAGAGGATCTCTGTGTACAGCCCATTGGCGAAACCTTCGCCATGGGCTGTTTTTTCGAGCTTGTCCATGTGGAAGAGCAGATCGTGGCTGCGATTGGGCAACTGGTGCATGACGCGTCCCTGTTCGCGAGCCGCCGCAAAGCACTTGGCGAGCTTGGCACGCTCATCGAGGCGCTGCAGGAAGTCGGGTGCGATGTAGATGACGATGCGCTCGTACGGTGTCTTCTCGCCGTCCCCGCCGAACACAGGGCGGTGAATCTCGCCGGCTGCGACGAAGACGATGTCATCCGGCTGCAGGTGATACGAATTGCCTTCGATGATGTAATCGACATCCCCGCCGAGGAACAGGATGATCTTGTGGAAATCGTGGTAATGGAAGGGAATCGTGCGCAGCTTCTCATCGTGCAGATGGAAGACGCGAAAGTCGCTGCTCAGATAGCCCTTCTTCGGATAGTTCTGCATACATATCCCTCCTGCTTCCATCATAGAGGGATATGACACTTTTTGCAATAGATAAAGCATATTTTGTGATTTTATTGCATATCCATGCCTGCTATAATAAAACCATCGCAAGCAAGAAAGAAAGGGTGACCGGTATGATGATCGTTCGGATCTACAAGGTAGAGAAACAGGAATATATGGTAATGGATGGCACGACGGGCTTCATGCCGGGAGCAGCCGCCATCCGACTGCTCGCACATCGCCGCTTCGGCGTCGGTGCAGACCGCGTGCTCGTCTTCACGGGCAGTGAGGAAATCCCGTCCTTCAAGGCTTTCACGGCTGACGGGGAGGAGCAGGAGATGCAGGAAGTGGACTATGCAGCGCTCGCCAAAGTCAAGGAGGACTTCGAGGTCCATCTGACGGATTCCTTCGTGCGGAGGCTCCGCGCGGCGGACAGCGCGAAGATGGCAGCCGCCTGCTGAACGGCAAGAAACGCAAGAAACGATGGAACGAAGAGGTCACTGCTGAGGCAGTGGCTTTTTTATGGAATGTCTTTGACTTTTTGTTGTTTATGGTGTATATTATTATCTGTACGTTAGCACTCGCATGCATGGAGTGCTGACACCGAATCGAGTCAATACCATTTCCAGATTTTCCAGATAAAGAGAGGCAGATTTCCATGGCAAAAGAAACACATGAATTCCAAGCGGAGACGAAACAGCTGCTGGACCTCATGATTCACTCCATCTACACGAATCACGAGATCTTCCTGCGCGAGCTCATCTCCAATGCATCTGATGCAATCGACAAGGCTCATTTCGAGAGCCTGACGGACCGCGGACTGCTCGAAGGCGATGAGGACTTCCAGATTTTCCTGACGCCGGATGCCGAGCAGCACACGCTGACGATTGCCGATAACGGCATCGGCATGAACCGCGAAGAGCTCATCGAGAACATCGGCACGATCGCGAAGTCCGGCACGAAGGCCTTCCTCGAACAGCTCAAGAAGGCGAAGGAGGAGAACAAGGACCTAACCGACAAAGAGATGATCGGCCAGTTCGGTGTCGGCTTCTACTCGGCCTTCATGGTGGCCGACCACGTGACGATCGTGACGCGCAAGGCAGGCGAGAAGCAGGCCTGGAAGTGGGAGTCCGCAGCCGACGGCTCCTACACGATCGAGGAGTGCGAGCTCGATAAGCGCGGCACGGCCATCACGCTGCACCTCAAGAAGGAGTTCTGCGGCAAGGAGGCAGATCAGGACTTCACGGACAATTATGAGATCGAGCGCCTCGTCAAGAAGTACAGCGACTACGTTCGCTACCCGATCAAGATGGACTTCACCTTCGAGGAGACGCCGAAGGACAAGGACGGCAAGGAGATCGAGGGTGCCGATAAGATCAAGAAGGTTGAGACGCGCACGCTGAACTCCATGCAGCCGCTCTGGACGAAGAACAAGTCGGATATCAAGAAAGAAGAGTACAACGAGTTCTTCAAGCATCAGTTCCACGAATGGGAGGACCCGATGGAGGTCTTCCACACGAAGGCCGAAGGCACGGTCGAGTATACGGCACTCTTGGCCATCCCGGCACATGCGCCTTTTAACCTCTACCAGACGGACTACGAGCCGGGCCTGCAGCTCTACAGCCGCCACGTCTTCATCATGGACAAGTGCAAGGACCTGCTGCCGGACTACCTGCGCTTCATGAAAGGTCTCGTCGATTCGCCGGACCTCTCGCTGAACATCTCGCGTGAGCTCCTGCAGCAGAGCCGTGAGCTCAAGGCCATCGGCCGCGCGCTCGAGAAGAACATCCTCAAGACGCTGGCGCGCAAGCTCAAGAACGACCGCGAGTGGTACGAGAAGTTCTGGAACGAGTACGGCAAGTCGCTGAAGATCGGCATCTACAACAGCATCTACAGCGGTTCGGACACGGTCGACAAGCTCAAGGACCTCATCCTGTTCATGAGCTCGAAGGACGGCAAGCTCGTCACGCTCAAGGAATACGTTGACCGCATGCCGGAGAGCCAGAAGAAGATCTACTACGCAACGGCCAAGGACAAGGAGACCATCGAGCAGCTGCCGCAGATGGAGACGCTGCGCGACAAGGGCATCGAGGTGCTCTACCTGCTCGACCCGGTCGATGAGTTCGCCATCGAGACGATCCACCAGTATGAGGAGAAGCCGTTCCACTCCATCAGCCGCGGCGACCTCGGCCTCGACGATGCCGAGAGCCAGGAGGTCAAGAAGGAGACGGAGGAAATCCAGAAGGACAACAGCGACCTCATGAAGGACATCAAGGCAGCGCTCGGCGACAAGGTCGAGGACGTCAAGGTGTCCGCGCGCCTCAAATCGAGTGCAGTCTGCCTCGTGGCCGATGAGGCGGGCCCGTCGCTCGCGATGGAGCAGGCCTTCTCGCAGATGAAGAACCCGATGTTCAAGGCAAAGCGCATCCTTGAGATCAACCCGCATCACGAGCTCTTCAGCCGCCTCAAGGAAATCCATGAGACGGGCAAGGACAGCCAGGAGTTCAAGGATTACTGCGACATGCTCTACACGCAGGCTCTGCTCATCGAGGGCATCCTGCCGGAGAATCCGGTCGACTTCGCCAATAAAGTGGCCAAACTCATGGCAAAATGATGCAGAGATAACAGATTATTGTTATGGGAGAGATACAGTATACGTTTACTGTATCTCTCCTTTTTTCTGCGCTCAAAACCCTGAATTGCATGTACAATTTAGAAAACAGATAAAAAAGAAAAAATCCTAAAACCCTCTTGCTTTTTATTATTTTCTAGCGTATAATACAAACTGTAAACAGAAGAAAACGTTTGCTACTGCTGAAAGAAAAGACAATAAGGTAGCCAAGAGAACTCATCTCAATTATTTTCGTTCTACCTCGCAAGGGGAAGCTTTTCTTCTGGACAATGAAAACGTTTACGCTTTGAAAGGGGAAATCCACCATGAAAGAGAATCTCGTCATCACGATCAGCCGTCAGTATGGTGCGGGCGGACGTGAGCTGGCCGGCATCCTCGCCGAGAAGCTCGGCGTCAAGCTCTACGATCGCCAGCTCGTCCATCTGGCTGCGGCCAAGCTCGGCATCCACGACCTCAGCGAAGATGAACTGCTTGAGATGGAGAACACGGTCAAGCCGCTCTCGATGAGCTTCATCCCGTTCCATTCGTTCGGCACGCATATGGGCGAATCGAGCCAGGGCATGTTCATGAGCGAGTCGGCTGTCATCCGCAAGATCGCAGAGGATGGCCCGTGCATCTTCCTCGGCCGCTGCGCGGACTACGCACTGCGCAACAACGACAACCACTTCGACATCTTCGTCTGCGCTGACGATGAGTACCGCGAGAAACGTGGCCAGACGGTCTACGGAGGCAAGAGCCTCAAAGAGCTCAACCGCGAGAACGAGAAGCGCGCCCGCTACTACAACTACTACACGGGCCGCACGTGGGGCGACGGTGCGAACTACGACCTCGTCGTCAACACGAGCAAGGGCGCTTCGCTCGATACGATTGCGGATGGCATCATCGCGTACATCAATAAAGTCAAGGCATAAGCTGGACTGATAGAAAATGGGGTTTTATTTGGGGAGGCATTCATAATGAATAGCAAATTACTGCAGCGCATCTGCTATGCGTGCGGCACGTTTGGTCATGACGTGTTCTACGCCATGATCGGCACGTACTTCATGATTTTCGTCACGAGTAACCTGTTCCACTCGGACAACCCGAGCCACGATGCTTACATGATCGGTATCGTCACGACGATCATCCTCGTGCTCCGTATCCTTGAGCTCTTCGTCGATCCGTTCATCGGCAACCTGATCGATAAGACGAAGACGCGTTGGGGCCGCTTCAAACCATGGGTCATCGTCGGCGCGTTCGTCGCAGCCATCACGCTGGCATTCCTGTTCACGGACTTCGGCGGCCTGACGGTCACGAATCCGACGCTCTACCTGATCCTGTTTGCCATCGTCTACTTCATCATGGATATCTTCTACAGTGCAAAAGACGTTGCTATCTGGTCCATGATCCCGGCTCTTTCCTTCGATTCGCATGAACGCGATATCACGGCTACGATTGCCCGTATCGGTTCCGTCTTCGGTGCCAACCTCGTTACGGTCATCGTCATGCCGGTCGTCCTCTACTTCTCGCTGAACCAGAACGGCGGTGCTGGTGACCCGACTGGTTGGTTCGCATTCGCCTGCGTCGGCGGCGGTATCGCAACGCTCGGTGCCATCATCCTCGGCCTCGGCACGCACGAGCAGGACTCTGCACTGCGTGAGAACAAGACGGAGACTTCCGCGAAAGACGTATTCAAGGTCCTGACGCAGAACGACCAGCTCATGTGGACGGCTATCGCTTACCTCGTCTACGGCATCGGCATCAACATCGTCAACAACTTCAACCTCTACTACTTCATCTACGTCATCGGCGATGCTACGAAGTTCTCCATCCTCGGTGTCATCAACACGGTCATCGGCCTCATCGCCGTTGCCCTGTTCCCGGCTCTGACGGCTAAGTTCAGCCGCCGCAAGCTCTTCTTCGCTTCGATCGCGATCATGCTCGTCGCGCTCCTCATCTATGCTGGTTCCGGCACGAATGTCACGATGGCCCTCATCGGTGCAGGCCTCTTCGCTCTGCCGCAGCCGCTCATCTTCCTCGTCGTCCTCATGACGATCACGGACTCCGTCGAGTATGGCCAGCTCAAGATCGGCCATCGCGATGAAGCTGTCTGCCTCTGCGTACGTCCTCTCGTCGATAAATTCGCTGGTGCTGTCTCGAGCGGCATCATCGGCCTTGTCGCTGTCTGGGTCGGCATGACGGGCGGTGCTTCCGCTGCTGACATCAAGCCGGACGCACTCTTCCACTTCCAGATCGTCATGTTCGCAGCTCCAATCGTCCTCATGGTCATCGCTTCCTTCATCTATCGCGCAAAGGTAACGCTGACGGAAGCCGAGCATGCGCGCATCGTCCGCGAGCTCGAGGAGAAATGGGAAGACCTCAGCAAATAATGTGCTACAAGTAAACAGAGTCATGCCTGTCAGGGAGATTGTCATCGCTTGACACATGACCTTAGGGGGAGGACGTTGTACCAGATGGATACAGCGGCCTTCCCCTATTGTTTTATGGTTTGTTTTTGATTTGAGTATGTCGATAAGAAAAGAGATAGGAGTATCGACAAAATATAAGGAGGAATATTTGATGTTTACAGTCGATCGTCTTGCAGACCCCACGTTCTTTGAGGAGAACCGCCTGCCGGCCCACAGCGACCATGTGTCTTTCGCCGATGCGATGGAGATGGCAGAGGGCGTGTCCTCGCTGCGCCGCAGCCTCGATGGCATCTGGTCGTTCCACTATGCGCGCAATCTCGCCGCCCGTCCGCAGGGCTTTGAGCAGCCGGACTACGATGTGAGCGGCTGGGAGACCATCCGCGTGCCGGCCCATTGGCAGATGGAAGGTCACGGTGTGCCGCAGTACACGAACCAGACGTACCCGTGGGACGGCCATGAGGTCGTGCATCCAGGTCAGGTGCCGCAGCGCGACAATCCGGTCGGCTCGTACGTCAAGGACTTCATCCTGCCGCAGGGCTGGGACAACGCCATCCTCTCGCTGCAGGGCGTTGAGTCGGCTGTCGCCGTCTACCTGAACGGCCAGTATGTCGGCTACAGCGAGGATTCGTTCACGCCGTCCGACTTCGATCTCACGCCGTACCTCAAGGAGGGCACGAACCGCCTAGCCCTGCAGGTCTTCCGCTTCAGCTCGGGAAGCTGGATCGAGGACCAGGACTTCTGGCGCTTCTCGGGCATCTTCCGCGAGGTCATGCTCTACACGAAGCCGGCCGTTCACCTCGATGACCTGCGCGTCACGGCAGAGCCCATCCACGATTATCAGGATGGCAAGCTCCACCTCGACATGAAGTGGAACAGCGGCGAGGCCCATAAGGTAACAATCGAGCTCTACGATGCGGAGACGGGCGATTGCCTTCTTGCGGAGGAGCAGCAGGTCGAGGGCCTGAGCTCTTCCTTTGAGGCAGAGCTCAAGGGCGTCAAGCTCTGGAGCGCGGAAGAGCCGAACCTCTACCGTGCCGTCATTTCCGTCGAGGATGCGGAGGGCCATCTGCTCGAGGTCATCCCGCAGAACATCGGCTTCCGTGAATTCCGCATGGACGGCACGATCATGAAGCTCAACGGCAAGCGCATCGTCTTCAAGGGTACGAACCGCCACGAGTTCGACTGTTACAGCGGCCGCGCGGCAGATCCTTCGGAGATCGAGAAGGACATCATCGTGATGAAGCAGCACAACATCAATGCACTGCGCTGCTCGCACTATCCGAACTCGAGCTACATCTACGAGCTCTGCGATCGCTACGGCCTCTACGTCATCGACGAGACGAACCTCGAGACGCACGGCAGCTGGATGCGCAACGGCAAGAAGGACATCATCGAGGATACGCTGCCGAATGACCATGAGGAGTGGCAGGATATCATCCTCGACCGCGCGAAATCCATGTTCGAGCGCGACAAGAATCATGCGGCCATCCTGATCTGGTCCTGCGGTAACGAGTCCTGCGGCGGCAAGGACCTCTACGTGATGAGCGAGTACTTCCGTCAGGCAGATCCGACGCGCCTCGTCCACTATGAGAACATCTTCTGGGATCGCCGCTACAACGGCACGAGCGACATGGAGAGCCAGATGTACCCGACGGTCGCCTCCATCAAGAAATTCCTCGCGGAGCACCGCGACAAGCCATTCATCTGCTGCGAGTACACGCATGCGATGGGCAACAGCATCGGCGGCATGCACAAGTACACGGACCTGACGGATGAGGAACCGCTCTATCAGGGCGGCTTCATCTGGGATTTCGTCGACCAGGCCATCTGGCACAAGGACCGCTACGGCAAGGATGCGCTGGCGTACGGCGGCGACTTCGGCGACCGCCCGAACGACGGCAACTTCAGCGGTGACGGCATCCTGTTTGCAGACCGCAAGCTGACGACGAAGATGCAGGAAGTCAAGTTCAATTACCAGAACTTCGATCTCGATGTCACGGCAGAGAAGGTCACGATCCACAACAAGAGCCTGTTCACGGATGTCGCTGCCTATGAGCTGCATCTGGAGCTCATGCTCGACGGCAAGGTCATCTGGGAAGCGTCCTCGGATGCGCCGCACATCCTGCCGGGTGAGACGGGCACGGTGGCTCTTGAAGATCTGCCGCTGACAAATGCGGGCGAGGAGACGGTCACGGCATCGCTGCGCCTCAAGGAGGATACGCTCTGGGCCAAGAAGGGCTTTGAGATCGCCTTTGGCCAGGGAACGTGGCAGGTCGACGAGGTCGAAGTACCGGAGCCCAAGGAGGCTGTGGCTGCGACGGACTTCGCCAAGGCAGAGCGCCATTTCCACTACAAGCACAACATACCGCTCGAGACGCAGCCCGCAAAGCCGCTGCACATCGTCCACGGTGACATCAACCTCGGCGTGCGCGGCACGGGCTTCGAAATCCTGTTCTCGAGCGCGACGGGCAACCTGTCGTCTTACAAGTGCAATGGCGTGGAGCTCATCGAGGAAGCGCCGAAACCGTCGTTCTGGCGCGCACCGGTCGACAACGACTACGGCAGCCGCCGCGACTTCATGACGGCACAGTGGAAGCTCGCAAGCCTCTACCGCCGCTGCGTCAAGAAGGAACTGCTCGACGAGGCAGGCAACTGGCACGAGTTCGACTGGTTCGGCCAGCTCGGCCAGAAGGAGTACGAGGCAAGCTCCGTCTCCGTCCGCTTCACCTATGAGCTGGCTACGCAGCCGCTCTCTTCCTGCCGCATGACCTATACGGTCGCCGAGGATGCTTCCATCAAAGTCGAGCTCGACTACGATGCTGTCGAGGGTCTGCCGGAAATCCCGGACTTCGCGATGCTCTTCACGCTGCCAGCCGACTACGATCAGGTGCGCTTTTACGGCTACGGCCCGCTCGACAACTACGCAGACCGCCAGCGCGGTGCTCGACTCGGCATCTTCGAGACGACTGCCAAGGATGAGGTCGAGCCGTACCTGCAGCCGCAGGAGACGGGCAACCACGGCGGCATCCGCTGGATCGAGGTCACGGATCACCGCGGCCGCGGCGTGCGCCTCGCCATGGACGAGGAGCCGTTCGAGGCTTCGGCCCTGCCGTACAGCGCGCATGAGCTCGAGAACGCGCGCCATCCTTATGATCTGCCAGAAGTCCATCACACCTTCCTGCGCGCATCGCTCGGCCAGTGTGGCGTCGGCGGCGACGACACCTGGGGTGCTCCGGTCCTGCCGGAATACACGGTGAAGAATGAGACGAAGCACTTCTCGTTCTACTTCAAGGGCATCTGATTGACGCAGGGAAAGGACACGATAAGCATATGATTCAGTTTGATGAAAAGACAGGCATCTTCCATCTGAGCAATGCGAAGATGAGTTACGTGCTGCAGGTCATCCGCGGCCGCTATCTCATGCACCGTTACTGGGGCAGGAAACTGCGGACTTTCCGCGACAGCCGCCCGTTCCAGGAGCTCGACCGCGGCTTCTCGCCGCAGCCGGGGGCCTATGAGAATGAGCGCACGTTCTCGCTCGACGTGCTGCCGCAGGAGTATCCGGGCTACGGCCATGTCGACTACCGCATCCCGGCCTACGAGGTGCGCCTCGCAGACGGCACGACGACGACGGAGCTCTTCTACAAGGGCTATGAAATCATGAAGGGTAAGCCGGCGCTCGCGGGCCTGCCGGCCGCGTACGCAGCAGACGATGAGGCGGAGACGCTCAAGATCACGCTGGCCGACTCTAAAGGCAAGCTCGAGGCAGAGCTCTTGTACACGATCTTTGCGGACGCAGATGTCATCGCGCGCAGCGCCTGCCTCAAGAACAGCGGCGAGGAGCCGCTGGACCTGCTCAATGCGGCGAGCTTCGCACTCGACTTGCCGGACCACGATTTCGACCGCATGAACCTCTGGGGCGGCCATGCCGCCGAGCGCACGGCAGAGCGCGTGCCACTCATGCACGGCATCGAGGAGAGCGCGAGCCGCCGCGGCTCGAGCTCGCATCAGGCATCGCCGTTCCTCGCACTCCTGCGCAAGGACGCGGGGGAGAAGAGCGGTGAGGTCTACGGCTTCAGCCTCGTTTGGAGCGGCGAGTTCTCGCTCAAGACGGAGGTCGAGCAGTTCGGCACGACACGCGTCGTCGGCGGCATCAACCCATTCGAGTTCCGCTGGCATCTGGAGCCGGGCGAATCCTTCCAGACGCCAGAGGCGCTGCTCGCTTACAGCGCCGAAGGTCTCAATGGCATGAGCCAGGCCTTCCATGAGATCGTGCGCCACCACATCGTGCGCGGCAAGTTCCGCGACGCCGTGCGCCCCATCCTCGTCAACAACTGGGAGGCGACGTACTTCGACTTCGACGATGCGAAGATGGACAACCTCGCGGCCTGTGCCAAAGACCTCGGCATCGAGCTCATGGTGCTCGACGACGGCTGGTTCGGCAAGCGCGAGGACGACAACAGCTCGCTCGGCGATTGGGTCGTCAACATGGAGAAGCTCAAGGGCGGCCTGCGGGGCGTGGCGGAGAGTGCGCACAAGCGCGGCCTCAAGTTCGGCCTCTGGTTCGAGCCGGAGATGGTGTCTGTAGACTCGGACCTCTACCGCGCGCATCCAGACTGGGCGCTGCGCTCGCCGTCGTACCCGATGACGTTCAGCCGCCATCAGCTCGTGCTCGACCTCTCGCGCGCGGATGTCCGCGACTACATCGTCGACTCCGTCTGCAAGATCCTCGACACGGCGCCGATCGACTACGTCAAGTGGGACTTCAACCGCCATCTGACGGACGCCTTCTCGGCCAAACTGCCGCCGGAGCGCCAGGGCGAAGTGCGCACGCGCTTCGTGCTCGGCCTTTACGACGTCCTCGAGCGCATCACGCAGACGCATCCCGATGTCCTGTTTGAGAGCTGCTCGGGCGGCGGCGGCCGCTTCGATGCGGGCATGCTCTATTACATGCCGCAGACCTGGACGAGCGACGATACGGACGCCATCTGCCGCCTCTCCATCCAGAGCGGCACGAGCATGGTCTTCCCGCCCATCACGATGGGCGCGCATGTCTCTGTGACGCCGAACCATCAGGTCGGCCGCGTGACGCCGATGCAGACGCGCGCGTTCGCCGCGATGATGGGTTGCTACGGCTATGAGATGGACATCACGCGCATGAGCGAGGAGGAGAAGGCAGAGGTCCGCAGCCACATCGCGCTCTACAAGAAGATCCGCCCGACGATGCAGCTCGGACAGTTCTACCGTCTGCTCACGCCGTTTGAAGGCAAGGGCAATGAGACAGCCTGGGAGTTTGTCGCCAAAGACGGCAAGGAGATCGTCCTCGTCTACTTCAAGGCACTCGCGACGCCGGCAGCGGAGCTGCGCACGCTGAAGCTCGAGCAGCTCGACGCCGATGCAGAGTACGAAGTGGCCGCTTACTACCCGGCCAAGGGTCTCTCGCATGACGGTGCGGGCAGCAAGGCCCTGAGCCTTGCGGGCAAGTCCTTCTACGGCGATGAGCTCATGTACAGCGGCATCGAGGTGCCGAAGATCGACACGGATTTCGCCGCCTACATGTGGGTGTTCCACAAAAAATAAGCAAAATCTGTAAAAAGAAGCTGTCACATCACTGTGGCAGCTTTTTTCATAGCAGGAAAAGGCGTGCATCGTGTATAATAATATATTGTTATCGTATAAGTGGCAGATGGGGAACTGCCACAATCGAAAAAAAGATGTTAGGGGAATTCAACATGCAGAAAATCAGAAAAGCAGTCATTCCGGCAGCCGGCTACGGCACGCGCTTCCTGCCCGCCACGAAGGCGACGCCGAAGGAGATGCTGCCGATCGTCGACAAGCCGACCATCCAGTACATCGTCGAGGAGGCGCTCGCGAGCGGCATCGAGGAGATCCTCATCGTCAGCGGCCACGGCAAGCGCGCCATCGAGGACCACTTCGACTCGGCGCCGACGCTCGAGGCAGAGCTCAAGAAGAAGGGGAAGCTCGACCTCCTGAAGATGGTGCAGGACACGGCCAACATCCGCATCCACTATATCCGACAGCGCTATATGCGCGGCCTCGGCGATGCCATCCTCTGCGCCAAGGCGTTCATGGGCGATGAGCCGTTTGCCGTGCTCTTAGGCGACGATGTCGTCTACAATCCGGAGAAACCGGCACTGCGCCAGCTCATCGACGTCTACGACAAGACGGGCGGTTCGGTGCTCGGCTGCCAGATGGTGCCGGACGAGAAGGTCTCGTCTTACGGCATCGTCGCAGGGGACAAGACGGAGAACCCGCGCCTCATGCGCGTGCGCGACATGATCGAGAAGCCGAGCCTCGAGGAGGCGCCGAGCCGCATGGCCGTGCTCGGCCGCTACATCATCCGTCCGGAAATCTTTGGCATCCTGGAGCACACAGAGCCCGGTAAGGGCGGCGAGATCCAGCTCACGGATGCGCTCAAGGAACTGGCGCGCCAGCAGGCCGTCTACGCTTACGACTTTGAAGGCAAGCGCTACGACCTCGGCGACAAGCTCGGTTTCCTCAAGGCGACGGTGGAGTTCGCTCTGCGCCGCGAGGACCTCGGCACGCCGTTCAAGAAGTATCTCAAGGATCTCGTCGCGAGAATCTGAGGTGTGAAGGTTGCAGAAGAAAAATAAGGCGAATCTGGCACTGGGCATCAGCGCTGCCGGCTTTGTCGGCACATTGGCGGCCGGCGGCTCCGGCTTTGCGGCGGGGCTCTTCCATCACGGTTTCCTGGCCGCGACGATCGGCGGGCTGGCGGACTGGTTTGCCGTCACGGCGCTCTTCCGCAAGCCGCTCGGCATCTCGTACCGCACGGATGTCCTGCGGCGCAACAGGAAGCGCATCATGGATGCCATCGTGACATTCGCGAGCGACGACCTCTTGAGCACGGAGAACATCATGCGCGTCATCCGCGACCAGGACACAGCGGGCCTTCTCGTCGACTATCTCGAGCACCGCGGTGGCCGCGAGGGCGTCGTGGAGGTCGTCGATGCCGTCGTCCTCAAGATCGTCAACGATCTCGACAGCGAGGGCCTCGCAAGGGAACTGGCCCCTGCCGTGCGCGAGGGTCTTCAGGGCCTCGCGCTCGAGAACATCCTGATTGAGCTCGTGCGCATGCTCGGAGAGGAACGCCATGCCAAGCGCATCCTGCACAGCGTCCTGAGCATCAGCGAGCAGGTCCTGCAGTCGCCTGCCATGCAGCAGGTCCTGCTCGACAACATCAAGGTCCTGCGCAAGGAGTACGAGGGTGAATCGGCTGGCCGTGCGTTCGTCCTGTCGGCACTTGGCCTCGACGACAAGGAGATCCTCGCCATCTTCAACGAGAAGGCGAAGCAGGGCATCAAGGACCTCCTGAGCGAGCAGACCGAGGGCTATGCGCGCCTCAAGGCAGGCTTTGAGGGCATGGTCCTCTCCTTCAGCAACGATGCGTCGCTGCGCGGCGTGCTCGGGGAGTGGAAGGAGCGATGGCTCGAGCAGATGGACATCGAGGGCCTGATCGCCTCGTGGATCGAGAATGCGCTCAAGGGAGAGGAGCCCTTCTGGCTGCCGAACCTCAACGCTTTCGTCGAGCAGCGCATCGATGGTTTCGTACACTCGGAGAACTGGCAGCACCGCTTCGACAAGATGCTCAAGGACCTCATCGAGAGCGAGCTCATGAAACACCACGAGCTCATCCCGGGACTCATCCGCGAGCGCCTCGACGAGTTCAGCGATGACGCACTCGTCACCTTCGTGGAGGACAAGGTGCAGGACGACCTGCAGATGATCCGCATCAACGGCTCAATCGTCGGTTCTCTCGTCGGCATGGGCCTCTACGTCCTCGTCTGGGCGGCAGAAAGGATGTGGGGATTATGAGAGCCATGACGAAATCCTGGAACAAGGCGGACCGCGTGCTCTTCCTCGCGTTCCTCGTGTTCCTGCTCGCCTTATTCGTGCACCTGCAGCTTCCGCACTCGGTTTTCGCCTCGGGATTCCTCTTCTGCGCGGAAGCGGCGCTCGTCGGCGGAATCGCCGACTGGTTTGCCGTCACGGCACTCTTCCGCAAGCCTCTCGGCTTCCCGTATCATACGGCCATCCTGCCGCGGCGGCGCCAGTCCTTCATCAAGGCCTCGGTGACGATGGTCCAGAAGGAGTTCTTCTCGCGGCGCAAGGTGTTCCGCCACTTGGAGCGCCTGCACCTCATGCCGATGCTCATGAAGTGGCTCGGCGAGCCCGACACGCGGGCCAAGGTCTCGCACCATCTCTACCATTACGCGCGCGGCTTCCTTCTGAAGAAGGACAGCGAGAAGCGGGCGGCGGAGTTTGCGCGGCGCATCCGCACTTACCTGAGCACGATGGAGCCAGAGGATCTCTTCGCAAATATCGGCCACTGGCTGCAGCAGAGCGGGCGCGACAAGGACTTCCTCGAGCGCGTCTCGGCTTACCTGCGCGTGCGGGCTGAGCGGCCGGAGACGGCCAAGGCCATCGAGTCGATGCTCGAGCAGTACGAGAAGGAGAAGGCCAAAAGCACGCTGGCGCTCTTCCTGACGGGGCTGGCTGAGGCCATGGACCTCGTCAATCTTGAAGATGCGGCCAACATCATGCAGAAGCAGCTCGTGGCGATGCTCAAGGAGCTCGGCACGCGCGACTCGCAGCTGCAGCAGGACATGCTGGAGCTCTTCTACGAGAAGACGGCCGTGCTCAATGCCGAGCCGGAGTTCCATCAGCTCGTGCACGAGCTGCGCGACAGCCTCGTGGCCGACCTGCCAATCGAGGAGGTCGTGCGCCGGGCGGCAGCGCATATGCGCGACCATCTTGAGGCCGACGCCGCGCGTCAGGTCGACGCCGTCGAAGAGCATCTGCCGATGCTGCGCAGCCGGCTGGCCGACATCATCGAGGCGGAGTATGACCGTGGTCTGCACCTCCTGCAGGAAGATGACGATCTGCGCCACACGGTGGGCCGCTTCCTCTACGACCTCATCGCGCGCTCGGCGCTCCATGCGCAGACGCTCGTCGGCGTTGTCGTCGAGAGCGTACTCGCGCGCCTGACGGACGAGCAGCTCAACCACCTCGTCTACGACAAGGTAGAGCCCGACCTCTTGTGGATTCGCATGAACGGTTCCATCGTCGGCTCGGGCATCGGGCTGGTCATCTTCATCCTGCTCCAGCTCGTGCCATGACACTCGATAAAAGAAAAAGACGCCCTTGGTGGCGTCTTTTTTGTTGTGCGCATTAGGCGTGGGAAGTCATCCGTGATGTTCGTGCAGGAAGTACTGGAAAGCCGAGGGAACGCTGTAGGCGTCGGCGAGCTCTTCGGGCGAGGCCCAGACAAGCGGGCTCGAATCTTCGGCGACCATTGCATCGGGGGATGCGAGCTCGATGGCCCAGCCCTGCATCTGCCATTCGACATGGGAGAAGATGTGGCGCGCATCGGGCAGGCGCGTGATCGTAAGGGCGTGCAGGCCGCGGGCCGCGAGCCATGCTTCGACTTCTGCCTGTGTGAGATGGCCCGGCAGGTTCGGCAACTCCCAGAGGCCGGCGAGCAGCCCCTTGTCCGGGCGCTTCGTCAATGCCAGTGCCCTGCCCTGGTGCAAGAGGAGCACGGTCTTCTGCTCGACGCGGCGCTTTGCTTTCTTGCTCTTGACCGGCAGCTGCTGCTCTGAGCCCGCATCGTGTGCGAGGCAGAGCCGGGCAAGCGGGCAGGCGGCGCAGTGCGGCGCCCCGTGCGGCAGGCAGATGGTCGCGCCGAGGTCCATGAAGGCCTGATTGAGGGCACCTGCCGCCTGACCGCTTGGGTAATGCGGTGCGAGCGCCTCCTCGACGGCGCGGCGGACGGCGGGCTGGGCGATGTCCTCGCCACACTGCAGCACGCGCATGGTGACGCGCAGGATGTTGCCATCGACGGCGGGCAGGGGCAGGCCGAAGGCAATCGAGCCGATGGCGCTGGCCGTGTAGCGGCCGATGCCCGGCAGCTCGAGCAGCGCCGCAAAATCTGCGGGCAGCTTGCCGCCGTACGCTGCGCAGATCACGCCGGCGGCCTTCTTGAGGTTGCGCGCCCGGCTGTAGTAGCCGAGTCCCTGCCAGAGTTTCATGAGGAGCTCGTCGTCGCAGCGCGCGAGGCTCTCGATGTCGGGCAGTGCCTCGAGGAAGCGCGTGTAGTAGGGGATGACGGCCGAGGCGCGCGTCTGCTGCAGCATGATCTCCGAGAGCCAGGTGTGATACGGCGTGACCTCCTCGCGCCAGGGCAGGCAGCGCAGCGTCGACTGCCCCTCGTACCAGGTAAGAAGCGGCCCCACAATCGAGGAGAGGACCTCGGCATGCGGCAGTCTTATTGGCAGTGCTTTCTTTTTGGTATTCATGATAGGAAGAATCCTTTCTATGCGAATGGAATGCGGGAATATTGGTTGTGTTTTATTGTAGCATGAATCTGTGTTTGTGGCCAAGAAAGGCACTATGCATTACATACATGGACATTATGGCTGCCATGTCTGACGCATTGTCGCATCGGTTCGGGAAACTCTCTCCGAAATGGACAGGAATGCATGTGGAACAATAGAGACCCCTTCAAATGTCTATTATAACAGGATGATGATATAAAAAAATCTCGGAAAGTCGAAAAAAAGTTACAGGAATGTGTTGACAAATCATGTGCGTAGAGTAATAATGTATACATGTTTACAGCATTACAGATTGAATCTGCTGAGACGCCGTGATATGATATTTGTGGTATCAGCAATTCGAAGAGGAGATGGGTCCATGAAACACGTCTTGTCGGTCTTTGTCGAGAACCAGACTGGTGTTCTCGTGCGTGTTGTAAGCATGTTTTCCAGACGCGAGTTCAATATCGACAGCTTGTCGGTGGGCGTCACGGAGACACCGGATTTCTCGCGCATCACGGTCGTCGTGCATGGCGATGAGAACCTCATCGAGCAGATGATCAAGCAGCTCGAGAAGATGCCGGTAGTCCGTGCGGTGCAGCGCCTGGATGAGAAGAATGCTGTTTGCCGCGGGATGACACTCATAAAGGTCAAGGCGGATGACAACAACCGGCTCGATGTCTTGAAGATGGCAGAGCTCTTCCGGGCTCATGTGGTGGATGTCGAATCCAACACGCTGGTCTTTGAGATCACGGGCAGTGACGACAAGGTCACGGCTTTCCTGAGACTCGTGAAGCCTTACGGGATTGCGGAAGTCATACGCACCGGCCTTATCGCGTTGGAACGCGGAGAGCATACAATCTATGAACATTGTGAGGAGAGAGAGTATTATGGCAAAAACTTACTATGATCAGGATGCAAATTGGGAACTCATGAATGGCAAGACGATCGCGATCATCGGCTACGGCAGCCAGGGTCACGCTCATGCCCTGAACCTCAAGGACAGCGGTGCAAACGTCATCGTCGGCCTCTATGAGGGTTCCAAGTCCAAGAAGGTCGCTGAAGAGCACGGCCTGAAGGTTTACACGGTCGCTGAGGCAGTCAAGCAGGCTGACATCACGACGGTCCTGATCCCGGATGAGAAGCAGGCTGACGTCTACAAGACGGAGATTGGACCGAACCTCAAGCCGGGCAGCGCTCTCGTCTTCGCACATGGCTTCAACATCCATTACCAGCAGATCGTTCCGCCGGAGAACATCGATGTCTTCATGGTCGCTCCGAAAGGCCCGGGCCATCTCGTTCGCCGTACGTTCACGGAAGGCTCCGGCGTACCGGCTGTCTTCGCTGTCTACCAGGATGCATCGGGCAAGTGCTTCGACCTCGCTCTCGCTTATGCAAAAGGCCTCGGCGCTCTGCGTTCCGGCGCTCTGCAGACGACGTTCCGCGATGAGACGGAAGAAGACCTCTTCGGCGAGCAGGCTGTCCTCTGCGGCGGCGTTTGCCAGCTGATGCAGACGGGCTTCGAAGTCCTCGTCGAGGCAGGTTATCCGCCAGAGATGGCATACTTCGAGTGCTTCCACGAGATGAAGCTCATCATCGATCTCTGCTACGAGGGCGGCTTCACGAAGATGCGCCAGTCCTGCTCCGATACGGCTGAGTATGGCGACTACATGGTCGGCCCGCGCATCATCACGGAGGACACGAAGAACGAGATGCGCAAAGTCCTCAAAGAGATCCAGGACGGCACGTTTGCTCGCAACTGGCTGCTCGAGAACAAGTCGGCAGGCCGCGTCAACTTCCTCATGCAGCGCCGTCTGCATGCTGAGCATCCGATCGAGAAGGTCGGTAAGGAACTGCGCGCTATGATGCCGTGGCTCAAAGATGGTGCAGATCTCTCCAAAGACTGATTCACCTTCTAACTGAACAGGAAATCAACGCTTCCCCGGCGAACTATACGTCGGGGAAGTTTTTTCCAATAACCGGACAATACTCGATAGATATTCATATATTAGGAGGGCATATTATGGGTATGACTATGAGCGAGAAGATTCTCGCGAAACACGCTGGCCTCGATTCCGTGAAGGCCGGTCAGCTCGTGACCTGTGAGCTCGATATGGTACTCGCGAACGACATCACGGCGCCGCCGTCCATCGCGAAATTCGAGGAAATCGGCCGCCCGGTCTTCGATAACACGAAGATCGCGCTCGTGCCGGACCACTTCCAGCCGGCCAAGGACATCAAGTCGGCAGAGCTCGCGAAGATCGTACGCGATTTCGCGCGCAAGTACAAGATCGTCAACTACTTCGAGCAGGGCCGCGTAGGCATCGAGCACGTCATCCTGCCGGAGAAGGGCATCGTCGCACCGGGCATGCTGACGATTGGCGCGGATTCGCATACGTGCACGTACGGCGCCGTCAACGGCTTCTCGACGGGCGTCGGCTCGACCGACCTCGGCGCAGCCATGGCGACGGGCAAGGCCTGGTTCAAGGCGCCGGAGGCCATCAAGGTCAACCTGACGGGCGAGAAGCCGGCCGACATCACCGGCAAGGATGTCATCCTGACGCTCATCGGCATGATCGGCGTCGACGGCGCGCTCTACAAGTCCCTCGAATTCGCTGGCCCAGGCGTCAAGGCACTGACGATGACGGACCGCCTGACCATCTCCAACATGGCCATCGAGGCGGGCGGCAAGGCCGGCATCTTCCCGTTCGACGAGATCACGAAGGCGTATGTCGATGCCCGCGTCACGAAGCCGTATGAACCGGTTGCCGCTGACGATGACGCCGAGTACTGCCGCGAAGTCGACATCAACCTCTCCGAGCTCAAGCCGGTCGTCGCCTTCCCGCACCTGCCGGGCAACACGAAGCGCGTCGAGGATATCAAGGAGCCAATCGAGATCGATCAGGTCATCATCGGTTCCTGCACGAACGGCCGCCTCGAGGACATGGAGATTGCGGCGTCCATCCTCAAGGGCCACAAGGTCGCCGACCGCGTGCGCTGCATTGTCATCCCGGGCAGCCCGGCTATCTACAAGGAGTCGATGAAGCGTGGCTACATCGATACGTTCATCGACGCCGGCTGTGCCGTCTCGACGCCGACTTGCGGCCCGTGCCTCGGCGGCTACATGGGCATCATGGCTGCCGGCGAGCGCTGCGTCTCGACGACAAACCGCAATTTCCGCGGCCGCATGGGCCATGTCGACAGTGAAGTCTACCTCGCCGGCCCGCAAGTCGCAGCCGCGAGTGCAATCTTAGGACGCATCGCAACACCGGAGGAGGTCAAATAATATGAAATTAGAAGGCAAAGTATGGCGCTACGGCGACAATGTTGATACGGATGTCATCATCCCGGCCCGCTACCTCAATACGTTCGACCCGAAAGAGCTCGCCAAGCACTGCATGGTCGACATCGATGAGAGCTTCGCACCGAATGTCAAAGAGGGCGATATCATGGTCGGCGGCCGCAACTTCGGCTGCGGCTCCTCACGCGAGCATGCGCCGGTCGCCATCAAGGCGTCGGGCATCCCCGTTGTCATCGCTGCGAGCTTCGCGCGCATTTTCTACCGCAACGGCATCAACATCGGCCTGCCGCTTTTAGAGATCGGCTCGGATGTCGAGAAGATCAAGGCGGGCGACAAGCTGCGCGTCGACACGGCGACGGGCACGATCGAAGACCTGACGACGGGTGATGTCTTCCACGCCCATCCGCTGCCGGGCTTCGTGCAGGATATCGCCAAGGCCGGCGGCCTCATCAACTACATCAAGGGCCAGAAAGACTGAGCCCCTGTTGTTGCGTTTGTCAGAGTAGAGAGGGATACATATGTCATATAAGATCACAGTGATACCGGGCGATGGTATCGGCAAGGAAATCACGGATTCGGCGGTAGAAGTCCTCAAGAAGGTCGATGAGAAGTTCGGCCTCGGACTCTCCTACACCTACAAAGACGCCGGCGGCACGGCCTACGACAAGTTCGGCACGCCGCTGCCGGATGACACGATCGAGGCCTGCAAGGCATCCGACGGTGTCCTCTTCGGCGCCGTTGGCGGCGACAAGTGGGACAACGTCGACCCGGCGCTGCGCCCCGAGAAGGCCATCCTCGGCCTGCGCAAGAACCTCGGCCTCTACGCCAACCTGCGCCCGGTCAAGGTGGCCGATGCGCTCGTCGAGTACTCCCCGCTGAAGCCGGAGCTCGTCAAGGGCGTCGACCTCGTCATCGTGCGCGAGCTCATCGGCGGCATCTACTTCGGCGACAAGTGCGAGTCAGAGCAGCACAACGGCGCCGAGCGCGCCTGGGACCTCGAGAACTACTCCGTTCCTGAGGTCGATCGCATCGCGAAGCTCGCCTTCGAGACGGCCAAGCTGCGTCGCGGCAAGGTCACGTCGGTCGACAAGGCCAACGTCCTCGCGACGTCGCGCCTCTGGCGCCGCACGGTGGCCAAGATTGCAGAGTCGTATCCGGACGTCGAGCTCAACAACCTCTACGTCGACAACTGTGCGATGCAGCTGGCCATCCGTCCGACGCAGTTCGATGTCATCGTCACGGGCAACCTCTTCGGCGACATTCTCTCCGACGAGGCAGCCGTCGTCGGCGGCTCCATCGGCATGATGCCGTCGGCCTCCATCGGCACGAGCACAAGCCTCTACGAGCCGATTCACGGCAGTGCGCCGGACATCGCCGGCAAGGGGATCGCCAACCCGATGGGCACGATTCTTTCGGCAGCCATGCTGCTGCGCTATTCGCTCCATGAAGAAGCGGCGGCCCAGGCCATCGAGGCGGCAGTCGACAAGGCGCTGGCCGATGGTTACCGCACGCCGGACCTCTGGAAGGAAGGCTTCCAGAAGGCCAATACGGAAGAGATCACGAAGGTCATCTGCGAGCGCATCTGATACCGCAGAGCGCCAGCAGAGACGGCAGAAAGGGGAAGGCAGATGAAGGGAGCGAAGGCTGTCGCTCTCTGTCTCAAGGAACAGGGAGTCGACACGGTTTTTGGTTATCCGGGCGGCATGATCCTGCCGCTTTACGATGCATTTTATGAGAACCCGGACATCCGGGAAATCCTCGTGACACACGAACAGAATGCCGCGCACGCAGCCGACGGCTACGCGCGCGCTTCGGGCAAGGTCGGCGTCTGCATCGCGACGTCGGGCCCCGGCGCGACAAATCTCGTCACGGGCCTTGCGACGGCCTTCATGGACTCCATGCCGGTCGTCGCCATCACGGGCCAGGTCGACACTTCACTCCTGGGGCGCGATGCGTTCCAGGAGACGGACATCCTCGATGTCACGATGCCGATCACGAAGCACAACTTCAAGGTCAAGCATGCCGACCAGCTCGTGCCGACCGTGCGCAAGGCCTTTGCCCTGGCGCGCCACGGCCGTCCCGGTCCCGTGCTCATCGATGTGCCGCGCGACCTCTTCTTCGCGGATATCGACTACAAGCCGCAGGCCGTGCAGCCCGAGCATCACGGGAAACCGGATGCCGACTTCCTGATCTGCGCGGCGGAGGCGGCCGACGAGATCGTCCAGGCCAAGCGGCCCGTGGCGATTGTCGGCGGCGGCGTCATCTCCGCCGGTGCGACGAAAGAAGTCATCGCCTTCATCGAGAAGTACCACCTGCCTGTCGTCCACACGCTCATGGGGCTCGGTGCGATACCGCGCTCCCATCCGCAGTCGCTCGGCTTTGCCGGCATGCACGGCGAGAAGGCCGCGAATCACGCGATTGCTGCGGCCGACCTCGTCATCGCCATCGGCAGCCGCTTCGGCGACCGCCAGACGGGCAACCTCGACAAGTACACGGAGAACACGAAGTTCATCCACATCGACATCGACCCCGCCGAGATCGACAAGAACGTCGGCAACTCGCTCGGCCTCGCCGGCGACATGAAGACCATCCTTTCCCTGCTCATGAAGCACGAGCCGAATTCCGCCCTGACGGACTGGTGGCAGCAGATCGACAAGTGGGAGGAGTCGTACGCCTACGACTACCACCAGAATCGACTGACCGTCCCCTGGGCGATGCATCAGGTCATGCAGCGCACGAAGGGCAAGCCGTACGCCTTTGCGACGGATGTCGGCCAGCATCAGATGTGGGCGGCGCTCCACCTGCGCATCGAAGAGCCGCGCACGTGGCTGACCTCCGGCGGCCTCGGCACGATGGGCTTCGGCCTGCCGGCCGCCATGGGTGCGCAGCTCTACTACGGCAGGGGCCGGCGCGTCATCCACGTGGCCGGCGACGGTGGCATCAAGATGACGGGCAACGAGTTCTACACGATCGCGCGCCTGCAGCTGCCGATCATCTCCCTGATCGTCAACAACAGGAGCCTCGGCATGATCCGCCAGCTCCAGAAAGTCATGTACAAGGAGCGCTACATCGCCTGCGAGCTCGACTACCCGATGGACTACGTCAAGTACGCCGCGTGCTTCGGCATCGAGGCAGAGGCCGTCTCCACCCAGGACGAATTTGCCGAGGCCCTTAAAAAAGCACTCGAGGACCACGACCATCCGCGCGTCATCGTCCTCAACGTCTGGCGCAGTTTCGTCGAACCCATGACCAAGGGCGGCGCCCGCATCGATGAGTTCGTCGAGTTTAAGTGATAAAAACAACAAAAAATCAATAAAAAGAAACAAAAAGCTCCGCATGCTTCTAGGATTTACGGTATAATAGAAGGCGTGCGGGGCTTTTGTCCTGCTATCAATCGAAATACAGGGGGAATCATATATGAATATCATCGTGACCGGCGGTGCCGGCTTCATTGGTTCGAACTTCATCTACTACATGCTCAAGAAGCATCCGAGTGACCGCATCATCTGCGTTGACAAGCTGACGTATGCGGGCAACCTCGAGACGCTCGAGGCGGCAATGGAGAAGAAGAACTTCAAGTTCATCCGCGCGGACATCGCAGACCGCCAGACGGTCTACCGCATCTTCGAGCAGGAGAAGCCGGATATCGTCGTCAACTTTGCGGCGGAGTCGCATGTCGACCGCTCCATCGAGAATCCAGAGATCTTCCTGCAGACGAATGTCATCGGCACGAGCGTGCTGCTCGACGCCTGCCGCAAGTACGGCATCGACCGCTACCATCAGGTCTCGACGGACGAGGTCTACGGCGACCTGCCGCTCGACCGCCCGGACCTGTTCTTCACGGAGGAGACGAACCTCAAGACGTCGAGCCCGTATTCGGCTTCGAAGGCCGGTGCTGACCTGCTCGTCATGGCCTACCACCGCACCTACAAGATCCCGACGACGATCTCGCGCTGCTCGAACAACTACGGTCCGTACCACTTCCCGGAGAAGCTCATCCCGCTGATGATCATCAACGCGCTGTCCGACAAGAAGTTGCCGGTCTACGGCGACGGCAAGAACGTCCGCGACTGGCTCTACGTCGAGGATCACTGCCATGCCATCGACCTGATCCTGCAGAAGGGCCGCGTCGGCGAGGTCTACAACATCGGCGGCCACAATGAGCGCGCCAACATCGACGTCGTCAAGACCATCCTTAAGGAGCTCGGCAAGTCCGAAGACCTCATCGAGTACGTCACCGACCGCAAGGGCCACGACCGCCGCTACGCCATCGACCCGACGAAGATCCACACGGAGCTCGGCTGGGAGCCGGAGACGAAATTCGAGGACGGCATCAAGAAGACGGTCAAGTGGTACCTCGAGCACCGCGACTGGTGGATGGGCATCATCAGCGGCGACTACCAGACCTACTACGAGCGCATGTACGACAAGCGCGCCATCCTCGAGTACGCCAAGATCTGACGGCAAGACTGTGTGACAGCGAAATCGCTCAAACATAAGGAAGGCCGGTCGAATGGACATCGGATGTTCATTCGACCGGCCTTTTTTGGTCTGTCATGGATATATATGGATACAAAAAAGAGCTAGATGAAATCGATAAGATTCCTTCTAACTCTTGCTATTCAATATGGTGGAGACAAGGAGGATCGAACTCCTGACCTCTTGCATGCCATGCAAGCGCTCTCCCAGCTGA
>OGGS01000256.1_pt1 | contig 60643 bp, 58 predicted proteins | sample 1571281 | NCBI WGS metagenome assembly OGGS01 (sample SAMEA2582042, study PRJEB24529) | metagenome | biome: Human gut stool | place: China | collected 2011 | reverse complement strand
TTGGCACCTCGATGTCGGCTCATCACATCCTGGGGCTGAAGCAGGTCCCAAGGGTTGGGCTGTTCGCCCATTAAAGTGGTACGTGAGCTGGGTTCAGAACGTCGTGAGACAGTTCGGTCCATATCCATCGCGGGCGTAAGATACATGAGGGAGACTGCTCCTAGTACGAGAGGACCGGAGTGGACGGACCGCCGGTGTACCAGTTGTTTCGCCAGAAGCACAGCTGGGTAGCTGCGTCCGGAAGGGATAAACGCTGAAAGCATCTAAGCGTGAAGCCCGTCCCGAGATGAAGTATCTCATAGCACAAGCTAGTAAGACACCTTGAAGAAGACAAGGTTGATAGGGTAGATGTGGGAGTGCCGCAAGGCATGAAGCTGACTACTACTAATATGTCGAGGGCTTAACTAGAGAACTGAAATGTTTGACAGAGTAATTTCTTCTGTATAGTTTTGAATGTGCAAGCATTCAAATAGAATATCCGGTGATGATGCCTGAATGGTTCCACCTGTTCCCATACCGAACACAGTAGTTAAGCATTCAGAGGCCGAAAGTACTTGTCTGGAGACGGACTGGGAGGATAGGAAGTTGCCGGTTAAGTAGAGCTCCGCTGAGGCGGAGCTTTTTTTGTGCTTGGAAATCGAATGTGGTATAATGAGAAAGTCATTACGAAAGAACAACCGATGGAAAGAAAATTGAGGGACGACCGTCATGAACAATGTCTATGCACTCGTAGAGCACTTTTATGAAAACAATGTCGATGCAGAACCGATACTTGCCCAGGATTTCCTGGAGAAGTACCTGCGCAAGCACGCTTGGCAGGGTGCAGATGATCGGGCGCTCCAGAAGATCTGGGCATCTGTCCGCATGCTCATCACGTACATCGAACAGATGCATCTCTATTCCTTCGCCTCGCTGACGGTCTACGACTATCAGGAAATCCTCTACCGCCTGGCGCAGTCGGATGCTGACTTCGAGCTCAACGAAGCGGATGTCAAGGCATTCTTTGATACCGTGGCGGATTTCTATGATTACTACCACACGAAGTACGAGGATGAGGACGAACTCATCTACCTGCAGGATGCCCGCGCTTCTGTCTATGAGAATGGCAAATTCACCATGCCGCCGCGCCGCTCTCAGGATGAGTTCTACAGCTCGCTGAACCATCAGGAGAATGTCACGGAAGAGGATGTCGATAAGCTCAATGCGATGCTCGATGATTTGCTGCATCGCGTCGGCACCTATTTCCACGGCAAGGATTTCCTGCGCGATATGAACCGCGCGCTGCTGCTCTATTCGGGACCGGAGTATGCGAACGTCCCCGAGGAAGGGAGCCTGTCGGCAGAGCAGGAAGCGTACTGGCTGAGTTTCTGGGATTACTTCCTGTTCGACTACCACATGATCGAGACGGATGAAGTCCCTCTGCGCTACTTCTTCCAGCACGAGAAGGCGCGATTGACGATCACGGAACAGGACATCATCCGCGACCTCTTGCAGGCGAAATTCACCGTCTTCTACGTCGAGGGCGTCCAGGATGACTTTGTGACGTGCTGCAACCTGTTCACCGATGAGCGCATCGATCTGCCGGACTCGGAGTGGATGTTCCCCGATGCCGAGCACATGATCTTCTTCGGTCATCTCCATGCACGCGGCGTCATGATGCTCAACTATGTGACGTCGCTGCCGGCCAGCGATAAACTGCGCCGCCGCATGAAGGACATCATCCTGCGCCAGCTCGAGTTCTTCCGCTGCCAGAAGCCCGATGCCACGCTTGAGGATTTTTTCCAGCGCGATGCGGTGGCCGTCCGCCATACGCTCAACATCATGGCGAACTTCGCGCAGCTCAACGTCGTGCCATTGCGCAAGGCGCCGAAGCCCCTGCCGGTCAATCTCGACATCCGCAGTAGCTTTGAGGCAGAAGAGCGGGTCCTGCGCGAGGTCGCGCTCAAGCTCGGTTTCAGCGTTTTCTCGACCCAGCTCATCTGCAAGCTCTTCGAGGACTACATGTCCGTGGCCGACCCTGCTTCGTACCCAGAGGAGATGCCCGCCATCGTGACGGCCTGCCTGGTCTGCTACGGCACGATCAACGGCCTTGACTTCGAGGACATTCCCGAGCTCTACGACCTCTTCGGGGCCGACCACAAAGATATCCGCCGCCATATCGCGGCCTTGCGTCAGCGCCTCCACTGCACCCGTTTCGACCCGCGCTACATCACGGAAGAAGGCACCGTCTCCTCGCTGTACCTGAGCTGATGGACGACAACAATAAATAGACAGTACGCCTCGAGAAGTTCTCATGGAATTGCGCTAGCAGGAAATGAGAGCTTCTTCTTTATGAGATGAGGCAGGAATCTGCACGATTTTAGCGAATCCTTAATGTATCATCAAACAGGGAGGAATCATCATGAAATCTTGTAGTCAGTGCCATTCACTCATTCCAGATGATGCGGGTTTTTGCCCTGAGTGCGGGGCAAAGCAGCCGCCTCAACAGGTACCGCCTGCACAGCCAGTGCAGCCGCAGCCCACGCCTCAGCAGGCAACTGCTCAGCAGGCCAATCCGCAGGCTGGCGGCCAGCAAGGGCCTTCGGCGCAGCAGCAGCAGTACGTGCAGATGGCTCAGTCGTTTGCACAGACGGGAGCGCAGACGGCGCAGCAGCTGTCGCAGCAGTTCTTTGCGCATGTCGGCAGCATGATGCGCTGGGAGAAGATTGCCTATATCGGGCTCGGCATGATCGCAATCTCGGTCGTGCTGCCGCTCATCAGCATCAGCATCTTTTCGTGCCTGACGAGCATGGTCAACATCAGCCAGATCATGACGTTTGCGGTGCTCGCGCTCTGCTGCTTAGCTGGTTATTACGCGAGTGAGGAGAAGTACAACATCCCGCTTTCCATCAATGTGGGCCTGCTGCTGACGTTTGCCGTCATCTACTGCAAGCTCCACTTCGCGATTGCGGATTTCTTTGATAAGACGAAGCAGGGCGCGAAGGCGGCCTCGCAGCTTGGCGGCGGTCCTGACATGGCGTTTATCGGGAGCATCCTCCAGGATTCTGCGAACAAGCTCGTCGGCCTCGGCATCGGCGTCTACTTTCTGCTGGCGGGTGCTCTCATCGCGATCATCGCCTGTGCAGCCTGCCGCCTCTCGCGCAAGAAGGCGCCGGTCAATATCGGCACGATCTGCACGGAGATGAAGGATGCTATCCTGGAGCCGGCGGAGATGGGCGGCCAGCGCATCCCGGCCTTCATCCTGACGATCCTCGTCGTGGGCATCCTGCTCTTCATCGCGACGAACATCGAGGTCTTCGGCGTGCGCATCTCGAGCTTCCTCTAAGGGATAGGGGCGCTCGGCAAGGTTCAGAGAGGATTTGGAAGACAGGGGGACTATCTCTTGAGTGATGTGAAATCGTGGACCTGCCCGAAGTGCGGGCAGGTCAATACAAGTAAATTCTGCACGGGCTGCGGCACAAAACGCCCGTCGGAGACTTGGACGTGCCCGAACTGCGGAGCGGAGAATACGGGCAGGTTCTGCACGAAGTGTGGGCAGAAGCGTGCGGATAATCTGGGGCAGACGCAGCCGCTGGATATGTCGGCTGTGCGGGCTCCGCAGCGCACGACGCCTGAGCCGGTCATCAAGCCGTCGTATGAGACGCCGCAGCAGCCCGCGCAGCAGGTGCCGCCTGCCATGCAGGGCCGGATGGTGCCGCCGCAGGGGAATGTACCTCAGCCGGACCAGTCAAAGGGGAAGCAGATCGCACTGATTGTCGTCATCATCGTGCTGCTCGGCGTGCTGGGGTTCTTCGGCTATCGCGAATTCTTCGCGGATGAGGGCACGGGCTATCAGCCGGTCGCGAAGCAGGAGACGGCCGCAGACAGCAAGCCGGTGCGCGAGATGAAGACTGATCTCTCGCTCGGCGGCCTGGACCTCGGCGACCCCGCAGGCGACATTGCGGAGGTCGAGACGGATGCGGAGAAGAAGGACCCGAAGCAGGAGGGCTCGATGCTCCGCCATTACTACGCGGACATGCAGATTGTCGAGGAGAACGGCAAGATCACGGCGCTCGTCTCAGAGACGGACAAGGTCTCGACAAAGCGCGGCATCCATCAGGGCTCAACGCTCGACGAAGTGCAGAAGGCCTACGGCACGGATACCTTCTCGCAGTCGGATGACGGAGATGGCCGGACGCTCTACGAGTACAAGTTCACGGGCCAGGATGACCGCGTCGGCCTGCTGCGCTTCGCCGTCAAGGACGGCAAGGTGGATTACATCAGCGTGCGCACCTACGAGGGCGCGGCACAGCCAGCTGGCGTCCAGGCCGCAGCTCCCGCCGTCAACGATTCGGAGAGTGCCAAGGGGACGCTGCGCAACTTCTACAGCGCGATTTCCTCGAAGAACCTCGCCGCTGCCTGGAATCTCATGACGCCGGAGCAGCAGAGCCGCATGGGCGGTTACGATTCGTTCCGCAATGGCTACAGCACGACGCTGTCGAGTGCGGCGACGAACATCACGGTCGCTTCTTCCTCGGCCGACAAGGTCGTCCTCAACTATACGCTGGTCGCACGTGACCGGGCAGAGGGCGGCCATGTCAAGGTGCAGAACTTCAACGGTTCGGCAACGCTCGTAAAGCAGGATGGCGGCTGGAAAATCTCGTACACAGAGTCAAGCAAGGTAGGTGAGCATCTGCAGTGAGCAACGTGAATACAACGAAGATACTCGCCGGCGTTGCTGTCATGCTTCTGCTGATAGCGGCAGGCTTCTTCGGCTATACGCAGTACGAACAGCACAGCTACGTCAAGCAGGCGGTCTACGCCGAAGAAGTCGCGAGCGATGCGCGTGATGTCGCGCTCGAATGCAAGGGCTTGAGTGGCAATCCGGATTCGGATGCAGTCAAGGACTTCCTGGCCCGTCTCGATTCGGTGCAGGACAATCTCAAGCAGGCGACGGACCATCTCAAGACCGCGCGCACCGGCAGCAAGTACCGGACGACGAATGCGGACCTCGTCGAGGCCCTGATCCTCGAGGAGAACATCCTCGAGGACGTCCAGCGCGTTGTCAAGGACCCGTCGGACAAGGATACGGCTGCGACAATCGCGCGGGTCAAGCAGAACGTCGAGGAACTCAAGGATCGCGGAGCGAAGCTTTCCATCGAGAAGACGGACTTCGTGCTGGCACTCGACTTGCAGAACCTCGATGAGATGCTGACTTCTTATGCCAAGAAATACCGCGCCGCCGTCGGCGTGACAAAGGCAGCCGCGGCCAAGGCCGCCAATGCCCAGAATCAGGCCATGGCCGCGAACTTCAAGGCGCGGCTCATGGGACGTTGGTGCCAGTATGGTACGGACAATGATTTTTCCTGTGACACTGTTGGTATCATCTATCCCAATGAGCCGGGACCGGGGTATCAGAAACCATTCAAGCGCTATCCGTACCGCTCGATACAGAATGTGACGTACGATGCAGTACAGGATACATATACGGCTGATGTGACGTTCAGCAACGGCAAGACCAATCATATCGTCATCCGTGGCAATACAACACTGGAAAAAGGCGGCGTGACGTATCAGCGCATGTCTGGTAATGCTGATTCGAGTATACATGCCGTTGTAGACCAGTAAGATAAGATAAACAGGAATCCACATATTCTGAAAATCATCAAGTAGAGAAAGAGGTGTATCATGCAGGAGCGTGAGAATCAGACAGGCGAGTCAGCAGAGGAGCCGCGCGTGCGGGTGATGTCGGAGGATGAAGCGCGGGACTACCGCGGCGTGACGATTGAGGAGCATCCCGATGAGGATGGCCAGCGCGTCAGGGATGCGGAGAATCCGTACGGCCGTGCGGAGGACCCGCTGCGCACGAGCGGCATCCACATCCACACCTTCAGCACGGCGGGGTCGATGAGCTGGCTGACGAAGGCGGCGCTCGTCGTCGGCGGTGCGGCCGTTGTGGCCTTCCTCATCTTTGTGGCGGTGCCAGTCCTCTTCGTGGCCGCAGGCATCGGCGTGGCGGCCTGGCTCCTGCTGCGCCTCTTCCGAGGTTGATCGAGCTCGTAGAACTCAGATACCCTGTCCTATAGTGACAGGGTATTTTTTTGGATAATATATAGGATATTTCCTATGGTTTATATAAAAACATTGGTATTGGACCTATGAAGGTGAGGCGGCTATAATAAGAATCAAGAAAGCAAAGAAAACGAATCCTGCCGGCACGGTGGGACGGGTTGAAAGACAAGAGATGCTAGAAAGATTGGAGCGGTGACGATGCAGAGAGAAGAAGCTGTAAGGCACATGACAGATATCATGGCAAAATTCGTGGCTTTTACGGGCAAGCGGCTGCCGGATGATGTGCGCGCAAAGATTGAGGAGCTCGCCAAACAGGAAGAGGAGCCCTTGGCGAAGGCCATCTACCAGACGATGGAGCGCAATCAGGAGCTCGCAGTGAAGCTCAACCGGCCGAGCTGCCAGGATACGGGCGCGCTGCAGTTCTTCATCAAGTGCGGCACGGCGTTCCCGTATATGGCAGAGCTGCCGGACCTGCTGCGCGAAGCTGTCGTACAGGCGACGAAGGACGCGCCGCTGCGTCACAACGCCGTCGAGACGTTCGACGAATACAACACGGGCAAGAACGTGGCCAAGGGCATCCCGTCCATCTTCTGGGACATCGCGCCGGGCCGCGATGACTGCGAGATCTACACCTACATGGCAGGCGGCGGCTGCTCGCTGCCGGGCCATGCGAAGGTCTTGATGCCGGGCGAGGGCTATGAGGGCGTGACGAAGTTCGTGCTCGACGTCATGACGAGCTACGGCCTCAATGCCTGCCCGCCGCTGCTCGTCGGCGTCGGCATCGGCACGTCGGTCGAGGTCGCGGCGCTGCAGTCGAAGAAGGCGCTCATGCGCCGCATCGGCTCGCACAACCCCAACCCGAAGGCGGCGAAGATGGAGCAGCTCTTAGAGGACGGCATCAACGCCATCGGCCTTGGCCCACAGGGCCTGCGCGGCAAGAACTCCGTGCTCGGCGTCAATATCGAGAACAGCGCGCGCCATCCGTCGGTCATCGGCGTCGCGGTCAACGTCGGCTGCTGGTCACACCGCCGCGGGCACATTGTCTTTGACAAGGAACTCAACTACACGATTGATTCGCATTCGGAGGTGGATTTCTGATGGCTAAGAAAGTACTCACGACGCCAATCAGCGCAAAAGATCTTGAGGACATCCATGTTGGCGATGTCATTTACCTGACGGGCGAGCTCACGACTTGCCGCGATGTCGCGCATCGCCGCGTCATCGAAGAAGGCAGGAGACTCCCCGTCGACATCCGCGACGGCGCCATCCTGCACGCTGGCCCAATCATCCGCCCGCGCGGCGAGGATGACTATGAGATGGTCACGGTCGGCCCGACGACCTCGATGCGCATGGAGAAATTCGAAGAGGCCTTCATCAAGGAGACGGGTGTCCGCCTGATCATCGGCAAGGGCGGCATGGGCGAGGGCACGATGCGCGGCTGCCGCGACAACAAGGCCCTGCACTGCGTCTTCCCGGCTGGCTGTGCTGTCGTGGCGGCCACCTGTGTCGAGAAGATCCTCTCGGCCAACTGGAAGGACCTCGGCATGCCGGAGACGCTCTGGACCTGCAAGGTCAAGGAGTTCGGCCCGCTGATTGTCTCGATCGACACGCACGGTCACAACCTCTTTGAGGAGAACAAGGTCATCTTCAACGAGCGCAAGGACAAGGTCTACGAGGAGATCGCCAAGCAGGTCGGCTTCATCAAATAAAGCAGAATCGAATCAGCAAATATCGCTTTGCAGAGCAGCTGCTCATCCCTTTATCGTATTGGGCATGGGGCGGCTGCTCTTTTTGCTGCCTTGATGCCGACAAATGGCAGGGGTGCTATAATGGAATGGAATATCCATGAGAGAAGAGGAGTGATTATCTTGGATTTTCTTTCATTTTTGCAGCGGGCGGTCTCACCGTTCCACGCGGTGCAGGCGGGCGCGGAGCTGCTGCACGAGGCGGGCTTTGTGGAGCTCGACCCTCGGGAGGCCTGGCATCTGCAGCCGGGCAAGAAGTATCTCGTGCGCGTCTTTGACTCGACGCTCGTGGCCTTCCGCATCGGAGAGGACCCGCGCGCGCACTTGCACATCGCGACGGCGCACACGGACTTCCCGTGCCTGCGCGTCAAGCCCTCGGCGGTCATCGCAGCGAAGGGATACGGCACGCTCAACGTCGAGGTCTACGGCGGCATGATCCGGAGCTCCTGGCTCGACCGGCCGCTGTCGCTTGCGGGCAAGGTCGTGCTCGCGGGCGCAGACCCGTACACGCCGGAGGTGCACCTCGTCGACATCGGCAGGCCACTCCTGACGATACCGCATCTTGCCATCCACATGAACCGCAAGGTCAACGAAGGGGAGACGCTCAACCCGCAGAAGGACATGCTGCCGCTCTTCACGATGCTCGGCATGTCCAGCTCGGATGACAGCAGGAGCGCGCACGATGCGTTCCTCGATTTTTTCGCGGATGAATGCCATCTCGAGCGCGGGCGCATCCTCTCGTACGAGCTCACGGCCTATCCGACGGATGCACCGTGCCGCTTCGGCGCAAAGAACGAATTCCTCTCGGCCTCGCGGCTCGACAACATGACCTCGGTCTACGCCTGCCTCGAGGGCCTGCTGCATGGCGAAAGCCAGAACGGCATCCAGTGCATCGCGCTGTTCGACAACGAGGAAGTCGGCAGCTGCACGAAGCAGGGCGCGGATTCCTTCGCGCTGCCGAACATCCTCATGCGGCTCTACAGCTCGCTCGGCTACGGGCAGGATGCGTACTTCGCGGACCTCGCGCGCGGCTTCCTACTCTCGCTCGATGTCGCGCACGCGCTGCATCCCAATGCGCCCGAGAAGGCGGACCCGACGAATGCGCCGCGGCTCGGCGGCGGCGTGACGATCAAGGCGGCCTGCAGCCAGGCGTACGCGGGCGATGCGGAGGCTATCGCGGTGACGAAGGCGCTCTGCGAGGCGCACGCCATCCCGTATCAGATGTTCCTCAACCGCTCGGACATCCGCGGCGGCTCGACACTCGGCTCGATGCTCACGGCCAACATGCCGATGCGCGCGATGGACGTCGGCGCGGCCATCCTCGCGATGCACTCGGCGCGCGAGACGATGGGCGCTGATGACCAGCAGGCACTCGAGCGCCTCGTCACCGTCTTCTTCAGCCGCTGAGATGCGTTGAATGCCTGTAGAAGGAGTACCGTCCCTTGTGGACGGACTTTTTCTAAGGTTGACTTTTTTATGTAATGTTGTTAAACTAAGAAACTATAAATGTGAAATGAAAATAGGACGTGATACTTATGAAGCGAGAATATAGATCCTGGTACAGTGACCGCCTGCAGCGCGAGATGCATATCCGCGTCTACGGCCACACGGGCACGCCGCTTCTCATCCTGCCGACGCAGGATTCGATGTGCGACAACTTCGAGAACTTCGGCATGATCGACACGGTGGCGCCGGAGATTGAGGCGGGCAAGATCCAGCTCTTCGCCGTCGACACGGTGGACCGCGAGACCTGGTCGAACGTCTGGGGCGACAAGGGCTGGCGCGCCGCGCGTCAGGAGGATTACTACAATTACCTCATCGAGGAAGTCCTGCCGTTCATCCGCACGGAGAACGGCACGGGCCGCCTGCCGATTGCCATCGGCTGCAGCCTCGGCGGCCTGCACGCGGCCATCGTCTTCTTCCGCCGCCCGGAGCTCTTTGGAGGCATGATGTCCCTCTCGGGCGTCTACGATGCGAAGTTCTTCTTCGACGGCTGGGAGGATGGGACGCTCTACCAGAACTCGCCCGTCGACTTCCTCGCGAACCTGCCAAAGGACCATCCGTACATCTCTCTCTACAACCAGAAGAAGATCGTGCTCTGCGTCGGCCAGGGCCGCTGGGAGGACGAGGGGCGCCGCACGACGGCCATCATGCGTGACATCTTCGCGGGCAAGGGCATCCATGCCTGGGTGGACTTCTGGGGCTACGATGTCGACCACGACTGGTGCTGGTGGAAGAAGCAGCTGCGCTATTTCCTGCCGTACGTCCTCGGTGAGCAGGGCTGATGGCAGCAGCGATGCCAAGATAGAATCTTTGAACCTGTGAAAGAGAAAGGAATCTTGTAGGAATGAACTTCATCTTTATCTCGCCGCATTTCCCGAAACATTACTGGAACTTCTGTGACCGCCTCAAGAAGAACGGCGTCAATGTGCTTGGCATTGGCGACAGCCCCTACGATGCGCTCTCAGACGAACTCAAGAATGCGCTGACGGAGTACTATTACCTGCCGCATCTTGACGACTACGATCAGATGGTGCGGGCTGTGGGCTTCTTCACGTTCAAATACGGTAAGATTGACTGGATTGAGTCGAATAACGAGTTCTGGCTCGAGCAGGATGCGCGTCTGCGCACGGATTTCCACGTGACGACGGGCGAGCAGTATGACCACATTGACCGCATCAAGAACAAGTCGGCCATGAAGGCGTACTACGCCAAGGCAGGCGTGCCGACGGCGCGCCTGCACAAGGTCACGACGTTCGAGGCAGGCCGCGACTTCGCGCACATGGTCGGCTATCCGGTCATCGTCAAGCCGGACAACGGCGTCGGCGCCTGCGATACCTACAAGCTTCACAGCGACGATGAACTCGCGTACTTCTACGCGACGAAGCCGCAGGGTGTGCCGTACGTCATGGAGGAATTCATCAACGGCCAGATCTTCTCCTACGATGCCATCCTCGACTCGCACTCCGAGCCGCTCTTCGAGTCGACGACGGCCTGGCCGCCATCCATCATGGACATCGTGCTCAAGCAGCTCGATCTCGCCTACTACACGGCAGCTGACGTGCCGGAGGCGCTGCGCCGCGCTGGCCGCGCGACGGTCAAGGCATTTGGTGTGCGCAGCCGCTTTGTCCACCTCGAGTTCTTCTGCCTCGCCGAGGACAAGGAAGGCCTTGGCAAGAAGGGCGATTTCGTCGGCCTTGAAGTCAACATGCGCCCGGCGGGCGGCTACACGCCGGACATGATGAACTACGCACACTCGACGGATGTCTACCAGATCTGGGCCGACATGGTCACGACGGACCGCCGCATCCTGCCGGACTCCGGCCAGCACTGCTACTGCGTCTACGCCGGCCGCCGCGACTGCTACCGCTACGTGCACAGCCACGAGGAAGTCATGCAACGCTACGGTAAGGACATGGTCATGTGCGAGCGCATGCCGGAGATGATGGTCCCACAGATGGGCAACCAGATGTACACGGTCAAGCTGCCGAGCCAGCAGGCGACGGAAGAATTCATCCACTTCGTCCAGGATCGCTGAGCAACGAGAAAGCTCCCGTCCGCAAGAACGTCTTGCGGGCGGGAGCTTTTTTGGTTTATAGTGGTTCGTCAGGCTGAAATCCCTGCGGCCTTGTGGATCAGGTGCATGACCTGCTGGATGGTCTGGCGGAGATTCCGTTCGGCAGTCGTGCGGTCCATGGCCTCGGAGAGGGTCATGGGCGCATGCAGGATGGGGAAGTACGCATCGATGCCGTGCGCATTGACGCGTTCTGCTTCAGGCGTGGCTGAGCCGCAGAGCGCCAACGTCAGGCAGTGCGGCTGGCATGCCTTAGCAAGCTGTGCCACACCGGCCGGCGCTTTGCCCATGGCGGTCTGCTGATCCATGCGTCCCTCACCCGTGACCAGCACGTCAGCCTTGGCCAAGGCCTTATCGATGCCGATGGCAGAGAGGATGAGGTCGATGCCGGGGGTCAGCCTGCCGTTCAGGAAGACGTGGAAGGCAAAGCCGAGACCGCCTGCGGCACCGGCACCTGGCAGGTCTTGGCCTGCTGTGCCGCAGGCTTCTTCGGCCAACGCAGCAAAGTGATGGATGTCGCCATCCATGCGCGCGACAATCGCTTCCGTCGCGCCCTTCTGGGGGCCGAAGACGCGCGAGCATCCCGCAGGCCCGCAGAGCGGATTCGTGACGTCGCAGGCAATCTCGAAGGTGCAGTCTGCGAGACGAGTGTCGGCAGCTGTGCCATCGATTGCCGCGACGGCGGCAAGACTTCCGCCCAAGATGCCTGCCGGGCTTCCATCTGCCTTCTGGAAGCGGAACCCGAGCGCCGTGAGCATGCCGAGGCCGCAGTCATTCGTCGCACTGCCGCCGATGCCGATGATGAAGCGGCGGCAGCCGTCATCGAGGGCCGCGCGGATGAGTTCACCGAGTCCGTACGTCGTGGTGTGGAGTGGATTGCGCTTCTCCGGTGGCACGAGTGTGAGCCCCGAGGCATCCGCCATCTCGATGACCGCCGTCTTTGTATCGGGCAGCAGGCCATAGCGGCTCTCAATCTTGGTGCCCAGCGGTCCCGTCACAGTGACGGGGACGATGCGGCCGTGCAGGCCTTGCACCATGGCATCCACCGTTCCTTCGCCACCATCGGCCAGGGGGAATACCGCGACATCATCCTCTGGATAGACATCCAGGATGGCCTTCCGCAGGAGCCTGCCGGAATCCATGGAGGAGATGCATCCTTTGAATGAGTCGATTGCAATGACGATGTTCATATCGATCCTTCTTTCGGGTAAATTTTTCTGGAGCTTGCGTGTCATGTGCAGGAGATCAGAGCAGTACGAGCGAGGCCAGGAAGATAGCTGCCATCGAGACGATGCCGACGATGAACGTCATCATGGTCTGCGTGCGGTAGCCGTCCTGCGGGTCCATACCTGTGAAGTTCGTGACAACCCAGAAATAGCTGTCGTTGGCATGCGATACCGTCATAGCACCAGCACCGATGGCCATGACGGTCAGCAGAGCGGCCATTTCCGTATTGAGACCCAGTGCGGTCATCATGGAGGCTGAATCCGAGAACATGCCCATGATGCCGGCAGTCGTCGTGATCGCGACAGTCGAGGAGCCCTGTGCCGTCTTGAGGATGGCTGAAATCAGGAAGGGGAAGAAGATGCCGACGCTGGCGAGAAAGTCGGCATTGGCTTTCATGAATTCCACGAAGCCTGCGGCCGTGATGACCTTGCCGAGCACGCCGCCGGCTGCCGTGATGAAGAGGATTGGGCCGACGGTCTTCATGGTCTGGTCTGTGACATCGTAGAAATCTTTCATCTTGCCCGTGGAGGCCAACAGGTAGACTGCCAGGATGAGGCCGACGGTCAGAGCGATGATCGGAGTGCCGAGAAATTTGATGCCAGTTGCCATGACGCCCTGCATCCCAGCCATCGTGACGATGGAACCCAAGGCCATGAGGAGAATCGGGATGACGATGGGGGCGAAGGATGCGGCCGCACCTGGCAGCTGGCCGAAGCTTCTGACGAGCTCATCGTAGTCCTTTTCGGCAAGGGCATTCTCTTCGTTCGTCTCCTTGACGGAGATGTTCTTCTTGGCGATGTGGAGCGAGAAGAGATAGGCAGCCAAGAGTGCTGGGATTGAAGCGCAGATGCCGACGAGAATGACGGCGGCGAGATTGTCGGCGACGCCGAGCGAGCCCGCTGCTGCAATTGGCCCTGGCGTCGGCGGGATGAAGACGTGCGACGTGTAGAGGCCGCCAGAGAGCGCGACGGCCATACCTACAGGACTGATTCCCTTGATCTTCTTGCAGATGGCCTTGCGGATTGGATTCAGGATGACGAAACCGCTGTCGCAGAAGACCGGGATGGAGACAATCCATCCCATGAGCATCATGGCGAGCTGTGGATGCTTCTCGCCGACACAGCGGATGACGACATCGGCCAAGCGGATGGCGGCCCCCGTGTGTTCCAGGATCAGGCCAATCAGGGCGCCGAGGATGATGACGATGCCGATGCTGGCAAACGTGCCAGAGAAGCCAGCCCCGATGATGCCCGGGATTTTGGCAAGTGGCAGACCGACGACGATGGCCAGCAGGAGGGAGGTGCCCATCAATGAGAGAAAGGGATGAATCTTCCATTTAGAGATCGCGACGATCATGAGCACGATGGCCAGGAAAAATGTGATGAGAAGTGGGATGCCTGTCATGATAAAACCTCCTTCGATGATAGATGAGAATGGACTTCTTTGACATCTGTGATATATATTTCACATGATTCGATAGGATTCTCTTATAGTATATCATTGGCAAGAGCGGGAAATATATGGTATGCAGGACATATATTTCTTTATATTTATAGTTTATGTACTATTGCAAGACGATATATTCCGAATAGTCAAGTGATATAAAACCTTGCATCCATACCGGCATACCGGCACATGCTTTTATGTTGGAAAACCTGCCAGATGGATGTCCTGATAGAAGTAGAGCACGACGTAGAAGACGGCACTGGAGCGCAGCGAACGCGGGTCGTATCCGGTGCGCGCAGCAATCTTTCTCAGATGTTGCTGCAGCGTGTTCTTATGGATGTAGAGCGCGTCGGCTGTGCGGGTGATGGACCCATCGTGCTCGAAGAAGCATTCCAAGGTGTGTACGGCATCGGCGAGCTCCAGTGGGGTGTAGCCGTGAAAAATCTTTTTGACATATTCGCGCTTTGCTGTGAGTGGGATCAAGTCGGCAAAGAGCTCCATGTTGATCTCATCGTAGCTCTTGATGTGCACGGTCCCCTTGCGATGGCAGGAGTAGAGCGCTTTGCGTGCCTGCTCGAATGCCTGGCGAAGCCTCGTGTTGTCGGGAGCGGGGGAGTCGAGGCCGAGGCAGAGCCCTATCCCGTGGCTCTTGGCGTACACGAAAAGCTTCTCGGCGAAGGAGCGGAGCTGTTCTTGCGGGCGGATGTCGGTCAGGAAGACAATCATCTGATTGGTGGAGATGGCGCGGCAGGCTGCATCGATGCGCTGCGCTTCCATCTCGAGTTGCGAGAACACCTCGTTGTGGCGTTCGGGTGAGACGGGGCTGTCGAGATCTGCCACGACGATGCGGCGCGGCACGCCGAGGTCGATATCGAGCAGGCGCGCGCGCTCGATCTGCTCTTTCGAGAGAAAGGTCTCGCTGTGCTCCAGGAGTTCTTGCAGGAAGAGGTGGCGCTGGTACTGCAGGTGTGTCTGCATCCGCTGGTATTCCTGTTCGTGGACGAGCAGCTCCGTCATCTTGCGGATGACATTGGCAATCGGCAGGATGCTCTCATATGAGCCCGTGATGCCCAGAACGCCAATGGGGACGCCCTCTACCTGCAGCATGAAATTCGTGCCCGGCCGTGTGCCGGGATACTCGTTTTCCCGATAGATGCGCAGCTCGTCGAGGTTTTCCCGTATGACGCGAGCTGCTCCACCGTGGAAGGTATGGATTCTCTCTGGGTCTGTGCTGGCGATGATGATGCCATCTTTATTCATCAGATTGATCTTTTGCGGCAGGACCGTATTGATTTCATGGACGATCGCCCTGGCTTGCTGTACGCGAAGTTCCATCAGTTATATGCTCCTTTCTAGGATGGATGAGAAGGTCCGGAAGAGAAGGTGGGGCAGGCAGCCCGCATACCCTCTTGATTGTACCGCGGGATTCCCCGTTCATGCAAGTGATGAGGAGGAGGCGGCCCTAGAGCGTCAGAACGTCTTTTTACATAGAATTTACATAGCCACAACAAAGCCGCTCTGGGGAACAGGTACAATGATATTGTTCAGAAATGAAATATCGGGCAGCCCGCAGGGATGCTTTTGTTTTGGGAGGAACTCGCATATGAAAATGCAGGCACAGCACCTCAATCTCTATTACGGGACGCATCAGGCTCTGTTTGATGTCTCGCTTGAGGTGCCGGAAAATAAGGTCGTCGCACTCATTGGCCCCTCGGGCTGCGGCAAGTCCACGTTCTTGCGCACGCTCAACCGCATGAATGACCTCATCGACGGCGTTCAGATTGACGGCAAGATCACGCTCGATGACCAGGATATCTACGACAAGGACGTGGACCTCGTCAACCTGCGCAAGCGCGTGGGCATGGTCTTCCAGCGTCCAAACCCGTTCCCGATGTCCATCTACGACAATGTCGCCTATGGCTGCCGCGTACATGGCCTGACGGACAAGAAGCGCCTCGACGAGATCGTCGAGAAGAGCCTGCGCGGTGCAGCACTCTGGGATGAGGTCAAGGACCGTCTCGACGCCTCGGCAATGGGCATGTCAGGCGGCCAGCAGCAGCGCCTCTGCATCGCGCGCGTCATGGCCGTCGAGCCGGAAGTCGTCCTGATGGACGAGCCGTGCTCCGCACTCGACCCGATCTCGACGATGAAGATCGAGGAGCTCGTGCAGGAGATCAAGAAGGAGTACACGATTGTCATGGTCACGCACAACATGCAGCAGGCAGCGCGTGTCTCCGACTACACGGCCTTCTTCCTCAACGGCAAGCTCATCGAGCACGACACGACGGACGTCATCTTCACGAAGCCGCACGACAAGAAGACGGAAGACTACATCACAGGGAGGTTCGGCTGATATGGAACGCCAGACAAGACAGGAATACATCCACAACCTCGAGGTCGTGCAGGAGCTCGTCGCCACGATGGGCGACAAGGCCCTTACAAACGTCGAGCAGTCGATGAAGGCGCTTCTCGAGGACGATGCCGTCCTTGCGAAGAAGGTCATGAAGGCAGACGACGCCATCGACGACATGATCATCGACGTCGAGGACAAGTGCATCCTCCTGATTGCCAAGCAGCAGCCAATCGCGCATGACCTGCGCGTCATCGCGACGGGCTTCAAGATCTCGACGGATATCGAGCGCATCGGCGATCACGCCTTCGATATCGCGAAGACAGCCGCTTCTGTCAAGGAGCCGCTCAATCCCGACTGCAAGCGCTGGATCGAGGAGCTCGGCAATTGCGCCGCCTCCATGGTGCGCCGCGCCGTCAAGGCCTATCGCGACAGGAGCGTGCAGGAGGCCGATGAGGTCCGCAAGATGGACAAGCAGATGGATGAGGTCTTTGAGCACACGTTCTACGCGCTGTCGGACTTCGTCACGAAAGAGGGCGCGCGCCAGAAGGGTGCGACGCAGCTGCTCTTCATCGCACGCTTCCTCGAGCGCATCGGCGACCACGCCGTCAACATCGCCGAGTGGGTCATCTACCTCGAGACGGCCGAGCGCATCCACCAGAAGAAGAACCGCCTGATCTGATCGGGCTTTCAAGACCTCCGTGCTTTCGAGCGCGGAGGTCTTTTTGCGTGCGCAGAGCAATGAAGCAGGGATTCCGATGCCCTTTGTCGAAAATTACCATAATATGAGTGAGATACCTGTTTTGAGATAGAAAAGGAGTGCAGAATCATGGACGTTTTTTCTTGCATTGCCACGCGCCACAGCACGCGCAAGTTCAAAGAGGAGCCTGTGCCGCAGGAGCTGCTCGACAAGGTTATCGAGGCGGGGCGCCAGGCCCCGAGCGGCAAGCACAAGAATCAGGACCACTTCCTCGTGATCCGCAAGCAGGAAACCATGCAGGAGCTCGCCGCGCTCGTGCAGCAGGAGTTCGCGAAGCTGGAGGTCACGCCTGAGAACGACGACAACTTCGGCGGTGCCATCCGCGCCTCGAAGAAGGGCAGCTACACCTTCCTATACAATCCCGCCGCCTTCATCATCGTGGCCAACAAGAAGGACTACGGCAACAACTTTGCGGACGCGTCGTGCGCCATGCAGAACATGATGCTCGCGGCCAACGCTCTGGGCCTCGGCTCGTGCTGGATCAACCAGCTGCGCTGGCTGCAGGGCAATCCCGTCCTCACGGCGTACCTGCAGGAGCTCGGCATGAAGGAGGACGAGGCCGTCTACGCCTCGCTGAGCCTCGGCTATCCTGACACCCAAGATGGCCTGCCGAACCGCCGCATCGTGCCGGTCACGGGCAATCCGGTCACCTATGTCGATTGAGTATAGCAGGGGATAAGACATGCATACGAAGTTCAAGGTTCTCCTGCTCGTGCGCCACGGACAGAGCACGGGCAATGTCAACCTGCCGACGCAGGACCACGCGAGCATCCCGCTGACGGCGCTCGGGGAGGAGCAGGCAAAAAGGCTCAGCACGCGCATCGATGCGCGGCCCGACCTCATCGTCACGTCCTCATTCCGCCGCGCCCAGCAGACGGCCGAGCCGCTCCGTGAGCGGTTCCCCGATGTGCCTGTTGAGGTCTGGCCGGAGACGGCGGAGTTCACCTATCTCTCGCCGGAGCGCTGCCGCGGCACGCGGCGCACTGAGCGTTTGCCCTGGGTCGGGGCTTACTGGCAGAGGCAGGACCCGGCTTACTGCGACGGTGCGGGCGCCGAATCGTTCCATGCGCTCGTCGCGCGCGCAAGACTCGTCCTGCAGCGCATCGAAGAGAGGCCGGAGGAGACGATTGTGCTCTTCTCGCATGGCCAGTTCATCAGCTGCCTCTTAGACATCGCGCGCCATCCCTACGCCACGGATAAAGAGCGCATGGCCATCTTCCGCAGCCTGCCCGAGCTCGACAACACGGGGCTCATCTACCTGCTCCTGCCGGAGCGGGACGGATAGAAAGGCGGGCATAATATATTTGAAAGAAATTGAACAGATTCTGATTGCAAAATGTTTTTCTTTTCGGTATAATGAAGAAAAATTCAAGAGGCAGTGAAGTCCTGCTTGCAAGATGTGCAAGACGTTCGAAACGGTGGAAGCAAGAGTGCCGGGCCTTTGGGCCCGGCATTTTTCTGCTGTGTGAGCAGCAAGGGCGGCACTGCCTTGAGCGAGGAGATAGTATGACAAGAGAACTTCCGAAACATGGCGAAATCTGGCGACACTTCAAGAACCATCTCTACGAGATCATCGAGTGCCCCGTCATCCACACCGAGACGAATGAGCGCATGGTCTGCTACCGCGCGCTCTACGGCGATTACATGGTCTATGTGCGCCCGCTCCTGATGTTCATGAGCGAGGTCGACCGCAAGAAGTACCCTGACGCCACGCAGACGTACCGGTTCGAGCGGGTTGAGCGCTGATGCGGCAGACGGACGGGCTGGTATGCGATACGTGATGGCAGTCCGATGATAGGCAATAGATAATTCGATAACAGATGCCGGAGAAGTGGATCTAGGGATATGGGGGAGTATCTATGACGTGTGACGATTCCTGCTATGAAGAGGTGGCCGGTGCGGTATGCCTGATGCGGGCGGATGGCTCGGAGCATATCGTGCAGTACAACAGCATGGCGCTCGACCTATCTCATGATGACGCTGAGCCGCTTTATCGCCATCATGATTCGCAACCGCGATGCCACGCGCGAGCTCGAGCGCATGAGCCTGCACGACCAGATGACAGGGCTGTTGAACCGCCGCGGCCTCAGCAACTACTTCATGGACCTGCCAAAGGGCATCTCGTGCGCCTTCTTCTTCGGCGACGTCAACGGCCTCAAGCGCATGAACGACGAGCACGGCCACGAGGCAGGTGACGACCTGATTCAAGACGGTAGCGGACATCATGCTGCAGGCACAGCGTCAGGCCGGCAAGGGCCATGTCTTCCGCATCACCGATACCCGACATGGATGCCATCATCACCAAGGTCGACCGTGAGATGTACAAGGACAAGGGAAAGAAAAAGCGCTAAAACAGAAAACGCCTGTCCGTCATGCATGATTACAGGATTGCATGGCGAGCAGGCGTTTTCGTTTTATCTTTTGGTTGCCGTTGGGCGGAGAGGTCAGTGGCTGGCCATCTTCTGGATGGCGGGCAGATAGAAGGCGAACAGGTAGAGGACGGCAAGCGCGGCGATGGCTGCGCCGAAGAAGCCGATGTTCGGGAGCGCGCTGTCGGCCGCGAGATAGCCGCTGAGGAAGGTGCCGCAGCCGATGCCGACGTTGAAGATGCCCGAGAAGATCGACATGGCGACCGGAGCGTCCGTGCGCGAGCAGCCGCGGATGAGCTCCGCCTGCATCGCGACGTTGAACATGGTCGAGATTGTGCCGAGTAGCATGCAGCAGGCCAGTATCGTCGGCGTGAAGGCGGCCGCGGGCAGGAAGACGAACAGGGCGATGAAGAGCCCGATGACGCCGCTGCGCAGCACGAGGCGGCGGTGCAGGCCGTAGAGGCGCGAGAACAGCACACTGCCGAGGAAGCCGCAGAGCCCGAGCACCATGAGCGTCCAGGTGATGGACGTCGGCGCGAAGCCAGCGACCGTCGCGAGGAACGGCTCGATGAAACTGTACGTCGTGAAGTACGCCGTCGCAAAGAGCAGCGACAGGATGAAGATGCCGCGCGTCAGGGGATTGTGGAAGAGCGTGGGCAGCTCGCGCAGCGAAAAAGGTTCCTGCTTCGAGAGCGGCGGGAAGACACGCCAGAGGAAGACGAGCGCGAGAAAGGCGATGACGGCGAGCGAGAGGAACGTCATGCGCCAGCCGAGTGCCAGGCCGACGACGCGCCCGAGCGGCAGGCCGAAGATCATGGCAATCGAGGAGCCCGTCGCGATCATCGAGAGTGCGAACGGCTGGCGCACCTGCGTGACGAGGCGCGTGGCGAGCGGTCCCGCAATCGACCAGAAGATGGAGTGGGCGCAGGCGACCGCGATGCGCGCCCCCATGAGCATCGGGAAGTTCACAGCGAAGGCAGAGCCGAGCTGCCCGACCATGAAGAGGCCAATCGTCAGGAGCAGCAGGCGGCGCAGCTCCATGCGGCAGGCCGCCAGCATCAGCGGCAGCGAGAGCAGGCCGACCATCCAGGCGTAGACCGTGATCATGATGCCCGTCTGCGCAGGCGTCATCGCAAAAGAAGCGGCGATGTCCGAGAGCAGGCCAATCGGCATGAACTCAGACGTGTTGAACACAAAAGCGGACGTAGCCAGGCCGAAGAGCGGCAGGGCGTACTTCCACGGGATAGGTGGCAGCATGACAGCATCCTTTCTTGATTTGCTTGATTCATAGATGTATAGATTGATGATGGTTCGCAATCATAAGAACGACAATTCCTTATCCTAGGGTATCGCCTTCTCCTTGTCAAGCCACAGCAGGCGCAGAATTTGTTTTTTCAGGAAACTGTCATCTGTACCGCGCAGAAACTGAGATGCGGATGAATCTTTGATGAAGTAAAAGTAAAAGAGGGAGGTGCATTTCACGAAGCATTACTGTCGTATGCTATAATGAATCTGTTCTTGATTTCGTTTTTTGTTTTGTTCGTTCAGAAGGGCGGGGATTTCTTGTTTCCAGGAATCGGTATCTTAGCAAATGTGTTGGGGATTGTCGGCGGCGGCCTCTTGGGGCTCGGCTGCGGGCGGCTGATATCGGAGCGCTTCCAGAAGACGCTCATGATGGCCTGCGCCGTGGCCGTCATGTTCCTCGGCCTGACAGGGACAGTCAAGGAGATGCTGGAGGTCGGCGCCGATGGGAGCCTCTCGCTCGTCGGCACGAACTGCATGCTCGCGAGCCTCATCGGCGGCGCGCTGCTCGGCGAGGCCATCGACCTCGAGGACAAGATGGAGCGCTTTGGCATCTGGCTGCGGCGCAAGACGGGCAGCAGCGGCGACACGCGCTTCGTCGACGGCTTCGTCACCGCATCCCTGACGGTCTGCATCGGCGCGATGGCCGTCATCGGCTCCATCAACGACCGCCTGCTCAGCGACCCGTCCGTCCTGTTTGCCAAGACCGTGCTCGACGCTGTCATCGTCATGATCATGACCTCGACGCTCGGCAAGGGCTGCATCTTCTCCGCGCTCTCCGTCGGCATCTTCCAGGGGACCATCTTCCTGCTGGCCGGCTTCCTCGAGCCCGTCATGACGCCCGCCGCCCTCAAGAGCCTCAGCGCCGTCGGCAACATCCTGATCTTCTGCGTCGGCACGAACCTCTTCGGCCTGCCGCACGTGCGCGTCGCTAATTTCCTGCCCGCCCTCGTCATCGCCGTCATCTGGGTGCTCTGACAACCATCAAGCCGCCTCCGAGCGGCTTTTTTGTTGCGCAAATAGCATTTGGATTTAACAAAAGCGTAACATGGAGACAACAAACGGCCGGCTGTTCTTTGCTACGATATAGGAGAACGATGAAGGGAGCCGCAGGGCTCCAGGGTTCCAATCAGCAAATGATTTGGGGAGGAAATAATATGTTCAACAAGATGAAGAAACTTCTTTCCGTCGGCGCTGTAGTCGCGAGTGCGGCAGTCCTGCTGACGGGCTGCGGCGGTGGCAGCCAGCAGGCGGCCAGCTCTTCGGGGAGCGCAGCACAGGAAATCTCCGGCAAGATCTCGGCTTCGGGCTCGACGGCCCTGCTGCCGCTCTTGAAGCCGGCTCAGGAAGCATTCCAGGATAAGTACGAGAAGGTCACGGTCAACGTTGCAGGCGGCGGCTCCTTCACGGGCATGAATCAGGTCACTGAGGGTTCCGTCCAGATCGGTAACTCGGATGTCAACCTGCCGGACGAGTACAAAGACAAGGGCCTCGTCGACCACAAGGTCGTCGTTGAGCCGTTCGTCTTCATCGTCGACAAGGCCAACAAAGTCGACAACCTCACGAAGCAGCAGGCCATCGACATCCTGACGGGCAAGATCACGAACTGGAAGGAAGTCGGCGGCGATGACCAGCCAATCACGCTGATCCACCGTGCAAAGTCCTCGGGTTCGCGCGCTACGATTGCTGACGTCGTCCTCAAGGGCGCTTCCTTCACGGATAACGCCGTCATCCAGGATTCCAACGGTGCGGTCCGTGCCGCTATCGCCAGCACGCCGGGTTCCATCGGCTATGTCGATGCACCGTATGCCGATGACTCCGTCAAGGTCCTGAAGTTCGACGGTGTCGAGTATTCCCCGCAGAACATCATCGATGGCAAGTATCCGATCTACGGCTACGGCCACATGTACACGAAAGGCGAGCCGACGGGTGCTGTCAAGGCCTTCATCGACTACATCCTCAGCGATGAGTTCCAGAACACGCAGGTAGAGAAACTCGGCTTCATCCCGGTCAACAAGATGCCGCAGAAGTAATCAGAAGCAATAACGGAACAAACAGTAAAAGGGTAGGATGATGCAGGACGGATGTCCTGCATCACGTTTATACAGGAGGTTTTTATGGAACGGGCAGCAACAATCGGCCGCCTCGATGGCAAACAGTCGGGCGGCGGTCATGAGCGCAGGCTATTCTACGACAAGTGCGGGCGGTATCTCTTCATTGCGGCTGCCTTTCTCATGACGATCATCATCTTCTCAATCATCTTCTTTGTCGGCAAGCAGGGTCTCATGACCTTTGCGGAGGTCAGCCCGCTGGAGTTCTTCTTCAGCGCGAGCTGGGATCCTTTGCTCGGCAAGTTCGGTGCACTCTCATTCATCGTCGGTTCGCTGGTGACGACCATCCTCTCCGTTCTCATCGGCGCGCCGCTCGGCCTGCTCGGCGCCATCTTCCTCGCGAAGGTCGCACCGGTCTGGCTCAAGAACATCATGCGCCCGGCGACGGACCTCTACGTCGCCATCCCGTCGGTCGTCTACGGCTACATCGGCCTGACGCTGCTTGTGCCGTACCTGCGCGATGCGCTCGGCGCGACGACGGGCTTCGGCGTGCTCGCGGCGTCGCTCGTGCTCGCCATCATGATCATGCCGACGATCCTCTCCATCAGCACGGATGCGCTCAATGCCGTGCCGAAGCCACTGGAGGAGGCGAGCCTCGCGCTCGGCGCAACGTGGTGGCAGACGATGGTCCACGTCATCGTGCCGGCCGCAGCGCCTGGCATCCTGACGGCTGTCGTGCTCGCGATGGCGCGCGCGATCGGCGAGACGATGGCGGTGCAGATGCTCATCGGCAACACGCCGCAGATTGTCACATCGCTGCTCTCGCCGACCGCAACGCTGACGAGTAACATCGTCGTCGAGATGGGCAATACGCCGTTTGGCTCGGTCTGGGGCAACGCACTCTTTCTCATGGCCTTCGTACTGCTCTTGATCTCGCTCGCCATGATCCTGGTCATCCGCCGCTTCGGCACGAGGAGGGTATAATCTTATGAACACAAAACTACAGAACCAGATCGCGAGGGGCGGTCTCTGGGTCGTGGGATTCTTCATCCTCGGCCTGCTCACTGCCTTCCTCGGCTATCTTCTCTACAAGGGCCTGCCGGTCCTCTCGCCGCACTTCATCCTCGGCAAGTCGAGCGACATGATGGCGGGCGGCGGCGTCGGCTCGCAGCTCTTCAACTCGTTCTACATGCTCTTCCTCTCGATGGTCATCTCCATCCCAATCGCGCTCGGCGCTGGCATCTACCTTGCGGAGTACGCGCGGGAGAATAAACTGACGAAGTGCATCCGCCTCTCGGTCGAGAGCCTCGCGACGGTGCCGTCCATCGTGCTCGGCCTGTTCGGCATGATCATCTTCGTCAACATGATGAACATGGGTTTCTCCATCCTCGGCGGCTCCCTGACGCTCGTCCTCCTGAACTTGCCGATGCTCGTGCGCGTGACAGAGGAATCCATCCGCACGGTGCCGAAGTCATATGAAGAGGCAAGCCTCGCACTCGGTGCGACGAAGCTCCAGACGATCTTCAAGGTCGTGCTGCCGAGCGCCATGCCGGGCATCATCACGGGCATCACGCTGACGGCGGGCCGCGCACTCGGCGAGACGGCTATCCTGATCTTCACGGCAGGCACGACGGTATCGCGCCACATGTTCGACACGGACGTCATGGCAGGCGGCGAGACGCTGGCCGTCCACCTCTGGTACCTCATGAGTACGGGCCTCGTGCCGGACCGCGATGCCATCGCCAATGGTATCGGCGCCCTGCTGATCCTCGTGATCCTCGTCTTCAACTTTGTCCTGCTGCTGCCGGTCAAACTGCTCAGCCACAAAACGAAAGCATGATTCCAAAGCATCACGAACCTCTGCCTCCTGCCGGTCCGGCTTTTCCGGGCCGCGGGGAGCACCTTCGTGGTGCTTTTTGTGATACAGTTCCTTTTCTTTCTCAGATTTCTATGGTAGAGTAAGAATAAGAACTCTGCACGCTGTGGCAGAGCCCTGACATCATGTTACCAAGGGAATTAGACCAAGAAGCAAGAGAAATGAACAAGAAAAGGAAGTGATGGAATCATGAAAGAGACAATCAAATCCATGCAGGGGCTTGCGGAGCCTTTTCTCGCGTTCCTGCGCTGGGAGGCGAGTAGCGGCGTCATCCTGCTCGCCTGTGCCATCCTCGCACTCATCGTGGCGAATTCGCCACTATCAGAATCGTACGAGCATCTGCTGCATTACCCGATTGCCGTCGGGGCAGGGGAGTATGTGCTCGAGATGGGGCTGTTGCACTGGATCAACGACGGGCTCATGGCCGTATTCTTCTTCGTCATCGGCCTCGAGATCAAGCGCGAATTCCTCTACGGGGAGCTGCGCACGTATTCGGCGATGCTGCTGCCCGTCGGCGCGGCGCTCGGCGGCATGCTCGTGCCGGCCATCTTCTACGCGGCCATCAACTACGGCCAGCCGACGTTCGGCGGCTGGGGCATCCCGATGGCGACGGACATCGCCTTCGCGCTCGGCATCATGACCATCGCCGCGCGCCAGGCGCCGCTCGGCCTCGTCGTCTTCCTGACGGCGCTCGCCATCGTCGATGACCTCGGCGCCATCGTCGTCATCGCGCTGTTCTACAACACGGACCTCACGGTGTCGGCGCTCTTCCTAGGGCTCGCGGCGGTGGCGGCGGCCTTCGTGCTCGGCCGCTTCCGCGTGCGTTTCCTGCCGGCCTACATCGCGCTCGGCCTCGTCGCTTGGCTGGCCTTCCTGCAGGCGGGCATCCACCCGACGATCGCGGGCGTGCTGCTCGGCCTCTCCATCCCGGCGGCCGCGGACCCGGAGGCGTCGCTCTTGCACAAGCTCGAGCACGCACTTGAGCCGTGGTCGGCCTACGCCATCATGCCGATCTTCGCGCTGGCGAATGCCGGCGTCGCCATCTCGCTCGCGACGCTTGACATGACGTCGCCGATTTTCCTCGGCATCCTCGCGGGTCTCTGCCTCGGCAAGCCCATCGGCATCTTCGGTGCGGTCTTCGTGCTCTGCAAGGTCTTCCATCTGCAGCTGCCGGGCAATGCGACGAAGAGCCAGCTCGCGGCGACGGGCATGCTCGGTGGCATCGGCTTCACGATGTCCATCTTCATCGCCTCGCTGGCCTTCACGGACAGCGCGATGCTCGACCTCGCGAAGATCAGCATCCTCTCGGCGTCCATCCTCTCGGGTCTCCTCGGCACGGCGTTCTTCAAGCTGCAGGCGTGCTTCGGTGGGGCAGGCGAAAAAAAATAAAAAAAATAGCAAAAGGGTGTTGACAGAAATGGAGCTCCCGTCTATAATAATATTCGTTGGTTGCGACAGCGACTGACAGACAAAAGAAAGATGATGACTCACTAGCTCAACTGGCAGAGCAACTGACTCTTAATCAGTAGGTTCACGGTTCGATTCCGTGGTGGGTCACCATTTTGAGATAACGGCTCCTTGCAAAGAGGAGCCTTTTTTGTATCTGCAATGGGAATGGAACAGAAATAGAGAAATAGAAAGGAATGACATCATGCGAATCCTGATCTCCAATGATGACGGCATCCAGGCCAAAGGCCTCGAGGCGCTCGTCAAAGCATTCTGTGCGCGCAAGCACACGGTCATCGTCTCGGCGCCGGCGCGCCAGCAGAGCGGCATGGCCCATGCCCTGAACGTCGGCCGGCCGCTCGAGCTCGTGCGCGGTGAGGAACTCGCCGCAAAGTACGGCATCGAGGCCTGGGCCGTCGACGGCACGCCGACGGACAGCGTCAAGCTCTATCTCGAGGCGTTGGCCGAGGAGAAGCCGGACGTCGTTGTCTCCGGCATCAACCACGGCGCGAACCTCGCGACGGACATCCTCTACTCGGGCACGGTCGGCGCGGCGATGGAGGGCATGCTGCACGACATCGCCTCGTTTGCCGTCTCGATGGATGTGGATAGCACCATCTCGTACGAGGAGGCGGCGGAGGAGTTCGCCACGATCTTAGAGCGCGTCATGACGGCACAAAAGGCCTCCGATGAGCCGCGGCCCGTCTTCTGGAACGTCAACTTCCCGCGCGCCTACACACTCGGCGACGATGGTCGCCCGCAGATCGTCTTCGGATGCCAGGGCAAGCGCGACTACCACAATGCCTTTCAGAAGCAGGAGCGCACGGATGGCCGCATCTTCTACACGGTCGCCGGCGAGATTTTCGACACGGACAAGAGCGAGCCGACGGACATCTACGCCGTCGAGCATGGCTACATCGCCGTGACGCCGCTGATGGTCGACCTCACGGACTACGTTGCCATCGAGAAGCTCTTGGACCGCTGAGCTCGTGTCCTTTTTTTCGCGAGATACTTGTGATAGAATAGAAGTTAGATTTGTTACGGGAGGCAATATTCATGGAATCAATGATTCGCGATATCAAGCTGGCTCCTTCGGGCCACGATAAGATCAACTGGGTCAAGAACTTCATGCCGGTCATGGCGGCCGTCGACAAGGAGTTCTCCGTCTCGAAGCCGTTTGCGGGCAAGAAGATGGTCATCACGCTGCACCTCGAGGCCAAGACGGCCTACATGGCGGAGATCTTCCACCATGCCGGCGCCGAAGTCGCCATCACGGGCAGCAACCCGCTGTCGACGCAGGACGATGTGGCCGCCGCACTCGTCGAGGACGGCCTGCACGTCTTCGCTTGGCACGACTGCACGCCGGAGGAGTATGACACCTTCATCAACAAGGCGCTCGACATCAAGCCGGACTTCGTCATCGACGACGGTGGTGACCTCGTGCACATGCTGCACACGAAGCGCCGCGAGCTGCTCTCGGGCATCGTCGGCGGTTCGGAGGAGACGACGACGGGCGTCCATCGCCTGCGCGCGCTCGCCAATGAGGGCAAGCTCGAGTTCCCGATGATTGCGGCCAACGACGCCTACTGCAAGTACCTCTTCGACAATCGCTACGGCACGGGCCAGTCGACCTGGGACGGCATCATGCGCACGACGAACGTCGTCATCGCCGGCAAGAACGTCGTCATCGCCGGCTACGGCTGGTGCGGCAAGGGCGGTGCGATGCGTGCGCGCGGCCTCGGCGCCAATGTCATCGTCACGGAAGTTGACCCGATCAAGGCCATCGAGGCGGTGTTCGACGGCTTCCGCGTCATGCCGATGGATGAGGCCGCCAAGATCGGCGACATCTTCCTGACGCTGACGGGCGACAAGGACGTCATCCGCAAGCAGCACTTCGAAAACATGAAGGACGGCGCCATCCTCGCGAACTCCGGCCACTTCGACGTCGAGATCAACATCCCGGAGCTCGAGTCGCTCTCCGTCTCGCGCCGCACGGTCCGCAAGAACATCGAGGAGTTCAAGCAGAAGGATGGCCGCAAGATCTACCTGCTCGCGGAGGGCCGCCTCGTCAACCTCGCAGCTGGCGACGGCCATCCGGCCGAAATCATGGACCTCTCGTTCGGCGTGCAGTTCTTCTCGGCGCTGCATCTCCTGCATCACGGCAAGGAGATGACGAAGGGCGTCCACCTCATGCCGGAGGAGATCAATACGAAGATCGCCGAGATCAAGCTCAAGGCATCGGGCATCGCCATCGATGCGCTGACGCCGGAGCAGAAGGCATACCTGAACATGGCCTGAGGGAGGAACGCATGAAGACACTGATCAAGAACGTATACGCACTGCTGCCCGACGGCACGACGCCGCTGACGAACATCATGATCGACCGCGACAAGATTGCATCCATCGGCGAGGTGCCGGAGAACTTCCGCGCGGCCAAGGTCATCGACGGCAAGGACAAGTTTGCCGTGCCGGGTTTTGTCAATGCCCACACGCACGCCTCGATGACGCTGTTCCGCAGCTATGCGGACGACATGAACCTCATGGACTGGCTCAACAACATGATCTGGCCGGCTGAGGCGAAGATGCAGGAAGAGGACATCTACTGGGGCGCGATGCTCGCGGCCGTCGAGATGATCGAGGGCGGCACGACGACGTTTGCCGACATGTACGGGCCGTACATGGAGAAGGTCGCAGAGGCCACGGCCGATGCCGGCCTGCGCGCCGTGCTCTCGCGCGGTATCATCGGCGTTGCGCCGGACGGCGATGCCAAGATCGAGGAGAATGTCGCACTCTATAAGGACTTCCACGGCGCCGCCGATGGCCGCATCACGGTCATGTTCGGCCCGCACGCGCCTTACACCTGCCCGCCGGACTTCCTCAAGAAGGTCGCAAAGACGGCGCAGTCGCTCGGCGCGGAGGTCCACATCCACATGGCGGAGACGAAGGCCGAGATTGAGCAGATCACGAAAGCCTACGGCAAGCGCCCGTTCCGCTACGTCGAGGAGACGGGCCTCTTTGACGGGAAGGGCACGCTGGCCGCGCACTGCGTCCACCTCGACGAGGAGGACATCGCCATCATCAAGAAGCACGGCATCCGCGTCGCGCACAACCCGGGCAGCAACATGAAGCTCGCGAGCGGCGTCGCACCGGTGCCGCGCCTCCTCAAGGAAGGCGTCTGCGTCGCGCTCGGCACGGACGGTGCCTCGTCGAACAACAACCTCGACATGCTCGAGGAGATCAACCTCGCGGCGATGCTCCACAAGGTCAGCACGCTCGACCCGCTGGCCGTCCCGGCGCGCACGGCGCTCAAGATGGGCACGGAGTACGGCGCCAAGGCCGTCGGCCTTACGGGCGTCGGCAAGCTCGAGGCCGGCTGCAAGGCCGACATCACGCTGTTCGACATGGATGGCGCCGCCTGGTACCCGCGCAATGACCTCGCGTCGCTGCTCGTCTACTCGGCCCATGCGGACTCCGCCTCGACGGTGCTCGTCGACGGCAAGGTCCTCATGGAGGACAAGGAGCTCCTGACGCTCGACAAGGAGCGCATCTTCTACGAGGCGCAGAAATGCGCGGAACGCCTGACCAAATAAGTTCCATACGTTCCATCCGAAACGATAGTGAATCTACAGCAGGGCTGCCGCTTCATGCGACAGCCTTGCTTTCGTAATCCTGATATCTCGTAATCGAAACAGGGGGGGGAGATCTTTGAAAAAGACTACGAGCCGCACGCGGGCGAAGCGCAAGCCGGTGCGCAAGGCGCAGAATACGGGCCACCGCGTGACGCGCGCGCATACAGGGCGGCGCTCCGAGCTCTTCGGGCTGGCGCTCTTAGCGGCCGGCCTCATCTCGATCTGCGGTATCTGCGGGCTCAACGTGGGCTTCGTCGGCGTCTACTTCGCGAAGTTCCTGCGCTACTTCTTCGGCGTGGGCTCCATCCTCGTCGCCGTCCTGATCCTCTTGATCGCCTGGACCTACATGACGAAGCACCATGCGCCGCGCTACTCGCCGCGCTTCTTCGGCCTGCTCGCGCTCTTCGTCTCCGTGCTCGCCATCTGGCATCACTTCAAGGTGCCCGTCGGCGAGGAGATTCTGCCGCAGAGCTTGCCGACAGGCGGCGGCCTTCTGGGCGGCGGCCTCCTGCTCGGCCTGCGCAAGCTCTTCGGCGTCGACGGCTCCATCATCGTCCTCGGCGTCGGCACAGTCGGCTCCGTCTTGCTCTCGACGACGTGGTCGCTCGCGACGGGGCTCTTGAAGACGCAGGAAAAGGCGAAGCAGGGCGCCGCAGCCGCAGGCTCGGCCATCCAGACGACCTGCGGCAAAGTCGCCGAAGTCGGCGGCCGCGTCGAAGAGCACGTCGTCGAGGCCGTGCGCGAGAAGGTCAGCAGAGTCAGTGCCAGCAAGGCCAGCTTCTACAATCAGGAAGCGGACCAGCGCTTTGCCGATGCGCCAGAGACTCTGGAGAAACCGCAGGAAACGGCTGCATCAGAGTCCGTGCCGGAGTCGGAGCAGACGGACCATGCCATGCCGGACTTCACGATCGAGTACGGCACGGCGCACGGAGAGGAGGCGGCGCCCGCTGCACCCGCTCAAGAAGAGCGCCCGATGGGCCTGCCCGACTCCATCGAGCCCCTCGGCATGGCCGCGCCGCCCGCGAGCCTGCGCGCCACAAGCCCCTTCGTCGAGGGGCCAATCGGCCGCGACACAAGCCTTGCGCCTGCAGAAGAGCCTTCGGCATCGTTTGCGCCTATGCGCGAACCCGAGCCGGAGCCGTTCCCCGCGGCCAAGCATGAGGAACCAGCGGCACCGTTCACCGTGCCGAAGACGGAACCCGTCGTGCCGCCTTCGCCGAGCCCGATGAAGAAGAAGCCGACGGCCATGCCCTCGTACGAGGAGATCGCGCCGATCATGCCGGCCGCCGCTCTGCTCGACGGCTCAGCCAAGAGCATGGACAGCAGGCAGGGCGCCTCACAGGGGCCAGCCGTTGCCAGCTCGCCTGAGGCAAAGGCTCCCGCCGCGCCGCCGCGCCCCTATGTGATGCCGCAGGTCACAGAGATCCTCTCGAAGCACGCGAAAAAGCACAACGCCGCGCTCGAGATGGAGATCGCCGACAAGGCCCACATCCTGCAGAAGACGCTCGAGGACTTCCACGTCAAGGCGAAGATCATCAACGCGTGCCACGGCCCGGCCGTCACGCGCTACGAGCTCGAGCCGGCGCCGGGCGTCAAGGTCAGCAAGATCACGAATCTCGCCGACGACCTCGCGCTGAGCCTCGCCGCGACTTCCGTGCGCATCGAGCCAATCCCCGGCAAGGCCGCCATCGGCATCGAAGTGCCGAACAAGGAGCTCGAGGGCGTGCAGCTGCGCGAAGTCCTCGAGAACGAGAAGTTCCTCAAGGCGAAGTCGAAGTTGACCGTCGGCCTCGGCATGGACATTGGCGGCCAGGCCATCTTCGCCGACCTCGCGAAGATGCCGCATCTGCTCGTCGCCGGCGCCACGGGTTCCGGTAAATCCGTCTGCATCAACACGCTCATAACGAGCATCCTCTTCAAGGCGAAGCCGGAGGAAGTCAAGTTCATCCTCGTCGACCCGAAGATGGTCGAGCTCTCCAACTACAACGGCATCCCGCACCTCATGGTGCCGGTAGTCACCGAGGCCAAGAAGGCCGCATCCGTGCTCAACTGGTCCGTGCAGGAGATGGAGAAGCGCTATGCGAAATTCGCCGAGCACAACGTCCGCAACATGGAGACCTACAACACGAAGTTCCCCGAGGACAAGATGCCGGCCATCGTCATCATCATCGACGAGCTCGCCGACCTCATGATGGTCGCGCCGCACGACGTCGAGGACGCCATCTGCCGCCTCGCGCAGAAGGCCCGCGCCGCCGGCATCCACATGGTGCTCGCGACGCAGCGCCCGTCCGTCGACGTCATCACGGGCATCATCAAGGCCAACATCCCGTCGCGCATCTCGTTCGCCGTCTCGAGCCAGATCGACTCGCGCACCATCCTCGACCGCAGCGGCGCCGAGAAGCTTTTAGGCCGCGGCGACATGCTCTTCTATCCCGTCGGCGCGGCCAAGCCCATGCGCGTGCAGGGCGCCTTCATCAGCGATGAAGAGGTCGAGCACCTCCTGGACTTCATCCGCAGCCAGGGGCAGGAGATGGAGGCCAACGAGGAGATCATCACTTTCACCGAGAACGCCATGAAGGAGGACGAGGAGAAGGAGGAGGGCAAGGGCCGCCGCGCCTCGAAGTACGACGAGCTCTTGCCCGACGCCGTCAACCTCGTCATGTCGACGGGGCAGGCCTCGGCCTCGTCCATCCAGCGCCGCTTCCGCGTCGGCTACACGCGCGCCGCGCGCCTCATCGACGAGATGGAGGACCTCAGCATCGTCGGCCCGAACATCGGCAGCAAGCCGCGCGAGATCCTCATGAACTCAGAGCAGGCCGCCGCCGCGCTCGCTGCCTGCAGCGATGAATGACGCAGACGGACGAAAACTTTCACAAAAATAGCCGATAAAATAGTCGATGGACTGGAAAAGCACAGGATGCTTGTGGTATACTTGAGAATGGTTATGTAATTTATGGTCATATAAGTTCCAGTAAATTCCATGAGCAATACCAGAGACAATCATCCAGATTTCTCTTATGGGGGTAGATTTTTTTGAAGTACATGAGTGGTAACGAACTGCGCGAAGCTTATCTGCAGTTCTTTTCGGAAAAGAAAGGCCATCTGCGCCTGCCGAGTTTCTCGCTGATCCCGCAGGATGACCCGACGCTCCTCTTGATCGGTGCCGGCATGGCTCCGCTGAAGCCGTTCTTCACGGGCAAGATGAAGCCGCCCCGCACGCGCGTGACGACGAGCCAGCGCTGCGTCCGCACGGGTGATATCGAGAACGTCGGCCGCACGGCGCGCCATCAGACGTTCTTCGAGATGCTCGGCAACTTCTCGTTCGGCGATTACTTCAAGGGCGAGGCCATTCCCTGGGCATGGGAGTTCCTGACGGAAGTCATCGAGCTGCCGAAGGACAAGCTCTGGGTCACGGTCTACCCGGACGACACGGAGGCCATCGAGATCTGGAAGTCCCAGCCGGGCTTCCCGCAGGACCACATCGTCAAGATGGAGGACAACTTCTGGGAGATCGGCCCTGGCCCGTGCGGCCCGGACTCCGAGATCTACATCGACCTCGGTGAAGAGCGCGGCTGTGGCTCGCCGACCTGCGCTGTCGGCTGCGACTGCGACCGCTACCTCGAGATCTGGAACCTCGTCTTCACGCAGTACGACCGCCAGGAAGACGGCTCCTACAAGAATCTCGCCCATAAGAACATCGATACGGGCTGCGGCCTCGAGCGCCTCGCGTCCGTCGTGCAGAACAAGAAGACGAACTTCGAGACGGATCTGCTCTACCCGATCATCGAGTACGCGGCCAAGGTCGCGGGCGTCGAGTACGGCAAGGACGAGAAGACGGACATCTCGCTGAAGGTCATCGCTGACCACGCGCGCTCCATGGCCGTCATGATCATGGACGGCATCCTGCCGTCGAACGAGGGCCGCGGCTACGTGCTGCGCCGCATCCTGCGCCGCGCCATCCGCCACGGCCGCATGCTCGGCATCAAGGGCAAGTTCCTCGAGGGCGCCGTTGACGCCGTCGTCGAGATCTACCGCGATGCCAGCGACTTCGGCGAGCTCATCGCCAAGCACGACTACATCAAGAAGGTCATCAGCATCGAGGAAGACCGCTTCGCCGCAACGCTCAACCAGGGCATGGAGCTGCTCGACGCAGAGATCAAGAGCCTCAAGGCTGACGGCAAGGACGAGCTGCCAGGTGAGGTCGGTTTCCGCCTCTACGACACGTTCGGCTTCCCGTGGGAGCTCACGGAAGAGATCCTGCACGAGAACGGCCTCGACCTCGACAAAGAGGGCTTCGACAAGGCCATGGACGAGCAGCGCGAGCGCGCGCGCAGTGCCCGTGCTGAGAACCAGCGCGTCGCTGTGCCGGACCTCTCGGGCATCGACGTCTCGAAGCTCAAGGTAGACCCGGAGGCCAAAGAGGCCAAGGTTGTCGCCATCTGGAAGGACGGCAAGCTCGTCGACGAGATCACGGACGGCGAAGAGGCCGGCATCATCCTCGACAAGACCCCGTTCTACGCAGAGGGCGGCGGACAGGTCGGCGACGAGGGCCTGCTGCTCGGTGAGTTCGGCCGCATCAAGGCAACGAACGCCAAGAAGCTGCCGGACGGCACGGTCTACCACGTCTCGTACGTAGAGGAAGGCCAGCTCAAGGTCGGCGAGACGGTCAAGATCGAAGTCGACCAGGAGAAGAAGCTCGCCTCGGCGCGCAACCACACGGCGACGCATCTGCTGCAGGCTGCCCTCAAGAAGGTCGTCGGCGACCAGGTCAACCAGGCCGGCTCGTCCGTCACGCCGGACCGCCTGCGCTTCGACTTCACGAACTTCGAGCCGGTCACGGCGCAGCAGCTCGCTGACGTCGAGGCACTCGTCAACAAGGTCATCCTCAAGGGCCAGGACGTCGAGATCTCGCACATGAGCCTCGAGGAGGCCAAGAAGGCCGGCGCGATGGCGCTCTTCTCCGAGAAATACGGCGACGTCGTGCGCGTCGTGCGCGTGCCGGGCTTCTCCATGGAGCTCTGCGCTGGCTCGCACGTCAAGAACGTCGGCCAGATCGGCATGTTCAAGATCGTCGGCGAGACGGGCATCGCCTCGGGCGTGCGCCGCATCGAGGCCATCACGGGCAAGGCCGCACTCGACTATGCAAATGAGAAGCTCGCCACCCTGCAGAAGGCAGCTGCCCTGCTCAAGGCAAACGAGGACGACGTCCCGGCAGCCGTCGAGAAGCTGCAGGCCGAGGGCAAGGAGATGGCCGGCAAGCTCGCCGAAGTCGCAGCGATGCAGGAGAAGGCCGATGCCCAGCAGCTCATCGCTGGCGTCAAGGAGATCAAGGGCGTCTCCGTCATCACGGGCAAGGCCAACGTCGAGAACATGGACTCCCTGCGCGATGTCGCTGACCTCACGCTCGACAAGCTCGGCAGCGGCGTCGTCGTGCTCGGCTGCGCCAACGACGGCAAGGTCAACCTCGTCGTCAAGGCGTCGAAGGACGCCGTCAAGCGCGGCATCCATGCCGGCAAGATCATCAAGGAAGCCGCAGCAGTCGTCGGTGGCGGCGGCGGCGGACGTCCGGACATGGCACAGGCTGGCGGCAAGAAGGCAGAAGCCCTGCCGCAGGCATTCGAGAAGGCAGCAGCCGTCATCGAAGCACAGCTTGGCTGAGTACTATAGATCATGTGAAACCTCCCTCTCTGTGAGGGAGGTTTCCTTGGTATCTCGATAGCTTATAAACAGATGATAGATGATGGAGGGTCCTGAATCTTGGAAGTCGATATCACAAAGAAAGTACAGTATCTGATGAAATACGGCCTCGTCGGCCTGATCCTCATTGCCGTGCTCTGTGCGGGTGGCATCTACTACTACCAGCATCAGCACAAGTACTTCAACGTCTACGACGCGCAGGTCACGAGCTCGCTCGTCGCGGCGAAGGTACACGGCAATGCGATGATCACCGAGAAGGTCGTCGCAGAGGGGGAGCATGTCGAGGCCGGCGATGTCATCGCCCACGTGCAGAGCACGGTGACGGACGAGCAGATCGCGAACCTCGAGCAGACCGTCGCGCTCTCGCAGCGCAACCTCGATGAGATCAAGAAAGGGCAGACCGTGACGGTCGCCGTGCCGAGCCCCGCCCCGGCACCGGCCGCGAGCGCGCCGCGCAGCAGCGGTTCCTCGCAGAGCGTCGCGAGCGCCGAATCCCGCATGAACCGCATGAACGAGCTCTTCGAGATGGGCGCTATCAGCGCCGTGCAGCGCGATGCCGCCGTCTCGGCCTACCATGCAGCTGTGGCCGCCGCCTCGTCGTCGGCTCCTGCCGCATCCGCGCCGTCATCTTCGCCGGCCGTCCGCTACCAGACGACGACCCAGCCGCCTGACCCGAAGGCCGTGCAGAACGCCGAGCTGCAGCTCAAGCAGGCACAGGCCGCGCTCGACAACGCCAAGCAGGATGCCGCCGAGACTGACATCGTCGCGCCGGTAGCCGGCACGGTCTACTACGCGCAGGGCATCGATGAGGGCTCGACCGTCAAGGCGGGCGAGACCGTTGCGAGCGTCGGCAATGCCGACGACATCTGGGTCGAGGCCAAGGTCAGCCCCGACAAGGCTGCGAAGATCCGCCTCGGCCAGTTCGTCTCCTACGAGATCGACGGCCACCAGCTCCAGGGCTCCGTCCAGGACATCCAGCAGCCGGCCAAGAAAGATGACCAGTCCGCCGACAGCAGCGCCAATGGTGCCGATGCAGCGGCCAACGGTGCCGCATCCAACGCCGGTGCTGCCCAGACTGACCCGAACAACCTGAACAATCCGAACGCCCAGAACGGCCAGAGTGCGCAGGGCGCGCAGGATGGCCAGCAAGGCGCAGGGGCCAGCACGGCTGATGCCGCCGGTGGCGCCGCCGCCGCAAGCAGCCAGCCCAAGACGACCGCCGAGGTCAACGACGCCGACGATGCCGATGAAGACGTCATGATAATTCGCATCTCCATCCCGTCCGGCCTCAACTTCACCCTCAAGCCCGGCATGAAAGCCGTCGTCAAATTCGCGATGAACGGCTGAGACCCGGCAATCGGTGCATCAGTGCAATGGTTTGATACGAAAATCTCCCAATCTCCTTGGGAGTTTTTTTTGTGGAGTTTTTGAGCAGATGAAAAAACAGGGAGTCAAAACCCTTTTCCTGGCAGGAGAACGCGTCCTTTTGACGAAGTATATATCAAATTATTCATAATTATTCATATTCGTGTAATGAATCAGCAGAGTAACAGAGCAAAACATAAAACAGTAGACAGTAGAAGGAAGGTGTTTCGATTGGAGCGGACAGACCTTGTGGTCCCGAAGTCCATCTACACAGCCGATGTGTTGATAAAGGCGGCCTACATGTTCTTGCATCAGGCCTATCTCCATATCACCGAAGATGAGACCGCGTGGACCATTCATTTCTCGGCAAAGGAGGGGGGCGCACTGGACGGCATCACCCAGCGCTTTGAAAATGAATTGCTGGCCCAGCAGGTCCGCAGACTCGTCTTCCAGCAAACGCATTCTTTGCGCGAGATTCTCATGGCGCGTGCCATGTCCTCTTCACTCGTCGATCAGGAGGACACTCTGGCGCGGCTCGAGAAGGAGCAGGGGCAGCAGGCCCATGCGGCGGGGCAGTTCGATTCTATCATGAAAGACTGGTTTGAACGGAATGAGAAATGAAACAAGCAGGATTTATCCGCGCGCGCTCTATCCCGTGCAGGTGATACGGCGCGCCGCGGCGGATTATCGAGAGATCTGCCGCATCGCGATCGATGAGCGGCCGGATGCGACGATCTGCAGCTTTGCGGACAGCAGGGCGCCTCTGCCCATCGTCATGGGGGAGTTTTCCAACTATCTGATCGAGCTGCTCCATGCCGGAGAGTCTCGGGGAGGGCGCCTATGATCCTCGAGGCCCTGCTGCTGACCACCCTGCTGCTCCTGCTCGGCAGCGCATCCTATACGGACTGCCGCGTCAGCCACATATGGAACCGCCATCTCGGCTATGCGGCTGTGCCGATTTTCCTGCTCGACTTTGCCTATTACAGTCCGCTTGTAGGAGATGGTCTCGCCTATTGGCAGCCCTTCCTGCTCAATGCCGTCTGCCTGGCGCTTACAGGCCTCCTGCTCTACGCCCTGCACATCTGGGCGGCCGGCGATACGAAGCTCCTGCTGCTCGTGGCCCTGGCCATACCGGGGCGCCTCTATGGCGGGCACCTGCCGTATGCGGGCAGCGGCATCTTGATCGTGGCGTTCGCCTTCCTGGCGGCATTTGCCTATGTGGTGCTGTGCGGCCTCGGACAGCGGTGGCGCGCGTCGCGCCGGCTGCAGGGACCGCAGGGGGAAAGCATCCGGACCGTCGTGAAGAAGCTTGACTGGCCGCGCATCGCATCGTCCTATCTGCTCATGGTCACTCTGGTGCAGCTCATCATGGCCATCGGCCACGTGCTGCTGCCAGCTGCGGCGGCGAAAAGCCCTCTCATCGATGCGGCCGCCTCCTGTGCACTGATCCTCGCCATTCTCTCCCTCCGGAGCCGCATGACGACGAAGCAGATCGCAGGCGGCGCGGTGCTGAGCAGCACGGGCCTCCTGCTCGGCAGTGCTGCCCAGATGCTCTCCCTCTCGTATGCGATGAGTGCCGCCATCCTCCTCTGGACGGCGGTGCTCATGTGCCTGCGCATGCTCGTGCAGGATTACAATTACAGGACGATACCGACAGAGGAAGTCCGTGAGGGGCAGATCCTCGCGGCGGGCACGGTCTGCCGCTTCGCGCGCTCCCGCGTGCGGAACCTTCCCACCGGCATGACAGAAGACCTGGCCTCGCGCCTGACGGCGGAAGAAGCGGCGAGCGTCCGGCGCTGGCAGCATTCTCGGTACGGGGAGGACACGGTCGTCATCGTGCGGAAGATCCCGTTTGCCATCTTCATTGCCGTCGGTACGATTGCGTTTCTCATCCTCGAGGTCGTTGGCTTATGAATCTCTACTTTCGCGATTATCATGCCGGTCCGCGCCTGGCGCTCGTGCGCCGCGTCGATGCACCGGCTTCCGGGAATCCTCCTGCCATCCGCTCGGAGGAGGCAGCTGGATATGAGCAGCTCTGTCTCGCCCGCGATGCTGCCTGTTTTGCGTCGGACCATGCCGCGCTTGCGCCAGTCAATCGCGAAGTCTGGCAGCAGCTGGCCGATGGCGACATCATCACGGTGAATGAGGAAGGCCTTGTACACCGGCTGTTTTCTGGCCGGGAGCGCGCCGCGACCGTCTACCTCACGGGTCATTGCAATTCCAACTGCATCATGTGCCCCGTGTCCGATGAGGAGCGGCGGACGAGCGGCGGCCTGGCGGATGAGGCCATGATGGCGTACCTGCAGATGCTGCCGGTCGATGTCCGCCATATCACCGTGACGGGCGGCGAGCCGACGCTGCGCACCGCGCTGTTCCTCCGGACCATGCGCACGATAGCGGTGCGGTTCCGGCAGGCCGATGTCCTGCTGCTGACGAACGGGCGTTCCTTCTCGCTGCAAGGCTTCCTGCAGGAACTACTGCGGCTCTGTCCCGCGCACCTCTGCGTGGCCATCCCGCTGCACGCGCCAGAGGCCGGACTCCACGATGCCATCACGAGAGCGCCCGGCAGCTTTGTGCAGACGAACGAGGGCATCCGCAATCTCTTGGCACAGGGAATCGCCGTGGAGCTGCGCGTCGTCGTGAGCCGGAAGAACGCCGCGTACCTGCCGGAGCTGGCGGACTTCATCGTGGCGCGCTATCCAGAGGTGCACGTCGTCAATTTCATCGGTTTGGAGACGCGGGGGAACTGTGCGCGCCATCTCCAAGCGCTCTATCTCGATGCGCCCGCGGCCTTCCGGGCGGTGAAGCCCGCTGTCCTGAAGCTCATGGAGCATGGCATCGATGTGCAGCTCTACAATTTCCCGCTCTGTGCGGTGGCGCCGGGCTTCTGGGAGATCTGCCGCCGCAGCATCACGCCGGAAAAGATCCGCTATGCGCCAGCTTGCGGGGACTGCGCAGCAAGGCAGTACTGCGGCGGCTTCTTCCAGACCACGCTCGCGATGACGAAGCCGCACGTGCAGCCCGTTCCCCGCACGGCGCTATTCATGGATAATCGGGACACTCAGGATGCACATGCATCTGAGAGATCGGAGAGGGAGGTTTGACCGTGCTGAATCACTTCAACTTCAAGGCGCTCGACGACGGCGATTTCCTGATCACGAATGATTATGGCCGGGCGCTGTTCTTATCGCCGGAGGAGTTCCAGCGCTTCCTGCGGCAGGACTTCGATGGGGCGGAGGCGCTGTACCAGCGGCTGCACCGTGCGCATTTCCTGCTGGACCCCTTGGAGATCTATGCGGACAACATGACCGACGAGCTGCGCGAGATGAAGCAGTACCTCTGCTATGGCACGGCGCTGCACATCTTCGTCGTCACGAATCAGTGCAATCTCCGCTGTATCTACTGCCAGGCGCAGGACCACCAGCACCTCGAACGCGGGAGCATGTCCCCTGAGACGGGCAGGCGCGCCATCGACCTGGCACTGCAGTCGCCCAATCCGTCGCTCGCCTTTGAGTTCCAGGGCGGAGAGCCGTTGCTCGCGTTCCCCGTCATCCGCGATATGGTGTGCTATGCAGAGGCGCAGAGCGGGAAGAAGAAGATTGACTTCACCGTCGTCTCGAATCTCTCACTGCTGACGGATGAGATGGCGGATTTCTTTCAGGAACACCGCGTTACCGTCTGCACTTCGCTCGACGGACCGGCCGCCATCCACGAGAAGAACCGGCGCGCACCGGCCGCCGGCATGAGCAGCTACGAGAAGATGTGTGCGGGCCTGCAGAAACTGCACGAGAGAGGCATCTTTCCCGGCGCAGTCGAGACGACGACGCGCTACACCCTCGCGCATGTGCGCGAGCTGCTGGCGGAATACGTGCGCCAGGGCATGCAGACGATCTTCCTGCGCCCCCTGACGCCGCTCGGCTTTGCGCGGTCGGACTGGCAGGCGGTCGGCTATACGGTGGATGAGTTCCTGACCTTCTACCGGCAGGCACTAGATGAGATCTTCCGCCTGAACCGCGAGGGCGTCCTCCTGCGGGAACAGCATGCTGTGTTCTTCCTGCGCAAGATCCTGCAGGGCCGTGCCGACAACTACATGGAACTGCGCTCGCCGTGCGGCGCCGGCTTCGGCCAGCTGGCCTATTACTACAACGGCGAGGTCTACACGTGCGACGAGGGGCGCATGGTGGCCGAAGCGGGTGACCCGGCGTTTCGCCTCGGCAATGTCTATCGCGATACGTATGCATCGCTGATGCGTTCGGATACCTGCCGGGCAGCCGCTGCCGCCTCTGTCCTGGAATCCCTGCCGGGATGCTGTGACTGCGCGTATCAGCCGTACTGCGGCGTCTGCCCCGTCGTCCAATACGCGTCGAGCGGCAATATCTTCCCGCGGGAGACCAATACATACCGCTGCCAAATCTACAAGGGAATCCTCGATACGCTCTTCGCCATCCTCAAGCATGGCCCGGAAGAAGAGCGGGAAATCTTGAAAGCATGGGTGAGGGATGATCATGAAGATAATCAGTAAAAATCCATTCCGCGATACGAAACTCAGCGGCTATCAGGGCTATTTCAAGAAGGCGGTCATCGTCGTGCTGGCCATCGCGCTCTTCCTCGTCGTCTATTCCCTGCTGCTGAGCTTTGCTTCACCGAACCATTACGCGGCGACGCACATCGGCGAGACGGAGGCCGTCGTCGAGAGTTCGGGCGGCACGTACATCGGTGCGGTGGCCGATGCGTATTACGAGGGGGAAGGCGAGTTCCGCCATCTCGACGGCTCCGTCTACGATGGCACCTTCTCCAAATCCCAGCGCAGCGGCCAGGGGACGTTCCGCTTTGCCAATGGCGATGTCTATACGGGAAGCTGGGCGAATGACGAGATGGTCGAGGGGACGTACACCTTTGCCGATGGCCGCACGTATCAGGGCAAATTCGAGGACGGCCGCTTCACCTCGGGCGTCTTCTCGCTCGGAAGCCAAGCGGCAGCGCTCGGCTTTCGGGAGTTCTCGGCCGACGTCGAGGACGGTGCGCTCTCAGCGCTGAATTTCACGCAGCAGGACGGCACGCATTACAACGGGGCGCTGTCCGGCTGGGCCGAGATAAAATACGCCGACGGCAACACCTATGCCGGCAGCGTGCAGCAGGGCGTGCGCAGCGGTCAGGGGACATTCTACTGGCGTTCCGCTGATGGCGCGGAAATCGCCTCTTATAATGGCGGCTGGCAGGATGGCCAGATGAACGGCTCGGGGACGTATTATTACACGAAGGACACCTATCCAAAACTGACCGGCACATTCAAGCAGGGCGTGCCTGACGGAGAGATGCGGTATGTCAAGAGCAGTTCCAAGACGTTCAAGGCCATCTGGAAAGACGGCGCCTGCACGCAGGTCAAGGAATAAAGGAGGAAGACGGTATGGCGGAGCTATCATTCCCGCATGTGGAGCAGAAAATCGAGGATTTTCTCTATGATGAAGAAGGCAATATCCCAGTCGGCAAAGTCTTGACGATCGGGTCCATGATCCTGATCCTGGGGCTCCTGATGGCCGACGACGCCTTTGCAGCGCATCGCTCGCATTCCTCGCATTCGTCTCATCAGAGCGGTTATTCGGGCGGCCACAGCTCGCATGCATCGCATGCGTCGCATCAGAGCAGCTACTACGACGCGGCACCGGCTGCGCCGTCGTCCGGCGGCAGCTCTGCTGCTTCGGCGGCCTCGCATGCCTCGCACAGCAATGTGGCGCCGTCTGCCGCGGAAGTGCAGTCGCTGCACGCGGTCGGCAGTGGCGATACCGTTCATCTCGACGCTGCAGAGCAGGCCTTGCAGCCGGCTGCCGATGTGCCGGCTACGACATCCCTGCATGCGCCTGACGCGCAGGAACCGTGATGCCGGGAGGGGAAGAACATGAATGCACAAACGGTACAACTCTTGAGTATCCTGTCGGCCTGCCGGCCTGACGATGAGGAGCTGGCGCGGGAGAGCCGGATCGGCCGCATCGTGCAGTCGGAGGACTATCAGGCCCTCATGCACCGCCAGGCCTTTGCCGGGCTCATGCAGGACCATTTCACGGAGGCGAAGCTGCGCACGTATACGGCCGAGCAGCTCGACCGCGTGGAGAAAGCGCTGCCGATCCTCTCGGACTGCCTGGACAACCTGCTGTTCTCACTGAAGAACGGCGACTGCCCGTCGCTGACGCGCGCAGACCGGCCGGACTTCACCGACCCCGAGGCGCTCGCAGCCCTTCGCGACCGCTTGGAAGAAGGTACTGGCAAGAATTATTGCAATATTCCCGACAAGGATTTCCTGTGCATCTTCGACGATGCGACTGTCAAGTCCCTGCAGCCGTATTTCCTCGAGCTGCCGCAGCCTTGTGAGGACTACGATGCGGCCATCCGGGCGGTCCTTGCAGGGAAACGCTACTGCATCCGCGCCTCTGAGGTCAAATCCCTCGAAGAGGCGTATCGCGGAGAAGCGGATGCCTGCCTGCGGCAGCTCGGGACGAAGCGCACGCAGCGCTTCAAGCTCCGCCTCGGCAAGGCGCTCATCGGCCTTTTTGCCGTCCTGCTGCCGCCTCTGGCGGCTTCGCTGACGGGGCTGCTCACGAGCTCCGCGACGCATGGCCTGATGGCCTTCCTGTTCCTCTGTGCGATTGTCTTTTGGCGGAAGGGGTGAGGCATCATGAACAAGAAAGAATATCTCGAATCCCTCCGCACGCAGGTCACAGATGACGCTTCGCGGCAGGGCGGCAGGAAGCTGCTGAAGAGCAGCGCGATGCTGCTGGCTGCGGCACTGGCCGCAATCGGCATCGGCATGGGCATCTCGCATGCCCAGCGCAATAGCGCCTATGAGCATTACCAGCAGAGTGGCGAGCTCTCCTATGAGTATCTGGATGTCAAAGATGCGTTCGCGAGCTGGAACCAGAAGGACGTCGGCAACGATGTCGATGCCCTTCTGGCGGGCGGCAGGATCCTGCTGCGCGACAACCTGCGCGTGACAGGCGCGTCTTCCGTTCCCGCGGAGTCGGGCTTCCGGCAGATCCCCGATGCGTCGTACCTGAATCTCGTCGGCAATGCGATCGTTTACCGCAGCGACAAGGACCGCCATATCTACGCGGCGGACCGCGACTCCCTGCAGAGCCGCCTGCTCTACGATGGCAATGCCGGCGAGGTCTTCTGCGTCGGCACGCGCGTCTACTTCATCGACTACGATGCGGGCGGCATCGTATCGTATCTTGATTTGGCGGCGCCGTCCGACAAGAAGGCAGTCACGGCGGAAGGCGTGAGCTCCTTTGCCGTATGCGGCGATGAAGTCCTCTACCTGAACGCCGCGCACACGCTGCGCCACGCCGCCCTGTCCGCGGAAAACGGCGCGAAGATCCATCCCCGGGACCTGATGCAGCGGGTGGAGCGCTTCTACCTGTACGATGCGGGCATTGTCGCGGAGAGCAGGGACACCGTCGCCTCCTTCACGATGCAGGGCGACCGCGTGCAGCGGCGCTATCGTTCCGCGGATGGCGATATGCAAGTGGCGGGCTTCCTGCCCAGGCAGCAGCTCCTGCTCATCCGGGAGAACGGCTCCTATGCAACCGTCCGCCTGGGGGCCGCGCAGGCTCAGCCGCTGCCGTTTGATGGCGCAGACACGCGGACGCTCACCTCACTGGTGTAGGATGGGGCGGGTGCGCTTTACGGCGTCGCCTGCGCGAAGAAGGATGCATCGGCTTCCGAGCTCGTCAGCTTCGGGACAGTCGGAACAGATGGAAAGGCGGGGAGATAAATGGCGGAGGAACGCGCATCGTCTACGCAGATTAATACGCAGGCCAATACAAAGGTCAATGCGGACGCCCTGAGCCCGCGCCCCGCGGCGACCTCGCTGAATCCCGGCCTGCGCGGCGCAGAGACCGAGATCAATCTGCCGTCGCAGGAACAGGGGGAGGCGGATTTCACCCAGATCAACGACCTCCTGCACCGCGCGGCGCAGGGGATACCGGCAGGCACCATGCTGCTCGATAAGTACCGAGTGGAACGCTTGCTGACGGCGGCCACGGGCGAGGCCACGCTCTACGTCTGCTCCTATGGTGGCAAAGAGTACGTCGCCAAGGTCTACCGCAGGGCGGCGGCCATCAAGGACTCCGTTGTCGCGGCGCTGCGCAGCATCGACTCGCCGTATGTGGCGCGGCTCTTTGAGACGGGGACCTGGCAGGGCTCCCCGTTTGAGATCATCCCGTACTACGCGGCGGGAAGCCTGCAGGGGCACCGGTTCTCGCTCTTCAAGCTGCAGCAGGAGATCATACCGGCCTTGAATGAGGGCCTCAAGGTCCTCCACGATCACAACATCATCCACAAGGACCTCAAGCCGTCGAACATCATGCTCTGCGATGACAGACGCCATGTCGCCATCATCGACTTCGGCATCAGCTCGGTGCGCGAGCAGGGCCGCACCGTCCTCGTGACGCGGACGGGCATGACGCCGGACTACTCGGCCCCGGAGACCTACAACAACCTGTTCCTCGCGGAGTCGGATTACTATTCGCTGGGCATCACGATCTACGAGCTGTTCTGCGGCCATACGCCGTACGGCAACGTGGACCCCGAGACGCTCGAGCGCTATCTGGCCATCCAGCAGGTGCCAATGCCGGATTCGTTCCCGGCCCGCCTCAAGCAGCTGATCCTCGGGCTGACGTATCAGGACATCACGCACCGCAGGGAGAAGGGTAACCCGAACCGGCGCTGGACCTACGAGGAAGTCAAGCGCTGGTGTGCCGGCGAGGATGTGCCGGTGCCGGGGCAGGGGGCGGCGTCGACCCTGCTCGGCTCCGATGCCATCCGCATCCCGCCGGTCACCTTCATGTACAAGCGCTATACTGACCTCGGGAAGTACGTGTTGGCGCTGGCCAGCGACTGGAACAACGGCAAGAAACGCCTCTACCGCTCGAATCTCTCGACGTACTTCAACAAGTTCAATGCCGATTAGGCCAACATCTGCCTCGATGCCGAAGAGGCCCTGCGCCACCGCCATGCGGACGAAGACGTGGAGTTCTTCCGCGTGATCTACCGCCTCTATCCAGGTTTCCAGCCGTTTATCTGGCAGTCGCATCAGTGGCCGGATATGAAAGCCTTGGGGATGGACCTGCTGCAGGCCCTGCAGGGCAGCCAGGACGAGCTGCCACAGGCCGCGCAGCCTTTCCTGGGGCTCGTCGCCAGACAGCTCTTTTCCGTGCGGGAACAGGTCGTCCACCGCGAGCAGCCCGACCGCATTCAGCAGATCAACGCACTCGAGACCCGCTGCAACAATGCCGCCACGGCCAAGGACTGGCCGACCGTCATCCGCGAGCTCTATCTCTTGGCCTATCTCTACGCGGAGGAGCGGGAGCTCGTCGTCCCGTTCGGGCGCTTTGCCGATATCGAGGCGTTTGTGGATTATTTCAAGGACAAGCTCAAGCGCGGCGAATCCATCGACGAGGAGGCGGCCTTCCTGATCCCCGCGCCCGGGGCAGGAGCCGGCAGCGTCCTTCCTGTCTTTGCCGCATGGCTGATCACGCAGGGCAAAGGCGATTGTCTTGGAAAGGAGGCTTTTCGTTGAGTGGGCCGAAAGTATCCGTCTACACATTGACGGCAGAAGAGTTGGCAGCCCTGGCGGCAGAACTCGAACGCCAGCTGCAGGAAATGGAACGGCGCGAGGCGCTCCTGGAAAGGGCGCGCGCGTACGAGTCCGAGCTGACGGAGTATGAGAGAGCGCTGCCACTGCTGCAGCAGTCCCTGCAGCGGTCAGAGGGCTGGGTCGACACCAAAAGCTTTGCGGCCGGGATGAAGGCCGCAACAGAGAAGCTCGCCTCGTGCCGCAAGCTGCTCGCAGCCATCGTCCAGGTGCAGGACAATGCACAGGCGGAGCGCAGGCTCGCCGAGCTCGCGGCCATCGTCCCGGAGCTCGAGGAGGTGTTCTCAGAGCAGCGCGAGCAGGGGCTGGCACTAGAGCAGCGGCTGGCTGATGCGCTGGACACGACGGTGGCGGGACTGTTCCGGCCAGATGCTGCGCCGCAAGAGACGAAGGAAGCGAAGGGAGCATCGGAGCAGAGCCTGCCGGCCTTCGTCCGGTCCGATGTCGAAACACTGCTTTCCCTGAAGGACAACTGCTATCTGCCGCTTACCTACCGCCGGATTGTCGAGCAGGCCATCGCGCACATGCGGCAGGCGCAGCAGGAGCAGCGTCTGGTCTCCTTTTGCGAGGTCGAGCTTCCGGATGTGCTGGCGCAGTGCCGGGCGTTCCTGAGCCTCTGGCAGTCATCCGGCAACCGCTATCTGCAGCTGCTGCGGCGCTATGAGGCGCTCTGTCAGATGAACGGGAGCCAGCCCGAGCTCGTGCCCTTCGCCGAAGAGGCCGCCGGGCGGCTGTCCTCTCTCATCGCGGCAGAGGAAGCCTCTGCCAGAGCGGCGGCCGAGCAGGCCTATATCCGGCAGGCCATGGATGAAGTCATGGCAGAAATGGGCTACGACGTGCTGGGGGACCGCGAGGTCCGGAAGCGCGACGGCCGTCACTTCGCCAACGAGCTCTACCGCTGTGAAGGCGATACAGCCGTCAGCGTCACCTATGCAGACGATGGCCAGATCGCCATGGAATTCGGCAAGACGGATGACCGGGACCGCCTGCCGACGCAGGCAGAGAGCGCCGAGCTCGTGCAGCAGATGCATGCCTTCTGCCAAGACTTCGAGGAGATCGAGGCCCGGCTCGCTGCCCATGGTGTCTGCCTGGACAAGCGCATCGCCCTGACGCCGCCGTCGGCCGATTACGCGCAGATCATCAACCTCAGGGATTACGCGGCGGCCCCGCGCGCAGACGGCCGCGAGGCCGGCCGTGCCCGGCAGAAGAAGCAGCCAGCCGCTGCAAGACAGGCAGGTGAACCCGAATGAAACGCTATAAGATATGCCCGGGCTGCGGCGAGCAGAATCCGCCGAGCGCCATGGAATGCGAGTACTGCGGCTACGACCTGATGAATACGCCGGCAGTCGACCCGGAATGCACGCCTGCCGCGCCCGAACCGGCTGACCAGGCAGAGAGCGCGGGCAGCGCGCCCGCGGAGGCTCCGTCGACGCATCTCGTGCGCATCTGCTCCTGCGGTGCGGCCAATCCGCCGCAGGCCCGCAAATGCCAGCGCTGCGGCGAGGACATCTCCGACATCCTGCCCGTCGCAGAACCCGCTGAGGCGCCGAAGCGCTTTGCGCTCGAGGAGATCGGCACGGGCCGCTGTTTCCCCGTCCCTGCCGGCACGATCGTAATCGGCCGCGAGAACGCCATGCGCGAGATTCTCGCCGACAAGCCCTACGTGAGCCGCATCCACGCGAAACTGACGATGGCGGACGGCAGGCTCTACATCGAGAACCTCAGCCATACGAATTACACCTACGTCAACAATGAGCGGATCCCGGCGGGCAGGATGGAGCTCAAGCCGTCCGATGAGATCGGCCTCGGCGGCCTTGCCATCGACGGCAGGCGGCAGGAGCAGGCGGCCTACTTCCTCGTGGAGAAGATGCCATGAGCTGCAGTCAGACCGTGAATATCGCGCGCATCCTGTATCCCGTGCGGGCGCTCGGGCCGGGGGACCGCTTGGGCATCTGGCTGGCCGGCTGCCCGCGCCGCTGCCCCGGCTGCAGCAATCCGGAGCTCTGGCAGGCGCAGGCGGGGCAGGCGCTCTGCAGGAGCTCCTGCGGCTCTTCCTTTCGCGTGAGGATCTCGGCGGTGTCGTCGTGACGGGCGGCGACCCCTTCTTCCAGGCGGACGCGCTGCTGCCCCTGCTCGCATATCTCGACCAATCCGTGCCGGACATCCTGGTCTACACGGGCTACACATACCAGCAGCTCTTGCACCTCGGCAAGAGTGCGCGCGCCTGCCTGCAGCACATCGGCGTCCTGATCGATGGCCCGTACCGGCAGGAGGAGAACGATGGCCATCCGCTGAAGGGATCAGCCAATCAGCAGATCTACTTCCTGAGGCCCGAGTTGCGGCCGCGCTACGAAGCGTACCTTGAAGGGCCGTCCCATCCAGTCCAGAATTTTACGATGAAGCACGGCATCATCTCGGTGGGCATCCACCGCCGCGATTTTGCCGATGCGGTTGCGCAGCAGGCGAAAAAGAAAGGGATGATCCTCCATGACAGACCGTAAAGCACAGGAGTACATACCAAAATGGCATCGGGAGCTCGACCTTTTCTCACAGATCAAGCCCCTGCTGATCCTCGATGGCAATGTGCTGGATGTCTACCAGTACCCCGTAGAGGGCAGCATCCCGAAGGGCTCGATCGTCCGCCTGACGGATTATCTCTATTATTTTTTCAAGGATCGCGGCTATGAAGCCATCGTGTTCTACGACAACCTGCGCGGCTTCTACAACACGTGTGAGCCGGAGCTCGTCAAGAAGTTCGGCGGCATGGTCCAGGCGGAGCCGTACAGCGGCACCATCCGGGCGGAGTTCCGCGGCGCGAAGGATGCGGGCGCAGTCGCCATGGTCGGCAGGGCGCTGGCCCAGAACAAGGTCAGCACGGTCATCGTGATGAACATGGCCTCGCGCTACATCAGCTCGCCGGACAATCTGACGCAGGAAGAAGTCGATTCGTTCAGCGGCCTCGTGCGCGCCCTGCTCGAGGCGCGCGATACGATGGACAGCAAGCACGTGATGCGCAAGAACCTGCTAGTCGTCATCGCCAATAAGCTCAACGACCTGCCGCCGTGGTTCTACCTGCAGAACCCGAATGCCAAGAGCATCGCCATCAGCGAGCCATCGAAGGAGGAGCGCGAGCGCCTCGTGATGGGAGAGAATTTCGCCTCCTTCTTTGCGCGCGACATCTATGAGGCAGACCGGCCCGCCTACGAGAAGGACCCGGAGAGCCTGCACAAGGTTCAGGAACGCTTCGTGGCCCTGACCGAGGGCATGAGTTTCACGGAGCTCAACGGCCTGCGCAAGCTCTGCAAGAAGGAGCGCCTGCACATCCATGAGATGAGCACGGTCGTCGACCTCTACAAATACGGGATCCGCGAGAACCCCTGGAAGAACCTCGACCTCGAGGAAATCAAGCAGGCGGCCGTGCGGTTCGAGGAGCGCGTGAAGGGACAGCCGGCGGCGCAGAGCAAGACGCTCGATATCGTGAAGCGCGCGATTACGGGCCTCTCCGGCCTGCAGGGGTCCTCCCAAGGGCGGCCCAAGGGCGTCCTGTTCTTTGCGGGGCCGACGGGCACTGGCAAGACGGAGACGGCCAAGACGCTCGCGGAGATTCTGTTCGGCAGCGAGGATGCCTGCATCCGCTTCGATATGAGCGAGTACAGCCAGCCGCACAGCGACCAGAAACTCCTCGGCGCGCCGCCGGGCTATGTCGGCTATGAGGCCGGCGGCCAGCTGACGAATGCCGTGCGCAACCGCCCGTTCTCCATCCTGCTCTTCGACGAGATCGAGAAGGCCCATCCGACCATCCTCGACAAGTTCCTGCAGATCCTCGAAGATGGCCGCATGACGGACGGGCAGGGACAGACGGTGTACTTTTCGGAGTGCATCATCATCTTCACGAGCAATCTGGGCATCTACACGCGCGATGCGCGCGGTGAGCGCCACCTGAACGTCACGATGGACATGACGTACGAAGACGTCGCCAAGCGCGTGCGCCGTGCCATCGAGGACTACTTCAAGCTGGAGCTCGGGCGGCCGGAAATCCTCAACCGCATCGGTGAGAACATCGTCGTCTTTGACTTCATCCGCCCGGATGTCGCCGAGCGGATTCTCGCGGCGCAGGTCAAGAAGATCGTCCGCTTCCTGCGGGAAGACAAGGAGATCGCGCTCACGCTGTCGGACAAGGCACAGGCAAAGCTCAGGGAGGCGGCACTTTGCAATCTGGCCAACGGCGGCCGCGGCATCGGCAACATCGTCGAGAGCCACCTGATCAACCCGTTGAGCCGCTTCCTCTTCGACCACGACCTCTACGAACGGGCCTGCGTAGAGGTCCAGGATATCGACGCCTCCATCACGCCGGTGTCCCTGATCGCGGAAGCCCGATCGATGGATGAGCAGGCAGCAGAGGAGGAATGAGCATGGAAGTCTACATACATACGGTGAGTGGCAGCCACAAGGCGCAGAATGAGGACCGCATCCTTGCCGGGCCGCAGGTCTATCAGGATGTGACGGCCGACATGGATTTCGCGGGCGGCTTCGTGGCCGTGGCGGACGGCGTGGGCGGCAATTACGGCGGCGCGGCAGCAGCGCAGTTCCTCTGCGAGCGGATTGCCGGCCTGCCGCGGCCGGAGCTCGAGTCACTGCGCGCCGTCAATGAAGCCCTGCTGGCTCATGGCCGCGGGACGCCAAATAGCGGGAAGATGGCCGCGACATTCTCGGGGCTCTTTTTCGGAGAGGGGCTGCCCGTGCTCGTCCACGCCGGCAACACGCGGGTCTATGCGATCCAGGCCGGCAAGTACCTGCGGCAGCTGACGAGGGATGACACCGTCGTGCAGTACCTCCTGGATACGGGGAAGCTGACGGAAGAAGAAGCGGAGTCGTATGCGGCGCGCAACGAGATTACCTCCTGCTTCGGCGGCGGCCGTCCGGACCTGCTGCGCCTGACGATCCGGCGCCTGCCGGATGATGCGCAGCAATACCTCCTGACGACGGATGGCATCCATGAGTACGCATCCACCGACGAGCTGGAGGACATCCTCGCCGCCGCGCAGGGGGACTGGCTGGCGGCCGTCAAGCAGATGGTCAAACTCGCCAAAGACCACCGTTCCCCGGATGACTGCACGGCCGTGATCCTCGATGCAGCGGTCTGACCGCAGGCTATGGCCGTGAGACCATGAGGACAGAGTGATGGAGAATAGAAAGAGAGTGATGATATGAGCTGGCGGTTTCGCAAGAGCATCAAGATCGCACCGGGCGTGCGCATCAATTTCGGCAAGTCGAGCACGAGCCTGAGCATTGGCGGCAAGGGCTTTCATCGGACTTATAGCTCGACGGGGCGGGTGACCGACTCCATCGGCATCCCCGGCACGGGCATCTCGTACACGACGACGCACTCCAGCCGCAAGCAGGCCGCGCGCAGCGTACCGGCCCCCGCCGCATATGCCAGGCCGGTACCGGCCGTGCCGCAGGCGCCTGTCGTGGACATCGCGGCAATCCGCGCTCAGATTGCCAGCATCTACCGGACCGCGGACACGCCCATCGACTGGAAGAAGATGCTCGTGACGGATGACCCGCAATACCATTACTTCCAAGAGCGCGCCGAGGCCATCCTGAACGGGGACATCGACGCCTACTTTGAGGTCATCAACGGGCTCAATCCCCTGAACGACCTGATGGAATACGGCAGTGGCTTCGAATGTGGCACGGATGACCCGCGCCAGCTGTCCGTTCACTTCCACGTCAACAGCGACAAGGTCCTGCACGATGCGAGAGCGCTGCCCAAGGAGACGTACTACGATCTCCTGCAGGACTACGTGTGCGGCTGCGCCATCCGCATCGCGCGCGACATGTTCGCCATTCTGCCCATCCGCGGGATCATCGTCGATGCCTGGGACCACCGCGATGAGATCCTGTCGGTCGCGTTCAAGCGCCGCGCCTTCGCCGCGCTCGACTTCGCGCATCTCGATCCGTCCGATACCATCGAGCAGTTCGAGCACCGCATGGCCTTCCAGCCGGCGAAGGGCTTCGCGCCCATCGTGCCATTGGACGATTTTTGAAGTGTCTGAGGCAGAGACATTACATATACTGTGGCGAAAAAGTTACATCTTTGTTAAGGATGTAACTTTTTTTCGAGGGGCGTCTTTTCTTTTTGAGGATGCTGTGTTATAATGACAATAAATTTTCACTAACTAAAGGATTAAAGACGAAAAGCTTTGCTTTTCAGATTCGATATGGGGAGGGGAAAGAGTATGGTGAACCCAAAACTCAAGGATGAGCTCAATGACCAGCTCTGTGAGGCGATGCTGTCGCTGGAGACGGTGGACGAGTGCTACCAGTTCTTCGAGGATCTCTGCACAATCAGCGAGCTCAAGGCGATGAGCCAGCGCCTCGAAGTCGCGCGGATGCTGCGCGCGGGACACACGTACGACGACATCGTCGCGCGCACGGGGGCGAGCACGGCGACGATCAGCCGCGTCAAGCGCTGCCTCAACTACGGCGCCGACGGCTACCGGATCGTCCTTGACAGGCTGGCACCGGGGGAAGAGAAGGAACCCTCGCACAAGTGAGTGACTTCCTAATTAATAGGAAGAAAATGGAAATAAGATAGAAGCAGGATAAAAGGAGACAGACACATGGACAAAGAAAGACTGACACTGGAGATCCCGTACGGCATGCGCGATTTCCTGCCGACGGAAGCAGCGGAGAAGCGCGCAATCGAGGCGGAGCTCGCCGCGCTGTTCGCGGAGTGGGGCTACGATGAGGTCGTCACGCCGACCATCGAGTACCTCGACAACCTGACGCTCGGCGCGAGCCGTGCGCTCGAGCCGCACCTCTTCAAGCTCTTCGACAAGGACAACCGCACGCTCGCGCTGCGCCATGAGATGACGACGCCAATCGCGCGCCTCGCCGCGAGCCGCCTGCGCGACTATCCGCAGCCCTTAAAACTCTCCTATGTCAGCAGTGTCTTCCGCTACGAGCAGACACAGGCCGGCCGCCAGTGCGAGTTCCATCAGGCCGGCGTCGAGCTCATGGGCTCAGCGACGGCCTTTGCCGATGCCGAGGTCATCGCGCTGGCCATCCAGGGCCTGCTGCGCGCCGGCCTCACGGACTTCACGATCTGCCTCGGCCAGGTCGAGTTCGTCTCGGGCATCATGAACCAGTACCAGCTTACAGATGAGACGAAGCAGACCCTGCAGACGGCGCTCGAGAAGCACGACCTCGTCTCCTTCGACCGCGCGATCGCTGCGCTCGACCTGCCCGAGAAGGCCAAGAAGACGCTCGGCTACCTGCCCGTGCTCAATGGCGGCGCGGAGATGCTCAAGAAGAGCTACACGCTCGCGCTCAATGAGCAGAGCCGCCGCGCGCTCGACAATCTCGCGGAGATCTACCGCCTGCTCCAGTCGTACGGCGTCGAGCAGTACGTGCGCTTCGACCTCGGCATCATCCGCGACTTCAGCTACTACACGGGCATGGTCTTCGAGGCGTACACGCCGGGCCTCGGCTTTCCACTCGCCGGCGGTGGCCGCTACGATCACCTGCTGTCCGATTTCGGCAGCGCCTGCCCAGCCACGGGCTTTGCCATCGGCATCGAGCGTATCCTGCTCGCGCTGACGCGCCAGGGCCTCGAGAAGCCAGACCAGCCGAAGGACATCTACCTCGGCTACGCGCCGGGCCGCGAGCACGACGCCATCCAGAAGGCGCAGGAGCTGCGCGCAGGCGGCAAGGTCGTCGAGCTCGCGCTGCTGTGCCAGACGGAGGACGACGCCCGCGCGATGCAACAGACGAAGGGCTACGCGAGCCTCGTCTACCTCGCATGAGCATGCGGGGGCGCGTGCGCCAGTTCGTCCGCGCCGTCACTGAACGCATGGACGAGGGCGACCGCGCCTTCGTCCGCGCGAACCTGCCCGCCAAGGCCCTGCCGCTCTTCCGTGCGATGCATCCGGCCGACCAGGTCCACGTGCGCAACGTCGCCTACACGGCCCTTGCGCTTGCAAAGGAGCATGGGCTGCCCGCAGAGCAGCGCGCCTTCCTCGTGCGCTGCGCGCTGCTGCACGATGTCGGCCGCCGCAAGGGTGACCTCGACATCCTCGGCAAGGTCTTCGCCGTCCTCATGATGCACTATCTGCCAAGCGCCTCAGAGCGTCTGATGGAGCATCCGGGCCGCCTCGGCCACGCGCTCTACGTCTACCGCCACCATCCGGCCATCGGCGCCGCCCTGCTGCGCAAGATCGGCATGGCGGAGGAGGCCGCCGTCATCGAGCGCCACCACATGGCAGCCGCGCCGGGCGACAGCCCCGTGCTCTTGCTCCTGCGCGAGGCCGATGCCTGCAATTAGCAGCGGAGCTTTGTACGCAGGAAATGGACAAGCAAACATTTTGCAAAGATTTCTTGACGAATCCGGATTTTGGTGTTAACATAAGGGACATCGAAATCCTTTAGCAAGATAAAGAGTGAAAATCACAGGAATCATATCCGGAACATACTATCAGGAGAGGGAATATGAAAAACACCATGGATTACCTGACCATCGCCCTGCCGAAAGGCAAGCTCTTCTCGCTCTCGGCCGACCTTCTGGCCAAGGCGGGCTACACGGCGGAAGGTCTCTCGGATAAGTCGCGCAAGCTCGTCATCGCGAACGAGGAGAAGAAGATCCGCTTCATCGTCTCGAAGACGGCTGACGTGCCGACGTACGTCGAGTACGGTGCCGCCGACATCGGCGTCATCGGCAAGGACGTGCTCCTCGAGTCGGGCAAGGATGTCTACGAGCTCTTAGACCTCGGCTTTGGCCGCTGCCACCTCATGATGGCCGTGCCGAAGGCCGAGAAGCGCGCGAAGCTCGTCGACTACGACCACACGCGCGTCGCGACGAAGTTCCCGCACATTGCCGAGCAGTTCTTCAACAAGCACGGCATGCAGATGGAGTACATCAAGCTCAACGGCTCCATCGAGCTCGGCCCGATCGTCGGACTCTCGGAGAGCATCGTCGATATCGTCGAGACGGGCACGACGCTTCGCGAAAACGACCTCGAGGAGATCGCCTACATCCTCGATGCGACGGCGCGCCTCATCGTCAACCGTGTGAGCTTCAAGCTCAAGTTCGACCGCATCAACCAGCTCACCGAAGAGCTGCGCAAGATCCTCGAGCTCGAGCAGCAGGCAAAGGCTGGGGCCTGAGAGCCCGCCAAGATGAGATAGATAGTGGAAAGCGAGGAAGTATAGATGAAAATCGTAAAAGCCAGTGAAGTCGGAGAATATGCCATTGAGAAGATGCTGACGAAGGCATCCTTTGACGAGGTCGAGCTCAGCCCGAAGATCCGCGAGGCCAACAAGAAGACGTTCGGCCGCGACATGACGGCCGCCGAGCTCGTGCGCCAGATCGTCGGCGATGTGCGCCGCGAGGGCGACGCCGCCGTCATCCGCTACACGCATCTCATCGACCGGGTCGACTACAAGCCGGAGGACTTCCTCGTGACGGAGGCCGAGTATGAAGCTGCCGAGAAGGCTGCCGACCCTGCCGTCGTCGAATCGCTGCGCAAGGCCGCTGAGAACGTGCGCCGCTACCATCAGGAGCAGAAGCCGAACTCGTGGATGACGTACCGCGAGAAGGGCTCCATCCTCGGCCAGTCCATCATCCCGCTCGACCGCGTCGGCATCTACGTGCCGGGCGGCACGGCTGCCTATCCGTCTTCCGTCATCATGAACGCCGTGCCGGCCTCCGTCGCCGGTGTCGGTGAGATCATCATGATGGTGCCGCCGAAGAACGGCAAGATCAACCCGTACGTGCTCATCGCGGCACGCGCGGCCGGCGTCAAGAAGATCTACAAGATCGGCGGCGCCCAGGCCATCGCCGCGATGGCCTTCGGCACGGAGACCATCCCGCGCGTCGACAAGATCACGGGTCCGGGCAACATCTTCGTCACCTTGGCCAAGAAGGAAGTCTACGGCCACGTCGACATCGACATGCTCGCAGGGCCCAGTGAGATCCTCATCGTCGCCGACAAGACGGCTGACCCCGTCTATACGGCGGCCGACATGCTGAGCCAGGCCGAGCACGACCCGCTGGCCTCGAGCATCGTCATCACGGACGACGCGGAGCTCGCCGAGAAGGTCGCCAAGAAAGCCGAGAAGCAGCTCGCCGCCCTGCCGCGCCGCGAGATCGCGCAGGCCTCGATCGACCGCAATGGCCTGATTGTCGTCGCCGACGACATGATGCAGGCCATGCGCTTCGCCAACGTCTCGGCACCGGAGCACATGGAGCTCCTGACGGCCCAGCCGTTCCAGCTCTTGCCGTACGTGCGCCACGCCGGCGCCGTCTTCCTCGGCGCCTACTCGCCGGAGCCGCTCGGCGACTACTTCGCCGGCCCGAACCACGTGCTGCCGACGGGCGGCACGGCGCGCTACTACTCCGTGCTCAACGTCGAGACGTTCATGAAGCGCACGAGCATCATCTCGTACACGCAGCCGGCGCTCTCGGACGTCAGCGAGGACATCATCCGCCTCGCCGAGACGGAGGGCCTGCAGGCACATGCCAACGCCATCCGCATCCGCCGCGAGCAGAAGTGATCGATCGTCGAGATGACTGAGATTTTATAGACTTTACATAGAAGGGGATAGGGGAATATGCTGAACTACCGCAACGGCCTTGCCGACATGCCCTCGTACGACGTCGTCGAACGTCCGTGGGAAATCAAGATCAATGCCAATGAATGCAACATGAGCCTGCCGCCGCTCGTCGAGGAGCGCGTCATGAATCGTCTCGGCACGGTCGCCTTCAACCGCTACCCGAACGAGCAGTACGACGACCTGCGCGACCAGATCGCGCGCAACTTCTCCATGCAGCGCGAGAACGTGCTGATCGGCAGCGGCTCGTCCGAGATCATCGAGAAGCTCTTCTACTGCTTCGGAGGCAGTCCGGAGGCCAAGATTGTCTACCCGCAGCCGTCGTTCTCGATGTACAAGATCTACGCCAAGGCCGCTGAGGCCACGGGCGTGCCGGTCGACCTCGACCCGGAGGACTACTCGCTCGACATCGACAAGTTCATCAAGACGGTCAACGACGAGAAGGCGACGCTCGCCGTCATCTGCAACCCGAACAACCCGACGGGCAACGCCTTCACGGTCGAGGAAATCGAGAAGATCGCAAAGAACATCGACTGCGCCTTCCTCGTCGACGAGGCCTACATGGAGTTCTACGGCCAGACGGCCGTGCGCCTGCTCGCGAAGTACCCGAACATGATCATCGCGCGCACGTTCTCGAAGGCCTACGGCCTCGCCTCGTGCCGTGTCGGCTACATGCTTGCCGATGCGAAGATCGTCGAGATGATCGACAAGTCCTACATGCCGTACCACATGAACGTGCTCTCGCTCGTCACGGCCGACATCTGCTACCAGATGCGCCAGGAGTTCGTGCCGCACATCCAGATCATGATCTCGGAGCGCAAGCGCATGCAGGAGGAGCTCAAGAAGCTGCCGGGCGTCAAGGTATTCCCGTCGGAGACGAACTTCATCCTCGTCCACTACGATAAGGCGCAGGAGCTCAACGCGCTCTTCGAAACGAAGGGCATCGGCGTGCGCCACTTCGGCGATGCGCCGGGCCTCAAGGACTGCCTGCGCATCTCGATGGGCCGCCGCGAGGAGAACGACATCTGGTACAGCTACTTCAAGGCATTCACGGAGGGGAGAGCATGAGCATCCGCACAGCGACCGTCGAGCGCAAGACGGCAGAAACGAGCGTCAAGCTCATCTTAAATCTCGATGGCAATGGCCACGGCGTCATCGACTCGGGCATCGGCTTCTTCGACCACATGCTCAACCTCATGACGGCCCACGGCCTCATGGACCTCACGCTGGCCTGTGACGGCGACATCGACGTCGACGGCCACCACTCCGTCGAGGACATCGGCATCACGCTCGGCCAGGCGTTCAAGCAGGCCATCGGCGACAAGAAGGGCATCCGCCGCTACGGCACGTTCTACCTGCCGATGGACGAGGCGCTGGCCTTCGTCTCACTTGACATCAGCGGCCGCCCGTTCCTCGTCTACGACGGCGGCGAGATGGCCCCGATGATCGGCGGCTACGACACGGAGCTCACGGAGGAATTTCTGCGCGCCTTCGCCGTCAACGCCGGCATCACCCTGCACGTCCGCGTGCTCTACGGCAAGAACTCGCACCACAAGGTCGAGGCCATCTTCAAGGCGCTCGGCCACGCCCTGCGCATCGCCGTCGAGAAGGACCCGCGCGTCGACGGCATCCCGTCGACGAAGGGCTCGCTCTGAGCCTTTCGCTGACGTGCCTGATAGATAGGAGGAATACCCATGATTGCAATCATTGATTACGGCGTCGGCAATCTCTTCAGCGCCGAGAAGGCGTTCGTCGCGCTCGGCGCGGACGTCCGCGTGACGAGTGACGAAAGCACTATCCGCGAGGCTTCGAAGATCGTGCTGCCGGGCGTCGGCGCCTTTGGCGACTGCATGAAGAACCTCGAAGAGAGCGGCCTGATTCCCGTGCTCAAGGAGTCGGTCGCCGCCGGCAAGCCGCTGCTCGGCATCTGCGTCGGCCTGCAGGTCCTCTTCGACGGCAGCGAGGAGAGCCCGGGGGCAAAAGGTCTCGGCCTCATCCACGGCATGGTAAAGAAGATCCAGGCACCGGGCCTCAAGGTCCCGCACATGGGCTGGAACTCCATCAAGGTCCGTGAGCCGCGCGAGAAGCTCGACCTCTTCAAAGGTCTTTCGGACAAACCCTACGTCTACTTCGTGCACAGCTACCACGCCGTGCCGGAGGATGCGAGCGTCATCACGGCGACGACGGAGTACGGCGAGCAGCTGACGGCCGCCGTCGCCTGCGGCAACATCCAGGCCACGCAGTTCCATCCGGAGAAGTCCGGCGACGTCGGCCTCGCCATCCTGAAGAATTTTGTTGAAGGTTAAGAAGAGGAGAATCCCATGATCATATTCCCAGCAATCGACATCCGCGGCGGCAAGTGCGTGCGCCTCTTGAAGGGCGACTTTGCCAAGGAGACGGTCTTCTCGGACAAGCCAGAGGAGATGGCGAAGAAGTGGCAGGCGCAGGGCGCCCAGTTCCTGCACCTCGTCGACCTCGACGGCGCTCTGGCCGGCAGACCGCAGAACCTTGCGACGGTCGAGAAGATTCTCGCGGCCGTCGATATCCCTGTCGAGCTCGGCGGCGGCATCCGCACGCTGGAGAGCATCGACGAGGTCCTCGCGCTTGGCGTGCGCCGCGTCATCCTCGGCTCCGTCGCCGTGCGCGACCCCGAGCTCGTCAAGACGGCCTGCGCGAAGTACGGCGACCGCATCGTCGTCGGCATCGATGCCAAGGACGGCATCGTCGCCGTCGATGGCTGGGGCGTCTCGGGTGACGTCGAGGCCACGGCGCTCGCCAAGGAGATGAAGAAGGCCGGCGTCAAGACGATCATCTACACGGACATCTCGCGCGACGGCACGCTCGCGGGCGTCAACGTCGAGGCGACGGCCAAGCTCGCGCGCGAGAGCGGCGTCGCCATCGTCGCCTCGGGCGGCGTCAAGTCCATCGCCGACATCGAGGCCCTGAAGCCCTACGAGAAGGCTGGCATCGAGGGCGTCATCGTCGGCAAGTCCATCTACATGGGGACGCTGGACCTCGCGGAGGCTATTGAAATCGCAGCGAAGGAGGGCTAAAATAGATGTATACGAAACGCATTATCCCTTGTCTTGATGTCAAGGACGGGCGCGTCGTCAAGGGCACGAACTTCGTCGGACTGCGCGACGCGGGCGATCCCGTCGAGCTCGCTGCCCGCTACGACGAGGAACGGGCGGATGAGCTCGTCTTCCTCGATATCACGGCCTCGAGCGACAACCGCGGCACGATGGTTAACGTCGCGCGCGACTGCGCCTCGAAGGTCTTCATCCCGTTCACGGTCGGCGGCGGCATCCGCACGGTCGAGGACATGCGCCGCATGCTCAAGGCCGGTGCCGACAAGACGTCGCTGAATACCGCAGCCGTCAAGAATCCGGGCCTCCTCAAGGAAGGCGCGGAGAAATTCGGCCGCCAGTGCATGGTGCTCGCCGTCGACGCGCGCCGCGCGGGCGACCATCGCTGGGAGGTCTACGTCAACGGCGG